>Ga0206959_10049_pt1 | contig 36027 bp, 27 predicted proteins | sample Alteio_BWOrgHeat_31_FD_152971 | JGI IMG/M metagenome (GOLD analysis project Ga0206959, IMG submission 152971) | Enriched cells from forest soil in Barre Woods Harvard Forest LTER site, Petersham, Massachusetts, United States -... | ecosystem: Environmental > Terrestrial > Soil > Temperate forest >...
ACCTCGGAGGAAGCGCCGCAGCTTGGTTTCGGTCCGTTTTGTATATTGATCCTGGTCTACCGCAATGGGACTCGTTTCTGCTATACGACGCAGGTCGGCAACGCTCATTTTGACTTCGATGAACGGCTCCGTTGGCCCCGCGATGATGGCATTCGGCAGTAAGAAGCCGTCAAAGACATGCAGCAAGCGTGCGCGATCGTTGCCGATGTATCGCACCCAAAATTCATGCTGCATTCGACGGTCATCTGGGTCAGGCGTGACCTCGTATTTCGTCGATTCTTGCATGCCCCACAGGCCGAATGCCGACGGATCAGATGTCTTGAGATCAACAACGGCTGCGTCAACCTCTCTTCCATAACGCCGACGCATGCGGCGGATAAAACTTGGATAGAGCTGTGAAAACTTAACTTGCAAATCGAAGTCTTGATGACTGCCAGGCAGCACGGTTAGGATTCGTACAGGCAAGGTGTCATCCGCTGATTCTATGATGCATTCTTCAAGGAACGGAGCACGTTCCGCGAGCGAGAGATTCAAGGCAACTCTAATAATCATGCGCAGTGCGTGTCCAGCTTCGCCAAATGCCGACAGGGTGTCATAAGTCAGTTCGTTATCCTTCAGCAGGACAGCTTCTGCCCAATCGCGGCCAATCTCGGTGGACAGTTGTGGAATGGCGTCAGCGATTTTGCGAAGGAAGTCGTCGCGCTTAAGCGATCCTCTCTCCATAGACAGCAGTTCGTCTGTGAACAGCTGTTGTCGCTCCCCTGACGTTCTAGCATCCCTGGTTTTCTGCACGAAAGTTTCGAGTTCGACCGCGCTGAAGATTGCGGTCGGCAGCTCGTACCGAAAATATGCCGGAAACATACCGGGATGGCGGATACGCTTGTCGTCTTCATCGTCGTCCTTGCGCTTCGGACGAAACTCCCATGCTAAGCGCTCACTCTTGGCATAATCAGGAAACATTTCCCCCAGAATAGCTTTGATCCATTCGAATTGAAGGTCGCTCTCGCTTGCCGCTTTCAGGTCAGCATCTAACCGTTCCCGGATACGCTTCAGTTCTTCGTCGGAATGGTAGTTGCCACCTCGCACGAGACTTTCCCCGCCGGTGAGAGCGACGCTGTTACGCGAGACAATGTCATACACATCCGGCTTGAAGCGTCGCAGTAGCTCAATCAGGGTGAGGTCTACCGCATCGACTTCGCGGCGCAGCGGTGCTGCCGCGACGCTCACGTCGTTGGCTAGTAGCCCAATCGCGCGGAGGTTGCGAATCCAAGGCGCGATGCGATTCTGCCAGATCTTTTCCAGGTGTTCGCGATACTGCTCTACCTCTTCATCATCGACAAACCATGATCGTGCGCGTAGTGCGGAGATAAGGCGTTCAATTCCGGCTTTCTGTAATACCTGCGGGTCGGGCTTCGGAATGGGCACAGATGATGGAAAGAACTTTTCAAAATACATGTTGCTGTCATCGTCGTCGTCCTCACAAACCGCTTGTGTCAGTGTCTTACGCTCAGCGGCGCAGACAAAGCTCAGGTTGGGTAGGGACGCTATGCCGCGCACCACTTTGAGAAGTGAAAGCAGCTCATCCCGCTGCATGCGGTCCAGCTCATCCAGCAAGACGATCACTCGCTTCGGCAATCGCCACAGCGCGACCTTCAGGCTTTCAATGTCGTCCTTCTGCGTGGGTACCGGGAATAGACGGAGAGCGCCCTTCAGCAAAGGCACGGTCTCGGAAAGCGCATCGGCGATACGTCGCGCGCTCCGCCGTAATCCGGGCACGACATATTCCTTCTGACATTCGCTGGCGATATCGGAGAGGAGATATGAGGTCAATGTTTCCTGCGAACCCGGAAGCCATGTGCTGAAGGAAATTATGATGGCCTTGCCGGTGAGATGTTCGCGTAGAAGGTTGAGGACCGAAGTCTTCCCTGAACCGAAGTCGCCGAAAAGGGCTGTGACGGGCACCTTAGATATCAATAATCTGACGGTCAGAGAATCAACCAGTGCTGCGCGTCCAAGCGTGTCTTCAGCCCAGGTTTCAATCGGATCATCTGACTCAGTCGCCTTCGTCCCAACCCTATTCTTAGTTTCGACGGAGACCTGGACGTCCTTTTCATTCGGGACGCGAATTCTGGCCGTCCTGGCTCGGTTGTCTTGAACGATCGCGAGGATCACGGCAATCGCCATCGCTAGCAGGTAAATGCTCAATCGATACGGGCCATACCATTCTGACGAGGCAAGGAAGCCTAGGGTGAAAACGAACGAAAGAAAACTTAGACCACTGGTGACGCCGAACCACCACGATCTGAGGCCGCGCCAGAAGAATTTCGGCAGGCCAAACACAGTCATTAGCGCGGCTGCAATCGCGAAAGTCAGGCCATAGACGATATAGCTCGTTGGGCCGTCAAAGTGCCCTGCCTGGTTGGCGTACTTTGTGGAAACGTAAATGGCAAAGTTGTGATCTTTTAGGCAGAGGTGCAGGAATCCAGCAGAGATGGCACCGATGCACGTCCAGAAGAACATCGCTGGGGCCTCGGCGCAAAAGAAGCTAAGAGAGTGCCGATAAAAGTCATCGTATTTCTTCTGACCTGCTGTTGTCATGCAGGGATCGCTCTTGTCATCACCCTATGTTATCCGGCAGATTACATGCGAATTGCAGTTTACTGGCCCTGACCCTGCAGGATCAAACCTCTAACGAGGTCCCTTCTTGGATAGATAACGATAAAACGCGCATGTAGCTCATCACATGCGGACGTTCCGTTACCAATCTCTTTTCGCCAGCTTCTCAAATAGTTTATTGATGTTCACGCCAACCCCAAAAAGGTGCGGTTTGAGTTCAAATACCTCATTCATCAAAAGCAGAATCTTTATGATTGTGCGCTGACGCTCTGGTTTCGGAGTGGCATCTGGTCGGTGGACGAAATCCAGCATTTGAATGATGAGCTGATTCCGTTGCGCATCCCAAAACGGAGTCTTCATGACAACCGTTCGGAGACCCTCAGCAGTTTGCGCGGCGAGAGGGGTATCGCCTGCGGCGATCGCGAGAGATCCTTGCGCGGCAAAATATTCGAGACTCAAATTGGGATCGATAGCCTGCGCCGCTATCCTGCCAAGAAACGAACGCGCCTCGTCGATCTGACCACAGAGCGCAAGCGAATGGATGAGGTAGATGTGGACGATTTGCGTATCGGCATGTGCTAAAGAACGCTTGAATGATTCCGCGGCATCACAGTACCGTTCCTGATCCCTGACTATCAATCCCAAATCTCTCTGTAATGCCGCTTTGCCAGCAGGTTTCAGCAGTGTATCTGGAATCCGCAGGAGTGATGCTTCTGCCTTCCCAAGGGCGGCATCGTCGCGAAAGAGGTTCCCATAAAGTGACCATGCTTTAGCTACCTGCCATTCTGTCGAGATTTCGTCTGGAGTCTCAATCTTAGATGGTAATTTTAGGCTTCCAAGAAGTGCATCCAGCTCTGTGCGAGCCTGGTCAGCCTCACCAATCTGAAGGAGTGCAATCGCTTTGACTGCCGTATATTGCACTCTGACATGCTCGTCCCTATCCGCCTCATCGACGATACGTTGAGCGATGGTGATCGTCCGCCGTTCTGGCAGGTCGGCCCCCAGGACATCGAGGTAGAGCTCCCAAGCCTCTCGTCGTGAATAGTCGAGAATGTCGCCCAACTTCTCCAATTCCCGCAGTGCGGCGTTCCTATCGTTGAGTGCTATATATACCCATGAAGCACGTAGATAGGCAGCATGCTTTTCGAAGCCAGGAAGAGGAACCATGGACTCGACATGGTTCAGAAAGGCCGGGATTTCATTCTTTTTTCCCAGCGCGTAAATGCAATGCGAGATCGCGTGAGCAAGTTCGGTTAAGGCTTCTAGATCCACGTGGATAATTTGTTCAGACACTGGGATCTTTGCTTTAGCAAATGGCAACGTGTGTTCGTGAACCCATTGCAGATACTGGACCAGGAGCGTCCTGTAGAGCGATTCAGCCCCAACATAATCTTCGGCGTTGAAACGTTGGAGGGCTTTCTTGGGTAAGGTTTTTTTATTCTGTCCGATTACAGGCTCGCAACATGCCCGATGTGGCTTTCCGCTTCCGCAGGGGCAAGGCAATCCAGGATTCATCTGCCATGGCGCGACTCCCGGACGCACACGAGCTGTTAGCGCGGGTTTGGCGCTCTCAACACCTGACGAAGAATCATGGAAGGAATCAGCAGTCTGACGTAGTAGCGATCCGCAGCATTTCTTGAACTTTTTGCCCGATCCACAATGACATGGAGCGTTGACCGCGGGTTTCTTGCTCATTCGACTCATGTTCACCACATAGACACCTTACTTGCTGTAGCACGGTTTGTCGGAAGGTCGGATAGGTAACGTTTGTAGGAGTTCGGCAAGCGCTTATCGAACTGGGTTAATTTCATCTGAAGGCGATTCGTCTGCGGCCTGCTTCTGCGCTGGTTCGTTACTCATAGTGAGCTGTGCTCCGCAGTTTGGGAACTCGTACGACACACGCAAGGATTCTAATGCAGATAATCCCACCTGCCATTCCAACGTGTTGCTCCAACTGTTAATCAAGTGGTTAGTGGGGGTGAATTCTCCCCTCCCTATAGCTATCCCCGATCGCTGAGTACCAGACACAGCTACCAGACAAAGAATTACTCCAGGCCAAGCTTCTGAGATCTACCTTCAGAACGCGCCCGAATAGATATTTGTTCCACGCTTTGGCGCAATTGAGAAATTCACAACGTATATTCGCCTAACCTTCGCCTACTCTTCCCATGAGCGGCGAACGGTCTTCGACAACCCGCAGGCGCTTGGCGGGTAAAATCTGCTGCAGTTGCAGGTCTTCACCACCGCCTCCGCATGCTCCAGGCGAAAAGTATTGTGCCCGCTGCCAATCACCGATCGGTTGTCGGCGCGTTTATATGTATTTCATGCTGCGCAAAGGCTGGCATTGCCAGTTTCTTGAGGCAGACCTCAAGACGCCGCTCCCAAAAAAGCTAAATCTAAGCAGCTGGCAAAAGGTTACCGAGACTGCAGTGGGTGGTGGCAACAACATGAACCTCGAAGGGCGGCAGGCATTGGACCATGGGATCGAGAATGGACGAGGAGGCATCTGGCTGCTTCTGACCGAGGAGCAATACCAAAAGCTCAAGGTTCCGCGTTGATAATTGTTCTATGTGCGGCCGCTACCAAAGACGGAGCGACAACGCGCCCGATTACAACGCTGCCCCGCAATCCATGCAGCCGGTCATCGTCTGGAATCACGCGGGAGGCACACGCCTTTTGCAGATGATGTTTTGGCGCTTTCTACCGCCTTACGTCACCGATCCGAAGAAATTCAGACTCGATACCATCAACGCCAGGGGCGAAACGCTGCTCGACAGCAACGTATGGCGCCATGCCTTCCTGCACAGCCGCTGCCTTGTTCCCATAGATTCGTTCGTCTAATGGCGCCGCGTAGATCCCAAGACCAGGCTGCCCTGGCTATTCGGGATGAAAGATGACGAGCCTTTCGCCCTTGCAGGAGTTTACCGGCACTGGCGCTCTCCTGATAAAAAATCGGGGATGGTTACGTTCGCGATCATCACTACGGAACCGAATGAGCTGGTTGTCGAAAAGACTGGACACGACCGCATGCCCGTCATCATCAGACGACAGGATTATCAGCGGTGGCTTGAGCCCGGCAGCGAAGAACAGCGGCCCATTGATCTCATCCGTCCATTTGATTCAGACAAAATGAAAGCATGGCGCGTCGACCGTCGGGTTAACAACGTGAAGAACAATGAGCCTTCGCTCTGCGAGCCCATTGAGGAAGACGCCCCTCCCGAGAAGCCCGCGTGCGCCGAAAAGCCAGGACGCAAAACAAAAGCAGATGAGAGCGGGCAGATGGGAATGTTTTGAATTCTTCCGTTGAGTGGACTTCAGGTAATGCAGAAAAGCATCGTGGGCTTCATCGAAACAATGGATTGTCTCCCTGTCTCAAAGCTTCCCGAGGGTCCGGAATGGACGTACGAGCTAAAGCTCGATGGGTACCGGCTTGAGGCAGTCCGGGGCGAAAAAGCATTTACGCTCTATTCTCGGCGGCGGAAGGTGCTGAATGGACGATTCGGCTATATCGCCAAGGCTTTGGAGCATTTGCCCGCAGGCACTGTCGTCGACGGGGAAATCGTAGCCCTCGGGCCAGACGGGCACGCTGACTTCTATCTTTTGCAGAAGTTTCGGTCTGCGGAATCACAGATCATCTACTACGTTTTTGACATTCTTGTTCATGAAAATCGCGACCTGGTCCGTCTGCCGCTTTCCGAGCGCCGCAGAATTCTCGGCCAGGTCGTAAAACCGAACCAGCATGTCGCATTGTCAGGGGTGTGTGATCGCAGCGCAGCGGAGATGCTGACGTTTGCGAAGAAGCACAGACTCGAAGGCCTGGTCGCCAAGCGCGCCGACAGCGTCTACCAGCCGGGAAGGAGAACGGGCCTCTGGATGAAATATCGCATCAATCTTGGACAAGAGTTCGGTCGCGGCAAAGACCTTGTCTATGCGGCGCGGGTCCGCGCCGGTTTCGTTCCCAGGACCAGACGCGAGGTGTTTGAGAAGATCGGGCGCTTGAAAATTGCGAAATGCCCTTTCGTGAACCTGCCGGAGACTGAGCCAGGACGATGGGGCCAGGGCCTCATGGCGGAGAAGATGAAGGAGTGTATCTGGGTCACGCCGGAAACCGTCGTGCGCATAGACTTTCTGGAATGGATAGGCGCGACTCACTTGCGCCATGCAAAATTTGTGGCGCTGCGCGATGACAAAGACCCTCGCACCGTGGTGAAAGAGAGCACCTATTAGGTTAGGTAACACCAGCTAAGTCTACTCAAGCCGAATCCTTACCAACGCGGCTGCTTATTCATCCGTTCATCACTCATCGGCATCGATCAATAACGCTTGGCACATTCTGTGCCGATTTGCCGCGAACGTTCGCTCAGATCACGAATCGAATGAAGCGACCCCCACGGCGGGGGGAAAGAGAGCACGGCATGCCGCCGCAAACGAGCGCGCGGCTGTCATAGGATTTCGTGGTGACTGCCCCGCCAAGCGTTCTTTGCCGGGCGGGGAAAGAGGAGCCAAAATCCGTTATTGACAGCAAGCGGCGGCGGCTAAAATGCCATCGCCCTGCCGTCTCAGGGGTAACGGAAAAGAGGCCGATGATGACAAAAGACCCCGATAGCGCACAAGGGCTCTGAGGCTCGTCAGCATTAGGAAAAGGAGAGTTGACGGGATTTCGCATCAATCGAGCCTGTGTTAGAAGTGCACAGATCGGTTGTCAGCCAAGGTTTGCACTCTTCCTGCGATACTAAGGAACGGTAATGCCAAGTATCTCGGCCAATTTCGACTTTTTAGGGACGCAAGATGCACAGCTTGTGCGTCTCGGTGCGTTGGCCGAGCGCTATTTCAAGGATGATCCGAATACCTGCCTGATTAAGCTGCGCCAGTTCGGCGAGCTTCTCGCGCAGTTAACGGCCGCCAAAGGTGGTTTGCTCGCATCCCCTGAAGAATCGCAGGCCGATTTATTGCGGCGGCTCAAATTCGAGCGCATCGTTCCGCAGGAAGTCGGCGATCTGTTCCATCAACTGCGCGTCGCGGGAAACCGCGCGACGCATGCGCAAACAGGCGATCACGCCGCAGCGCTCACATCGCTCAAGATTGCCCGCCAGCTCGGCATCTGGTTTTATCGGACTTTCGCCGGTGCTCCTTTGCCGCTGGGTCCCTTTGTTCCACCTCCCGATCCGTCCGCCGCGACCCAGGCATTGCACGACGAGCTTGAGCGTTTGCGTGGTGTCGTGAACGAAACGCGGACCGAGGCTGAAAACGCGCGCGCGGCCGCGGAGGCGGAGGCCCGCGAACGGGCGAGTGCCCAGGAACGCGCACGAAAAGAGGCGGAAGAGAGAGCCGTATGGGAGCAACTTGCAAGTGAGGCAGAGCAGGCCAGGATTGCTCTGACGGTGGAGCTGCAGGCGATACAGGCCGCTGCTGTAACAGCACCCCCTCAGACGACCGCAGCCCTTGTTGTGAAGGCTGAAGCTGCGGCAGCGGGCATCGATATCGACGAGGCGGCAACGCGGACTCTCATCGATACCAAACTGCGGGCCCGCGGCTGGGAAGTTGATACCCCGACATTGCGGTTTGCCTCCGGAACCCGGCCGGCCAAGGGCCGTAATCTGGCGATAGCCGAATGGCCGACTAAAAGCGGTCCGGCGGATTATGCCCTGTTTATTGGAACGCGCTGCATCGGCGTCGTCGAGGCAAAACGCCAGAATAAGAATGTCTCGTCGCATATCGACCAGGCACAACGCTACGCGCGCGGGTTCCATTTTGAAGGTGGCGCCGAGCCGTTTGGAGGGCCGTGGAACGATAGCAGCGAGAAACATTTTGTGGTGCCTTTTGTCTTTTCTTCAAACGGGCGTCCCTATCTGAAGCAGATTGAAACCGAAAGCGGCATCTGGTTCCGTGACGCGCGGAAACGCACGAATCATCGCCGCGCTCTCGCCGACTGGCCCACGCCCGACGGGCTAAAGGGCATGCTGGAGATTGATGTGGAAGCCGCCCAGGCTGACCTCAAGGCCCAGCCTTTCGCTTTCGGTTTCCCCCTTCGCCCTTACCAGAAGCACGCCATTGAAGCTGTTGAGACTGGACTGGCGGATGGTGTGCGCAACATGCTGCTCGCTATGGCGACGGGGACGGGTAAAACGAAGCTGGCGATTGCCATGCTTTATCGTTTGCTCGCGGCAAAGCGGTTCCGGCGCGTGTGTTTCGTTGTGGACCGCAACGCGCTAGGGACCCAGGCCGCTGGGGAATTTGCTACGACGCGCATCGTCAGTACAAAGATGTTTGCAGATATTTTTGGCCTTAAGGGCCTCGACACAATCACGCCCGAATCCGAAACCAAGGTCCATATCTGCACCATTCAGGGCCTCGTGAAACGGGTTCTCTTCACGGACGACCCGGCCGAAGTGCCGCCTGTCGATCAATACGACCTGATGGTGGTGGATGAGTGTCACCGAGGCTATCTGTTGGATCGCGAAATGTCGGACGCTGAACTCAGCTTTCGCAGTCAGGACGATTACATTTCAAAATACCGTCGCGTCTTGGAGTATTTCGACGCGGTCAAGGTCGGCCTGACGGCAACGCCGGCTCTGCATACGATCAGCATCTTCGGCAAGCCCATCTTCAAGTATTCCTACCGCGAGGCGGTGATCGATGGTTATCTCGTGGACCATGAGCCTCCGGTCCAGATCACGACCGCGCTCAGCAAGGCTGGGATCAAATTTGCCAAAGGCGAAGAAATCGAGCTTATCGATCCCCGGACAGGCATCATCGACCTTGCGACGACACCGGACGAGATTCGTTTCGAGGTCGACGAGTTCAACAAAAATGTTGTGACGGTGCCTTTCAACCGGGTAGTTGCTGAGGAATTGGCCCGTCATATCGACCCGAACCTGCCCGGAAAAACCCTCGTCTTTGCGGTGAGCGACGCACACGCGGATATTATCGTGGACGAGTTGAAAAAGGCTTTTAAGGCAGCCTATGGCGAGATCGAGGACGAAGCTGTCCGCAAAATCACCGGCCGCGTCGATCGCGTCGGCGATGTCATCCGGTCCTATCGCAATGATTCCCTGCCTAAAATCGCGGTCACGGTCGATCTCCTGACCACGGGTATCGACGTGCCGAGCATCGCGAACCTGGTTTTCATTCGTCGCGTCAACAGTCGCATCCTCTATGAGCAGATGCTTGGCCGCGCGACCCGGCAATGCCCGGAAATCGGCAAGGAGACGTTCCGGATCTTCGATGCCGTTGATCTCTATCCGCATCTGAAAGACCTGACCGAAATGAAGCCGGTCGTGGTCAATACCGATCTCAGTCTCGAACACCTTTTCGAGGAATTCGCACGGCTTGACGATGTTGCGCACCGCGATCTCGTCCGCGAGCAAATTCTCGTCAAAATGCGGCGGCGCCTGAGACGGCTTAATGATCAGGCTCGGGCCCTGTATGAGACGGAAGCCGGCGAAGCGCCCGAAGCAACCCTGAAGCGGTTAACGGAAGATCCGCCTGAAGGTGTCGCAGCATGGATGAAACGGAAACCCGGGCTCGGCCGTATCCTCGATTGGGACCCCGACGGAAGCGGTCCGATGCTCCTCCCCATCTCGCGCCACCCCGATGAGATTGTCGCCGTGACACGCGGCTACGGAGCGGGGCAGAAGCCTGAGGATTTTCTCGACGGGTTCACGGCCTTCGTCAAAGACAATCTGAATAAAATTGCTGCCCTGAATATTGTCGTGCAGCGGCCCCGCGACCTTACCCGCGCCGGGCTGAAATCCTTGCGCCTGGAACTTGACGCGATGGGCTACTCGGAAACCAGTCTCCGGCGTGCCTGGTCCGACACGAAGAATGAAGATATAGCCGCTTCGATCATCGGCTTCGTGCGTCAGGCCGCGTTAGGTGACAGCCTTACGCCGTTCGATATACGCGTGAAATCGGCGATGAAACTGATACTGGCGAAACACTCGTGGACCGATGTGCAGCGCAAATGGCTGAAGCGCATCGAGGAGCAAATCCTGCGTGAACTCATCGTCGACCGCGCTGCCCTTGACGAAGAACCCTTCAGCAAGGATGGTGGGTTTCAGCGGCTCAACAAAGTTTTTGGCGGACAGCTTGAGTCTGTCCTGGGGGAGATCAACGAAGAATTATGGCAACAAGCAGCATGACAAACGGCAACGGCATAACGCGCGAGATCGTCGCAAAACTTTGGAACCTTTGTAATGTGCTGCGTGATGACGGCATCACGTACACGGACTATGTGACGGAACTCACCTATCTCCTCTTCCTCAAAATGCTGGCCGAGACCAGTCATGAAGATCGTCTGCCGAAACCGTATCGGTGGCAAAAACTTGCGGAGGGCGAGGGGATCAAGCAACTGGAATATTATCGCCAGATGTTGTTGGATCTCGGCAACCCGGAAAAGGAAAAAGATCAGCTTGTGCTTGCGATCTTCACGGATGCTCAAAGTAAACTGCGCAAGCCGACCAACCTCAAGGCGCTCACGGATGCAATCGACAAACTCGACTGGTTTTCCGCGCGCGAAGAAGGCCTCGGCAATCTCTATGAAGGTCTCCTTGAAAAGAACGCGGCCGAAAAGAAATCGGGGGCAGGACAGTATTTCACGCCGCGGCCGTTAATCGACTGCATTGTGCGACTGATGAAACCGCAGCCAGGCGAGGTCGTACAGGACCCAGCCGCTGGCACCGGCGGCTTCCTCGTCGCGGCCGATCACTATATCAAGGATCGAACCAACAATCACTATGAGCTAAGCACGGCGCAGGCGTTCTTTCAGGAACATAATGCGTTTGTTGGGCTCGAATTGGTTCCTGACACTCATCGACTTTGCCTGATGAACCTGATGCTTCATGGCATCGAGATCATGATCCAGAGCGGCGATACGCTCTCACCGGACGGGCAAAGCATCGGCAAAGCCGAACTGATTATGACCAACCCGCCGTTCGGCACAAAGAAGGGCGGTGGACGTCCTACACGGTCGGATTTTTCCGTTACGGCCGACACCTCCAACAAACAACTCGCCTTCGTGGAACACATCGTCCGGGCTCTCAAGCCCGGAGCACGAGCTGCCGTTGTTGTGCCTGATAACGTCCTTTTCGAAGATGGCGTAGGCCGCCGGTTGCGGACCTGGATGATGGAACTCTGCGATGTTCACACCATCCTGCGACTTCCAACTGGGATTTTCTACGCCCAAGGCGTGAAGACGAATGTCGTGTTCCTTTCCCGAGGCAAAAACGACAAGGGAAACACGAAGGGTATTTGGGTCTACGACCTGCGGGCCAATATGAACGTATTCGGCAAGACCAGGCCGCTCACGGTCGCCGATTTCGAACCGTTCGAGAAAGCATTCGGGAAAGATCCGCTCGGGGAGGCAAAACGCAAAGATGAAGGGGAGGAAGGGCGGTTTCGTTTCTATAGTCGAGAGAAGATCAAGGCACGACATGACAACCTCGATATTGTCTGGCTCAGAGATACGAGTAATGATCCTGAAGATGAAATGACTGAACCTGATGAGCTAGCAGTAGCGATCGCGAGCCATTTGAAGAACGCGCTCGAAGAGATTGAAGCGTTCGGTGAAGGGATTCATATGTCAAGTGAGAAACTCGCATGAACGAACCTAACCCTGATAAAGGGCTATGGCCGGTAAGTGGCCTCTCAGACCAATGGGCATGGGAGCCATTTAATCGCTGCTTCATTGACGCGACATCTCGGAAGAAGCTCCCGCAGAAGGATTATCTTTCGGAAGGAAAACTTGCCGTCGTAGACCAGGGAGAACGTCTTATCGGTGGCTTTACTAATGATGAGACTCTGGCTTATAGAGACGGGTTACCAGTGATTGTGTGGGGAGATCACACCAAAGTAATTAAATTTGTTGATTTTCCCTTCGCTCAAGGCGCAGACGGAGTGAAGGTTCTTCGACCCAACGAAGAGGTATTTGACCCACATTTTGCCTACGAAGCGCTCAAGACAATCGATTTGCCGGATAAGGGCTATAGCAGACACTTCAAATTCTTGAAGGCCTCACTATTTCCCGTGCCGCCGATTCATGAACAACGCCGCATCGTTGCCAAACTGCACAGCCTATTCAAGCATTCGAATGCCGCACGCAAAGACCTGAGCCGGATATCTGGGCTCGTCGAGCGCTACAAACAGGGCATGCTCGCCGCAGCATTTCGAGGAGATTTAACCGCTGGCTGGCGAGCGGAAAAGAGGTTAGCAGGCCTGATGCCTGCCACACTCGAAACAATAGTCGAGATTCCAATTCGCAATGGGCTGTCTGTGCGGGGATCTGATAGTCCCCCAGGGGTTCGTTCTTTGCGACTCAGCGCGCTCCGGACACATATCGTTGATCTCAATGATGTACGTTTTCTCCCGATCAGTGACGCGCAGGCAGCCAAGTTCGCACTTTTGGATAGCGATGTCCTGGTGAGTCGAGGGAACGGTACGAAAGCATTTGTTGGGCTGGGAGCGATCGTCTCGGGTATCAAAGAACAGACAATATTCCCAGATACCGCCTTTCGTATCCGCCTTGATCCAGAAAAGGCGAAGCCGAAATGGCTTGCTACGATCTGGAACTCTCCGCAGGTCCGATCCCAGATTGAGTACATGGCCAAGACCACGGCAGGCATTTGGAAAATCTCACAGTCCGATCTCGCTAGAATTGAATTCTTACTTCCATCTCCCGCTGAGCAAGATGAAATCGTTCGGTGGATTGACGAGCGTCTTGAACAAATTACTCAAATTGCTACAGAATCGGCGGGTGCCGCGAGACTCCTTGAGCGCCTCGAACAGGCGACGTTGAGAAAGGCGTTTCGGGGAGAACTTCTGTAACTTGGAACAAAATCATCGGCGGAGATATGGGTTGAGGGTGGGCGAGTGAAACTTATAATCCCCAGTGTCTTCGCAATCGATGAAAGGACCGCTCGAAAGAATCCTATCCAACGGCTCGCGGAGCGCTCCCGCAGTATCGACGGCAATCTTGCAACCTTTACCCGAGATCGACTCAAAGGGTTCTTGTTCGAACCGAGCGACGGAACGGGAACGATACTCATAGTTCCGCCGAAATCGAAGAGCCTTCCTGAAAGCCATTCCATCATCCTTGGTGCCGATATCGATGCCCGGAACGAAGAGGTCGTTGTCTCAAACGGTGTTTGGATGCGGAATCCACTGGTGCGCGTTCAGGCCCCCGAAACCTCTTACGAGTGGGAAATTCAGGATGTTCTCGATTCTTGGCAACGGGCGTTTTCTTACATTTTGGAGGACCCGGAAAAGCACATAGAAGGTCTTCGGGGACCTCAGATCGGCGCTCTGCATGCAATCCATGCGCACTGGGCGGTTTCGAGCTCGACGGCGACGATCGTTATGCCGACCGGAACCGGGAAGACCGAGACGATGTTGTCCATCCTCGTCACTGCACAGTGTCGGAGGCTTCTGGTCGTCGTTCCGTCGGATGCGTTACGCAATCAGATCGCGGACAAGTTCGTTACCTTGGGTCTGCTCAAGAAGCCGGGCATCGGCCTGCTTTCGCCTAGCGCCCAATTTCCATTCGTCTGCAAACTCGAACATATTCCCCAAGACTTAGCGGAGCTGGATGACCTCGCGGCACTCGCACAGGTGATCGTCACAACGAGTTCCATTTTGGGGCAATGTTCCGAGGAAATTCAGGATCGGTTCGCTCACCACTGCCCCTATCTGTTCATCGACGAAGCCCACCATGCTGAAGCGCCGACATGGAGCGCGTTCAAGGCCCGATTTTCGAGCAGTCGGGTTGTCCAGTTTACCGCCACGCCGTTCAGGGAAGATGGCCGCCCGCTGGACGGAACCATTGTGTTCAAGTATCCCCTTAAAAAAGCGCAAGAAGATGGTTATTTCAAGCCCATCAACTTCGAACAGGTGACGGCGTTCGATCTCAAGCAGGCGGACAGAAAGATTGCGGAAACCGCAATTCGACGACTACGCGCAGAACTCGATAAAGGCCATATCCTCATGGCGCGTGTTGAGAATGTAAAGCGAGCGGAGCAGGTTTTCGAACTATACAGATCGGAGACAGACCTAAAACCCGTACAGTTGCACACCGGAATCACTTCCGTAAGAGCTCGCGAGCTGGCACGTCGTCAACTTATCTCCAAAGAGTCGCGGATCGTTGTCTGTGTAGATATGCTCGGTGAAGGCTTCGATCTGCCCGAGCTTAAAATCGCCGCATTCCATGACATTCGCAAATCCCTAGCGGTGACCCTGCAGTTGGCAGGTCGATTTACGAGGGCTCGCGAGGACCTTGGCAATGCGACATTCATTGCAAACGTCGCCGATGTTAACGTCCGGGACGAGTTGCGAAAGCTATATACGCGTGATCCAGACTGGAACGTCTTGCTACCCGCCCTAAGCGAAAAAATGATTGGAGAACAGAGTTCCCTTCAAGATTTCATCCGTGACTTCGCTGAGTTTCCTACGGAGATCGCACTTAAAAGTGTGAAGCCGGCAACCAGCGCCGTTGTATACGCCACGCGGTGCGACGATTGGCAGCCCGAGCGATTTAGAGAGGGCATCCCAGCGCCCGATTCTTGCGCGCGCATTCACCATTCGATAAATCCTCATCAACATACTTTGGTCGTGGTTACGGCCCGTCGCGTCGGAATTCCTTGGACGGATTCAGAAAACTTGTTCGACTGGGAGTGGGAACTCTATGTTGTCTATTGGTCAATTGAGAGGAGCCTTCTTTTTATCAACAGTTCGAGCAACAAGGGGGAATTCGGTGCATTGGCGCAAGCATTGACGGAAAACCAGGCGACGCTTATTTCGGGACCTCGCGTATTCAGAACGTTTTCAGGTGTCAACCGACTGCGGCTGCAAAATGTCGGATTGACGGAGCAGATCGGCCGTAATGTCCGCTACACCGGGCGAATGGGTTCCGACGTTGAATCGCGGTTGACCAAAGCGCAGCTTGGAAACGCCCAAAAATCTGTCCTTGCGGGGGTTGGCTTCGAGAATGGAATCCTTACGTCAATAGGCGCATCACGCAAAGGTAGAATTTGGTCTCACAAGCGGGAACAACTCGACAAGTTTGTCGCCTGGTGCGAGGGAATTGGTGCGAAGCTGCTGGACAACATGATCGATCCCGATCACGTTCTTCAGGGAACGCTCGTCCCTACGATAATTACGCAGAGGCCTGACAAGATGCCACTAAGCATCGATTGGCCTGAATCGATCTACACCGAATATGAGGGCAATTGGTTCGTGACTCTTGGCGAGACCGAATGCTCCATGAGCGAACTCAGCATCAACCTCGTCAGTCCCACGTTGGCAGGACCGCTCCGGTTCGAGATTGTCTCTGATGACCGGCGGTTGGAGTTTGAATTGGAGTTGCTTGGCGAGGAGGGGAATGAGGATTTCCGCTTTGTTCGCCGTGGTGAAGCGCAAGCGGATGTGAAGCACGGCAGGGGGGCTCAGCCCTATCCGCTGGAGAGATTCTTCTATGATGACCCGCCGGTCATTTGGTTTGCCGACGGATCGTCACTCGAAGGCAATCAATACATTGTCTTGAGAAGTCCGCAGCCCTTGTTCAATGCTGCCCGAGCGGTTGCGTGGGACTGGACGGGGGTCGACATTACGAGCGAGTCGCAGGGAGAACAAAGAATAAAAAATACAATTCAAGCGAGAGTAATTCGTGAACTCATGCAAAACGCAGAGTATAACGTCATTTTCGACGATGACGGACCCGGGGAGTTGGCGGATGTTGTAACGGTACGTGTCGTCGGGGATCTGGATGCCCCCACCAGAGTCGAGATCGGGTTGTATCACTGCAAATACTCACAAACCGCAACTTCCGGTCACCGGTTACACGATCTCTACGAAGTATGTGGGCAGGCTCAGAAAAGCATTTGGTGGGCAGCCTCTCCCCTAAAGAAAAGCGACCTATTAACCCATCTCATGCGCCGTGAGAGCTTAAGAGTGGACAAAGCCAGACCTACACGACTTGAGCGTGGCAGTATCGATACGCTTCAAACTATCCGCGAAATAACTCATGTTGTTCCTGTATCTCTGACCGTTGCGATCGTTCAACCAGGAGTCTCAAAATCGCAAATCTCGAACGACCAACTTCAGTTGTTGGGGGTCACAGGAAACTACCTCAGTGAGATGTACCAAGTGGAATTTCATGTCATCGTCAGCGCATAAGGCGCAACGGGCGAAGCGAACTTTATAGTGGCTTGCGGAACAATGGCAAACGACTTGAACCCGTCTCACGCAGTTCTCTCGAAAGCGATAACCTCACTACAGACGTTCGGCGGATCGGACTTGACGAGAACGCTGGCTCAGATTGAAGGCTCGCTGCAGGGCGTCACTCTCGATGGTTATGCGGGCGTATTAAGTGCATGCGGGGCCAAATCACAGGTGCTCGGCGCCGCCGGTCTACTGAAGCAACTCGCTGGCCAAATCAATGTCGTGGTTCACGCTCTCGGCATACTTCTCTGCGTGCAACATATTTTGCGACACGGCGAAGCCATCGAATATGTTTCTCTCGGCGCGGGCAACACGGGCAGGGATTTTGATTTGGAGACGGATCAACGGATCGCGGAGTTTAAGTTTATCCATTGGGAGGGCGGGCCCGAGTCCATTCGCCAGAACGCCCTTTTTAAGGATTTCTACGAAATGGCTGAACACACTACCGAAAAACAGAAATTCTTATACGTATTAGGCACCCAGCACGTGGATAAATTCTTCAACGGCGGGCGGGCGATTTCGAGTGTGCTGAGTCGTCACGTAAAGTTGAAGGCTGAGTTCGCGCAAAAATATGGAGATCGCTATCTCAAGGTCCGTGATTACTATGTGCCGAAGAAGGATCTGGTGACAATTCAAGATATATCTCCGTTCGTGCCTGAACTGGTTACGGCAGCTATTGAGGCTGAAGAGGAGTGAGCCTATGCCGCTGAATGCCGGGATTCTCATCATCGGTTCGCTGTTATGGGATGCCCAGCGGCAAGCGTGGCGTGACGCTCGTCTGGAGATGGCTTCGGCGGAAACCGTGACCGCGCCCATCCGTTACGGTCGGCTTTCGGGTAGGCAACGAGGCCATACCTATACGATGGTGTTTTCGCGTCTTTGTGAGAGCGGCCACGCGAAAGTGGTTCGCTGCGCTCACACAATCTCGTCCGCCGAGGATCTGATCGCGGAAGCGGAGCACCTTTGGAAAGCGGAGCAACCCAGTGCGGCAGCAGATCGAATTGCGGCGCATTGGGGGTGTGTGGGGTTGCTGTGCAACCCTGAGCGGAGGATCCCGGATGATCTTCTGAAAAGATGGGCGCATCGCGTTCGCGGAGAGCCCGACTATGGAAATGTGCCTCAAACGGACGACGAGGGCTGCCTTGTAGGCACGGACGGAGTGCTGCGGATTCCCTGGCCTCATCTCGTCGAGGGCGGCACAGCCGTGCAATTGGATCTTTTGCTTGCGACTGCTAACGACCCTACGCTCACGGGGGTACCGCCTTCGTATCCATCCGTCGAGATCATTGCGCAGGCATGGAACGCCGAAGGCAATGAGCACACTGAATATTTCTGGAGAAATATCGATGGAGGAATACGCACGTTCCAGGATGATGAAATACGCGCGCGGTTGTGGCGCAGAATCGAGACGCAGCGATGACCCTCGATGAAATTGTCGGCGACTATATTCGTAAATGCCGCGATAGAGCTTGCGCGGAAATGCGTTTCTTCGAAATCCAGCGCAGTCCGGCGGTGGCGATCCGCAAGGCCGCGCTTTGCGTGCTCCCCAGCGGCAAGAGGCATCCCCATCAGAGGCGCATACAGAAAGCTGTCCTCGAAGAGAGCGAGGCCCGGCTTCAGGCGATCGAGGGGATTTCACGCTCTTCGCCTTTGCCTGGAATATGCCGCCCAATACGGTCCCGCTGGTCTACGCCTCGAACGGTGCGGGAAACGAGGTCACGAGCGCGATCGTGTTCCAGTTTCCTAAGAAGGAGCAGCCGAAGTACACCGTACATGACCTGCAGGTGAGCGACGCGTTCATGCAGAAGGTGGTAAACGAGCTTGACCCGAATGGCTCTGGAGATCCCGTCGCACATTCAGGGCATTATCCCCATGCAGGGCGAGCAACCGCGATGAAAACTTCAGAAATCGAACAGTACTATTTCGAGATGTTCCGGCGTGACTATCCACTGCCGGAGGGAGCGGTGGAATACGGCGATAAACCGGATGTCATTGTGCGCGGAGCAAGAACCATCGGCATCGAGATCAGGAAGTTCTTCCTCGAAGAAGGCTCCTTGCCTGACAGCGAGCAGATACAGAGGAAAGCGCGAGAGGCGGTCATAGCCAAGGCCCATCATCTCTACCAGGCACATGCAGGCAAGAAATTTGAGCTCACATTCGCGTTTGACCGCTCCGTTCATATCCGTGATCAAACGAGCGTGGCCCAGAAAATAGCGGACTTGGCGGCCACGCTGCAGAAAAGCGAAACCGGACAGCTTTGGCGCGACGATTTCCGGCATATTCCCGAGCTCTCGTTCGCCTACCTCAACGCGATCGAATATCCCGATGCGAGCTGGAGGGTTTCGCAGGCCTATGACGGCGTCTTCATGTCGCTCGATAAGCTGCGAACAATTGTCGAAGAAAAGGAACTCAAGGCAAAAGATTACCGGCCCTGTGAAACCTACTGGCTTCTCGTTGTCGTGGATTTCATGGACCGGGCGCAGGATCAGGAAATTGGCGTTGACAGTCTCGCAGGTTTAACGTCCCAGGTCTTCGAGAAGATAATCGTGTACAAAACCTGTTTCGGGCAGATCGCGGAAACGCACTGAGAAATCTTGTGGCAGGTCTAAATCATTCTTTAAACGCGATAATGTTTTTATCGGGTTAGGAGTCAAGCTGGATTATGTTCAGGGTAGAGGCAGTTACAATTGCGATTGTTTTTCTCCAAACAGTGCAGCACCGACCTCAGCGCGCCAAACACTACGGGAGTCGCTCTATTTTCAGTGTCATTTTGATATCAGTCTCGAAGAGGCTAAACACATGACCAAAGAGGCTGCGCTTTGGTTCCACGACTCTCAACAGGTAGTTTTCTAGCTTAAACGTATGAGTAATCGCCCAGGAGGAGGAGGATCGATCAGTACTCGTGGTCGTACCGGCCACTCGAACAATTTGAGTGTGGTAGATAGCAGCCCATACATTTGATTCACCAAGAGGAACGTCTATCTGAAAGTTGTATTCTGAAGCCGCATAAGTCTTCGGTTCACCGTCATTGGTAGGTTCGATATGGACTTCCCGCGTGTGTCCGCCGCTGACTTCAAATTGAACAAAGAGGGTCGCAGTAGCGTTCAGTAATGCGACTATACTCTCGCGTAGCCTCTGGAGATGATTTGTAAAATCTATTCCCGAGCGCACCTCCAAAACGTTGTAGCAGGTTAAACGCTGCAGCTCCTTTGGCAACTCCTCAGCGTGGGGCATCGGCGCTCCGTCGATCAAGACCGGGATAACGGGTAGATTTCGTTCAAGAGCTCTTGAGACTTCAACTTTGACATAGTCTGTGCGATTAGGATGCTCTTGCTTTATCTCCTCAAATCGCTTCGCCCAGTCTTTACCGATTATCACGATAAGAATCCTACACCGGCTCAAAGCCTCATTCAGGTATGAAGGAAAATCGACGCCGGCTGGAATATTCCCAGTGTCAATGAAAACACTGCGACTCCCGAAATCCTCACTCAGACGATAGCCGATATGCTGTGTGACATGTTTGTCAAAGTTTCGCCGATAGGAAATGAATATCTGTGACACGAGGACACCCCTCAATGCCTGCGTGCTTCAAAACTTTGAAATACCGCTGATCCGCGTGTGTACATTGTTGATTCCGCTCAAGTCGGCTATTTTCTCATATTTCTCGTCGGCAGCTCTCGCTTGGGGTCAATGCGGCTTGCTGCGGCTTGGTCGTTAGTTGACAGCCGGCCAGCTGTACGAGATGAGTACTGCTCAGAGAGCCGTCGTCAATCCTCTCGATAATGAAATATTTTGTACAGCCGCGAATAGTGTGATCGATGGGTAGTGCAATAGTCTGGTATGCCGTGAAGCGATACGCCAAACGAATCGGCATTGACCATCTGGCACCCCACGATCTTCGTCGCACTTGCGCCCGCCTCTGCCATGAGGTCGGAGGTGAACTCGAACAGATTCAGTTTCTCCTTGGTCACGCGTCGGTGCAAACGACCGAACGCTACATCGGATGCAGGCAGAACCTCAGAGAAGCGGTCAATGATCGATTTCGAATCTTACCCTCAACAACGCAGCTTACGAAGTTTAGGGATGCCGCGTGATAATCCGGTTTCTCATGTAAATCATGAAGCACAGCGGAGAAGGGGTGAACAGGCCGGTAACGGCGGATGACAGCAGGCAACATTCCGCTTGCCCGAAGCTCACTCATCGGGAACATTACGCTGTCCCCGTTCACCTGCGGTCTTACTCTTACCAGTCTGTGCTTGTTCTCCGCACGGCTTGTTGTAACAACATTCTCGGACGGTGATCTAGCGCGGGCGTGGAAGGGCGTAAATCAACGATCAGGGCCTGGGAAGGTTGCGCCTGAAACTGTCATTTGTTGACGACTGATAGTATTTCAACGCTTCAGCATCCAACAACTCGATTCGGCCCCAAGGGCGGTATATAAATCCGCCATACAGAACGATTAATCCATCAAGATCCCTATTGCCACTTTGACAGGAATTATCCCCGCGGCCGCGGGTGCGTTGCGAGCCCTGTATACAGATATTGCAGACGGCGAAGACTGGATGACACTACCCCTTCTGGAGGTACATCTGATTTATGACCTGACGATCTATGGCCGACAAACCACACCCGTCGTTCTGGAGTGGCAGAAAGGTGTTGCTAAGTTGAATCCTATTGCCCGGGGCTTTGTCAGCCCTCACCGCTGCCACAGCGGCTTTGCGAAATTCTGAATACATCATTACGGAGTTGTAGTCGCATATGTCCATGGACCTAATTCCGTTGTCTGCCTGAACCCTTTTGCGACCATTCAGAAAATTATCCACGGATAAGCGATTATCGTTGAATAAATTAGTCTCGATTGTGCCACCTCGCATTGGGACCTCCTCCTCCTCCTCTGATGCCTTGGGAGGTTTAGGTTTCCCAGAGAAGGTCGGTATCGCAAAGTTCAGACTGGACGCCTTAGAAGAATGAGCATCTGCTCCGAGACTTCCGAAACTGCCACTACGAATCCTGGTGGTGAATACGGGTTTCGAAGCCAAGAACGCACCACTTACGCCTTTCGATGCTTTACTATTTTCGCCTATCAATTTCTTCAACAAAAACTGGTTCAACGGTGTGTCAGCACCATCGTTCCATAAATACTCTCGGTGGAACTGCTCGTGCTCGAAACCCAGACAGTGGCAAATTTCATGGATGATCTCGAAAGGATTACCCTTCACGATTATATTTTGCATTCCCGTCTTCTGGTGACCAATTGGGCTGCACCCACTTTCTTGCTTTTTAAAGACAGCGTAATCATGCTCATTGGTACGTGGAATCAGGATCGGTTTAGAGAAGACACGATTAAACCTTTCGATCGTAGGTCCCACCGACTGGATCATCTCCGGGTTTTCATAAGGAACCTGGCTGTTGGGCCAGACTTTATAGATGTGAAAGACGGGCACGAGACTTTCCTCCTCTATGGATTCAGCCGCCGTGGAGTGAAGTCTATTTTACTGCTGCCCCATGCATGCCCGTGGGCGCGTCGGTGGGAATTTTGATGGGAAGAATACCGAGGTCTTGCCGGACCCTCGGGCAGTTCTTGCACCGTGTGCAAGTGCCGTGACACTAGGACGCACCGGGAGGTTTTTATGATGTCCTATACTTCGCCATCTTTTCTTTTAACCAGCAGAAATCCTTGCTCCCGCCGCCACGACTGCGAAACACGTTGCCCGATGATGACTTCAGAAAGGGACCCAACAACTCCGATCCCGGCAACCCCAAATGTGACCCAGTCGTGCGTCACGGTTGTCCCCGGTCAACTCGGCATGAGAGCGCGTTGTTGGTTGACATGGCTGCTCATTTCTCTTTGTGTTATCCAGCTCATTTGCCTCGGGAGCCTAACGGTGATTTCATCGACCACACGAGGTGACCTGTGGCTGAGAAGTTGATCCCGGCAACCCAACTTGCCGAGTACGTGTACTGCTCCCATGCGTGGTACCTGAAGCAGCATGGGGTACAGGTGTCTCAAGAGACACGTGTCATACAAGCGGAGGCGAATGCATGGCACGAACAGCAGGGACGAGGTCTGGCTGCCGGCGATCGTTATCGCTGGGCCGCATTCGCCGCGCTTCTACTTGCCGCGCTTACCTTCTTCTTTTTCTGGTTGGGGTGGTCTCGATGAACCCGGTCCTGGTGCTGACAACAACGCTCGCTGTTCTGGCTCTGGTACTCTTCGCACTAAGTCGTCGTGTACGCACCAGGATTGGAATCCCGGCTGGAGAGATCTTCTATCAGGATCTAGGTGGGCAGCCTTTTCAAGCTGAAGTCCTCCGTTCGTCTCTCTGGGGTATTTCTGGTAAGCCGGATTGTCTGATCAGAACTCCAGAAGGAGTTGTCCCACTTGAATTCAAGCGATCAAAGAAGGCCCCTGCGCGCGGGGAGGTATATCCAAATCACAGAATTCAGAACCTGGCCTATTGCGCCCTCGTCGAGGATCAGATGCGAGTGCGCGTCCCTTACGGAATCGTGATTTATGCCGGCCAACAGGTGCGGCGCGTCGACTACACGGACGCAAGCCGCACCTGGCTCGCAGAGGTCATCGATGAGGTTCGCAAAACCCGGATGCTGCCGATAGTTATGCGCAATCATCATATTTCCGGCCGTTGCTCTGGGTGCGGTCTACGGCCGCATTGCGACCAGTCTTTGATTTGACCTGAGGAAGGGTTATCTGCCTGGCTGCTCTTCTTTTCGCTCCCGTTCTTCCTGCTCCCGGAATGCCTCGCGTTCCCTCTTTGCCTCACGTCCGTCGATCAGCTCGGCGTGTTTCGGCGCGAAGATGACTTTTTCACAAAACTCGAGCCGCTGCTTAGGCCACCTTCTCTGCGTAAGCAACGATGGATGCAGGGTACAGAACCGCTTGATCGCGTCATGATGAAAGCGGTAGACAATGCGGCCGTCCTTGCGGAGTTGCTTCTCTGCTTCGAGGCAACCCTGGTTGACCCAGTCGACAACGGTTTTGGGTCGCACTCGCAAGAACAAACAGAGATCCCGCAGTGTAAGAGCCTCGTGGGCCAAACCAGTGTGCTCGCGCCGGTATAGAACATTGGAAATGGACTTTGTCGAAATATTGAATTTTTGTGAAGCCTCCTGCATTCCGTGCTCTGCGACGTATTCCAGCACTCGCTCAAAGAGGTGATCAGACCAGGCTGTCCTCTTTGTCGATCCGGGCCGGTGAATTCCATGCGTTTCGAGGAATCGCCAGCAGGCCTTCTCCTCCTTGCCGCTGATGCGCATCAGCTGTGCACACAGTGCTACCGGGCTCGCTGATCGTTGTGCGATGAGCGCCGCTGCCTCTTCTGGCCATGGGATCCGGTTTCGACGCTGGTTGGGCGGTCGTTCGATTCCATACTTTTCCAGGAATCGCCAGCAGTACCGTCTCTCATGTCCCGAAACACGAATTAGCTCGGCACATTTGTCATTTGGCTTCCCTTCTCCAGTTGCGATTTCAACCGCCTCCGGAGGCCACTCCAGAACTCTCCGCTTTTTCTGCATGCGCACCTCGCCCGCCTCCCCCTCTACACAACTTGGCCCGGAAAAGAAAAGGGAGAGATGCATTTTTCTGCAAGTCTTTAGGGGCCACGTGCTCATTTAGGTACAGGTCTTCGGCGTTTTGCGGCATCTACAGAAAACTAAAATTCGAGAAGACTCGGGCTGACAGCGCTCGTCCAGTTGGGTTACAATCGCGCCATTCATTTTCGCGAACGTCAGCGCCTTGCTGTTGATCGAACGACTGAATGCTTCGCACATAAAGCAAGAACCTTCCCCTCCCGCCTCAGGCTGCTTGTTTTCACCATCCGCGATTGTCAGGACCGATGGCATGCGTCACGATGCATCAACCCGAATGCTGCCTCTATTAAGAGAAGCGCGTCGAGATGGAGGATTTATGACACCCCCACCGCAATTTTTTTCTTGTCTTGTGTTGGGCTCATGAAGAGGCGTGAACTCCATCTGATCGATGCGAACGGCGATCCAGTGTCGTCCGCTATTCGCTTCGCCGTCGAGGCTACATTCGATTACTCGGTGGCCGAACACCCCGAGATCGACCGTGCCATTTTGGCGAACATGGCTGAACATCTGGCGGTGAGCATGGAGGAGAATAAGGAATCCATTGCTTCTGTTCGCCGTTACGCTTATGCTGCCATGCGAGGCAGGGTTCGCGATTGGCTAAGGACCAAGGAAGCAACGGAACTTGCTGTTGGACTTGGCCCGGAACTTGATAAGTGTGCGCGCGGGAGTTATTCGTTCCAGGGCGAGGTCGATCGTAAGATTCTGTTCGAGCAAATGCGTTCAAGGTTAAGTGAGCGCGACCGCCAGATTCTTCTCTTGTTACAGTCACATGCGGGTCCGGCTGACATCGCAACGGAGTTGGAGATAAATTATGAAGCAGCAACCAAGGCAAAACAGCGTGTGCTTGAGCGCCTCGCAGAATGTTTCCATGCTGCGAGAAAGGAAAAGCCTCGGCGGTACGCCCGTGTGAAGGACCTGACAAAAGAATGGATCTGATCAACGAATTCTTTTTAGAGGCGTTTCCGAATCCGGAGCGCGTCGATTGCCCCCCTGAAGAGACTCTGGTGGCTCTTGCCGAAGAACGGCTTCTGCCCGGCGACCCCACGCTCCTCCACGTTGCTTCCTGCTCTGAGTGTTATGCCGAATATCGAGGTTGCTGCCTGGAGTTTCAGAACAAACTCCAGGCCGGTTTTGAAATCGGGAAGAAAGAACCTTCGATGAAATGGTCGAGCATCGCTGCCGATCTCCGTACTGAGGTCCCAACCAGGCCGAAGCCGTTGCAAGGCGTTCGGTTATGGTTCACGGCATTCAGGCGCCGATATTCGCGCTGATGAAGTGACGAACGGCCGCTTCCGAGTGACGTTTTGTAACCCCTTTGCTTTTAGCGAGATATTGACTCTTCTGGGGGCTCAGTGAATGTCACTCCACAAATTTTCTTGTTCATGTGGATGAGTCAGCCTTTACGCTCTTGGTAAGCGCGCCTCTGCGCTTTCAGGAGAGTCTATGAAAAGAATCGCCCTTTTAGCAGCCATTGCTTCCCTGGCCACAGTATCTGCTTCAGCATCAGTGCATGGTGGCTCGAATCCTCCTCCACCACGAAGCATTACTTCGGATAAAAGTACAGCTTTACCACAAACCATACACGGCGGCTCGAATCCCCATCCGCCCCCACATTTCACAGCGATATAGGAAGAAGGCGGGCAGTCTCCGAAGCAGACGACCTTACTGTGTCAATGTCCTTCAGGGTCGGAATAGGAGAGAATAGAAGCCGCAGAGCGGCATGAATGTAACCACTTTCGAAAACGTGCTGTGGGCATTAGGCTTTCTCGTGAATGCCTGCTTGTTGCTTGTTCTCGTTGTCCAACAACGCTGGAGGGAGTTTCCGTTTTTTACGGCATGGATAGCCTTTCAGGTCCTGCTGACGATTGCACTGTTTACCATATACCGGCAGGGATCTGCAAAACTCTACAGCGAAGTTTATTGGTCAACTGGCATTCTCGATTTTTTGCTGCAGATTTGCGTTGTGATAGAGATAGCGCGAATTGTCCTCCGTTCCAGGGGCTCCTGGATTCACGATTCCCGCAAGCGCTTTATCTTCTTAGCGGCGCTAGGTACCCTGTTCGCAGCGGCCGCCACTTTCATCATGCATCCTTCGGCCCACACCTCCATCGAGGTGTGGGAAATGCGCGCGGATCTCTTTACCAGCCTGATGTTCTGCGAAGTATTTCTTGCCATGATGGGATCCGCGAACCGTCTTCGTCTTCAGTGGAACACGCACGTGATGGGTCTGGGTGAGGGTTTGCTTGCCTGGGGCAGCATCGCGGTGATCATCGATGCATCGCACTCGTTTCTCGGCAGATATCGCTGGTATGCGCTTCTGGAAGACTTGCGAAGCATCGTCTGGATAGGCGCAGGCATGTATTGGATCATTGTGTTTTGGCGGCCGCAAAAAGAAAAGCCTCCATTATCTCCAGAAATGCAGAAGTATCTCGTTGACCTTCATAGCGGCGTTCAGTACCATCGTTCCGAAGTTGAGGAGAGTGCATCGCGCCTCCGAAGATAAACCAATGCTGCCCCCACTGGTCCTTTGCATAGTCACGCTGGTTGTCCTCGGACGGATTTACTATCAGCACCGCCTCGCTCGCCGGCTGGATCAGTGCGACTGGAATGATCTGTGCAGGAAAATAGAAGAGATTCCCCTCCGCGCTCTGGCGCAGGTCGGGCAGGAATATTTGAATCCTCGCCCACATCAGATCGCTACCGAACCCTGGGATATCTGGATTAGCCTGGGGGGACTCGAAGGCATTCGCCGGATGCGGCGAAACGCGCGGGTTTTGATTGCCCTTGCCGCATACGCCGAACGCTGGAATCTCACAGAGAGCGTCATCGTAAGAGAGCGCATGCGACGGGATGCTCTGCATCTTCAGATAGCCATTTTGCAGATTTCCGCCCGTCTTTTTCTTGGAATCGGCCGGATACGATTCGCCTTTTACCTACAGGAATCGGCGGCGTCCTATCACCTGATGACCAAACGGCTGCTGGCGCTATATCAGACGAGCAATTCTGCTCTGTATCTTCAACTGGCCAGCGCATTGGGTGAAGGCTCCGCATAGCGCGAGTCTGCTTTCTTCCCTTCTCAGCTGACTCAGATTCTGAATTCATTCGGCTCTTAGCGCCTTCACGGGCTCGGTTATTGACGCGCGCAGCGCCGGGATGATGCATGCCAGGAGAGCAGCCAGAACCAGAATGCAACCGGCCAGAATAGAAGTTTTGGGATCGAGCGGTGTAAGCACCCCCCAATGCGAACCGAGCCTGTGCAGAGCATAATTCAGCCCGAGCCCCAAAAGTAGCCCGGCTCCCACGCTTACTCCTGATCGCAGAAGAACATCCACGAGGATATGGCGCCGTTGTGCTCCGAGGGCCAGCCGCACCCCAAACTCCGCGACGCGTAGAGTCACGCCATAGGACACCACGCTGTACAGTCCCACACCTCCCAGGACCAAAGCGAGGGTCGAAAAGATGCTCGAGAGTACGGCAACCAAATGGGCGCGGGCCCATTCCGGCTGCTGTTGGATTCGCTCACTCATGGAAACAACCGGAGACGAGATCTGTTGCCCGGGATTGACACCCGCAACCTGCCGGCGTACGGCCGTCTCGAGCCTCATCGGGTCCTCTTGGGAACGAACGAATATCTGCACCCAGTCGATCATGTAGAGGGAATAGGGAAAGTAGATTTCCGGTTTAACGGGATCATCGAGTCCATCGTTGCGGGCATCGCCAACAATGCCGATGATCGGTGTCCAGTCATTGCTGCCGGCAACGGCGATCACTCCGGGAGGGTGATCCTTGAGCTCTGGTACGCGCACCCTGTGCCCGAGTGCATCTCCGTTTGGGAAATAACGTTTCGCGAAGGCTTCGTTCACAATGGCAAGCCGTGCTCCGCGGCTGGTTTCTGTCTCGTCCCACAACCTTCCCTGAAGAAGTGAAATTCCCAATGCGTGAAAGTACTCTGAATCAGCAAAGTTCACATTGAACGTTTGAGAACCCGATGTTTGGCCGGCGACTTCCCCATGGAAGTCCCAGTCGCTATAAGGGGGACCGATGACGCCAAGCGATGCCGAGGAAACGCCCGGCGTTTGCGCGACACGATCCCGCACCTGACGGAGATAATTGGAGCGCGCTTCCCACGTGGCGTAGCTCGAAGTATGAACGGGTATCGAAAAGTCCGCTAAGTGGCTGGGATCATAGCCAAGGTCCGTATCGAGCAGAGTTCGAAAATTCTCCACGGTCTCGATGGCCACAGAAAGCAGCAACATCGCAAGGGCAACTTGTCCGGCAATCAGGGCAAAATACAACCGCTTCCCCGTAACACTGCCGGCAACCTTTCGGGAACTCGTCTGTAAAACCTCGCGGATATCCGGCTTTGCCAGCTGTAATGCTGGAATTATTCCGAACATGCCGCTGGTGGCAACGGCAAGACAGCCGCTGAAGAGAAGGACAGGAACATTGACCGGGATATCAAGGCCGTTTGGAAAGAGCTGCCAGGGAAGCAACGTCGTGGCATATTTTGTGGCCTGGTAGGCAAAAATGACTCCCAGCGCCGCACCCAGAAGACCAAGAAGGAAACTCTCTGTAAGCAGCTGGCGCACGATGCGTTGGGAACTCGCGCCTACGGCCGCTCTCACCGCGATTTCCTGCTGCCGCGCCGCGGCGCGCGCCAGCAGCAGGATGGAAACATTCAGGCAGCCGATCACCAGCAGCAGCAAGACGCCGCCGAACACCATGTAGATGGCTCTGCCCAGGGAGCGCTGAAAGCGTTCCCCGATGCTGTGGACTTCGACACTCGTTTGTTCCAGCAGCGGATGTTCCCGCAGCATCTCTTGAAAGATCGGCTGAACTTCCGCCGCGGCTTGCGCTTTGGTGTAGCCAGGTTTAACGCGCAGCACCGTCATGTAACTGGGAACAGACGCATCTGTAGTATCGAGCGGGACATAAAGATCCGTGTCCCACCAGGTGAAGCTGCGCGGCATGACCCCAAGGATGGTATAGCTGCGGCCGCCGAGCCGCACTGCCTGCCCGACAATGGCCGGGTTGCCGTTGAACCGCCGCTTCCAGTACTGATAGCTCAGAACCGCTACTGGCTCTGGAGCGCGTTCTGGCGGATCGTCGGAGGGCAGGAAGGTCCGTCCCAGCATCGCCGGCACGCCGAAAAAAGGAAAGGCATTTCCAGAAAGAAAGACGACATCGGTATCCAGCGGGATGTCGAAGGTAGTGTCGGCCAGATTCTGCTCATCCATTTCGACAACGTCCTCAATCGAACGCGCCGCGCGGAGCTGGCCTATTTGTTCACGGTAGATATGCGGGGTTTCTTCTATGTCCAGCTTGTCACGGAAGTTGAATTCGATGATCCGCTCAGCATCTCGATAGGGAAAGGGGTGGATCAGTACGCGATGAAGCACACTGAAAACCGTGACGCTGGCCGCTACCCCAAGCGTCAGGGAAAAAATCGCCGGAACGGAAAATCCCGGGTGCTTCCACAATTGTCGCAGACCAAAGCGAATGTCCTGGAGGGGGATCGACACGACGCCTCAGCTCGGAAATAAAATGCACCGCACGACTTCGCGTACTTAAATATAGTCGATCCAGGCAGAGCGACTGTTACCGTCGGCGTGCGTGACCTCCGGTTATGCCTCCGGCCGGCGAGTCGGCTCAAGCGTCTGTTTGTCAAAGTCCCGCAATTGCTTCATCCAGGATTCGAGTCTTGTCTGGCAGCGGGAACAAATGGCAAGATGCCGGGGACGGTCATGAAGGAAAAGACTCCGCATATCCAGTCCGAACCGTCTGATTTCGTCCTCTGAGTAACAGATCAACTCCTGTTCGCGGAGGGAGGGAGGGCCGTACCCCCGGAGCAGTTGCTCTTTTCTCCATGCAAGCATATCCGGAAATTCAATCCGGCGCCTCGGTGCCTCGAGCCATTCGCTGTCATCGCTGACCCACAGGTCCTCCATGCGCGAGCTAGCATTGAGCGCCAGATAGCGGATCACGGCTTCCCGATTCTGAAAAGTCCTTTTCTGGTCCCCCAGACCGGCGAGGGCAATCGCGCCCAGCTGCATCAGTTCCTCGTCATCAGAGAGGTCCGCATGCTCGCGGAACTCGCGCACCTCCTCTCGGGCGGCTTCAGCGAATTCCGATTCCCTGTCGGCCTTGGCTGCTATCTCGGAGGTCAGCGCCGGCAATTCGATCACCGTTCCCGGCGGGCTTTGCCACGGCGGATGATCGACGGTGAACATGCTGGGATCGAATACGTCGAGCAGCGACTCTTCTCTGTCTTCCGGTCCGCGAAAGCGGTTCAGCATATCCAGAAACCAGCCGAGACTCGACTTCGGAAGCGAACGGATCGCCTGTTTATATGCCTCCTCCCGCCAGGCGTCGAAGCATTCCATCAGGGTGCTGGGGAGCATGTATTGATTCAGTTCCTCAATCATTTTCTCGACATCTGTGTTCGGGTTTTCCATAGGCGGTTCTCTTCTGTTGAGTGTTGTCCTATGGAACTCACTTTCTGTCAAATGGACCCCGTAATCAGCGCTATTTCGGGTCGAATGCGCGGGAGATCCGGCTCTTTCTGCGAAACTCAACCGGCCAGTCACCTCGCTGACCTGCTGGCCCTCACGCGCCAGTCAAATGCCTCAATCGTATATTTCCCTGCCGCAGTCGCACCCAGTGTTGCCAGCTGGGTCTGCATCTAGGCCTCCTCGCCCCTCGTGGGCTTGTTTTCCCACGAAAGGAAAGCACTGTCAAACGAGCTAAGAGACTCGGCTTTATCGAGGAGTGAATCCGCGCATAATGCAAGTCTCGCCGTAAAACTCAACTAGTCTTTTTCTAAACCCTCATCCCGCCAGGACGCTATAATCGCCTGACGCCTATGACGTTAAAAGTCCCACCTTACGACCAGCTTTTCAACCCATTGCTGGGGGCAATAAATGCCTTGGGCGGATCGGGGTCCATCGAAGAGATTTACGACAAAGTAGTCGAGCTGGAATATTTTCCTGAAGAGGTCGTCTCCCAGCTGCACGATCCCGAAAAGAGCAACCAGACACAACTCGGCTACCGATTGGCCTGGGCACGGACCTATCTGAAGAAGTTTGGCCTTCTCGAAAATTCCAGCAGGGGCATCTGGTCTCTGTCGCCTAAGGCCAAGGATATCGAAAAGGTGAACCCGCAAGAGGTAGTGAAGTTCGTCCGGTCCGCGATAAAGGAAGATGGGGTTCCCGGCGAGATCACGGCCCCTCAAGATAGTCCTCCGGAACTTGACTGGAGACAACGTCTCCATGGCATCCTCACGAAGAAATTGACTCCCGCTGCATTTGAACGCCTTGTCCAGCGGATGCTCAGAGAAGCGGGATTCACTCAGGTCGAGGTCACGGGCAGAAGCGGTGACGGTGGAATCGATGGCAAAGGTATAGCCCGCATTCATGGGCTGATGAGCTTCCATGTGCTTTTCCAGTGCAAACGATATACAGGCTCTGTCGGGGCCGGGGAGGTCCGTGACTTTCGCGGTGCCATGGTAGGTCGTGCAGACAAAGGGCTGTTCATCACCACCGGAACATTCACGCCGGCAGCTGTCAAAGAGGCCACACGCGACGGCGCTCCTCCGATAGATTTGCTAGATGGCGGTGATTTCGCTGAGAAGCTGAGGGAATTAAATATCGGTATTCGAACCGAAAAGGTCGAACTTGTTCATCTCGAAGAGGAATGGTTCGACACGGTCTGAGTTAGGATCGCTCGTTCTAACGGAAGACTGATCGCCTGCGAATCGGTGGTGAGAGCCCCTCCCAAAGGGAGGAAAAAGCTACCCTTTGCCAGGTTTCCGTTGTTGTGCTGGCGGCGGTGGCACAAAGCGGAGTGTGGGGGCAGAGCGGTCAATACCCCTTAGCCATTCAATGAACGCTTCCTCTTCCGTGATCCGAGTGGGGAGTTGCTCCGCTTCTTCTTCTGCCTCTTTCAACATCTCCTGGTACTCTCTTTTGTTCGCAGGGGTCTCGTCACCCCAGAACTCCCGCTTCTTCCAACGCCTGATGCGGTCCCGGTTGTCATCCAGCGATCGTTTGGAATGTTTCAACCACTTGCGCGCGTCGCTGGTGATCTTCTCGAATATTTCAGGTTCTATACATTCCAAAAACCGGCGGAGCGTTTCCAAGCCAAGAATACCGATGTCCGACAGATTTCCGAATTGCTTGAGGTTGTATATCTTGCCGTTGTAAGGAACCTGATACGAGTATTCTCCACTTGCCCGAACAATCTTAAAGACCTCTCCGTTCTTTGCCGGATGGCGGCCCATTAGCGTTGGCCGTTGGTTCCCAGTTGTTCGTGAAGCGAGTGGAACGGCGACGAAGCCTCCGTCATGAGGCTCCAACCGAAAAATCACTGGAGCGTGCCCCTTGATGTGCGGAAAGTACGATGTCTTCAAGTCGTACATGAATTCGCCTCGCTCGTCCGGTAACGGAGTTTCCTCTGCTACCGAATCCGTGCGTTCTCGACGTCGGTCCTTCAAAATCTCACTCGCTTCTGCAATGAGAGTCCTAAGTTGCGAGTCCGTGAGCGCCCGATCCAGCAAGATCGGTTCGAATTCGGGGCACCCCTGCTGCTCAAACGTAAGCAATCCTGCTCTTGCTGAGTCGGGATTGGCGCATACACCCCATTCCTCGCCAGCGTCGCCGGCCAATTTGACGAAGTGGCGGCATCCACAAGAACAATCTGAGTTGTCTCGCTCCACCTTGCCATAGGGTTCGTAGTCCGTCTCTAGCGTCCGGACGATCTTCAGGAGTCTCTCGTGCATTCGACCGCCCCTCACATCTGATTGTTCCGTTCAATTGCCGTGGATATCTAAATGTGCCTTCCTGATGTCTGTCGGACATCAGTCTTGATGAAAAGGTCTTGGACGCCTGTGGAATTTTGGGGCACTCTCGTGGAGACGACGGGGCTCGAACCCGCGACCTCTGCCGTGACAGTTATACTCATCGTCGTAGCCTATTGATTCTATGGGCATCGGTGGCACCGTAAGGCATCCTAAATCACGTAAAATCACATTTCCGTAGCGTCGTGCGCAACGTCAGATTGCGCCGCCCGTATCGTCACTGTACCGTCGCAGTCCTTATCTCCGAATCTCTAAGTCGACCCTCGGTATACGTTGAGAAATGCGGAATCCAATTACCTGCTCTTCATCGGTTGGGAATTTTATCGTCGTTTGTGGCCAACGCAATGGTGCGTTCAGGCCGTCCCCGTCCCAAGTGGTTGCCTGCCTAGGGCTGGATACCTTTTCTGTAGACGGTGGCTCTGAGGCCGGTTAGGTCAAGCGCCAACCTGTGTGTGAACCGGGCCAAGTCTATATATAATCCGTCGTAATTTCGTGCCGTTGTAGCTGAGTTTCAGTTATTCCGTCTGGAGATGCTCCCGAAATGCGCGAGGTTCCTGCTATGCCCGTGCTTTTGGTCTATGGCTCACGCGAGAGCCCGAGCGAAATCAGCCATTCTCCATACACAGTGGGCAGAATGCCTGGCAGCGATCTGCAACTCGAAGATGCGTTTATCTCACGCCAACATGCCGAGATCCTTTTTGAGGATGACTCCTTCTATGTAGTGGATCAGGATAGCAAGCAGGGAACTTTTCTCAACGGATCGCGTGTCACGCGACACAAGCTGTCCAAAAACGACGCCATTCAGTTCGGCAAATTGGATGGGCCGTTGCTTCTCTTCGGTGTGCGGGCTGCTGAGTCGAGGTCAACACTGCGAGAGCTACTCGGCCCGTTGAAGGTGGACGCGTCACCTAATATCGCGTTTGAAAAATTGAGCTGGCTGTTGGAGGCGATTCGGAAGCTCAACAATGTGGGCGCAGTGGACCAGATACTGACCGGGCTGGTCGAAACCACGTTGGCGCTGACCAAAGTGGAGCGGGGCTACGTGATGTTGCGCGATCAGGCAAGCGGCGCGCTGAAAGTGACGGTCGGCCTTAGTAGCGGCGGCAGATTGCTCTACGATGATTCCACGATCTCACATACCGCGATCCAACAGGCGCTCCGCGGAACTGGGGACTTTATCGTAACGGATACATTGAGCGCCGAGAGCGGCGTGCGCTCCGAAAGCGTGATAAAGCAGGACATCCGCACGATCATCTGCATTCCGTTGCGCAGCCGGCGCATCGTGGCTGACATCAGACACGGCGACGTGATTGGCGTGCTCTATCTCGACAGCCGTCAAACATCGGGAAAATTGACGAAAGTGGACAATGACCTGCTGAAAACAATCGCGACCGAGGCCGCGGCGCTTGTCGACAATGCGCAGCTCGCCATTGCCGAGGAGAGGGCGAGACGTTACAGCGAAGAACTGGCGATCGCAGCCCGCATTCAGGAAAAACTGATGCCGACGCAGCTTCCTGAAATCCAGTATGCAACAATCTCGGCGCGATTCATTCCCTGCACGGATGTCGGCGGCGATTTCTATGACGTAGTTGCCGCCGCCGACCACTTTTATATGGTTATCGCCGATGTTTCAGGCAAGGGAGTAGCAGCGGCGATATTGGCGCAAACGCTACAAGGAATGGTGTATATGCAGCTCGTGGCCGATCAGGCGCTCGATCAAATTGCCGCAGCGCTCAACCGATATATCTGTGCGAAAGATGTGGGCAAGTATGCAACGATGATTGTCCTCCGGCTGGAAAGTAATGGCCAACTCGAGTACATCAACTGCGGACAAATCCATCCCTTGCTGCGAACGCCAACTGGGATCGTACCTTTGAGCGAGTCGAATTTGCCGGTTGGGCTGCTTGAGAACGCACAGTTCCAATCGCATGCGGTGAAACTCGAACCGGGCACACGACTTCTTGTCGTTACCGATGGTGTAACGGAAGCCGAGGACGTGCAGGGCGACTTCTTCGGCACCCCGCGCATGGAAGAATCATTCGGCAAGAGCCGCAATTTTGAAGAATTTGTCGAGAACCTCTCGTGCTTCTGCGGAACCGCTGCGGCGCATGACGACTGCACGATGGTCGAGATTTGTTTTCGCTAGTTTGCGACTAACTTCCTCTGAACCTATTTGGCGGATAACCAATTTATTTGCTTACCCGATTGTCGAAATCTGGAAATCTGCGCCTGCTCGACTTAGGGATCGCCACTGTACTGCTGAGATGGTATCCGTCCGCCGCAGCGATTCGTGTTAGAAGCACAGGACGCCACGGGGTTTTCGCATATTACTCGGGAGGGTAAATTCAATCGCGCTATAATCTTGCCACCATCGGAGCCAACCCATGCCCGGTACGAGTTCAGCCCCTGGAGGCCCGGACAACTCGATCACCGCCCTTCTCGCCCAGCTGAGCGAGGGCAATCGAGAGGTCGAGGCGCGTCTGATTCCTCAAATTTATGAGGAGCTGCGCAGAGTGGCTGGCCGTTACATGCGCTTCGAGCGTGTAAACCATACCCTGCAACCCACGGCCCTCGTTAACGAAGCGTATGCCAGGCTGATCCAGGAGCCTCACATTCACTGGAAGAGTCGGGCGCACTTTTTCGCCACCGCTTCTCAGCTCATGCGGCACATTCTGGTGGATCATGCCCGCACCCGACATGCCGGCAAGCGCGGAGGGGTCCAGCACCAGGTCACATTAGTT
>Ga0206959_10050_pt1 | contig 35892 bp, 44 predicted proteins | sample Alteio_BWOrgHeat_31_FD_152971 | JGI IMG/M metagenome (GOLD analysis project Ga0206959, IMG submission 152971) | Enriched cells from forest soil in Barre Woods Harvard Forest LTER site, Petersham, Massachusetts, United States -... | ecosystem: Environmental > Terrestrial > Soil > Temperate forest >...
AACATGGTAGGCCACAAGCTGGGTGAGTTTGCGGCGACGCGCACGTTTAAAGGACACTCGGCCAAGGGTGCGGAGACTTCGGCGAAGCCGAAATAACCGGAAGACACGAGTATGAAGAGTGAATTGCGTTGCCTGCGCCCTTGAGCGCGAGCAAAGCAACAGGGCGAGAGCGGCATCATTGCGAAGCCCTCGTATAGAGGATTAAGCCAATGCAAGTAGAAACACGAGAATTCACGGCTCAGGCGCGCTTCCAGCGGGTATCTCCGCAGAAGGCGCGGCTGGTGCTCGAGCAGATCAAGGGCCGCAGTGTGGAAGAGGCACTGAACACAGTGACCTTCACCAAGAAGTCCGTCGCTCCTATGGTCGAGAAGGTTCTGCGGTCGGCGTTGCAGAACGCCAACTATCTGAGCCAGGAGCAGGGCCTCGATGTTGACGTGGACAATCTCTACGTGAAGACGGCAATTGCGAACGAAGGCCCACGCATGAAGCGCATCCGTCCGGCTCCGATGGGCCGCGCGTTCCGCTATCAGCGGCGCATGGCGCACATCGTGATCGCGGTGGCTGAGCGCAATCACGAGGGCCTGGTGCATACGGTTGGCGAGGAGCACGAAGCATCGGCACCATCGAAGGCGAAGAAGACCGCCGCCAGGAAGGCTCCGGCAAAGAAGGCAGCCGTGAAGAAGACGGCAGTCAAGAAATCGGCAGTCAAGAAGAAGGCTGCAAAGTAGGTTAAGGGCGCAAGGAAGGTTTAGAGGAAATTATGGGACAGAAAGTCCATCCTTACGGATTTCGACTCGGTGTGAACAAGCCATGGCGTTCGCGCTGGTTCGTCGAGCGCGACTACGACAAGCTGCTCATCGAAGACGTTCAGCTTAAGAAAGAACTCAAGGAAAAGCTCAAGGCGGCGGGCGTCAGCTCCGTCGAGATCGAGCGTCCGGGCAACAAGCTGCGGATCATCATTCGCACCGCGCGTCCGGGCATCATTATCGGCCGCAAGGGCGCCGAGATCGACAAGCTCAAGCTCGACCTGCAGAAGCGCACCAATCGCGATGTCTTCATCGACATTCTCGAGGTCAATAAGCCCGAGCTCGATGCTCAGCTGGTGGCTGAGGGCATTGCGCTCCAGCTCGAGAAACGTGTGGGCTTCCGCCGCGCCATGCGTAAGTCGGTGGACTCGGCGCTTCGCTTCGGCTGCAAGGGCATCAAGGTTCGCGTCTCGGGTCGCCTGAACGGCAACGAAATCGCACGCTCCGAGTGGTATCTGCAGGGCCGTCTGCCGCTGCACACGCTGCGCGCGGACATCGATTACGGTTTTGCCGAGGCGCATACCACATACGGCATTATCGGCGTTAAGACGTGGATCTATCGCGGAGATATCTACCAGCAGAAGCGGCGCGAACCGCAGGCCGCGGTGGGAACATCGGTTTTTTAAGGGCTTAGCCATTAGGGATTAACCCAATGGCGTTTGCAGCAGAGAAGAACTAATGGCTAATTAGCTAACGGCTAATGGCTGCTTTTGAGGGTTTTCATTATGTTGATGCCAAAGAAGGTCAAGTATCGCAAACAGCAACGCGGCCGCATGCGCGGCAAGGCGTGGCGCGGAAGCGAGCTTTCGTTCGGCGACTACGGCCTGAAGGTTATGGAGTGCGGTTACATCACCGACCGGCAGATTGAGGCCAGTCGCGTGGCGATGACCCGCTTCATCAAGCGCGGCGGCAAGATCTGGCTGCGCCTCTTCCCCGATAAGCCGGTCACCAAGAAGCCGGCTGAAACCCGTATGGGTAAGGGCAAGGGTGCTCCCGATCACTGGGTCGCTGTCGTTCGCCCAGGTAAGGTGCTCTTTGAAATGGAAGGCGTGACCCCGGAGATGGCACAGGAAGCCATGCGTCTGGCTGCGCACAAGCTTCCATTGAAAACGCGATTTGTGCAACGCCACGACGCGAAGGTTGTCGTTGCCGCGAAGTAGCTAGATTCAAGGGATACGCGAGGCCGCACGAGGTCTCAAGTCCCGGAGAGAAGAAGAGAATGGAACTCGAAAAGATTCGTAACCTGAGCGACGGCGAGCTCGTCACGGAAGAGAAGAAGGCGGCTGAACAGCTTTTCCGTCTGCGCTTCCAGATGAAGCTCGGTCAGAACGAAGGCGTAAAGAAGCTCCGCGAAACCAGAAAAGACGTCGCGCGCATTAAGACGATTGCCCGCGAGCGAGCGCTGGGCCTATACGGCGAGAAGCCCAAGGCTGAGTCGAGCGTCCCCGCGAAGGCTGCGGCAAAGGCAAAGAAAACCAGCCCCAAGACAAAGAAGGAGGCTCGCTAAGTCATGAGTGAAGCCACACAGACTAGCCCCAAGACGGGCCCAGAGACCGGCACAGAGACGAGCACGCAAGCGCGCCGGAACGAAAAGGTCGGCCAGGTCGTTTCGACCAAAATGCAGAAGACCATCGTGGTTGCAGTTGAGATGCGCAAGGCGCACCCTAAGTACAAGCGCGTGATGAAGACCAACAAGAAATTCTACGCGCACGATGAGCAAAGCGCCGCCCGTGTGGGCGATGTGGTTCGCATCCGCGAGACGCGTCCGCTGAGCAAGCTGAAGCGCTGGAATCTGGAAGAGATCGTTCGCCGCTCCGCGCTCGCCCAGGCGGAAGCGGCTGCGGCCGCCAACTAAACATCGCGAAGAAGAGGATTGAGGAGAGATCGCTATGGCAGTGCAGATGAGATCCATGCTCGAGGTTGCCGATAACTCCGGCGCCCGCAAGCTCCAGATGATTCTTCCCCTGGGCGGAGCGAGCGGCAAGAAGGCTGGCCTCGGGGATATCGTCACGGCCGCCGTGAAGGAAGCTTCACCGGATGGCCAGGTGAAGAAGGGCAAGGTTGTGAAGGCCGTCATCGTGCGCACCCGCAAGGAGTATCGCCGTCGTGACGGAACCTATATTCGTTTCGATTCGAATGCCGCCGTGCTCATTAACGAGGTTGGTGAGCCGGTTGGAACTCGCGTCTTCGGGCCGGTTGCCCGAGAGTTGCGTGAAAAGAAGTTTTTGAAGATCGTTTCGCTCGCTCCCGAAGTTCTTTAGCCGGGTCGAGCCGCAGAGGAAAGATTATGAGCTTGAACATACAGCGCAACGACAAGGTAGAAGTCATCTCCGGCGCCTATCGGGGTAAGCAGGGACGCGTGTTGAGCGTCCTCCCCGGCGAGAACCGCATCCTTGTTGAGCATGTGCGGATGGTGAAGAAGAATGTTCGCCCAAATCCGCAGAAGAACATCAAGGGCGGTATCGCCGAGCAGGAAGCGCCCATTCACGTTTCGAATGTGCTGCTGGTCTGTCCGAACTGCGGCCCAACCCGCATCGGTCACAAGTTTGAAGGCGACACCAAAGTGCGCGCTTGCAAGAAGTGCGGCAATACACTGGCCGCGAAGAGCAAGAGCAAGAAGAAGTAGGGACTGGCCGTCCAGCGAACGCGCCTTCGGCGCCTGACTTTCGACGGGCAACTCAATTGAGCACACTCCGTAACGGTAAACGGCAAAAGCCACCCCGAGACCGGAGAGAAAGAATAAAAGACCATGGCAGCAAGAATGAAAGAGAAGTATCACCAGGAGATCAAGTCGGCGCTCCAGAAGGAGCTGGGCCTAGAGAACACGATGGCCGTGCCTCGACTGGAAAAGATCGTCATTAACATGGGTCTGGGCGAGGCGACACAGAACTCGAAGATGCTCGACCCGCTGGTAGGCGATCTTGCCACAATTGCCGGGCAGAAGCCGGTCACCACGCGTGCCCGGAAATCCATCGCTGCATTCAAGGTTCGCGAGGGTATGCCAATCGGTGCGATGGTCACGCTGCGCGGCGACAAGATGTACGAGTTTCTCGACCGCCTGATCTCGATTGCCCTGCCCCGCGTGCGCGACTTTCGTGGAGTATCGACGAAGAGCTTCGATGGACGGGGCAACTATACGCTCGGCATTCGCGATCAGCTGATCTTTCCGGAGATCGATTACTCGAAGGTCGACAAGCTGAAGGGCATGAACATCACGATTGTGACCACGGCCCAGGACGACAACTCGGCACGCGCGCTGCTCAAACAGTTCGGCATGCCTTTCCGCACGGCAGCATAACGGTATCGAGATTAAGGACTGAACAAGATATGGCAACTACTGCAAAACGAGTTAAGGACGCCCGCAAGCCGAAGTTCAAGAGCCGGCAGCACAACCGCTGCAAGCTCTGCGGACGCCCCCGCGCCTACCTGCGCAAGTTCGGCATTTGCCGCCTGTGCTTCCGCCAGCTGGCGCTCAAGGGAGAGATTCCCGGCGTCGTCAAGTCGAGTTGGTAAGACTGGCCGGGACTGCGCGTCCAGCGACACGCGCCCTGAAGAGCGCAAAACAAGATTGATCTGAAGCGAAAGCTGACGATCTCAACCATTCCTGCAGGTTCTCTTCCGCAAGGCAGAGCGAACGGGGGATGAAGGAGAAACGATGAGTTTGACCGATCCAGTAGCAGATTTTTTGACCCGCGTTCGCAATTCGATTCGCGCGCGTCACCAGAAGCTGGATGTTCCGGCCTCCAAGCTGAAGACCGAGATCGCCCGTATCCTGAAGGAAGAGGGCTACATCGCGAACTACAAGCCGGTGGAAGAAAATGGCCGCACCATTCTTCGCGTGTACCTCAAGTACGGCGCGAACAACGAAGCCGCCATTCGCGACCTCTCCCGCGTTTCCCGTCCCGGTTGCCGCGTTTATGTCGGCCGCGATGAGATCAAGCGCGTGCAGGGTGGACTTGGCATCAGCATCCTCACCACGCCACGCGGTGTGATGACCGGACGCCAGGCGCGCCGCGAAGGACTGGGCGGCGAGATCCTCTGCGAAGTCTGGTAAGCACTTCGCGTGCTGGCGGGACGCGCGCTTCGCGCGCCATTCTTGCCGGCGTATAAAGCATCGGCCACGCCGTTGGCGTGGATTTGAGATTGGTAAGACGGTGAGCAGGGTTCGCCAGGGCTGCAGTGGAACGACTTCGAAGTCGGGACTCGCAAGCCAGAGAAGGGTTCAAAGCATGTCGCGTATAGGAAAGAAGCCGATTCCGCTGCCGAGCGGTGTGAAGTATACGGTACAGGGCAACACGATTGTGGTCGAAGGGCCCAAGGGTAAGGTGGAGCAGGCGATTCCCGCCGGCATCAAGCTCGAGAACAAGGACGGCTTTGTGCATGCTGTCCGCGAGAACGATTCGCAGGCTGCGGTGCATGGTCTTACTCGCGCGCTGGTCTTCAATGCCATCGAGGGTGTTACCAAGGGCTGGTCGAAGGATCTCGACATCGTCGGCATCGGCTACCGTGCTGAGCTGAAGGGCAAAAATACGGTTGTCTTTACCCTGGGCTATTCGCACCAGATCGAGTTTCCTCTGCCTACCGGTATCACCGCAGTGGTTGATCCCAAGCAGACCCGTGTGACCGTCTCAGGCATCGACCGGCAAAAGGTAGGGCAGGTCGCCGCCGATATGCGGTCCCTGCGTAAGCCCGATCCTTACAAGAACAAAGGCGTTCGCTATGCGGACGAGAAGCTGAAGAAGAAGGTCGGCAAGACCGGAGCGAAGTAAGACGGGATTAGGACTTAGCCATTAGGGATTAGAAAAGGCTCCAATGGCTAATCACGAATCGCTAATCCCTGTAGTTCAACCCGAACGGGATCGCAAGGCGGTTCCGCTTTTAGGAAGGAAGAGAAGAAGATGATTCCGCAGAGAAAAAGAAATGAAATTCGCCAGCGGGTACATGACCGCATTCGCGCGAAGATGAATGGCACGCCCGAACGCCCGCGGCTGAACGTGTACCGCTCGCTCAACCACATCTACGTGCAGGTGATTGATGACTCGCAGGGTGTGACGCTGGTGTCGGCATCAACGGTTGCTGCCAAGATCAAGACCGGCGGCAACGTGGCTGCGGCCAAAGAAGTCGGTAAGCTGGTCGCCGAGCGCGCGCAGGAAAAGGGCATTAAGAAGGTTGTTTTCGATCGCGGCGGATACCTCTATCACGGCCGCATCAAGGCGTTGGCGGATGCCGCCCGCGAAGCGGGTCTCGAGTTCTAAAGCAGCATCAGCGCGGCACGTGCCGCCCGGAAGGAATCAGGAAGCAAATGGCAACAATGAAGAGAAAACTCGATGCCGGTCAGTACAACCTGAAGGATCAGGTTGTCGCCATCAATCGCGTCACCAAGGTCGTCAAGGGCGGTAAGAATATGTCGTTTGCCGCGCTGGTTGTGGTCGGCGATCCCGGTGCCGGCGTGGTCGGCTATGGTTCGGGCAAAGCGAAGGAAGTACCGCAGGCGATCCGCAAGGGCATTGAGTCGGCCAAGAAGAACCTTGTCCGCATCAACCTCACGGAGACTACCATCCCACACCAGGTGCTGGGCCGCTTTGGCTCGGGACAGGTAATGTTGAAGCCGGCTCCGGAAGGTACCGGCGTGATTGCCGGAGGCGCGGTGCGCGCGGTGATGACCTCGGCTGGCGTGCAGAATGTGCTCACCAAGAGCCTCGGTTCGCCTAACCCGCACAACGTGATCAAGGCAACGTTCGACGCGCTGGTGCAGTTGCGCGATCGTGCGGAAGTAGCAGCCATGCGCGGCAAACAACTTCAGGAGCTATAGTCATGGCAGAAAATCAAGCAGTCATCAAGATTCAGTACTTCCGGTCCATGATCCAGGCGCCGGTAAAGCACAAGAAGGTCGTCAAGGGCCTGGGCTTTACACGGTTGAACCAGGTTGTCGAGCGCGAAGACACCCCATCGATTCGCGGCATGGTGAGGACGATTCCGCATCTGGTGCGGATCGTAGAGTAGCTAAAAGCCGGATAACTAAGAGGCGGACAGCTAAGATCCTGTTAGCTAAGAAGCGGTTAGCAGTACATCGGCCAGGGATGTAGCGGCCAGTAAGAACAATCAATGCGAGTCGGAGCGGGATACCTGCTTCGGCGTTGAGCGAGGAAATCATGAATTTATCCAATTTAAGAGCACCGAAGAGCGCCAACCGCGGCAAAAAGCGGGTGGGACGTGGCATGGGCTCCGGCCACGGCAAAACTTCCGCCCGCGGACACAAGGGACAGCGCTCCCGTTCCGGTTCGAGCATGATGCGCGGTTTCGAGGGCGGCCAGATGCCGCTACACCGCCGCCTGCCCAAGCGCGGCTTCACCAACATCTTCCGGACCGAATACACCGTATTGAATCTCGACCGCCTCGTCGAACTGGGCGAGACCGAACTGACCCTCGATGCATTTGTCGCGAGGGGCTTCCTCAGGAAGCGCAATGAGCTGTTGAAGATCCTCGGCAATGGCGAGATCAACGTAGCGTTGACCGTTCACGCGCACAAGTTTTCCAAGGCCGCGCAGGAGAAGATCGAAAAAGCCGGCGGCAAAGCAGTATTGATCGGTTAACGTTTCGCGAATGCTTCGCCGGATGCCAGACCACCGGCAAAGCATTATGATTGGAAGCACCACCCATGTTTGAGAAATTCGCGAATATCTTCCGCATCCCCGACCTGCGCAAGCGTGTTTTGTTCACGATGGCCATGCTGGCCATTTACCGCCTGGGCGGCCACATTCCCACGCCGGGTGTCAACACCACGGCGCTCGAACAGTTCTTCAACTCGCAAAGCGGCTCATCGCTCGGGCTCGTCGATATGTTCAGCGGCGGGAACCTGCGCCGTCTCACCGTCTTCGCTCTGGGCATCATGCCGTACATTACGGCGTCGATCATCTTCCAGTTGTTGACCGTGGTCTATGAGCCTCTGGCCCGCCTTCAAAAAGAGGGTGAACTGGGCCGTCGCAAGATCACCCAATGGACTCGCTACCTCACCATCGTTCTGGGTGTCGTCCAGTCCATGACGATCGCCATCGCGCTCTCCCATGCCTCGGGCGGCATGGTGTTGAACCCCGGCCCCGAATTCATCATCATGACCATCCTCACCCTGACCGCCGGCACGGCCTTTATCATGTGGCTGGGTGAACAGATTACAGATCGCGGTATCGGCAACGGTATGAGCTTGCTCATTTTTGCCGGCATCGTAGTGGGCTTACCCCGCGCGATCGCGGAGTTGGTGAATACGGCGCGCACGGCAAAGTTCGGCGCCTTCACCGTCCCCGCGCTCATCCTGCTCGTCATCTGCATGATTGCGGTGGTCGCCTTTATCGTCTTCGTGGAGCGCAGCGAACGCCGTATTCCCGTGCAATATGCCAAGCGAATCGTAGGTCGCCGCCTGATGGGCGGTCAGTCGACCCACCTACCCCTGAGGGTCAATTCCGGCGGCGTGATGCCGGTAATCTTCGCGGCCTCGGTGCTCTCGGCTCCGCTACTCTTCTCGCAGGCGGCGATCGTTCGCAACAGCGCCGGTCTCACGCGCATCTTTGAAGCGTTGCGTCCGGGTGAGCCCTGGTATGAGCTGATCTACATGGCGGCGATCGTCTTTTTCGCCTACTTCTATATCTCCATCGTCTTCCGCCCCGATGACATTGCCGACAACATGCGCAAGTATGGAGGATTCATCCCCGGTATTCGTCCCGGCAAACGCACTTCCGATTTCATCAACGACATCTTGACGCGCATTACTCTAGTCGGCGCTCTGTATCTGATCATCATTGTCACCATTCCGCAGTTATTGATCAGCGGCATTCACTTCAACCACATTCCGGTCGTCGGTGGATTCTTCGAGCACCTGCCGCTCTGGGTGACTAACGGCCTGGGCTTCAACTTCTACTTCGGCGGTACATCCCTGCTGATCGTCGTCGGTGTCGCCATGGATACCGCCAATCAGGTTGAATCGCAGCTAATCATGCGCCACTATGAAGGCTTTTCGCCCCGCAGTGGGCGTATCCGCGGAAGGCGAGCCTGGTAAGTGGCCTTGTCCGACGTCGCCGCACATCCGAGCAGTAAGGAGTCTGTGAGATTCGTTCCTGGTCCGATTCTTATGCTGGGAGCGCCCGGTGTTGGCAAGGGGACCCAGGCAAAAGAATTGGTAGCCACCTGGGCCATTCCCCAGATCTCGACCGGCGATCTACTGCGTTCCAACGTCAGCCGTGGCACGGCTCTCGGAAAACAGGCGAAGGCGATCATGGATCGGGGCGAGCTTGTTTCGGACGATCTCGTGAACGAGATGGTCGCTGAGCGGCTGAAGGAACCCGATACTACCGCCGGCTATATTCTCGACGGATTCCCGCGCACGCTCGGTCAGGCCGACTGGCTGGATCGGCATCTGGCATCGAATCCAGACTCGCTGCCTGTAATTGCTGTCAGTATCGAAGTCAGTTATAATCAATTATTGCGCCGTATTACCGGCCGGCGCATTTGCCCCGTTTGCAAAAGTAGTTATAACATTTACTTGCAGCCCCCTAAGGTCGATGAATTGTGCGACCTTGACGGGACGCCCTTGGCGCGGCGCTCAGACGACACGGAAGAAGTTTTCGAAGAGCGGATGCGGGCCTATAACTCGCTGACGGCTCCGGTCGTGGACCATTATCGCGCGCTGGGCCGCTTCGATCAGGTGAACGGGGAGCAGCCGGTGAGCGCGGTAACGGCCGAAGTGATGCAGGCTGTTTTGCGTTTGAGGAGCTAGCGATCGCATGCCGATCATGATCAAGACGCCACGGGAAATTGAGAAGATGCGGCGCAGCGGACAGGTAGTACGCGAGGTTCTCGAGCATGTCCGGCAGTTCGTAAAGCCCGGCGCCTCGACGCAGGACCTCGAGAACGCCGCCGTGGAGAAGATTAAGGAACTGGGTGCGAAGCCGGCATTCAAGGGTTACCGTGGATACCCTTGCGTACTGTGCACCTCGGTGAATGAAGAAGTTGTCCACGGCATTCCTTCCTCGGAGCGAGTGCTTCGGGACGGAGATATTGTTTCGATCGACACAGGTGTGATCATCGACGGCTACTACGGCGATTCGGCGATCACGGTGGCAGTGGGCGAGAAGGTTGCCCCGCGCGTTCGGCGCTTGCTCGCTGTAACACAGGCCTCGCTCGAAAGCGCTATTCGGGAAGTCAAACCTGGAGCGACGCTGGGCGATGTGGGAGCTGCAGTACAGGAAGTGGTTGAAGCCGATGGCTTCAGCGTGGTTCGCGAGTTTGTAGGTCATGGAATCGGCACGCGCCTGCACGAGGACCCGCAGGTTCCGAATTACGGCCGCCGCGGTCAGGGCCAGAAGCTCCGCGAAGGCATGGTGATCGCGATTGAACCCATGGTGAACGCCGGCAAGCCGGATGTACAGGTGTTGAGTGATGGCTGGACGGCAGTCACGCAGGACGGAAGCTTGAGTGCGCATTTCGAGCATACGGTAGCGGTTACCGCCGAGGGCGCAGTGATCTTGACGCAGTAAGTCGTTCGAGAAGAGCCGGCCGTGGAGCTGGCGGATTGGGATAAGGTTTGTCGAAGGAAGACGCGATTGAAGTCATGGCAACGGTCGTCGAGACGTTGCCGAATGCCATGTTCAAGGTGGAGCTTGAAAACAAGCACCAGGCTCTGGCGCATGTTTCGGGCCGCATGCGGAAGAATTTTATCCGCATTCTTCCCGGTGATCGCGTGGCAGTGGAGCTCAGCCCGTACGATCTCACTCGCGGGCGGATTGTCTACCGCTACAAGTGAGCCATCAGTCACTAGCGTTTTAGGGAGCTGTATCAATGAAGGTTCGTGCATCAGTAAAGAAGATTTGTGACAAGTGCAAGGTCATCCACCGCCGTGGTGTGGTGCGGGTGATCTGCGAGAACTCGAAGCATAAGCAGCGCCAGGGCTAATCTGGCCTCGTTTTTGCCGCGAAACACCGAGTCGGCCCGTATGGGCAGGGGCTAGTTAGCCGAAGTCAAGGCTTGCGATGAACCCCGACTCAATCACCGCCAAGGTCGATGCATGACGTTGGCATAACCGCTCCCGGGGCGAAACTTCCAGGAGCAACGAAGGAAAAAGCATGGCACGTATTGCTGGCGTCGATCTGCCCCGCAACAAGCAGGCTCGGATCGGGCTCACTTACATTTTCGGGATCGGCAACCCGCGTGCGCTGCGTATCCTGGCTGCTGCGAATGTTGACCCATTCAAGAAGATCCAGGATCTCGGCGAAGACGAGGTAAACCGTATCCGCCAGGTTATCGAGAACGAGGGAGACGTCGAAGGCGATCTCCGCAAGGATGTCTCGATGCACATCAAGCGCCTCATCGACATCCAGTCCTATCGTGGACTTCGCCACCGCCGCAGCCTTCCCACGCGCGGACAGCGCACACACACCAATGCGCGCACCCGCAAGGGCCCGCGTAAGGGCACTGTAGCAGGCAAGAAGAAAGCGACGGCGAAAACCTAATGGCAAAAGCACAGCAGGGCGCTGCCGGAAAAGCCGCCAAGAATAAGAAGTTCAAGAAGCGCGAGCGCAAGAATGTACCCTATGGCCTGGTTTACATTCAGGCGACGTTCAACAACACTATCGTTACCATCACCGACGGCCAGGGCAACACCATTTCTTGGAAGAGCTCAGGCTCGCTTGGCTTCCGCGGATCGCGCAAAGGCACTCCGTTTGCCGCGCAGCAGGCAGCCGTCAACGCCGCCAACCAGGCGCGTGATCACGGTCTGCGTTCGGTCGATGTGCGTGTGAGCGGTCCCGGTTCGGGCCGTGAGTCGGCTGTACGTGCGCTAGCTGCCGCCGGCATCGAGGTGCGTTCTATCCGTGACGTCACCCCGATCCCGCACAACGGTTGCCGTCCGCCCAAGCGCCGTCGTGTCTGATGACTCTGGAGATGCGTCGCACCTGTGAGCGGTGCTCAGCGCCGCTCACGCCGCAATCCGAAGCGTTTATCTGCACCTTTGAGTGCACATTTCGTCCGGAATGCGCTGCGAACATGCAAAGGATTTGCCCGAACTGCGGTGGAGAACTGGTTCGCAGACCGCGCGCAAAGGCATGAATTTGGCATGAAATTAACTCGCTGACTGTGAAAAACTGCAGAAAGCGGTAGACTAACAGATGGACTGGGACGAAGGATCGCCATCCGTAAACCAGTCGGCCTCTGAAGAACAGTCCGGCCTGAAGCCCGGACGCAGGAGAATGAAGTGGCACGTTATACAGGAGCAGTCTGCCGCCTTTGCCGTCGCGAAGGCATGAAGCTTTTTTTGAAGGGCGCCAAGTGTTTCAGCGATAAGTGCGCGATTGAGAAGCGCAACTTCCCTCCCGGCCAGCACGGCCGCGACCGCAAGGCAAAGATCGTCGGCTACGGCCTCCAACTGCGCGAAAAACAGAAGGCGAAGCGTATCTACTTCGCTCTAGAAGGTCAATTCCGCGCCTATTACGAGAAGGCATCTCGCACGCCCGGCGTCACCGGTGAGTTGCTTTTGCAGCAGCTTGAGCGCCGCCTGGACAATGTTGCTTTCCGTCTCGGGTTTGCAAGTTCGCGCCGTCAGGCTCGTCAGATTGTTCGCCACGGGCACGTCGAAGTGAATGGCCGCAAGGTAAACATCCCATCCTTCCAGGTCGGTGTGGGAGACGAGATCAAGATTCGTCCCAACAGCCAGAAGCTCACCGTCGTCGAAGGTGCGAGCGAATTCGCGAGCCACCAGCCGGCTCCGGCATGGCTGTCGGTCGATCGCGCCGGGCTCTCCGGCAAAGTGCTGGCGCTGCCGAAGCGCGAAGACGTCAACCTGCCCGTCAACGAGCAGCTAATCGTCGAACTTTACAGCAAGTAGGACGGGCCGTCGGTGACATGTTGTAAGTAACCGTAAATGCAGTCCCCGCAATCAGCGGGTTACATTTCAACGAAGGAGAAACAGGCGCAGCCGTTGCAGAATGCTTCGCGGCGTTCGCTGCGCATGAGAGGTGAATCGATATGCTTTGGAGAGGATTTCAAAAACCCAAGCGTCTGGCGGTAGAAGCAGAAACGCTTACAGAGAAATACGGAAAGTTCAGCGCTCAGCCCTTTGAGCGCGGCTTCGGCACCACCATTGGCAACGCGCTGCGGCGCACGCTGCTCTCTTCAATCGAAGGCGCAGCCGTCACCGCGGTCAAGATCGAAGGCGTTCTGCACGAATTCCAGTCCATCACTGGAGTCGTCGAGGACGCGACCGATATTATCCTCAACCTGAAGCAGATACCCTTCAAGTTGAACGGCGAGGGTCCCAAGGCGTTGTATCTGCGCGCCGACCAGCCGGGTGTCGTGACTTCGGGCATGATCGAAGCCGATGGAGACGTCGAAATCCTAGATAAGGATATCTATATCGCCACCGTCAGCGAAGGCGGCAAGCTGGACATGGAGATGCGCCTCAAGCGCGGCCGTGGCTACATATCCGCCGACAAGAACTTTGACTCCGACCTGGGAATTGGATTCATCCCGGTGGATTCGGTTCACTCGCCAGTTCGCAAGGTAAATTACGCTGTCGATGCCGCCCGTCTCGGTCAGATCACCGACTACGACAAGCTCACGCTCGAAGTCTGGAGCAACGGCTCGGTGCTCCCGGCTGACGCTGTCGGTTTGGCCGCGAAACTGCTCAAGGACCACATGAGCATCTTCATCAATTTCGAGGAAGAGATCGAAGCCGAGAGCCACTCTGAAGAAGGCCGGATGCAGCTGCGCAACGAAAACTTGAACCGCTCGGTTGAAGAGTTGGAGCTCAGCGTGCGCAGCTATAACTGCCTCAAGAACGCGAATATCCAGTCTATCGGCGAGCTTGTGCAGAAGACCGAAGCCGAAATGCTCAAGACCAAGAACTTCGGCCGCAAGTCGTTGAACGAGATTAAGGAGATCCTTGCTCAGATGGGCCTGTCGCTCGGCATGAAGATCGATGAGCATGGTAATGCCGTGCCCGGACCGACCAGCGTGCTCCCAGCTGCAACTCTGGCCGCCAGCTACGGCCACTTCGACGACGATGACGAGGACGACGAACTTGACGACGACCTCGCCCTGCAGAACGAAACTGAGAACTTTTAATTCCAACTCGCGGCTGCGAACCATTTGGCTCTCAGTCGCGACTTCAAGATAGACCTTACGTTAAGAGAGATTCGCCATGCGTCATCGCAATGCAGGATACAAACTCGGACGGAACACCAGCCACCGCCGCGCCCTATTGCGGAATCTGGTTACCTCCATCGTTCTTGAGGATCGCGTCCACACCACCATCACCAAGGCCAAGGCCGTTCGCCCTCACGTTGAAAAGCTCATCACCCTGGGCAAGAAGGGCGACGTGCATTCCCGGCGTCAGGCACTAGCCTTCCTGCAGACGCGCGAAGCGGTCACGCGTCTCTTTGACACCGTCGCGCCTCGTTACGGCGATCGTAACGGTGGATACCTGCGCATTGTCCGCACCGGCTTCCAGAAAGGCGACGGAGCGGAGAAGGCCTACATCGAGCTCCTCGGAGCCGAGAAGATTCTCGACGAGAAGCGCCAGAAGCGAGCCGACGCGCGCACCAAGCGCCGCGATGAGCTGCAGAAGCAGCTTGCTGAGCAGCAGCCGGCCGAAGGCGAAGAGCCGAAGGCCTAGCTAGCTTGGCCCCCGCTTTACCGACGAGGGCATCTCTATCTGGGGTGCGCTCGTTGTTTTTCGCGCAGAAGAAATTGCTCTGATGGATACCGGACCGAGAAGTGACTGACTGGAGTTTGAGGGTTAACTACAAAAGCCCTGCACCCTGCAAACAGTCTCGCCCGAATCTACCGGAACCAAGCCGCGACTAAGCGATCAACTGCCTCGTACCTTCGCGCCAGCTCCGATACGCCGCGTCCAGCACGCGCTGGTTGTGCAGCCCATCTTCAGCCGGCGCCCGATACTCGGCCAGCCCCTCTACCCACCAGGAAAAGCCATCCAGCATCCGGCTGTAAGCGTCGGCATTCGAGACGCGCTGGCTCGCGATCACATCCGGCCCGCGGCGCAGGGTAACATCGACCGGATGGTCGACCGTCAACGCGTTCTCGCAAAAAATCACGCCGGTTTCCCCCGTTACTTCGACCACCGTGCGATATTCTGAGCGCGTCGTCACCGTCACCGTGCCCATCGCGCCAGATGCCAGATCGAGAGCCAGCACCGCATGCGACTCGACCTGGCCCGAACCAGTATCCCCATGCGCCAGCGTACTTACGGAGGTCACGTCCGTGCCCAGAACGAAGCGCAGTGCGTCCAGGCAATGGATCCCGACGTCGCCGATCGGCCCACCGCAGGCCAGAGCCGGATCGTAAATCCATGTCCTCGGGCTGCCCTCGGCCGAGTAGGAGAACTGCGAATGTGCCAGCGCCGGTCTGCCGATGTGGCCCTCGACTATCCACTTCAGTATGAGGGTGAGGCTCTGGTTATAGCGCATGTTCTGCGCCACGCCGAATCTCACCTGAGCGGACTTCGCCGCGGCAAGCATCGTTTCCACTTCGGTTGCATTCAACGCCAGCGGCTTTTCACACAGAATGGCCTTGCCATGTTTCGCAGCCAGCAGCACATGCGGCAGGTGCAGCGCGTCGGGAGAAACAACAAACACCGCATCGATCTCCGACGAAGCGCAGAGCGCCTCGGGTGTATCGAAGACAAACGGTATGGAATGCTCGTCCGCATTGGCGCGAGCCCTTGCGGCGTCGCGCCGCCACAGGCCCACAAGCTGTGATTGATCGGCTTCCGCAAAGCCTTTCATCAGCCGCCTGACGGCGTGATGTCCAAAGCCCAGGATGCCGTATCGAGTCATGATCGCGTCTACTGCGCGCCGCTCTTGAATATCTGTTCGGCGAAGTAATTTTCAACCCGCGCCTGGTCGCGCAGCATCTCGATGTAGGCATTTTGCAGGAGCTGCGAACGCGCATCGCGCAGTTGCTTGCGGATCGCCTGCTGCACACGCGGATCGTTCAGCTCGCGCTGGCCTGCGGCTTCCTTGTCCACCAGTCTGTAGATCGCGTAACCCACGGCCTTCTTGCCCGCCGGCGTGTTTCCATAGAGAGGCAGCACTTCGGTCACCTGCCCCAGCTGCAGCTTATTGATGGCGGCATAAACTTCGGGTTCGGCGTGCAATTGCGATTCGGAAACGAAGCCCATGTCGCCCCCGCTCTGGGCATTAGCCTGCATCTCGGAGAAGTTCGCCGCCAACATGCCAAAATCCTCGCCACTTATGATGCGATTATGCAGTGTCTCGATCTTCTTCTTCGCGTCGGCGTCGTTCATCGCCTTGCTGTTCTGCAGATTGCCGACCTGCTGGGCCGGTGCGGGAATGGAAGTGACGACAATTTGCGCCAGATGGTACTGCGGCTCGGGTAGATTGAACTCCGCCTTGTGCGCATTGTAATAATTCGCAATATCGGCGTCCGTAATGTTGATCTTCGAGTTGATTTCCTTGTTGAATAGTTTCTCTTCTGTTTTCCCTGTCCGGATCTGCCGCTTCATGGCGTCGAGGGTAAGGTGCTTCTCAGCTAGGACCTTGTTGAACTCCTCTTGCGTGTAGGGCGCCTTGAGCTCGTTCACCCTGCTATCGACTTCTTCATCGCTCGCCGCGAGGTTCAGCTTGGTGGCGCGTTGCATCACAATCTCCTGATCGATCAGGTCACGGACGACGTTCAGCCGAACGATGTCCGCCTGTTCCTGCGAAGGCTGCTGGTGAGATTCGCCCAGCGTGTCTTGGAAGCGGGCTTCAACGTCGGAGCGTAGGATGGGCTTGCCGTTCACGGTTGCCACGGTGTCGGCGCTATGACCGCGCTGGCAGCCGGCCGCACCGGCTACACACACAGCAGCGAAAGCCAGCATTGCCGGGGCGTTCATAAAATTCACTTTGCGCATGGGGTTAAAAGGAAAGGCAGTACGAACTGCGTTCAATCGGGATTGCAAGTCATCTCCTTGAGGGCCGCACGCAAGCCGTGCCGACGCATTCGACCGGTCTAAACCTTGGGGCAGGCCGGCTATTCCAGCATAATGCGCACGGCGGTTACTGCAAAGCGCCGCGGTTTGATTGACATCCGCGCCTAATTGACTCTCGCGGTGGGTGTTGGAGCAGGCTTGGCGGCGGGCGCAGGCACGGGTGCCGACGGAGGTGTGGTTACAGGCGCCGACGTCTTTGTTCCCGGTGGCCCTTGCTGCTTGTCCACCCTCCCCGCCGGTTGATTCAGTTCGTCGGGCGGCGGCGTAATCCCCTCCGACACCAGCGCCCTGTCGATCGTGGCCCATAGCATGTTGGTCGGCATCGCTCCCGCCATCATCTCTCCGTTCACGTAAATCGTAGGGGTCGATTGAATCCCCAGGCCATCCGCCTGTTTCATTTCAGCGCGGATTGCGGTGTCATCCTGTTTGGCGATACAGGCACTCAGTTTCGCAACATCCAGTTTGTATTGCTCGCCATGTTGTTTTGCGATGGTGTCGAGCATCGCGGCTGCTTTCGCCAGATCGTGATCCGGGCCGCTCACGTCCTGGCCATGCATATGCAGATAGTCCACGTAGCTCCAGTAAGCTGTCGGGCTCTGCGCTGCCAGGCAATTCGCATTCACCGCGGCGTGGAGCGCCCAGGGGTGAATCTCTTCGAGCGGCAGGTCCCGGTATACGACCTTAACCAGGCCTTTATAGTGTTCCAGCGTCTCCGGAAACAGAGTTGCATGCATCTTCGCGCAATAGGGGCACTCCAGGTCGTCGAAATTAACGATTACGACCTTTGCATCGGGGTTTCCGCGAACAGGTCTGTCGGCCGCCGACACAATCTCCGCCGGGTTCTTGGATATGTCCCACCGGGACATCCGGATCAGTGTATTGCCGTCCTTAGAGAGCAGAAACGGGATCGTCTGTGTGTGGTCGGGATGCCCAGGCAGCGAAAATGTAACCTGCACGGTGTCGAATCCTGCGAGATCGCTCGGTGTACGCGGCCCGACCGTGACCTGATACTCCGTGGGGACATTGAGCCTCGCTCGCACCAGCACGTCGATCTTGCGAGTGGTCTTCTGATCAAGACCATTTTTTGCTGCCGTTTGCGCCTTGCATCCCACCGCGGCAAGCACAAGCAGGCAAACAAGGGAGAGTCGAATTCGCGACAAACCAACCACCTTTCGGGATATATCGATTATCGCATCCCGAGCCGGCTAAGTCGCGCCGCTTTGAGGATCAGCGGCCAAGAGGAACTGAGCCCTCTAGTGCTAATACACTCGCTCCGCCCGCTTCAGGTTGCCCGCCGATCCCACCCCGGCCAGCGTAAAGCTATACAGGTACTGCGTGTCGTTGCGCACGCTGCCCAGCGAATACTTCCGTACCTCAAAGCTGAGCCCGCAGCAGTTCCAGTTGTAGCCTGTCTGTCCCCCGATGTACTGGAGGTTATTCAGCGTGTAATCGTAGCCGAGATTCACACCTGCGCTCAGACCCCGCTTGACGGGGCTTCCATAGATGGCTGACAGCCGAATCTGATTGTAATTTGTGATCGGAGGCGTCGTGCTCGAAGTCGTCACGGGCGTCGAGGCCACAGGGGCAGACGGCAGCTCGTTGCTGCTTGTACTGCTGGCGGCGGCCGCTCCAGGCAGTGTGTCCAGATGCGCAAAGCCCATCGTAAAGGAATAATCCGCGTGTCGATAGGACGCGAAGACATTGCTCGAATTCAGCTTGCCCGTCTTGGTGTCGTAATCGAGGTCCCATTCCACATCCGTCGCCGCAGACGTCTGAAAATGGAGCCTGGAAATCACCGGCGAGTAGTAGCGCGGCTTGTTGAGAAAGGCTACGCCGCTCAGGTTCAGCGTCGTGTCCAGCACATTGCGCGTTCCCGGCGTGATCGCGTTGCCAAAGGTGGGATCGAAAAAGTATTTCTGGCCCACCCGCCATGTCAGCCAGTCCACCGTGTCTCCGCCGCAGACATCATCCGGTCCCAGCGCGTCATCCCCGGTGCAGGGATGCGTATGCAGATGGCGCAGAAAAAGGCGTTGTGTCAAAAAGTAATCCAGCTCATTCGTATTGCTAGCCACATCCACAGTGTCGAATTTCAGAACAGAATCGAAGTTGTCGATGCCGGTCACGTAAACGTACTGCACCTCGGGCTCGATCGCATGGCGCAGCTCGCCGCCAAGCAGATGAACCAGCCACGGAGCGGAGAAATCTCGCTGTAGCGCCGGGGGACGAAGGTCCACACTCGCCTCAAAATCCTTTCGGCTCAGCGTAGCGTCCCGCTCGACGGGAACCATCCCCAGCGGTCCCGGGTTTTGGCTCTTTCCATAAAATGTACCCCGCACCGCCACCACCGGCCGCAGAGTCCATCCATCGAAGTGCACGGGCAGAGAAAGATGCGGATAGAAGTCGAAACGCGGTACGATTCGCGATGTCTGAAATCCCAGTTCGCTCCGCGAAAGTCCCGAACCCGTCACATTCGCGCCCCACATCAGCGGGGTGATGCCTAGCGACTGATCCAGCGCCTCGAACTGCAGCGCGGGAGTGTGCAGGATGCGAATCTCTTCCTCGCCGCCCGTCGAGCTTTGGTTGCTTTCGAAGCTCTGATAGCGATTGAAACCGACCGCCCCGAAATAACCCTCGTGGGACGAGGACAGGAAAACCGTTGACGTTACCTCGGAGTTGATGGCGACCGCAAAGTTCTCCTCAAAAGCCTGCCGGTAGGTATAGGAACTCAGATACTCAATGTCGCTCACCACGCGTGTCTCGGAGCTGAAATCATGTCGGCCGTCGACCAGCAGATCCACCCCGCCCTGGTTCTCCGTCCCTGGCAGGCGGTCCAACAAGCTGTGGAAACGCACCGTCGCAAAATCGTAGCCCCGACCTTTGTAGCGGAACTGACCGAAAGGCGCGAAGCCGCGTTTCGAGAAGTACTCTGACCCCACCCACAGGTCGGCGCTGCGTCCCAGCACAAAGTAGACTTCTTCGCCCAGAATTAGGCCTTTCGTCGTGTCATTTCCAATGATTGGGATCATAAAGCCCGCTTGGCGTGCGTCGCCGTTCACCGGGTGTGTGACATAGGGCAGATAGAACATCGGCACCCGCAGCAACTCGAATATGCTGTTCTTCGCCCGCGCCTTGCCATCCTCGATAAAGAAATCACGCGCGATCAGTTGCCAATCCGGCTGCGGCAACTGGCACGACGTGATCGTCCCACCGATTACGTGGTAGTCCTGAGGTCCCAGTTGAAACAGCTCTCTGCCCGTGAGCGCAAAAGGATTGGCCGCGATCAGCACTCCTTTGCGGTTCTGTGTGCGCTCCACGCCCAGCGTGCCCGTCACGTCGTAGAAGTGGCCCGTATGCTGGTCCAGATTCATCGTGCCGTGCGTGGCGATAAAGTGTGCATCGTCCGGACCACCGTCCAGGTGCAGATTGCCCTGGGCCACTACCTCGCTCGTGTCCCGGTTGAAGGTCACATGGTCAGCGGAGATGACGTAATCCTTGTAATGGATAACAACGCGGCCGCTCAGCATGTACATGCCGCCGGAATCGGTCTTCACGTATGTCTGCGTGTCGGCCTCGATCTTCACCGGCACGCCGGTCGGAGGAGGCGGCACAACGTGCGCCTCGGGAACGGCGCTCTGCAGGCTGGGATCATCCGGAAAAGTTCGGCCGGGAGACGTCTCTCCCTGCTCCGTTACCGGCTGAATCTGCGTCTGAATTTGCCCCTGCTGCCCACCTGAAGAGCCATTCTCCTCCGCGGGGGGAAACTGCTTCGTTAACGCCTGGGACCAAAGCTGCGGATGACAGAGCAGTAGCAGCGTGGTAAACAAAAAAGTGCGGGCTCTCATCGCAAAGGGCAACCTAAGCATAGCAAAGCTTTACACCGTGGCTCCGGGCCGGTGGAAGCACCGCCGCTCTGGCTCGAAAAACCGTTCTCTCGCCAACATTGGAGTGATCCCAATGATCGCACCATATGTGTCCAGATTCCCTTATCTGTCCGGGTATTTGGATAGAAACGCGTGTAGAAACCTGAATTCGCTCCCTCCCATCCTCTCCGCAATTGTCACCGACTACAACAGCAGACGCGTTTTGTCCGGTTTCTGTCTCCATCTCAGGCTCCGGGCCGCGCATCTGACAGGAAAAGAGGATCATCGTTGAGTACTTCGCCACAGAGTGCCGTTTTTGAAGAAGATTCACCCGCCATGCCCGCCTGGAAGCAGGAGGTGAACGCTCGCTTGGTTGCGCATCGCACCCGCCGCACCCGAAATCTGGATGATCAGCCGGCTCTGCCCGGTTTGGCCCTGTCTGATCCGAGCGGCGCCGCATCTTCTCGATCGGAAACCGCCCGCGCCGCTCGCGTGGCGGCTCGGGTTGCCGAGCGTTACTCGAAAGCTCCGTCATACAGCGAAGTGCTTGCCGCCGAAGCTGCTCGCGCTTCTGAGGCCGCCGTCGCCTCGCCACCGGTCGCCCCGCCCATCGCAGATATTTTCTGGCCCGAACTCGAGCCGCCCGTCGCCGCGCCCCAGACGCAAGCTCCACCCGCACCCGAGCAGATCCGGTACCGAGTTCACCCCGACTCGCTACCTGAGCCGCGCCCCACGCTCCCGTGGCAGGCCATACCCGAGCCCCCCCGTCACCGGCCCGCCGAGATTTTCGACCCCTTCGAGGATGCCGTTGTCGCCCCCGCGCAGCCGTTGCCCGTTCGCATCCTCGAATTCCCCCGCGAACTCATCGCCTCGCGCAAGGCGCGTCCCCGCTACGCCGAAGGACCCCTGCGCGACTCTCCCCCGGAGCTGGAAAAGTCTCAACTTCGAATTTTTGAGGTGGAATCCGAAGCCATTTCACACGAAGCCGTCTCACCAAAGTCCATCACGAATCATGCTCTGCCCGAGTGGCACTCCATACGCCTCGACGCCAAGCCCCGTGAGGACAATCCCGCCCCGGCCACTTCTGGTCAGCCTCTCGGGCAGTCCCCCGAAACCCGTGCCGAACAAGGCTCCGGCTATCTCAGTCGCCGCCCCACCTCACACCAGGCCTCGCAACAGAACGGAGACCCCCAGCCCCGCCAACACCGCGGTCTAGACAATCCAGAGCAGCCCCATTCGCCCAAGCCCGATTTACCCCAGCCTCACCAGCCGTTATTCGACCTGTTCCCGCTGCACGTAGCGTCCATCGAAGACCGTCTCATCGCCGGCATTGTCGACGTGGCCCTTGTTCTGATTGCCTTCCTGCTCTTCGTATTTGTTTTCGTCGCCTGCACGAGCCATCCGCCTGTGGGCAAATCTGCACTCATCTTTGCCGGCATCGCGCTGGGCTCCTTTTTCCTTCTTTACCAGTGGCTGTTCTTTACTTACGCCGACAGCACTCCGGGCATGCGCTACGCCAAGATCGCGCTCTGCACCTTCGACGACGAGAACCCCGCGCGCAAGACGCTCCACTGGCGCGTCGGCGCGCTCATCCTTTCGGCCATGCCGCTGGGTCTAGGTTTCTTATGGGCACTCCTGGACGACGACCGCCTCGGCTGGCACGACCGCATCACCCGCACCTACCAGCGTAGCTATAGATAAGAGCATATAAATTCATATTGATGAGATCGCGCGCTCTCCTTGCTACCCTTCTGTCTTTCTACCTCTCCGCCATTGTCCAACCTCAACAGAACAGCATCCGCCGTCTGGACGGATCGAGCATCTCGATCACGGACGCGGATGCCTTCGCCAAGAAGACCCTCGCGGCCCGCCACGTCGCTGGAGCGCAGATTGCCGTGCTCAACAGCGGCAGGCTCGTCTGGAGCGCCGCCTATGGATTGCGCCACAAGGAGCCCGATCTGCCCATGGATCGGGATACGACCAGCTGGGCAGCCTCGATCACCAAGAGTGTCTTCGCGACTTACGTCATGCAATTGGTCGAGCGCGGAGAGTTCAACCTTGGCCAGCCGCTAGCCAGTCAACTTGCGAAACCGCTCAACGAATACGAACCGTACCGTGACACCGCCTCGGAGATCGTAAAAGACCCGGCATGGCCCACTGTAACGCCGCGCATGCTTCTCTCCCACAGCTCCGGCCTGGTGAATTTCGCCTTCATCGAGCCCGACAAAAAGATGCACCTGCACTTCAAGCCGGGAACGCAGTTTCTCTATTCGGGGAGGGCATCAACCTGGTTCAGTTCCTCATCGAGCAGAAGAAGCAAACGCCTCTGGATCAACTGATGCAGGACGCCATCTTCACGCCCCTCGGCATGGCACGCACCAGCATCATCTATCGCAAGGACTTTGAAGTCGATGTCGCCGACCGCTACGATGCCGACGAGCACTTCCATGCGCAAACGCGTCGCTTCCCCGCACGCGCCGCAGGGTCGATGACGACCAGCGCAGACGATCTGGCGCGATTCACCTCAGCCCTCTTTGACAACAGGATCATCAAAGCATCAACCCGGTTCGAGATGCTGAGTCCAGTAATCGATATCCACACCCTGCACGAGTTTCCTGCCAACCCCAACGAAACCCAAGGCAAAGAAGCGACCGATGTCGGCCTCGCCTATGGCGTCGGCTGGGGGCTGCTGACGCGCACGCGTTTCGGGCCTGCCTTTTTCAAAGAGGGCCACGGGGACGGAGCGCAGAACTACATGATCTGCTTTGAGAAGCAGAAGTCCTGTATGATTCTTCTCACGAATAGCGACAACGGTGAGCTTGCCTTCCGTCCACTGCTTGAAGCCATTCTCGGCGACACAGTGACTCCCTGGGAATGGGAAGGCTACACCCCCGCCTGGATCGAGCAGAGCCGAAAACACCCCTGACGAAGTTCAGCGCCCGGCGTGCTCTGCCGCCGCCCCCGCTCCGATCAGAGCCAGGGTTGGATCTTCCGGCAAAACCTCGACCGTGTAGCTCTGCAGCGGACTCATCTTGACCATCTGATACAGGTGCTCCTTGAGCCGCGGCAGATCGAGCCGCTGAATGTCGCGCCCCGTGAAGTAGAAGCGTCCCGGCCCTTCGAGATGAATCTGCGAAGCCGTAGCCGCTGCCAATGCCTGGTGCCATAGCTCCACGAAATCAGCGCAGCGCCGGTCGCCTTTGCGTGCCTGGGCAAAGATTTCGTCCGGCTCCAGGTCTAGGAAGCGAAGCCGCATGGCGCGGTGGCCGGTAATGCCTTCCAGGTGCCCCTTGCCGCCGCAGGCGCAGTATTTTTCCTTGGGATCGAGCGTGACTACGGTGTGTCCGCCCTCCCACGGGCCCTCGGTATAAGGGAAGCGCCCGAAGCCGATGCCGTTGCCAATAGTCCACACACGCACCAGCCGGTCCAGTTGTCCGCGGGTTGCCGCCACGCCGGCCGCAACCGCGTCGGCATCGTTCAACGCGCTGACGCTGTAGTCAAGGCCGCGCGCCGCCAGTGCGTTCCTGACGGAGCCCATAATATTTGCGCCCTTCAGCTGCTGCAGATTGGGCGAGTCCTCGATCACACCGTTGCGCACAATGCCGGGTACGGCGATACCCACGGTCTCCACTCCGCTGCCCGCCGGAGCCAGCGTGGCGATCAGATCGCAGAGCAACTCTGCCAGCGCATCGGCTGGCAACTCAATCAGCCCGCCGTTTTCCTCCGGGTCGTGTCCCGACCCGGAATCCTCCGGGTATTGTTTCAGCGCGCCCACCACCTTGTGGTCTTCGAGAAGGCCCGCTACCACCTTCTCAGTCATGACTACGCCAACGGTCTTTGCCATATCGCCGCTCCTGTCCCCACGCCAGCCTTAATTTTCGAACCGAGCCAGGCGATTCACACCATTGAATGCGGCTGCCTTGTAGCACTCGGCCAGAGTGGGATAGTTGAACACGGTATTGATGAAATAGTCCACGGTGCCGTTCAGAATCATCACCGCCTGTCCAATGTGGACCAGTTCCGCCGCGCCCTCGCCGATAATGTGAACGCCCAGAATCTGCCGTGTCTCGCGATGAAAAATCAATTTCAGCCGTCCCGTCGTATCGCCGCGAATCTGCCCGCGGGCAATCTCCCGGTAATACGCTACGCCAACTTCATAGGGCACGTCTTCTTCGGTCAGCTGCTCTTCCGTCTTGCCAATGAAGGAGATCTCGGGAATCGTGTAAATCCCATAAGGGTAGAAACTCGGATTCGACTGCACGGCGGTCTCGCCGAATGCCCTTTCCGCTGCAATGCGCCCCTGCTCCATCGACACGGAAGCCAGGCTGGGAAAGCCAATCACGTCGCCTACCGCATAGATATGGGGAACCTTTGTGCGAAAGTCCTTGTCGACCGGAATGCGTCCGCGCGAATCGGCATCAACCCCGGCCGCCGGGAGGTTCAGCTCAGCGATATTCCCTTGCCGCCCCACAGCGTATAGCAACGCATCGCCCGAGAGCCGCTTTTTGCTCTCCAGATTCGCGACCACAGTACCGTCCGCCAGCTCTTCCACGCTTTCCACTTCCTCGTGGAGACGCATCGTCACACGGCTGTCGCGAAGGTGGTAACTCAGCGCCTCAACGATTTCCTGGTCGGCAAACTCCAGCAGCTTCGGCCGTTTCTCGATTAGCGTCACTCTCACGCCCAGAGCCGAGAACATGCATGTGTATTCGACGCCGATTACGCCGCCACCGACCACAATCAGGGTCTTGGGCAGCGACTGCAACTCGAGAATCTGGTCGCTGTTGATGATGGTGCGGCCATTGATCGGTACCTTGGAGGTGTCGGCCGGCTTGGTGCCGACCGCGATCACGATGTTTGCCGCCTCGTGTACCTGCGATCCGTTCACACCCACCACGCGGACATGATTCGCATCTTCAAAGCTTGCCAGGCCTGTCATTACATCGACGCCGTTGCGCGACAGCTGCGCTTCGGTAACATCGATCTCCGTCTTGATCACATGCTGCACGCGGAAGGCAAGATCCGACATGGTGATCTTTTCCTTCACCCGGTAGTTCATGCCGTAAATCGAGCGGTAGTTATAGCCGGAGAGGTGCAGCACCGCCTCGCGCATGGTTTTGCTAGGAATGGTACCGGTGTTGATGCACACACCGCCTACCACATTGCGCATCTCCACCAGAGCCACATGCTTGCCCTTCTTCACCGCAGAGACCGCCGCGCGCTGACCCGAAGGGCCCGATCCGATCACGAGCAAATCGTAAGTAGCCATGTTCTCCCTGGTCTCACTTGAACCGTATCACGCGCCCATCTTAACCCCGCCAGTGTATGCCTTGCGTGAATCTCTGGTGTAGGAATTTGCAATTCAATTCGGGAAGACTTCCCGACTCGACCGTCTATAGTCGAAAAATGCTCCTGTACGCCATCACCGGTCGCCGGCTCCTGCCCGGCAATGAGCGTGAGCGCCAGGCAGCGCTGGTAGCCCTTGCCAGAGACTGGGCGCGCGGAGGCTTGGATTATATTCAGGTCCGGGAGAAAGACCTGTCACCGGCCAATCTGCGCACTCTCACCCGCCAGATTGTTGCAGCGGTAAGGCGCGAAGACACGCAGGCCCGCGTCCTGCTCAACGGCCCCGCTAAAATCGCTCTCGAGGCTGGAGCGCATGGAGTCCATCTTCCCGGCAACTCGCCTCCAGCAGCTTTGGAGGCTGCCCGCAATCTCTATAGGCAGTCAGGCATCGAGTCGGTCATCAGTCAGGCCTGTCATTCAATTGCTGAGATCCAGAGCGCTCGCGACACCTCCCTGATCCTCTTCGCGCCAGTCTACGAAAAAAGAGATCCAGGCGAAGCGCCCCTCCCCGGCCAGGGACTCGCCGCGCTCTCCGCAGCCTGCCGCGCCGCCGGCCCGGTGCCCGTTCTCGCCCTCGGCGGCGTTACCCCTGAAAACGCCGCTGCCTGCATTGCCGTAGGAGCAGCCGGCATCGCCGCTATCCGTCTCTTTCTCGGCGACGGCTGGCGCAGCCTGCGTTAGCAGCGCCAAGAGCGCCTGTAAACTCAATCACGAAGCGCAAAGCCGATAACCCAGGTGCCCCAGGTCCGGATTTCGGACCGGCTAACGCTGACTGGCTCTTAACTATCGCTCTTTCGTTAACCCATGTCCCACTACAACAGCTTCGTCCGCATCCCGGCCCTCGCCATTCGCCAGAAGATCCGTCCCCTCCCCCGCATCGGCCTCTTCGACGAAGACGTCCTCCGCCTGCGCGTCTGGCCGCAGGACATCGACTTCAACCTGCACCTCAACAACGCGCGCTTTCTCAGCTTCATGGACTACGGTCGCATTCACCTGTCAGCGGTCACAGGCATTCTCGCCCCGGTCCTCAAAGAGCGCTGGATGCCGCTTGTCGGCTCGCTCTCCATCACCTATCGCCGGTCGCTCGCTCTCTTCGCGCCTTTCACCCTCACCACCCGGACCCTCTGCTGGGATGAAAAGTGGTTCTACATGGAGCAGGTCTTTCGCTCTCGAGAAGGCCTGGTAGCCATCGCGTGGGTCAAAGGTCTCTTCCGGGCCACGAACGGAAACATCCCTCCGCAGCGCATCGTCGATCTGATCACCCCCGGCACAGCCTCTCCGCCTGTCCCTGAATCCCTGGAGCAGTGGAACAGCCTCACGAAAGAAAAGTTGCAAAGCCAGTAGCGTCGCCGACAGCTGCTCAGGTGGAGTGCTGCATGCTCTGGCCATGTGCTGGTATGGTGGACAGGTTCTAAAAGTCCATGAGATGTTGCGGACGAGAGGCTTGAGATAGCGCATGAGATTTTCAGGAAGGCTTATATGTGCCGCGATCGGCAATGCGGCGATGTTGGCGCCGGTTGTGGTTCAGGCGGAGGTTCGGCTGCCGCATCTTCTGTCGGACCATGCGGTGCTGCAGCGCGAGGCACCGATTCACATCTGGGGCAACTCCGACCTCGGGGAGACGGTCACAGTGCGCTTCCATGACCAGACGCGCACGGCGACCGCAGACGATCTGGGCAAGTGGAGCTTGTGGCTGATGCCCGAGAAGGCGGGCGGGCCATATACGCTGACGGTTGCAGGAAGTTCGACGGTAACAGTCTCGGACATTCTTGTCGGCGATGTCTGGCTGGCCTCGGGACAGTCGAACATGGAGATGCCGCTGGACGGCTTCCCCAACAGCGCGGTACTGAAGAATGGGGCCGAAGAGATTGCCCATGCGACGCTGCCCACGGTGCGACTGCTGAGCGTGGAGCGCAAGCCCTCGGCGTTTCCGATGAATGATGTCTCGACGACATGGACGGAGTGCAATCCGGAAACTGCGGCGAAGTTTTCCGCTGTCGCCTACTTCTTCGGGCGAGAGATCAATCAGAAAGAGAAAGTGCCGGTAGGGCTGATCGATACGACGTGGGGCGGAACTCCGGTAGAATCGTGGATCAGCCTGATGGGGATTTCAGCGGATGCGAGTCTGATGCCGCTGTTTCGGTCCCGGGCGCTGTTTGCGCGGGACTTGGCAGATACGCCGGCCATCATGGCCAAGGAGAAGCGCGAGTCTGATGCCGCGGTCGCGGTGGGCAAGCCATCTCCGGAGCCGCATTGGCATCCGAATCCTGCATCATGGGAGCCGGCGGCGTTGTTCAACGGGATGATCGCGCCGGAAACGCAGTACACGATCAAAGGCGTCATCTGGTATCAGGGCGAGGCTAACAGCGATCCGGAACGGGCGCCGCTGTACGCGAGGTCGTTTCCGGCGCTGATCGCGGACTGGCGGAGGGATTGGGCGCAGGGGAATTTTCCGTTCCTGTACGTGCAGATCTCGAACTTCTATTCGCCGGAAGAAGACTGGGGCGCGGTCCGCGATGCGCAGCGGCGGACGCTCTCGGTGGCCAATACCGCGATGGCTGTGACGCTGGATATCGGGACAAAGGACAATGTACATCCTCCGGACAAACAGACGGTAGGGGCTCGACTGGCGTTGGCCGCGCGCGCGACAGTGTATGGAGAGCGGGGGTTTGAGTACTCAGGTCCGCTGTTTCGCGAGGCGACGACGGAGGGTTCGGCGATGCGCGTGTGGTTCGATCACGCGGAGAGCGGGTTGAACAGCACTCGTGCGCCCGCGGGCTTTGAGATTGCAGGCAAGGATGGGAAGTTCGTGCCGGCGACGGCGAAGATAGACGGCTCGACGGTAGTGGTGGAGGCGGCGGGGGTGAGCCACCCTCAAGTTGTTCGTTACGGATGGGCGAGCTGGACGGATGCGAATCTGTTCAATAAAGAGAAGCTGCCGGCGTCGACGTTTGCGTCGCATTGAGTGCCTGGGATGGTGTTTTCGGATCTGAATCTCGCTCGGCGTTTTGAACGCGCTGAGGGACATGCGTGCAAGGGGTTCGCCGAAGCGCGCAGCCGTTTTGATCCGGAGAGCAAGTCAACATGGATGGAGTGCGCAGGCGCTTACGCGGTCTTCGACGGGATCGATTCTCCCGTCACGCAGACCTTCGGACTCGGTCTCTTCGAGGAGCCGAATGAGTTGTCGATGGATCAGATGGAGCGCTTCTTTCTGGACCGCGGGGCTGCGGTAATGCATGAGGTGAGTCCGTTGGCCGGGGTGGCGACAACGGACCTGTTGTGCGCGCGGGGGTACAGGCCGTTTGAGATCAGCAGCGTGCTGTATCAGCCGATCATAGAGTGGCCCGCGGAATGGCCCGCGCAAGACGCGGGCGGGATTGCGGTACGTGTGATCGGTCGCGAAGACGCGGCGCTCTGGGCAAAGATCAGCGCGCGGGGATGGGCGCATGATCATCCCGAAGTTCAGGGGTTTCTGGAGCAGTTCGGGGCGCTGATTGCAGCGCGCGAAGACAGCGTGTGCTTCCTCGCCGAGATTGACGGAGAGCCGGGATGCGCGGGCGTGCTGTGTCTCCATGAAGGCGTGGCATTGTTCGGCGGGGCATCGACCGTGCCGGAGATGCGGCGGCGAGGGTTGCAATCGGCGCTGCTGCGGGCGCGGAAGCGCTACGCCTTCGAACACGGCTGCGACCTGCTTATGATGGTGACGGAAGTGGGCAGCCAGTCGCAGCGCAACGCCGAGCGAACGGGCTTTCGCATTGCGTACACGCGGATGAAGTGGAGGCTGGAGATGGCGGCAGGTTGAGGGAAATGTTCTCGCCATTTTCTGATCGCGCACCCCGAGCCCCCGGGTCTTCAATTGCGTAAACTGCAGCACCAGCCGCGCATTCTGGATCGCCCAAGGTCAGACACGCGGCAACGGAATGCCTTTGAACGCCGTGCTGTTCGCGGAGAAGACCACGGCGGCGCGGCGGGTGCAGTAAGACGACGTGAGCGCCATGTTTACTCATGCCGCAGAGCCGTTTGCGGATCAACGCGGGCCGCGCGGCGGGCGGGGATCCAGCAAGCCAGCAGGGCAACCAACGCGAGCAGGGCCGGCACCAGGGTGAAGGTGGCCATATCGTGCGGGTGGATTCCGTACAGAAACCTTGATGAGAACTTCGCCGCCATCCATGCGGCAGGCATGCCGAGCACGAAGGCAATGACGGTGAGCAGCATTCCCTGGCGGACGACGAGACGCTGGACGGCTCCAAGCTGCGCGCCCAGCGCAATGCGGATGCCGATTTCGCGGGTGCGTCGGCTGACGGAGTAGCTCATGACTCCATAGAGGCCGACAGAGGCAAGGACCAGGCCGACGATTCCGAAGACTCCGAAGAGGGTGCCGCCGAGGCGCGGCAGAATGAGCGCATCACGGAGGTGTTCGCGCATGGTCTCAGCATTGAAGATGGCCATGGATGGGTCGAGCGAGTGAATGATGTTGCGTACGGCGGATGCGGTGCCGGCTTCGTCGCTGGTGCGGAGGACGAGGGAGTACCCGAGGAAAGATGGGTCGGAGGCGACGCTCTGCGCGAGTGAGCGATAGAGAACTGGTCTGAGATCTTCGCCGAGGGTGCGGGATTTGGTGTTTCCGACAACGCCGATGACCTGGTAGCTGGCTCCGCCGCCTTCGACGCGCCGGCCGATGGGGTTTTCGTCATGGAAAACATCATGGACAAAAGCCTGATTCACGACGGCGACTTTGGGCGCGGAGGCGCTTTCGTTGCCAATATCGCGGCCGGCCAGGCGGGGAATGCCCATGGCTTCGAAGTAGCCGGGCGTAACCATGTAGAGATCGACGTTCGGCTCGGGTCCTGAGGACGTAATCTCCGTTGCGTGAAAGGAATCACTGCGGTTGCCCATGGAAAGTTGCGCAACGTCGGTGCAGACGGCGGAGGTGACTCCGGGCAGCGCGGCGGCGCGATCGCGCAGCTCGCCGAGAAACTGTACGGTGCGCTCGGAAGTGTATCCGTTGACGCGCGGATCGATGGACATCATGAGAATGCCCTGCGAGCGGAAGCCGATGTCCATGCCGACGGCGCGCTCCAGACTGCGCAGGAAGAGCCCTGTGACACAGAGGAGGACCAGCGAGAGCGAAATCTGCGCGACGACAAGGATATTGCGCAGGCTCCAGCGGCGTCCCGGGCGGACGAGTGCGTCCTCGCCTTTGAGGGCATTGGCAATCATCGGGCGTGCGGCTGCCCAGGCGGGTGCGAGTCCGAAGACAACACCTGCGCCGATGCTCAAGCCGAAGGCATAGAGCAGAACGCGCCAGTCGAGGCTGACGGCGATGTCGAGCGGAATCGGGACGGGCAGATGGAATGCGGAGAGCGCGGAGGTAGCCCAGAGCGCGAGGATGACTCCGAGCATGCCGCCGGCGACAGCCAGCAGCACGGTTTCAGTGAGCACCTGGCGCATGAGCTGGCCGCGTGTGGCTCCGAGGGCGAGGCGAACGGCCATCTCGCGCTGGCGGCCAGCGGCCTGGGCGAGGAGCAGGTTGGCGACATTGGCTCCTGCGATGCACAGGACCATCAACACGACGACGCCGAGCGCCCCGAGGAAGAGAAACACTGTTGATTTCTCGGATTGCGGCAGCGATCCGGCCTGATCGAATGGTAGGCTGTTGTCCTTGTCGGTCGCGGGGTAGGCCTTGGCGAGATTCGCTGCAAGCGCGTCGAGTTCGGACGAGACCTGAGTGCGGGCTACGCCGGGCTTCACGCGCCCGATAACTCTGATCCAGTGAAAGTTGCGGGAGCTGCGGTCTGGGATGTTGAGGGCCAGTTGCTCCACGTTGCCAAGCGGCACCCAGAACTGCGGCGCGAGCACCAGATCGACGCCGCGAAATCCCGGCGGGGCCACGCCGACTACAGTGAAGGGCCTCCCGGAGAGCCTGATGGTTTTGCCTGCGATCGCCGGGTCGGAGGCAAAACGATGCTGCCATAGGCTGTATCCGAGAACGATCACCTGCTGCTTCTCCTCGGATGGGAGAAAGCCGCGGCCGAGCGGCATACGAAGTTGGGCGACGTCGAAGTAGTTGCTGGTGGCGGCCTGTCCCCAGATGCGCTCGGGTTCGCTGTTTCCGCTCCCCGTCATCGAGGTGGGCAAAAGCTCGTAGTAGGCAGCGACTCCGGAGAAGGATTTGGTATGCTCGCGGACATCGTTGTAGAGCGGCCAGGTGAAATGGTTGCAGCAGCGCTCGCCGCGTGCCTGCATGTTCAGCGACAGCAGGGTCGAAGGATCGCCGACGGGCGCCGGGCGTAGAACGAAGGTGCTGACGGCGGAGAAGATAGTCGCGTTGGCGGCGATGCCGAGTCCGATAGAGAGGATGGCGGCAACGGCGACGCCGGGTGACTTCGAGTTTCTGCGGAACGCGTAGGTAAGATTGCCCAGCCGGGATGCCATTGAGACGTCTCCCCTCGTTTGTGCTCGTAAGTTCTTACGCGGTGGAAGGGGTGATGGTTCCCGTTTTGCTTTGTCGTTACTCAGGGGTTGTCGCGCTGCTGTCGAGTTGGCGCGCTTTGATATCACGCATCGGAGGTTGGCCGAAGAATCGGCTGTACTCCCGATTGAACTGGCTTGCACTTTCATAGCCGACCTCGAAGGCGGCACTCGCGGCATCCAGACCGTTATTCAGCATCCGCTCTCTGGCTACATGCAATCGAAGCTGCTTCTGATATTGGAGTGGGCTCATCGCGGTGAGAGAGCGGAATTGGTGGTGCAACGTCGATATGCCCATCCGCGCCATGGTCGCGAGTTCCTCAACGCGTAACGGCCTGGCGTAGTTCACCCTCAGCCACTCGACCACCTTGGCCGTCCGGTGGCTCTGCTCTCCCAGCGTAGCGATTGCGCGGAGATGCTTTCCCTGCGGACTACGAAGCAATCGGTAGATGATTTCACGTTGGATCAACGTGCTGAGAAATGGAATGTCCTGCGGCGTATCCAGAAGGTCCACGAGCCGGGAGCATGCGTCCAGGAGCTCGATTGAAGTTACACCGACGGCCATGCCACGTGCGTCAGCCGATTCCTCGCGGAGATGAAACTCCTGTTGGCTGAGAATCTCGCGCACCGCAGGCATTTCAAGCCGGAGCAGCAAACCGAGTATTGGTTCCTTTTCGGTTGCCGAAGTCACCTGGCTGACGACGGGCAAATCGATAGAGGTCAGGAGGAAGTTCGAGCTGTCGGTCACATAAGTCGTCTTGCCAACGTTGATCCGCTTCCGCCCCTGCACGAAGACAACCAGACTCGGTTCGTATGCAGCCGAGGCGCAGGCAGTGGGTGCGGAGCGGCGGTAGAGCCTCAGACCTGGTATTTCAGTGAGCGAGTCTCCTTCCGCAACGGCACGATCAGCAATCTTGCGGGCCAGCTCTGTCCGCATGTCAACGACTCGTAGCTCTCCGCCTGCATCCTTATGCTTTGCCATTTGAGCCCTATCACCCCTTCAAAATAAGGTAGAGCTGAATTCGGAACGACGTGCACAAAAATGTATGTTTCGACAGAAATAGGCAATAGATTGGCAGAATCGGGATACCGCTCGAAGGATAGTTGTTCGTAGTCTGATTTATGAGAACTTGCTGCGCCTTGCGCGCGCGTAACGCATCTTGCATACACTATCTGCCGAAAGGCTGAGGTAATCCATGTCCAAAGCAAAAGCTTACTCCGCTGCCAATGCCACATCGCCGCTCGCTTCCACTTCGATCACGCGGCGTGATCCAACCGAACTCGACGTGCAGATCGAAATCCTCTTCTGCGGCATCTGCCACTCCGATCTCCATCAGGTGCGTAATGAGTGGAGCGGCGTGATGCCGACCGTCTACCCCTGCGTCCCCGGCCATGAGATCGTCGGCCGCGTGACCAGTGTGGGTTCGGCGGTGACCAGGTTCAAGCCCGGCGACCTCGCCGCGGTCGGTTGCCTCGTTGACTCCGACGGCTCCTGTCCCGAGTGCAAGGCCGGATTCGAGCAGTTCTGTCCCAACCTTACCCTCACCTATAACTTCCCCGACAAACACCTTGGAGGCGTTACCTACGGCGGCTACTCCGATAGCATCGTCGTCACCGAACGCTTCGTGCTCCACGTCCCGTCCAACCTCAACCTCGCCGGAGTCGCGCCCCTGCTCTGCGCCGGTATCACCACGTACTCGCCCATACGCCACTGGGGCGTCAGCAAGGGCAAGAAGGTCGGTGTGGTCGGTCTTGGCGGACTCGGCCACATGGGGGTTAAGTTTGCGCACGCTCTCGGAGCCCACACTGTGGTGTTCACCACTTCGCCGGGTAAGAAGAACGACGCTCTGCGCCTCGGCGCCGATGAGGTTGTCATCTCCCGCAACGCCGATGAGATGGCGAAGCACGCCGGCAGCTTCGATTTTATCCTCGACGCCGTCTCCGCCGACCACGACATCAACGCCTACATCCAACTCCTCCGCCGCGACGGTGACCTCTGTCTTGTCGGCGCGCCGGAAAAACCTCTTTCCGTTGCCGCTTTCGGACTTCTCTTCGGACGCAAGAGTCTCTCCGGATCGCCGATCGGCGGCCTCCCCGAAACCCAGGAGATGCTCGATTTCTGCGGCCAGAACAACATCACCGCCGACGTCGAAGTCATCCCCATCCAGAAGGTCAACGAAGCTTACGAAAGGCTGCTCAAGGCGGATGTGAAGTACCGCTTCTCGATCGATATGGCTTCGCTCAAATCTGAGTAATCGCCGAACGAGGCGCTCTCGGTTTGATACTAGGCGCCTTAGTCCAAATACTTCTAAGCAATTGGCAGGAGAATCAATGCAAAAGCGCAAATTGGGAAACAGCAATCTGGAAGTCTCGGCTCTCGGGCTCGGATGCATGGGCATGAGCTTCTCCTATGCTCCGCCGTTTCCGGACAAGCAGGAGATGATCTCTCTTCTCCGGACAGCCGTCGAACGCGGTATTACCTTCTTCGATACGGCGGAGGTCTATGGCCCGTTCACGAATGAGGAACTTGTCGGTGAGGCGCTCTCTCCGCTGCGCGACAAGGTGGTGATGGCCACTAAGTTCGGGTGGAAGATTGACCCGAGCACAGGCAAGAAGTAGGACTCGACAGCCGCCCCGAGCGCATCCGTCAGGTCGCCGACGCCTCGCTCAAGCGGCTCAGGACCGATGTGATCGATCTCTTCTACCAGCACCGCGTTGACCCGAATGTGCCCATCGAAGAGGTCGCGGGAGCGGTAAAGGAACTCATCCGCGTGGGCAAGGTCAAACACTTCGGTCTTTCTGAAGCAGGTGTGGGGACGATCCGCCGCGCGCACGCGGTTCAGCCTGTGACCGCGCTCCAAAGCGAATACTCACTATGGTGGAGGAAGCCCGAAGCAGAGGTGATCCCTACCCTTGAAGAGCTCGGAATTGGCATGGTTCCGTACAGCCCTCTGGGGAAGGGATTTCTGACCGGCAAGATGGACGAAAGTACCGAGCTTAAAAGCGGCGATTTCCGCAACACGCTGCCTCGCTTTACACCCGAAGCCCGGAAGGCCAACCAGGCTGTCGTCGATCTTCTCACCGCCATCGGTAAACAAAAGAACGCTACACCCGCCCAGATCGCACTCGCCTGGCTGCTTGCCCAGAAGCCGTGGATCGCTCCTATCCCGGGCACGACCAAGCTCCATCGCCTCGAAGAGAACATCGGCGCGGTGTCCGTTGAGCTCACACCCGACGATCTCCGCCAGATTGACGAAGCCGCTTCGAAGATCAAGGTAGAGGGTGATCGCTATCCCGAACACATCGAGAAGATGAGCGGCCTCTAAGCTGCGGCCGGAAGGAGTCGATCATGAAGGCGCGAGTGTGCTGGGTATTGGCGGGTGTCGTAGCGCTCAGTGGAATTTCGCTGGCGCAG
>Ga0206959_10029_pt3 | contig 34451 bp, 31 predicted proteins | sample Alteio_BWOrgHeat_31_FD_152971 | JGI IMG/M metagenome (GOLD analysis project Ga0206959, IMG submission 152971) | Enriched cells from forest soil in Barre Woods Harvard Forest LTER site, Petersham, Massachusetts, United States -... | ecosystem: Environmental > Terrestrial > Soil > Temperate forest >...
GGGTGGGGGTAGCGCGCGCCCTTGCCGCGGGCGCGTCGATTCAGCTTTTCGACGAACCGTTCGGCGCGCTCGATCCCGTCACGCGCCTTGGAATGCAGAACGAATTCCTGCGGTTGCGGGATCAACTGCGCGTCACGTCGATCTTCGTCACCCACGATGTCCGCGAAGCCATGCGGCTCGGCACCCGCATTGCACTTCTCCACAAGGGCAAGCTCGCGTTCCTCGGCGCACCGGACGATTTCCATAAAAGCACTGATCCCGAAGCGAAGGCGTTTCTCGAGGTGCTCGATGTTTCCTGACGTTCTTCAGGATTTAATCGATGAAGGACTCCCGCTACTCGGCGAACATATTGTTCTCGTCGTCAGTTCGGTTTTCATCGCGGCGCTGCTCGCAATTCCCGCAGGCGTCCTCGCGGTATCGCGGCCCGGCCTGCGCAGAATCGCTCTCGGCATCGCAGGGGCGGGGCAAACTATTCCAAGTCTGGCTCTCTTCGGCTTCCTTATCCCCATTCCATTCATCGGCGGCATTGGAGAACACACCGCGATAATTGCATTGGTGCTGTATGCGCTGCTGCCGATCCTGCGCAACACAATCACCGGCATCATGGGGGTGGATCCCGCCGTCCGCGACTCCGCCGAAGCGATGGGCATGACACACAACCAGATTCTGCGCATGGTGGAACTTCCGCTGGCCGCGCCGATCATCATTGCGGGGCTGCGTATCGCGGCGGTGACTACTGTAGGAACAGCTACTATAGCTGCATCGATCGGCGCGGGCGGCCTTGGCGTCTTCATTTTCCGTGGCATAGCATCGGTCGATAAATATCAAATTCTGGCCGGCGCTTTGCCCTCGGCGCTTCTGGCCCTCGGCGCGGACTGGCTGCTTGGCTATCTGGAAAAGCGATGCGCGCGGTAACTGTACTCGCGTTGTTGATGGTGACAACCGGTTGTTCCAAAGAACAGCGCCTCCGGATTGGCGCGAAGAATTTCACCGAGCAATATGTTCTGGGTGAAATCATCGCCCGCCACATCGGCAATCGCCTTCATATCCATATCAGCCGTCATTTCGGCATCGGCGGCGCACTGCTCGCTCAGCAGGCAATCGAAAACGGCGATATCGATCTGTTCCCTGAATACACGGGCACGGCACTCACGTCAGTGTTGAAGCGCAAGCCCGCGCCCAACGTCATGGAGATTCTTCGCGAAGGCTACAAACCGAAGGGTCTGATCTGGCTCGATTCGCTGGGGTTCGAAAACACCTTCGCGATGGTAGTGCGCCGCGAAGATACGGGCGCGAGCAACCTCTCCGATGCGGCGAAGGAGCGCGCCTGGCGTTTGGGGGTCGGTTACGAATTCGCCACTCGGCCAGACGGCCTGCCAGGATTGAGCTCCGCCTACAATCTCCGCCTCAACGGCAAGGTGAAGACGATGGACCTTGGTCTTCTCTATCAGGCTCTCAACAAAAAGCAGGTGGATATGGTCGCGGCCAACAGCACGGATGGAATGCTGTCGGTCCTGCCGCTGACAGTGCTTACGGACGATCGCCACTACTTCCCGCCTTACGAATGCGCGATTATTGTTCGCGAACTGGCACTGCGACAGTATGCCGGCCTACAACCGGTCCTGCAGGAGTTGTCGGGGCGTATTACTGCCGACACCATGCGCCGGCTCAATTATGAATTGGACGGCAAACACCGCCCGGCGCGCGAAATCGCGAAGGATTTCCTACGGTCAGCGGGTCTGGAACGTTAGCGTTCCAGCGCCTCATCTATCGCCTGGCGAAAATATCGCCGGCGAAAATCTGCACACGGGTCAAGCGCTGGCAGGGTCGAGATCACCACCTTCGCTGGGTGGCTTCTTCCCTGCTGTTTGGCGAATCCCGCTGGAACAAACTGCATGGCTATTTCCCCATCCTGGTAAAGCTCCCGGCGCGGCTTACGGAACGTTCAACGGGGCGAATCTCGATGCGTCTCGAACCGGTGTACAACAGCCAGATACCGATTCGTTACAAAATGAATGAACCTTGGGCGCTCTGTGCGGTAGGCTCGCAGGAGTCGCCACGCTCGAACCGCGTTGATACGATCCTTGACACTGGCGAAAACGAGGAATAGAGTTTAGTTGGTGAATTGGGACAACGTGGGCCCAAACGATTGTCCCGATTTAAGGAGCAAATAATGAATTCCAGATTTCCCGTTTCAGGAATGATCTGTGGTGTCTTCCTCGCATTTGCGGGCGTCTCGGCCGGCGCCGACCCGCCCAGTCAGGTAACGTTCGCCAAAGACATCGCCCCCATCTTCCAGGAAAAATGTCAGGACTGCCACCGCAAGGGTGCAATGGCTCCGATGTCGCTCGTGACCTATGAGGAGTCCCGGCCGTGGGCGAAGTCGATCAAGCAGCGTGTGGCGGCCAGACAGATGCCGCCGTGGCATATCGACCAGACGATCGGCGTCAAACAGTTCAGGAACGACATGTCGTTGAGCCAGGACCAGATCAACGCCATTGTCAAATGGGTCGATTCCGGCGCTCTGCAAGGGGACCCTAAAGATATCCCGGCGGCGAAACAATGGCCGCCCGATAACGAATGGCAGGCCGCGAAAATGCTGGGCGAGCCTGACTTCGTAATTAAGTCAGAACCGTACACAATGAGTGCACACCATCAGGATGTGTGGTGGAGGCCGGTATCCGCCGTCCCTGTGACAGAGGCAAGATGGGTTAAGGCCGTCGAGATGCGCCCCGGCACTGATTCCGGACGCAGAATCGTTCATCACGCGGTTGCATATCTGGATCAGGATGACAAAGACACTTCGGGAGTTCCGGGAGCAGCAAGTGCCGAGGGACGACGCGGCATGTTAATGGAGTGGGCTATCGGAAAGCAGTACGATCTTTATCGCCCCAACACAGGCAAGCTGCTGTTACCGGGTTCTCAGATTTCCTGGGACGTACACATCCACGCCGTCGGCGAAGACATCAAAGAACAGGTTGAGTTAGCCGTTTGGCTCTACCCGAAAGGCCAGGAGCCCAAGTACCGGACCTACTTAACAGCTTTCACCGCTCAAACAAGCCGGATGCTGGATATTCCGCCCAACACAGTAGCCGAGAACCAGGGGTTCACAGTACTCAAAGCGCCTGCCCGCCTGGAGAACTTCCAGCCCCATATGCACCTGCGGGGTAAGGCGATGGCGGTGGAAGCGATACTGCCTGACGGAACCACCCAGATGGTCAGCTATGTCGGCAATTTCAACTTCAACTGGATGACCAACTATATCTATGCCGACGATGCGGCCCCCGTGTTTCCAAAGGGCACGATCATTCACGTCACGGCATGGCATGACAACACCAGGAACAATCCAAACAATCCCGATCCGGACCAGTGGGTTGGATACGGTGACCGCACTGTAGATGAAATGAATCATGCATGGATGAATGTCACCTACATCTCGGACGAAGATTATCAGGACTGGGCGGCGCGTCATAAGAAACCACCAATGAGCACACGCCGATAAGGTCGCCTGGAATTGCGGGGGACACCTCGTCAGAGGTGCCCCTCTTTTTTTTGTAATTCGACGTACAAGAGGGGGTCTCAGACAAAATGTTGGCGAGGTCACTCAGAATTCATGTAGTGAGCGTTGCGATTCTGATCGCAATTGTTCTGCCTGTACACGGGCAGCAGTTGGGTATGGAGCCTTCGCACGAAACCGGTTCGAGCGTCACGGGCGCTTATGAAGGATGGTTCAAGAACCCTGACGGAACCTTCAGTCTCCTGCTGGGATATTACAACCGAAACACGGCACAGGAGCTGGATATTCCGATTGGCTCTGATAACAAGATCGAGCCCGGCGGACCCGACCAGGGTCAGCCTACTCACTTCGTCGTGGGCCGGCAGTACGGGCTCTTTGCTGTAAAAGTGCCAGCCGATTTCGGGACGAAGAAGATCACCTGGACTCTCGTTTCAAATGGCAAGACAACCGTTATCCCCGCGAGCTTACACGTTGATTACGAGATTTCACCGTGGCTGGAAGTGATGGGGAATACGCCGCCAGTGCTCCGGTTCGAAAAAAGTGGGCCGTCGGTCCAGGGGCCGCAGGGATTTAGTACCGAGCGAACGGCAACATTGGCGAATCCGCTTGCCCTGGATGTGTGGGTTTCTGATGACGCCAAACTAAGTACAACATCGGGCGCGCGGCCCAGAAATCTGGGTCCCCCGGCCACGGTTTTGTGGACGAAGTATCGAGGGCCGGGAACTGTGAAGTTCGCGAATGAGAAGCCTCCGGTCGAGAAGGTGGAGGGCTACGACCCCGGTGCGAAATTCAGCGGTAAAGCAAACACGTCCGCCACGTTCACCGAACCAGGTGAGTACGTACTGCATGTCGTGGCGAACGATTGGTCCGAAGTAGGCTTCCAGTGCTGCTGGACGAACGCCACGGTAAAAGTTCAGGTCAAACCGTAACCATTATTTCGGAAAAAGCCGAGCCGGCTTCGGCAGCCTCTGTGGTCCGCAGGGAAAGGATAATCATGAAAAGCACAGTCCGTATACTCGCGTTCTTCGCGGTCGTATCGTCACCAGGATTCGGGGGTGAGGCCGTCGCGCCCGCGACTGGTTACGATAACGTGCACATCCGAGTCTCCGATCCGGCTAAGGCCGTTGAGTGGTACGTGAAATATCTGGGCGCGACCACGCCCGCAGCGGGGCAGCTTTATTTTGGTAAGGCGCTTATTGCGGTAGTGAAAACTACGAACCAGCAGCCAAGTGCCGGCAGCGTAATCGACCATATCGGCCTGTCGTACGCAAATCTCGATGACAGGATAAAGGAACTCGAGCCAAGCGGAGCGAAGATAATATCGCCGCCCCGTGACTCTCCTGGCGTGTTTCGCTTCGCGTATATCGAGGATCCATGGGGTGTGAAAATCGAGCTGGTTCAGGATCCGGAGCTGATTGGATTTCATCACGTCCACCTGAGAGTTGCGAATCCCGAGGCCAGTCTCCGCTGGTACCAGGAAATGTTCGGCGGCGAGCGTTCGAAGCTGAGGGGGAAGATTGACGGCCTTCGTTACGGTGGTGTCTGGTTGTTTACAGCGAGCAGCGGGGGCGAAACGCCAGCACCAAGTGCGGACAGGGCCATTATGAGCTTCGGACTACAGGTCGCGAAGATAGACGAATCGGCGGCAGCGCTCCATCGCAAAGGAGTCAAGTTCCCGGTCGAGCCGCGCCAGCTTGGCGATCTCTGGTACGCGTTCGCGGAAGATCCGGATGGAGTGAGGGTTGAGTTGTTGCAAAGACCGCGGAATTAAAAACCAGTGGACTGTCTCGCGCGGATATATTTGCGCAGTTTGCGAGCCAGATCAGAGACCGAAGTGAAGGCCCCGCGGTCGATAACGTCGCGCTGGATTTTGGCGAACCAGAGTTCCACCTGATTTAGCCATGACGAGTAGCTAGAGAACCTGGAAAATTCTGTATTGGGCTTTCCCTGGAGTCGGTACGCCCACACCGACGCAGACGATTTGATTCAACCAGGAGTACTTTTCCGCACCCGTCTCAAACATGGGGATCGTTCTCCAATACAGCTTTCCCCCTTTTGGGGTGTACATAATCCCGCGATAGGACAGATAGATCAACTGTGCGTCATCGGTCTGCAGCGTCACCCGAACGTCCAGCACCGAAGATCCGTCCGGTCGCCGAACCAGCCAGTCCCCGCCGGGCGTCAAAACGGTGCCCTTTAGTTTTGGCCCTTCGAACGTGCCGCCAGTCACGGCAACAGTTACTCGTTGACCTCCGGGAAATCCAACTGTATGACTCCCTCCCCCAACACCCTGAAGATCAAGCGAAACGTCCATCAGAAACTGTAGCTCGGGTTTGTCAGGCTGAGCGGGAGCCGGGCCGGGGGACTGACCGAGGAGTCCTGCTCCGGTAAATCCTAAAGCCACGGCCGCTGCTTCGCTGAACCTGGTAAACCGGCGTCGGGATAAACCAGCCGTAATTTCACTCATAGATGCACTCCTCTGTCGTTCTTACTTCGGTTTTTTAGCAGCCTCATCCGCGGCGTCGTCAGCACGGGCGCCAGCGAGAATGCCGACCATTCCCTGGTTTCCTTCATGGCAAGCATACTCAAACAGTGGTCCCGCCGAAGCAACCATAGGAAGTTCGCCTGTCCAGGGCGCCAGAAATGCTGTTGGATCATCTACGGTGAAGCGATAGATGATCGTTTCGGAATCGATGCGCGTGAATCGTTCGATAACGTGCAGATTCTCGTCAGCTCCGCGGAACGCGGTCTTGGCGGTGAAATTGGTAGTATCGACCACCAGCGTGTTGCCCTCCCAGTGGCCTCGCGAATCGCCCATCCAGAGACGAACACCCTCCGGGAGATGCGGGCTTCCATCCAGCGGAATCACCCTGACATCATGAGCCATTTCGATCGCAATCATGACGTAGCCAGGAGTCTGAATGATCTGATAGTTGTTGTTGTATGCGTAGGGGACCATCGGCGGTCCGGCCGTCGGAAACAGAAGACAGCGTTCTGTGAGGATGCGATCCTGAGGCGCCGTGGCGCGACGGGCGTAGGCTTCTCCTCGGGCCTGCTGCGCTTTCTGCGCCGCGGGCGTAAGCCCCGGCAACCGGCCATCAGGGGGATCGACGACCATCGACGTACGCCTGGTTTTTACAACACGGTTCCCCCAGTCGTACCAAAAATCGTTGTAGGCGCGGCTTACGTCCTGCTGCGCGGAACCGTCGCGACGGTCTGCGTTTCTGTTACCCGCGATTTGCGCTTCGTAATCAAGCGCTTCTTTTTCGCTAAGGAACTCCTTTCCTGCAAACTGCGCCGGCCGCTCCATCGGCGTGATGGTCCCGTTGGACCATATCCCCTGGATGTCTGGCTGACCGTCAGTTGTGTGCGGCTGTATCCAAACCGTCGAGCGTTTATCCGCAGCCGGAGCCTGTCCGGCCAGGCGCGCGACGGCCACAACAGCCAGCACGCCGGAAGCGATAAAGTGTTTTTTGAACATATTGACCGTCTTATGCCGCGACGCTGCGCTTCTAGTCAGACCTTCTTCGGGGTGAAAGCGAGGAACCGTCGCGGGTTGTCATAGAGAATCGTGTGCACGGTTTCCTCTTTCACCCCCGCCTGGATCAGTTTCGGCGCAAACACGGTTTTCGTCCGACCATACATCGGACCTTCGAGCGTGCGGTTTCCCGTGAAATCCGACGACAAGAGAAGCTGATTCACGTAGCCCGCGTCCAGAAACTTCACCAGCATCTTTACGCGTTTCTCGTCAGGGACAAATACCTCTACGGTATTCATGCGGTCGAATCCGACCCATGCGCCCCGCTTAGCGATCTGCCTGATAATGTCGGCCTCGGGATCGTCCAGGCAGCACGTATGACCAATGACCACGTGCTGGGGCTTTACTCCAACCGATTCGAACACGTCAAGCTGGTGCAGTCCCGCCTCTTTGGGGACGTTAGGCCCCGTGCCATAAGCATTGTGCGTGAAGATGGGAATGTTCGTCCGAAGATGCGCCTTTCCGATCGCACGAAACACCTTTTGTTCCGCGTCGCTCATAGGTGCGTTGGGATTTTCTCCGATCTCTCCGAATGCGCCGTACCGGTTCGCGGCGGCTTCGTGCGCCAAATCCTCAGCAATCTGATCTTCGCTCTTGCTCGCGAGATCCAGCGGGTAAGTTCGCCCCATGTAATATCCGCCGCTGGCCACAATATGCATGCCGGTAGCTTGTCCAATCCGTTTCAACGCATCGAGATCGCGGCCCATATCGGGATGTCCGCCGTCAACGAGACAGGTGATTCCGTCTTTCTGTGCTGCCTTGACCTGATTGATGATCAAGTCCACGTCCAGAGTCGGCGGCGGCCGGAGCGGTGGAGCGTTGGCCGGGCGCGGATTCTGGGGGGGCAGATCGATCGATAAATGTTCATGAAACAAGATGGCTCCGTTCAGCGAAGAAGGGGACAGATCCTTATCGAGCGTACGGATGATGGCGCCCTTCGGAAAGCCGGGTCGTTTCGCGCCGGCAAATCCGGTATCTATCAACGCCGCTGCGCCGGCGCTCATCAGCGTAAGTAGCCGCCGGCGGGAAACTCCATCCGGCGAATATTCGCGTGATGGAATGTTTTTCAATTGGCCCATACTCAATTGATCCACAAAACTCCTCCCAAAATCCAGCCCATCAAAATGAAAAACGCGCGCCTACCTGCACAGCCCGCGGTCCATTGGACAAGAATGTCTGGCCCGCCCGCTGTGTAGGCTGGCCAAAGGCGAAGGTCTGAGCGGCCGGATTGGCACTCTTCGCGTCCAGCGCAAACGAGTATCCCGTAAGGTTGGCGATATTAAATGCGTTAAACATCTCACCCACGATCGAAAGGCGGTAGCGCTCTTTGTATATGAAGTTTTTGGTCAGGCGGATGTCCTGGGAAAACGTCGGATCTCCGAACTGGTAGTTCGGCGGCAGCACATAGGATGGGATGACCCTGCCATTGGGAGACTTTGTGCCGGCGATCGTCGAGTTGAAAGCGTCCACTGCTTTGGCCAGGTCCGCTTTACCGCACGATTGAGGGAAGCACCTGTATGAGAGCCCTGGTATGGGGCTGCTGCCCGTCGCTCCGGTGCCTGGCAAATCGATTCCAGTGATGGTCGGCATGACTGGATTCCGGCTGAGTATGGAAGAGTTTATGCTCAACTCGAAACCGTACCGCAAATTGACCATACCGGAGACGTTCAAGTTGTGGCGCGGAATGAGCGGGCCATAGGACTGGAACCAGTTATTGTAATTGACGATGTTCGTGAGAGCATTCAGGTTCTGGAACGCGTAGGAGGCAGTGAACTGGTAGTGGTGCGAAAGCCGCTTCTGCAACTTCACGAGCAATCCCTCATAGATAGATCTCCCCTGATTCTCCTGAAAGCCAAGCGGTCCTGTGGAACAGTTATCGTTTGGGTTAAGGTCCGGCGATATTGTACACGCGGGAATTACCGGGGTCCGGACACTGTTGACAAACTGGTTGAAGTGATTCAAGTCCACGCCCGCCAATTGCGTATTTTCGTTCTGCCGGCGGGCCCAGTCGGCGGTGAGCACCATGTCATGCCCCAGGTCGTGCTGGATCCCGATTGAAGTCTGATAGCTCCGCGTTATAGCCACATTGGGCGGGTAAAGCGTTGAGACTGAGCTGCTGCTCTTACTAACATTGAGGGCAGTGACGCTATAAGGGCCATTCGTCGGCGGAGTGGGTCCGAGGACGGCGTTTATAAGAGGGGATTGCGCGGCGTATGTCTTGACCCAGTCGCCCACTGTGAAAGTGGTGAATACACCCGCGGGGATCGCCGCTCCAATCGGCAGCGGGACAAGCTGCCCGTTGACCAGCTGAACGATACCGGGGAAGGTGTTCGTGAAGACATTGGACGCCACGCCGATCGGACCATTGCCCAACGGCCCGATTACGCCAACATTATCCATCCGCAGATATCCGGGCATCGTATCCCAATAAAGGCCCCCGCCTCCGCGAATGACGGTCTTGCCGCTGTGGCCGGGGCTCCAGGCGAAGCCGAATCCCCCTCCAAAGTTCAGCCAGTTCACCGGAGTCGGCTTGAGATTGTCGGCGCCCAAAATCGGTGCAAGGAACTGCGGGTTTGGCAAATCCGAATTAAAGGCCCCGGTCTCCGCCTGCCACGCGAGTCCGTAGTTCACAGTCAGGTTGGGGCGCAGTTTCCAGGTGTCCTGAGCATAAAGACGGGGGCGCAGATTGCGGCGTTCGCTGTCCTGATGGTACAAACCAGGAAGAATAAGATTGCCCAGATACGCCTGGCCGGTGGAGAGCGGAAGGTTCATGAGATCGGCGGTCGAAGTGACCGTGGTCGGAAGGTTGGGCAAATAAGTAGCGGCGGCCGCGCTCCCGATTGTAGCCAAGGTCGTCTCGGGGGAATAGCCGGAAGCGGCCGATTGGGAATAAAAACCGTAATACCACAGGTCTATGTACACATCCAGGTCGCCACCGATCTTCATTCGGTGGGCCCCTTTCTGCCATGATATGGTGTCCTGCGGCTCATAATGACGCGCGGTTCTGCGCTGGAGGGCGTTCCCCGTAACACCCGCGCTGAAAACGGACGAGCCAACCATGGTCATACTCGGTCCATTCAGGAATACGCAGGGAGCCACACACTGCGACGCGTTTGGCGGATCTTCCTTGTTACGCCAGATTCTCCAGGCGACCCGAAAATCGTTCACGAGATTGGGAGTCAAAATACTCGTCAACCCGAAAGCGAACTGGTCAGACCAGTTGTCGAGATTAATCCACGCGGACGGCTCACTGGGCTGTCCCGTTTCAGGTCCGAACACGGCGTTTCCGTCGTGCGTGTACCGCAGGAACGCGGTGTGTTGATTCGAGATCTTGTAGTCGAAGCGGACGTTCCGGTAGTGATACCGGGCCGGGCTGGTGAAGTTAGCAGCGAGCCGCTGGATCGAAGCAAGATCCGGCTGGAACGTGACCGCCTGAGTTTGATTTGTGTTTTCGAAGTTAAAAAAGAAGAAGGCCTTGTCTTTCTTGATCGGACCGCTTACGTAAAATCCGGGGTTCTTCCGCGAAAAGTAAGGATTGGGATTCTGCGTACTGCGTTTCAGGCCCGGGTAGGCCGCCATGTTGTGGTCCCGATAGAAATAGAACGCGCTTCCATGAAAGCCATTTCCCCCTGAGCGCGACACGATGTTCACTGCGCCGTTGGCTGTGAAACCGCTCCCCAGATCAAAATTCAGCGACGTGATCTGGAACTCCTGTACCATCTCCTGTGAGAAGTTCAGGCTGGTGTTTCCCCCGTCCAGCATATCCATAAGGCTCAGGCCATCCAGCGTGAGCAGCGTATTGTTCTGCGTGAATGATACATTGGTACCGCCGCCCAGTATGGAGATCTGAATCGGAGCGTTGCGGGCGCCCTGCGCACCGGTTATCACCTGAACTCCCGGTTCCAGGCTTCCCAACTGCAGAAAACTGCGACCGTTGAGCGGCATGTTCTGGATCGTGCTTCGTTCGATTGAACCGGCCACGGTATGACTGTCATAGTTCATTTGCGCGCTGGCAGCTTCGACGGTAACCACTTCTCTGCTTTCCCCCAGCGAAAGCTGGATGTCCGCAGTGGTATTGCTTCCGGCTAACACCTGCGCGTCGCGTACCGTGGTTCGAAAACCGGCCATTTCGACGCGAATTGAGTAATCGCCCGCTGGCAGGGACGCTGCGCTGTAGAGACCTTCTCCGTTGGTGGCGAGAACACGGACGCTGCTGTTTGCTTTATTTGAAACAGTAACTGTGGCCCCCGGAATCGCCGCACCCGATTGATCTGTTACGGACCCATCGATCGTTCCGCTGGAGGTTTGCCCGTAAAGCACAGCTCCCACGAGAGCGCACGTAAACACCATTAACGACCGCACTCTTTTTGACATTGGTCTAATTCCCCTTTCCCCGAACGAGCTTCGGAATTTTCAGGCGCGGTTCGCGGAGTTCCCTCAACATGCGCACAAATTCCGGGCGAAACCACGGACACTTTTCCCGGGCGTGGTCGTCCTATGGAATCCCGAGGCCCTTTAATTCCACTGCGCAAGGATACGCCGCAAGCCGGGCCGATTCATCAGATTTGTTACAGAACGGCTTTTATGGGTTACAGAGCGGTCTGCAAGAGCAGGAACTGACGGACGATGCAGTGGAGTGGTTGCAGGCGACAAGGCAGCCCACCATCCGGGAAGCAGTTTATCGGGCACCAGCGCCGCGGCCGGTATGGTATGTTGCGCCCACCGCCAGGTATGGCAACATCAGCCTGCCGGATCTCAAGGCCAACCTAACGGGGGACTGCCCGCGGGCAGTGCACGTTTCCCCGTACGAGTGCTGCAAGGCTTACTACACGAATTTGCCTGCAAACGTCTTTCGTTAAACCTTCACAGCATCCATTAAACCTTCACAACATCGGAACTCGCGGCGGTGGGTTTTGACGATCCCAGACTTGCCGATTCCGTCAAAGTCTGTCAGCGGGTTGCAACGTTGCCCAAAGGGTCCGTCACCGTCTGGATGTCATCGGACAGAGTGTAGGGGTATGACGTGACCTCGGTGTTGCAGCGCGGCACGTTGCTGACAGGCCCATTCGCGGATTCAGCCCCTTGAGCGCTAACGCTCCAGCGCCTCATCAATCGCCTTCGCCAAATCCTCGTACTGAATGTTTTCGACAAATGATTGAGTGCCAAGGAACACAGCCGGCACTTTCGTCACGCCGCGCCCGTTGCCGCCCTGCAGATCCGAATCCACGCGCGCCCGCAGCCCGGCATCGTCCAGAGCGGCTACGATGGCTTTTTCATCCAGGTCATGCCGCCCGGCAAACGTCTGCAACCAGCGCTTCAAATTTGCCGCGGTGACGTGATCCTGCTCGGCGTAAAGTTCCTGCCGGTAAACAACGCCAATTGCAGGGCTCTGCTCCCAGGTCCAGCGCCCCGCCACTGCCGCAAGCCGCGCCCATTCATGCTTCCCCAGAGGAAAATCGCGATGCACGAATGCCACGCGCTTTCCATATTTCGGGAGGATCTTTTCATCCAGCATGGCGCGAAACCTGGCGCAATCCGGACACGCCAAGTCGTCATAGATGGTGACTCGCACCGGGCTGGCGGGGTTGCCTTCCACCATCTCTCTGTGGCCCGCGCTCACGGCACTTGTCACTCCAGTCAGAGCCACCAGCATCGCGAGCGCAACCAGTTTCATATCTGGACAGGCTGCTGCAAACGGAAGGTGAGCCGGGTTTCGGACGGAATCTTCACCGTCTGCCCCTTCGTCAACACCTGGGCTCCGGTGCCAACCGCAGCGCCCGATCCCGCACCGATCGCCGCGCCTTTGCCGCCGCCCGCGATGGCGCCGATGATCGCACCCAGCGCCGCCGTGCCGCCAACAACCTTGGCGGATCGCGCGCCGCGCGAACTGCTTTGTTCGGTGACATCATTGCTGGTTACATCCACCAGCCGGCCGTTGATCTGAATGTTTTGGAGCGCCAGCGTCAGCACGGTCCGCCCTTCGATTTTGCCCGATTGTTTGTCATCCACCAGCTTGCAAATCACATCGGCGCCGCGGGGCACCACCTGCTGGCCGTTCACCACAATCGGCTCATCGAGACTGGCCCGGAAAGTCTGTCCCAGCCGCGTGCGTTCCGAATCCACGCTGTCGATCATCCGGACCTCAACCAGCGTGTCCGCCGGGATCGTTAGCCCGCTAAATGAAGGCGGCGGCGACTGGTAATCGCGCGGAGCGGCGTCAGCCTGCACCGGACGCCGCATCTCCGGACGACCCGAAGCGACCGGTGCGCCCGAGTCGTCAAAGCGGATCGATTCCACCCGTTCAATTTCGATCGTCTGCGGTCCGTTGGGGGTGTCCAGACGAATCTGCCGCGCGGTGCCGCCGAGGAATGTTCCCTGCAGGCGGTCGCCATTTTTCAAAATCACGGTATCGGCGCTCAACAGACCCGCCAGAACCGGCACAAATAAGGTTATTTTCAGCACTGTCATAGCCCTGCTTCAATTCTACTCTTTTCAACGTAGCCAGTGGCCATCGGGTTGCGTCTGTAATCATAGGAGAAAGAATGCGTTTACTGACCGCCGGATTGCTGGCCGGGTGCCTCACCCTTCAGGCATCCGTCCTGCCTATCGTCAACCTGGACAGCGCCACTCTGAAGGTATTCGACGATTACGTGGCGGCGTTTGAAACCACACATCAATCGCGCTTTGAGCAGGACGGCCGTTTGTGGATTGACGATGACAGCAAACGCTCGGCTTTTGAAGGCGGCAAACCGGTCATTGTGCCTCGCGAGAATCGGGTGTTTTCAACCGGCAGCCTCCATCATTTCACCGGCGCGATGCGTTTTCCCAACGCCACAATCGAGATGATCCGCCAGATCATGGAGGATTATCCAAACTACCCAAAATATTACCGGCCGGATGTTACGAAGGCCAGCTTTCTGCTCTGGCCCGACAGCAAACGCGAGGACGAGCACTATCAGGCCAATCTCCAGTTCAGCCAGTCCACCCTGTGGATGAATGTCATTTTCGATGCCGAGTACGATTCGCATTACATCCGTCTTGACGATCACCGGTGGCTTTCCCGCTCTGTCAGCACAGCGATCAAGGAGATGGTCGATCCGAAGGACGCGAGCCGCGGCTACTATCCCGCCGGGCAGGATCACGGCCTCTTGTGGCGCACTAATACTTACTGGTTCGCGCGGGAGCGCAATGGCAGCCTGGACGTTGTAGTAGACAGCATCAGCCTCTCTCGGCCCATCCCGGCGGCGGTCGCGTGGTGGGGAACCAGGCGTACGAAGGATGCCGTGGAAAAAATGTTGAGCGACACGCGCGCAGCTCTGAAGTTAACCAAAGCGAACTGACACAGGGGCAAACTAACGCAGGTGGCCGGGTGTTGCGCGCCGTTTCCACCTGGGTTCGGCACGCAGGCGGGCGTTGATATCTTCCAGGGATCCGAAAAAGCCAACGAAGTCTGAGTCGAGGTCTTTCGGCCGCCGACGGAACTGCGAAAAATCGCGCCGCCGAAACTGATCCGTCACCGCGATGACCGCGGCGCCCATCGGTCGGTATTCATGCGTGCCCTCCGCCCAAGCCAAAGTGGACTGGGTATTCACCCAGAGCGCGAAACCCATCAACCGACAGGATAACGGGAGCGCGTGGCGTAACGGGCAAGAGAAAGCACAACAATTAATCCCAGAATGATACCCACCGTTCGTGTCGCGCGGCCTTGCTCCCTCTCTGCAGCTGGTTGTGGCGGAGATTGTGGCGGAGGTTGTGGCTCGGCGGCTTTCATCTGCCGGGTTGAAGCAGGCGAGTCCGGCACCACCGGAAGCGGCTGGGCCGCCGAAAGAGCTACGAGCGCTGCCACAGGCACCACGGGACTCCATTCCAGCCAGGCTTTCGCATCCTGAGGGGGCGATTTCTCCTGATCTTTCGGATAGCTTGTCAGCGCCTGGCTCCGCTCATCGGGTCCGTTGGATGCCGACCTCAGTTCTGCGCCGTCACCAGTTCGGACCACAATCTCGCGCCACCCGGCGCGGGTCGCGTAGTTTCCGTCTTCGTACTCTATCCGCCCGCCCTTCGCCAGGAACCGGACGCGCTCGGAAATGCGGTAGATTGGCAGATTTGCCGCGCCGGCTTCCACGGCCAGTTGAGTGGATTCGACAATCCCCAGAATTGGCTTGCCGTTCTCGGTAACTTTGAGATTGGCAGCCCACTGCCGCGCCTGGGCGGACGTCTGAGCCTCCAGAACCGAGCGAGTAGCGTCCCGTTCCACGCCCCAGCTCTGGATCAGTTCCGTAGTCGGAAGCTCCGCCAAATCAAGCACATAGGTGAGGGTAAGGCCGCTCGCGCCGGGTTCCAGGCGGGCATAGTGGTTCACACTGAAATTGCCCATTGGATGGGCCATCGCAAGACCGGCAACGGCCAAAATCGCCAGCGCTCTCATGTCTATAAGTACGAAACCAAAAACCTTTCGGATTGAGTCCGATAAGATGGAAGTTCATAACCATGCGCAGTCTGCGTTGGTTGTTGCTGGCGGCGTTTCTGATCGCAGCAGCGGCCGTTTTCAGAATCTACCGAACCCAGTCCACTGCGCGGAAAACGACGCAGCGGGCCCCGCCGCCCTATCTTGCCGCCAACACCAAGGCGGAGGCCATCGATTTTGAATGGGGCCAATCCGCCGGAGGTAAACCAGCGGTCAAACTATTCGCCAAAGAATCCCGTCAGGACGCCAGCAGCAACAATATGGAACTGCGCGGCATCGAGATGCGCATCTATCAGAAAGACGGCGAGCACTACGATCGAATCCGCAGCGAGTCTGCCAATTTCACTACGGACGAGAACAAACTATTCGCGCCCGATGTCGCCGAGATTACGCTCCAGGTTCCCGCCGAAGGCGATGCTCCGGATAACCTCACCTCCATCAAAGCCGGAGGCGTGAACTTCGACAGCAAAACCGGACGCGCGGTCACAGACCAGCCAGTGGCCTTCACCTTCTCGAAGGGGCACGGCACCTGCACGGGGGCCTCCTACGATCCGCAATCCCATGAGCTGCACCTTGACCACAACGTCACGGTGTTCCTGGAGGGCTCGCCCGGAGCGGAGCCGATGAAAGTGGAAACGGAAGAGCTGGTTTATGTGGAGCAAACGTCCATCATCCGCCTGGGTCCCTGGTCGCGCCTGACCCATGGCGGGACAGTGCTGGATGCGGGTCCGGCGGTCATCACCATAGAAGATCGCGTCCTCAGGGCCATCGACACAACAGCAGCTCACGGCAAGGATATTCGCGAGGGCAAACAGCTCGACTACAACGCCGCTCACCTTCATGGCACCTACAACGAAAACGGCGAACTGGAAAAGCTCGTGGCCGACGGCGACGCCAAACTCATCGCCACCATGGCAACCGGAGTAACAACGGTAACCGGCACTCGCGTGGATCTGACCTTCACGCCGGGCGAAAGCGGAGACAGCGACCTGACGAATGCCCTGGTGACAGGTAAAGGTTACCTGGAATCCCACCCCGCCGCTCAAGATGCCGATGCCAAGATCCTGCGGGCCGAAGTACTGGAATTGCATATGCGTCCCGGCGGGCGGGATGTGGAGCGCGTGAATACCCATACGCCAGGGACGCTGGAGTTCGTCCCGAGCCTGCCCACCCGGCACCGGCGGCTGTTGAAATCCGAACGCATGGTGGTGAATTATGGCCCGCGCAATGAAGTGCAATCCTTCCACGCCGACCTCGGTTCCACCGAGACATATCCCACTGCGGAAGACAAAAAAGGCACCGCCGTTTCTTACACCAGCAGCAAGACGATCGACGCCGGCTTCGATGCCGGAGGGCAGTTAAAAGATCTGCATCAAAACGATAATTTCCGCTATACCGAAGGAGTTCGCAAAGCTCAGGCAGATTCCGCGGTGCTGGACAATGAGCGCAATCTGATGACACTCAACACCCGCGCCCACATCGCGGACGATACCGGTTCCACCACGGCGGACAAGATCGTCATTAACCAGGCCACCGGCGATTTCGACGCCTCCGGGCACGTCGCCACCACCCGCATGGCCGAAAAGAAGAAGGACTCAACCGGCATGCTGGACGACGACGCCCCTACGCAGGGTATGGCCGATCACGTCATCACAGCCAACCGCAATCAACTGATTCACTACATGGGAAGCGCCGTTCTCTGGCAGGCTTCCAACCGCTTGCAGGCAGGCACGATCGATATCGACCGCGCAAAGAGATCGGTTATCGCCGAGGACAATGTTGTCTCCCAATTCCAGGAGAAAGAGAAGGACGGGGACAAGGATAAGGAGAAAGGCGAAGCGAAGGGGAAAGCGAAAGCCGGAACGAAACCGGGAGCGCCAACAATCTCGATAGTACACGCGGCGAAAATGGTTTACACCGACGAGGATAAAATCGCCGTCTATTCGGGAGGCGTCGATTTCCGGCGGCCCACACTCTCCGTGAAATCGCAGACACTAAAGGCCTGGCTGAACGATTCCAGCGCGGATTCGCGCATCAATCACGCTTTCGGCGACGGTAAAGTGGAAATTTTAGAGGCAGCAAAGGGACGGCAGCGCGTTGGCACGGGCGAACACGCCGAGTACTATACAGACGACGGACGGATTGTCGTCTCGGGGGGCCAGCCGCTGTTGACCGATACCCTGCGCGGCAACACCCGAGGAGCAAAACTGACCTACTTCACCGACGATGAGCGGCTGATTGTGGATGGGACGCTGCAACAGCCTGTCCAGAGCCGCCTTCGCCACGGAAAACCATGACGCTCGAAACTGTCGAAATATCAAAATCGTACAGCGGACGGCGGGTGGTGGACGACGTCTCCGTCAGCGTCACGCGCGGCGAAATCGTTGGATTATTGGGCCCGAACGGCGCAGGCAAGACGACCTCATTCTACATGGTGGTTGGCCTGATCAGCCCGGACTCCGGCAAAGTTCTGCTGGACGGCGCCGACATCACCAGCATGCCGATGTTCGAGAGGGCGCGGCGCGGGGTGAGCTATCTGCCGCAGGAAGCGTCCGTTTTCCGCAAGCTGACTGTGGAAGAGAACCTGATGGCCATTCTGCAGGCGCGACGAATGACAGGCCGTGACCGCCGCAGCAAAATGAATCAGCTCATTTCGCAGATGGGCCTCGACATGGTGCGCCGCAGCAAGGGTTACGTTCTCTCAGGGGGTGAACGCCGCCGCGTGGAGATTGCGCGAGCACTGGCGATCGATCCGGCATTTCTTCTGCTGGATGAGCCCTTCTCCGGGATCGATCCGATTCAGGTGCTGGAGTTGCAGAAGATTGTCCTCGATCTGAAGCGCGAGGGTATCGGCATCCTGGTAACGGACCATAATGTTCGTGAAACACTGACCGTCACGGACCGCGCTTACATCATTAATGCCGGCAAGATTTTCCGCAGCGGGTCGCCCGACAAGCTGACCAGCGATTCCGAAGTCCGGCGCGTTTATCTGGGTGAGACGTTTAGCTTTCAGTTGCCTTTAGAACCGCTTTCACCTGTGTAGCCATTGCGGCGAGCAGTTCTGCATTGCGGGCGGCGGGCATGTCCGAGATGAAATAGACCAGATAATTCCCACTTTCAAAGGCAGAGATCCGGAAGCGGGCGGCGGTTGCCTCGCCTGGCGGAAGACCTTCATTTTCACGCTTCGCCGTAATCACAAGCGATGCCAGGTACTGGCCATTCCCCACCACAATATGAATAAACCTCCGGCCAAGGTAATGGCACTCGTGGGCCAGTTTCATGGTGTAGCCAGGCGGGATGTGGCTCTTCACGACCGGCACAAGATCCGCGTACTCCGAACCAACGGCATTAACGGGAGGTGTTTTTGGATACTTCCGAAAAACGGCGCAATGGATATGATCGCCCAGACCGACTTTGATCACATTGGGGAGGCCGGCTGAGACGGATGCAAAGTAAGACGCCTGCTGTCCGAAAGCGACGGGCAGGTACCCCTTGAGGTAAACCGTAACCAGTAATGCGCAGGCCGCGATTGCAGGAACGGCAAAGAACAGGCCACGCGGCGTCTTTGACTCGAGTTGCGACTTGAGCTGCAATGCAAGGCGGGATTGAACGCGCATCTGCAATCCGGCGGGCACCGGAGTTGCGTCCACTGCGGTCTTCAGGCGCTGGCGCAAATCCCCCATATTGCAGATAATGCCATGAGGCCGCGTTTTTATTCCATCCCTGTTCGAGTCCGAAGCACTACCTCACATGGACGCGGTCTTTCGCGCGGCCAGACGCCTGCTGCGCGATGAGGCGAAAGCGGCCGACGCGGTGCAGGAGACATACCTTCTGGCCTGGAAGAAGTTCTCTTCGTATCAGGCGGGGACGAACTGCCGGGCGTGGCTTTTCCAGATTCTGTTTAACATCGTCCGCCACGAGCGCCGCAGCTGGTTTCACTGGATCACGGCGAAGGAAGAGGACATCGCCTCTGTGGATATCCCGGCTCCCGAGGCCGTCCCGGACAGGATTACCGATCAGGAGATCCTGAAGGCGCTGGACAACTTGCAACCGGCGTACCGTGAAGTACTGGTGCTGGTGGATGTCGAAGAGTTTTCCTACAAAGAGGCGGCGGGCATTCTGGGAGTTCCCACGGGTACAGTGATGAGCCGGTTAAGCCGTGCGCGTACGCAACTGCGCGACCAGCTTCGCGACACGGCACGATCGTGGGGAATCGGCGCCGGATAGACTAGCTGGGAATGGCGTCTGCAAAAATCGCATTGGTCACTGGCGCGGGCAGTGGCATTGGAAGGGCGGCAAGTCTTGCGCTGCAGAAGAATGGTTTTTCTGTTGCACTTGCGGGTCGGCGGATGGCGGAACTGGAAAAGACCGCATCCCTTGGTTTGTCAGGCGAGGGACGGATGCTGCCTGTACAGGCCGATATTGGCAAGCCTGACGACGTGAAGGCCTTGTTCGCCGCGGTCGCAAGAGAATTCGGCCGTCTGGATGTCCTGTTCAACAATGCCGGGATGGGAACGCCCGCGGTACCCATGGAAGATCTGCGGTACGAACAGTGGAGCGCCGTGGTAGCGGTGAACCTCACCGGGTCTTTTCTGTGCGCGCAGGAAGCGATCCGGACGATGAAGGAGCAGAATCCTCAGGGCGGCCGGATCATCAACAACGGGTCCATCTCCGCGCACGCACCGCGGCCTAACTCCGCGCCCTACACGGCAACCAAGCACGCCATTACCGGACTGACGAAATCGATCGCGCTCGACCAGCGAGCTTTTCGAATTGCCTGTAGCCAGATCGATATCGGAAACGCGGCGACGGAGATGACCGAACGGATGGCGAGCGGAGTTCTGCAGGCGAATGGCACAATGGCCGCAGAACCCCGAATGGATGTGACCCATGTTGCAGAAGCGGTGGTTTACATGGCGACGCTGCCGCTGGACGCGAACGTGCTGTTTATGACTGTGATGGCCACCAACATGCCGTTGGTGGGCCGGGGATGAGCTCGTTCACAGAGCAGGCCATTGCCCTGCACTACGCGAACGATTCGATTGAGACGACCATCGTCGCAGCGTTCCTCGCGGTGATGAAGGCGCGCTCTTCATCGCCGCCTGGCTGCCGATTCTCATGGGACCGCGCCACTCAAGATGGCCATCATGGTGGCCAATCTGACTAACGGACTGATCGCGCCGGTTGAGATGATTTGCCGCGCAGTTTAGGCGGGTCTGCGACGGGCGCCTGTTACTTAATCCAGATAAACACGTTGTCCTGAGAGTGGCCGGCGGCGTTGTAGAGGTAAATGGTTTCCTGGCCCGACGGAGTGCCTGCCGGCACCTGGATGTTCACCTGATAGGCGCCAATGGTTGCGGGCGCCAGTCCGGAGAATGAGACAGGGGTTGTCTGGCCTCCGATAGCCGCGAACACCTGTGTCGTAGTGGTGTATAACGGGGTGTTTGGTGCTGTTGATCCGGCCTGGAACCCCGCGGGTTGGACCGGCCCGAGACCCTGAGCGTACAGGGCAATGTAAGATCCCACCGCGGCGCGATTGTTCGGGCCGTTGATGGTGCCGTCGGAATTTACCGCTTTTGCTACCACTACGGTGTTAATGTCGTTGGTGGTCGTAAATAAAGCCGGCGTCGAAGACGTAAGATTCTGAACCAGACCATTCGATGTCTGGCCGCCGTAAATCACCTTTACCGTCACCTGACCGCCGATAAGAGGGGGATTGTTTGGAATCTGCGCCTGGTAGGGGACAATTGCGCCGATGAGGTTCGAGGAAACGTAGTAGAGCGGTATGGCCTGGTCATTGATGGTGACCTGAACACCTCCCAGAGTTGTGGGCAAAGCAGCGCCCGCTGGTGCAAGCACACCCGGTGTGGGTCCAATGTTGAAGCCCTGGATACCGATGAACTCTCCGGGAGAAATGGCGTAAATTGCCTGGGCGGCCGCCGCGCTGCCGACCGCACTGATTGTTGGAGTCGTCAGCAACCCGCCGTTGATGGTAACGCTGAAGGCGTCCACCGTTCCGACGCGACTGTTACTGCCGTTATTCTCTACAGCCAGAGTCCATGTTCCGGATGATATCTTGCCCCGGTAATTAGACAGCGGCTCATTGCCCTGATAAGTGCCCCCCGTCTGCTGCGGGCAAACCGTGGCCCACCTTTGCGGAGCGCTGTCACTAAATGTGGCGTTAACAAGTGTGGCCTGAGGAATACTTGTGCAGTTACGCTCAGCGAGCTTTGTCCTGGTTCCGTCAGGCCCAAACAGGTAAACATTTAGATCCGGTGCAAACGGATAATTGACGCTGATGGTAGTCGTGATGCTGCTGATCGAGATGGCGACGGGAACCTGAACCTGCATCAGGGTTGGGGCATTGTTGGCGTCAAAGAGGATAGGCAGCGATGGCCCCGTGTAACTATAAGTGTTGGTAACCTGCGCGAAGGCCATACTGCAGCCCGCGGTGGCAAATACCAGTAACGATGTGAACGATTTTCTGATTTTCATTGTTATTCCCTCAAAAGGTTTGGTGCGTTGTTACATGCCGGTTGGTGGGACTGCCGATGTGGTAATGACGCCCGAACATGCAAGGATTTACATTCCCCCAGTCAATCGCAGTCCAGCCGGTGGCGCGCGCGACAAGTCCCCTCTCGGTTAACACGCGCCGGTGAGTACCAGTTCCGATCAAGAGATGGCTAACGCGCTCTTTGGATTTTCTTTTTAATTGGCCCTGTTTGGGCAACAGTAACCCAATTTCGGCCCGCGCAGAGCGCGGGTGGGCGTCACCACCGTGGCAAGTCCTGAGGAAGGATTTCGTCCCAGGCGGGACAAAGTTCTAACGTGAAGCAGCGCGGCGTCGTGTGGGACGCCGCGCTGCTGAGGAGTGACCATCCATACGCTCAGATAGCGCTGCTCTGCCGCGTTTGTGGGGCTGACAGGGCGGTTTGAAACGGTTTGCCGCGCGGTTAGGCGCAGCTCCGGTTAAGCGCGCAGGCGGCGGGCAGCAAGGAACAGGCCAGCCAGAGCCATGGCTCCAATGCCGAAAGTGGCTGGTTCCGGCGTCACAACATTCGTCACATCGATGGTGACCTGGGAGCTGAGATCGGCGGTCGGACTGTTCAGAGAGAACAGCCCGTCATTGGGGTCGTTCTGCAGATCTGAGGTGATGCTGAACACGGCAGGTCCGGCGCTGTTGGCCAGAAAGCTGAAGGAAACCAAAGTAAAGGACGAATCCGTGTCGCCAGGAAACTGGTCCCCCACGATCTGAGGGTCGCCGCTGAACAGCGCGCTGTCGTCGTTGAAAAACGGATTGACCGTGGCCGCGGTCAGGCTGATCGCTGTGGAACTGACCGAATAATCAAAGCCGAAAGCCACGATCTCGTCAGTATTGGACGACAGAACCAGATCGACTGTGAAGGTATCGCCAGCACCTGGCGTCAGTGTCGACGGGTTCAAAGAAATGACGCCGGCCGAGGCATTCAGCCCTGCCAGTGCCAGTAGTAGCGCTGCAAACGTTATTTTCATTGTTGTTTATATCCTCCGAGTATTCTTTTTTATCGTTGATACGCCGAAGCGCAGGATGACCACTTGGTGAAATCGGTCAGCGTAATTCTACCGTCCCCGTCGAAATCCATGCGGCGATCGACAGCAGAAGCGCTCTTGTTGAGAGCAGCCCGGATCAGAGCCTGGTCGGTGGCGTCGACCACCCCGTCGTCGTTCAGATCGCCGCAGAGCGGGTTGAAGCCGATGACGATCGGGTCGTGATCGGAAGCGGCATAAGGATCGGCATCATAGTAAGCGATTTGCGCCGCAGGGCTCTTGTTGGCGCTGCTCAGAGCCTGCAGGGAGCTGGGCTCGTCGGCGTTGTTGTGCCATTCGGCGACGCTTTTCACCAACGTGTTCATGGCGCCGTTGGCGAAAGCGTGATCGAGATATCCTGCCTGGGAGCCGAAGTTATACGAGTAGGCGTTGGGTCCGATGATTTTGTTGATGAGATTCGTGTAACCCTGGCCGATGAAAAACTGGATGGGATCTTCCCCGAAGTAAGCGTTGAAATCACCCACCATCAGAATTCTTCGGCTGGTACCGGCCGGATCGCCAGTCGGATTGCCGCCCAGCCAGGTATTGACGTTCTGCGCCATATTAAGGCGCAGGCCGTTGCAGTTGCCCTGGAACGGATCGTCCTGGCCGTTGTTGCAGGCGCTGCCCTTGGACCGGAAGTGGTTGACGACGAAAGTAAAACTCTGTGAAGAGGCTTTGACGCCGGAAACCGGCTGGAAGGTTTGCGCCAGGGAGGGGCGATTGGTGTCGTTCTGGTAATACATCGCAGGCGATCCAATCGGCAGCAGTTTGTCGCTGCGGTAAACGATCGCGGTGCGGATGGCATCGGTTCCGTTAAGGGACCCCAGCGGCAGCGTATCGATGAGAGCGAACGGCCCGGCGGAAGGGTTCGCACACAGATCGGCGAGGCCGGCTTTGTGGCAATTCAGACCATCCACAATCGATTGCAGAGCCTGGTTGGTATAAGGCGCGCCACCGGTGTTGCCGTTGGCAGCATTCTGCACTTCGCTGAGACCGTAGACATCGCCGTCCATTCCTCCCAGAGCCTCAATCATCTTGGTTTTCTGGTGGTCGAACTCCACCTGAGTCTGCGCGCCGCGGCCGGGAGGGCCGATAAATGTGAAGAAGTTCAGCACGTTGGCGCTGACCGCGCGAAAGCGTCCGCCGACGCTGGTAAGGATTGGAGCAATCGCCGGGCGCGGGTTAGCGCTGGCGAAGGTGACGGCTGCGGTCGGCTGAATGCGGTATTCGCCGAAGCGGTCGTCCAGCACGCCCACCAGCGGAGAGTTGTTTATCGTGTCGCCGGAGCGAAGCGTATTGGTTGCGCTGAGGCCGCCCTGCGGGAAGATCGTCGGATAGAGATTGGCGTTGGCGAGAGTGCTGGCATCGTCCAGAGCAATAACGCTGCGTTGCACCAGGCCGGTTGCCGCACCCCATGAGGCTGCGGTGCCGATGACAGTCGTCGGGCTATAGAGCAGCGAGGGCGCAAGATCGATTTGATCGAAAGTTCCGAGACTGAAGTTGCCGGTGACTGTGAGTGGCTGGTCGATCTGCACGGCCATGCCCTCCAACTGCTCAAAAGCCGCGAGGCTGCTCACCGGGAGAGAGAGCACAGTGCGAGTAAAGCCATTGCCGGTGCTGCAGACCTGAATGCCAGCGACCGTGCCGATTTCGGTCAGCGAAGAATTCGTCGTGTTGCCGAGGAAGGAACCGGAAGAACCGAACTCATCGACCGTGCCGCGGACCCGGACGCGATCGCCGATGTTGACGGTGGTGCCGGAAAGATTATCGAAAACGAAAATGCCTTCGGACGTAGTGGCATCGGCATCCCAGGTTGCGTCGGGCTCCTGGAGGTAGAAGCCTTTCAGGTGATTGGCGTCCTGGAAGCTGCCGACGACGATGCCTTCCACCTGCACCTGCTGGCCGGCGAGCGAACTGGTAGCGCCCGAGCCCTGGATGGTATGAATCGCCGTGGAAGTTTTGGTACCGCTCTCGCAGGTGAGAGAGGCGAAGACGCGGAGGGAGATATTGAAGTTGCCGGTATTGGAGTGGTTATCGGTAGCGGTGCAAACCAGAGAGTAGGTCTGAGCGGCGGTGTTGCCAGGAACGTTGTAAGACGCTGACCATGTGTTGCCCGTAGTATTGATGAGGCCGAAGGCCGCCGGGCCGCCGATGGCGACGAGATTACAGGTCACGGTCGAAACCGGGAAGGTGCCGGGAGTGACGGTGGCCGTGAGAGTGGTGGGATTGCCAGCCGTGATACTGGCCGGACCGGCCGAGCCAATACCGGAAGGAGGCGCGGCGCTCAGCACGGTGAGGGAGATATTGAAATTACCGGCGCGGGCCAGGTCATCGGAAACCGTGCACGGAAGGATGTAGGTTTGCGGGGCAACATTGGCGGGGACCGGGTAGCTGCCGGAGAAACTGTTCAGACTGACCGTCAGCGGGAAGGCCGCCACGCTGCCGACGGAAGTAAGGTCGCAGGAGACCGAGAGCGTAGTCGAAGCCGGGTTGGAACCGGGGACGAGGCTGCCGCTGAATGACGTTGTATTGCCGGGAAGTACAGACGTCGCTGTACCCGAGCCGCTGGGGTTGGTCGGGCCGCCGCCAGAGTTGATCGTAACGGAATAACTTTGCGAGCTGATGATGTTCACGCAACTGGCGAGGATCGTGAAAGTCGACGGGCCGGCTTGGTTGGGACTGCCGGATATCGCGCCGCTCGCGGCATCGAGATTCAAATTGGAAGGGAGCGAACCGCTGGAGACGGTGTAGGCACAAGCATTGCCTCCTGGCAGCGAGACGGTCTGCGCGTATGCCGTGCCAGTCGTGCCGGCGGGGAGCGTGGACGGGGTGATAAACGAAGTCTGGGGCGCAAAAGCTACGCCTCGGAACACAGTATTTGTGGCGGCGGTGACGAGGTTAGAAGGGGTTCCGTTGTTGCTCGCGTTATAGCCGGCACTATCCACGATTTTGGTGAGGACCGAGGTAGTGCCGAAGGTGGTGTAGATGGTAACCGTGGACCCGCTGACCGAAGCGGTAATGCCGCGGGCGCCGCTCAGTGAGATGACATTATTGAAAGTCCATGTGCCTGAGACTTTCGAATATTTGCGGATTCCGCCGTTAGGGGCACCGGAATCGTCGGCCACATAGAGCGTATCCACGCCGGGTTCGGACGGGCTCAGATCCGCGAAGAAGAATCCGTATGGGCTGGGCGATGCGGCGATGAGTGTTGCCGCGGCAGCGGAGGTGGGCAGCCCCGTTCCCAGAGCGTAGACGCCGGTAGTGCCGGAACCGGTGGAATAGTAGAGCTGGCCGCCGAAAACACCAAGCACTCGAATGTTGGTAGTGGTGCTGATGGCGCTGTTAGCATTGACGGTCCCAAAGTTCGGCACGCTTTGCACACCACCGGAAGAACCGGCGATCCACATCAAAGGCGACGTGCCGTCGTTGGCGGCAGCACTCCGGGCATTGCCGTTGGCCCCGGTTCCATTGAAAGTTGTACTGGTATCGGCGACGCCGTTGACATCGACGCGAGCGAGGACGCGCGGGACATTGCTGGCTGTGGTGCCGGCTATAGCAGCGGTACCGGGTACGGCGGAATAGCCGTCCATCACGAGATATCTGCCCTGGAGCGCGAGATTCATATAACCCTCACTGGTAGCGTTACCCGCGCTCGTAAAGGCCTGGTTGCTTCCGGACGCCGCTGTTGGCAGGGCGATGGATTGAATGAGCACGCCAGCGGGACTGTATTCGTCCAGGAAGACCGGCGCGGATGCCGCACTTAGAGCGGTAGTGCCATCGCCGATGCGATAAACCACAATTGAACCCGGGGTGAACGCTGCGGCGTTAAGCAAGCCGGTGGCGACAAGTGCAGCCGTGACGAGGAGCAAAATCTTTTTGATCATTCCGTGAACTCTCCGATGCTCTTCGCCGAAAAAGGCGTTTGAGCGCAACTACTCACTTTAGTGCAGAGTTGGCGCCGCCAATGTCAAAAAATGATGAATTCTTGACGATTTTTTGGACTCAACTCTTTGGTTCACCCAGGTACCTGGCGATCCCCATTCAACGATGCGGCGATCCCGGTCGATCATGTGCTTTTCTTCACGAAATCCGTGCGGCTCTCGCGGATAAACAACCAGTTCGGTGGGAACGTTATAGCGCTTCAGTCCACGGTAAAGCATTTGGCTTTGGGAGAGCGGATCGGTGGTGTTGGCCTTCGCCCTGCAAAATGAGCGTCGGGGTCTTCGCGTTTTTGATGTAGACGATAGGTGAAGACTTCTGGAACCCGGCGAGATTTTCGTAGGGTATGCCGTAATACCATTCGTCGCCGGAGGAATGGGACTCGGTGCCGAATTCTGTGGCGAGGTCGGCCATACCCGCTCCGGAAGAGGCGGCCTTGAAACGGTCGGTCTGGGTAATGGCCCATTCGGCCATGTAGCCGCCGTAAGACCACCCAGCGATGGCGAGACGATCGGGGTCGGCGATACCGCGTTTGATGAGATCGTCGACGCCGGCCATTGCGTCCTTGTAATCGGCGCCGCCCCAGTCGCCGCGATTCGACGTAAGAAACTTTTGGCCGTAGGCGAGCGAGCCGCGAATATTGGGCTGCACCACCGAATAGCCGCGGGCAGTCAGGAGCTGAGTGAGACCGTCAAAACGATTGCGCCAGTTACCGGCCGGGCCGCCGTGGATAAGCAACACGAGCGGCTGCTGCCGACCAGGCACCGCCCCCGCGCCGCGATAAAGAGCAGCCTCGATCTCCGTGCCATCGAAACTCTTGTAGCGATAGAACTCGGGCTGAGCGAGCGAGAAGCTGCGCAGAGTGTCGTTGAAATGGCTCACAGCGTGGCCGTTCCAATGCAGTTCCGCCGGTGACACGGCCGATTCCTGGACGGTGGCGGCACGCCCCTGGGGATCGATCGCAAAGGCCGCGATGTCGAGGTTGGGGTCGGCTGCCAACGTGGACGGCCTTTCCCCGAGCACGCGGAAGCTGCTGCGGAAGCCGTTACTGAATAACGTCGCGAGATCGAGCGGACCGCGCCACTCGAAACTCTGAACCGGGCGATCAATCATGCGGCTGAGGTTATGCGGCGTCCGCGCATCGAGTGGCAGCAAGAACAGATCGTGCGCTGCCGGACCGTCGCCGGGAGACGCCACATAGGCGATCTGCTTTCCGTCCGGCGACACCTGAATGCCGCGGAAAGGTCCGCTGGGCTCGAGGATCATTTCCATTTTTCCGTCCGCAACCGAGAGAGAGTAGAGCTTCTCAGTGCGGCGATCGTCGGCGGGCCGATCGGTCGCGATTACCGCGAGCCGGCTGTTATCGGGGAACCAGTCGAGATCGGCAACCTGCCAGGAGCCGCCGGTTAACTGACGCGCGCTCTTGCCGGCAACGTCGAGAATCCAGACGCGTGAGAGCTGAGAATGGCTGTCGGCAACGGAGGCGTCATCCAGATCTTTCTCGCGCTTTTCCTGTTCCGTGGATTTCTGGTCGCTGGCCAGAAAGGCTATGCTTCTGCCGTCGCGCGACCAGTGGAACGACTGGACGGCTTGCTTGCCGGTGGTGAGCCGCACCGCTTCGCCGCCGCCGGTCGGCGTCAGCCAGATCTGGTTGCTGTCTTCGCGATCGGACAGGAAGGCGAGGGCGCGGCCATCCGGCGACCACCGAGGCATGCGCTCGGATTTAGCGGAGTGCGTCCACTGTGTGAGGCGGCCCGAGCCAGGCTCGAAAACCCAGACATGGCTTTCGGCGCGGCGGCCGGTAACCGGCTCGGTGACAGTGAAGGCGAGGCGGGAACCGTCGGGGGAGAAGCGAAGGTCGGAGAGCTGGCGAATCTGAATGGATTGTTCCGGGGTTATGAATTGCGGCAGCGCGGACAGTGCGCAGAAAGCGAGCAGAATCGGAAGGCGCATGACCTACTTTAGCTGAAAGGACCGGCGCTCAATAGGTGTGGAAAGGACAACGCTCGTCGTGGGAACGCCAAAATGCAGGAGCTTCATGATGAGACCTTCGAGGTCGGAAATCGAGGAAGCGAGCACCTTGATCATGAGGGCATCACCGCCTGTCACGTGATAACACTCGCGGACCTGATCGTTGCCTTCGAGAAATGCCAGCAGGGGCCGATATTGCGCGCCATCAGCAGTCATGCGAATAAGGGCAGTAACGCGCAGACCAAGGGCTTCGGGGTCGATATCGGCGCGGTAACCGCGGATTACGCCCGCGTCTTCCAGGCGCCGCATGCGCTCAGCAGCGGCTGAGGGGGAAAGGCCGGCTTTTTTCGCAAGGTCGGCGTAAGAGGCGCGGCCATTGGACTGGAGTTCATCGAGAAGCCGTCGGGCGATGTCATCAAGCAAAGGGCTGACTTCGGGAGGTGCGGGCATGGGAAAATCTCTCCTGCTAACCTAAAAATGACGTGAATATCGATAATAACCAGCCGGAAGAAAGCTCAGTTAACGAGGTTCGGGAAGCCGACGTAAAGGTGGAAGATGCCCCCGTTGCGGAGATCGCGGAGTTGCAACAACTGAAGACGGATCGGGATGAGTTGCGGGACTTGCTGCTGCGCCGCCAGGCGGAGTTTGACAATTTCCGCAAGCGTACGGAGCGGGAGCGCTCGGAGCAGTCGCAGTACGCCTCCATGGAAGCGGTGCGGGAACTTATTCCGATCCTCGACGATTTCGAGAGGGCGTTGAAAGCGGAGTGCAAGAATTTGGATTACGCCCGTGGAGTGGAATTAATTTATAATCGGATGCTGGAAGCCCTCAAAAAGACGGGTCTGGAGCCCATGCAGTCGATCGGGAAACCTTTTGACCCTCACCAGCATCAGGCAATTGAGCGTGTGGAAACCAAAGATGCGGAGGACAACACAATCATTGGCGAATTCCAACGCGGCTATAGCTTCAAAGGGCGCCTGCTCCGCCCGGCTATGGTGAAGGTTGCCGTCCACGGCTGAGCGGAATCTGGATCATGCCGGTAACGAAGCGAGATTACTACGAAGTTCTTTCTGTCAGCAGGGGCTGCGGGGATCAGGAACTGAAGACCGCCTACCGCAGGCTGGCGCTGCAATATCATCCGGACCGCAACCCGGGCGACGAGACCGCGGAAGAAAAATTCAAGGAAGCAGCAGAAGCCTATTCGGTCCTGACCGATCCGCAAAAGCGGGCGGCGTATGACGCCTACGGGCATCAGGGACTGAGCGGTATGGGCGGCGGCGGGTTCGACCCTTCCGCAATGGACCTTGGCGATATTCTCGGCCAGGTTTTTGGGCTGGGCGATTTGTTCGGCGGACGCAGCAGCGGCGGGCGTAACCGCCCGATGAAGGGCGACGATCTTCGCTACGACCTGACGCTCGGTTTCGAAGAGGCAGTGTTCGGCAAAGCGGTGGAGATCCAGGTACCGAAACTGGAGCTTTGTCCGCGATGCGAGGGCAAGGGCGCGGAACCCGGAAGCGGCTCGATCACCTGCCCGGGGTGCCAGGGCCGGGGCGAACAGCTCTTTTCCCAGGGGTTTCTCTCGGTACGCCGCACCTGTTCGCACTGCGGCGGCGCCGGAAAGATCATCAAACAGGTGTGCCGCGATTGCCGTGGCGAAGGCTACCGGCATGTCAACAAGCGGCTGAAGGTCACGATTCCGGCGGGCATTGGGGACGGGAACCGGCTCCGTGTCAGCAGTGAAGGCCAACCGGGAGCGAATGGCGGACCGGCGGGTGACCTTTACATCTTTTTCGCGGTGAAGGAGCACGAGATCTTCGAGCGCCAGGGAAGCGATATTCACTGCACTGTTCCGATTAACGTAGCCCAGGCGGTGCTGGGCACGACGATTCCGGTGCCGACACTGGAAGGACCTCATTCGCTGGAAATTCCCGAAGGCACGCAGAGCGGAACCGAGCTGAAGGTGCGCGGCAAGGGAGTTCCCGAATTGCAGGGCCGCGGGCGCGGCGACCTTATTGTGCATCTGGAAGTGAAGATTCCGACGCGGCTGACGCGGGAACAGCGGCAGATCTTCGAGCAACTGAGGGAAACGTTGCCGGTGGATAACGACCCGGATCAGAAAGGGCTGCTGGACAAAGTGAAGGAATACTTCACGTAAGCGGAAACGCTGGCCTGGGAAGCCGCTATTTGATTTTGTCGAGAACCGCGGCGCTCTCGGCGAGTTTGTCTTCGCGATAAAGGACGCTGGCCAGGGCTTTGAGCGCATCTGAATTATCTGGCTCGGCCTGAATCACTTGTTTGTAGATTTCTTCGGCGGCAGTGTATTCTTTCCGGTCGGCGTATTCCTGTGCGGCGTGCATTTTGGTTTTGGTGTCTGCGCCGGGCGGAAGCTTAGCGGCCGGCACCGGAGTTGCCGGGCTTGCGGACCGGCCACCAGCAGCGACCTGAGCCATCCCCGGGTTCGTGGGCGTTCGGACTCCGAAATAGAGAATGGCTGCGATCACCAAAAGCCCGCCGATTCCTGCCCAGATCATCAGAACGCCGCGTGAGGTACTTCGGCGCCGATGGGTTCTTTCTCTGCGCGGCTCGGCGCCATTGGGTACAGAATCACGCTGCGACGGACCGGCTTGCGCGGCCGTCGCCGCGGCGATTCGTTTGGGCAGTTCCTGCGCCAGTCTGTCGACGCCGGTAATCAGGCGACTCAGATTGTCTTCGGTTCGCTGCGAGGAATCGCGCAATTGCTGCATGGCCTGCGTGTGGCGGGCCATGTCCTGTTCCAGTGAAGAAACACGCTGCACCAGCTTGACCTGAACGTTCTTGACGAAAGTTTCCAGCGTCTTAACGTGGGTCTCTTCGATCTCCTGCTGGAGTTTCGCCGCCATGTTCTCGAACCGCTCGCTCACCGCCTGTTCGATCATTTGTGGCAGGCGCGCTTCAATGTCGCGAGAGTTGCGGGCAAGCGCGTGCGATTCGCCCCGGCCACCGCGGAATGTATCCGCCAACTGCGTACTGAGCCAGCCGCGCGGATCGTCGGGCAGATCGGCATCGCCGTCTTCCATCTGCGCGACGCGATCGTCGATCTCCTCCAAACGGTCGAGAATAGGCTTCAGCCCCTCGGCCATCATGGACATGATCTTGTAGTCGCGATCGTCAAGACCGCCCGTTTCTTCGCGGAGCTGTTCCCCCAGAGGCTTAGGGTGCCGCTTCGGACGGGCGGCTGGATCTTCACGCCGCGTCCTGTCGTCGTAGTGCTGCTCGGGCGGTTCGGCTTCGCGATAACGCTCCGGGGCCCGGGGCGGTTCTTCGAGCAGGCGCCGGTCACGGCCATCGCGGCCCAACTGCGGAGAAAAATACTGGCCGCCATCGCAGACATAATTAATGGCATCCAAAAGGTGGCGGGCCGGGCCGTTCTTTAAAAGATAGCCATCGGCGCCGGCGCGCACGACCTCACGTACAATTTCATCGTCGTTGGTTCCGGAAAGAACGATGATTCTCGTGCCCAGGTTTTCCGCCCGAACTCGGCGGACAAGTTCGATGCCATGCAGGCGGGGGAGGTTAATATCCACCACCGCGACGCGCGGCGTGTAATGACGGATTTCTTCCAATGCCTCTTCGCCATCCTGGCAGCGGGCGATCACTTTAACATTTGCCGCGCCTTCCAGAACAGCAGCCAGACCGTCGCGCCGCAGGGCGTCGTCGTCAGCCAGAAGTACCGTTAGTTGGTCAGTGGCGGGCATAGCAGCAGTGAATCGCAGGATTGCAACAATATCTTATCGTGAAGTTCGGCACAGCGCATTTTTCCGCCGGATCCCCTGGAAATTCTTCCGCCACAGCAAAATTCCTGGACCGCTCTTTCGATTCACAGAGCAAATGCCCCGGACAACGAGGGTTAGCCCCTATGGATAAATCTGAAGCGTGTCAGTTCGGAGGCCCTTCGGCAGCACTTTTCAGGTTACGCATGATAGCGAATTTAACGAGGCCGGCAATGCCGTCGACCTCCAGTTTCCTCATGATATTTGCGCGATAAGTATCGACCGTTTTCGGGCTTATTTCTAATATTTTTGCGATGTCTTTGGGGCGCATTCCGTCGACCAGAAAAGAGAAGACCTCATATTCGCGACGACTGAGAAGAGTGACCGGATCTTTGACATCTTTCGTCTTTTCAATGGATTCGCGCCGAAGCAGCGGGGTCAGGTACTGGCCGCCGTCCTGGATGTAGTTAATGGCATCGAACAGGTGCCGTGCCGGGCCGTCTTTTAACACATAACCATCGGCCCCGCTGCGGAATAATTCGCGAATTGTGTTCTCATCGCGATTGATCGAAAGGATAACCAGGTGCGTTTCGCATTGTGCCTGACGGACACGCCGAACCACTTCCAGGCCGTTCATTTTCGGCATATTGAGGTCAACGACGGCGAAGTCAGGCCGTTGCGACAGAATCATCTGCACCGCTTCTTCGCCGTTATCGCATTGTCCGACGATCGTTATCTCGGGGTGGGTAGTCTGGCAAAACGCCGCGACCCCTTCGCGCACCACGCCATGGTCATCCGCCAGAATCATGGTTATCGGCTTGATCATCGGCCAGTTCCCCCAGGCAGGGCGGCAATACTGGATTCAACGACAGATTTCGGTCCTAAGCCAATGGAACCAGTCAACTGGGCCAAGGCTTCCGGCCGCGGACTGGTGAACGGGAGACTAAGCGGTGCGGATGGGGCAAGACTTGCCAACTTGGGCTCCATTGTATGGTCTATACCGTCAGTTTCAGTATAGGCGTACCCTTAAGGACTTTTGGCCATATAGACCGAGAAATACGGTACCGGTACGGTCTATGACCAAGCGATATAAAAGTATGGAAAAGTACAAATAACGCGAGGCGTCGGGTGTTTTCCAAGCGTGCCGAAATCTAGAATTTGGCGACTTGTGAGATCGGCCTGCAACTCGGGACCTGCGTCTGCGGTGGGAGGCGTTCTACAAAAAAAGCGCGGGGCGGATGCCAGACCGGAGCGGGCGGTTTGCGGCCCGGATCGCTCGACGGCCCTTCCAGAGCGGATACTGCCGGAGCAAGGTTTTTCAGACCGTATAACGCCAGCTCAAACCGGTCCTTCACACCCAACTTCTGGAACAGTTTGGACAGGTATACCTTCACCGTGCCTTCCGATATATGCAGCGCGACGGCGATTTCCTTGTTCTTCAGCCCCTGGGAGAGGAGCGTGACGAGTTGCCCTTCCCGCCGGGTGAGGGCGTATCGGCGGGCACCCATGATGCTGTCGGTCAGCGTCTTCTCGAACCACAATTCGCCCGCGTTCACGCACAACATGCACCGGACAACGGATTCGACGGGCAAGGTTCTCCTTAGGATTCCCCTGACCCCAAGACTCATCGCCTGCAGGGCAAGTTCGGTGGAAATGGTGTGCACCCAGAGTACGATCCGCGTGCGCTGCCCGGCTTCGTGTAAA
>Ga0206959_10054_pt1 | contig 34347 bp, 23 predicted proteins | sample Alteio_BWOrgHeat_31_FD_152971 | JGI IMG/M metagenome (GOLD analysis project Ga0206959, IMG submission 152971) | Enriched cells from forest soil in Barre Woods Harvard Forest LTER site, Petersham, Massachusetts, United States -... | ecosystem: Environmental > Terrestrial > Soil > Temperate forest >...
ACTCGAGAGTAATTCCGTCATCGACATCTCACATGAGAGCCTGATTCGAGGTTGGGGACGACTCAAGGCTTGGGTCGAGGAGGAGTACGAATCTGCGAAGATGTATCGCCGATTGGCGGAAACAACAGCTCTCTATGCTGAAGGAAAAGCCGGGCTGTGGCACGATCCAGACCTCTCCAATGCGTTGCGATGGAGGCAGAACGAGAAGCCGACCCAGGCGTGGGCGAGATGCTATCACCCCAACTATGAGGAAGCGATGGCATTCCTCGAAGAAAGCCAGAGAGCTAGAGATGAGGCTGCGGCGGAACTCCAAAGAAGCAGAAGGCAGAAGCTGAGAAATGCGCGCCTGTTTGCGGCGACGGTAATGGTTCTGTTCTTGGTGGCTGCGGCAACAGCCATTGATGCGATTCACCAGAAGAGAAATGCGAACCGTGAGCAGGAGGAGGCACTGCGAAATGCGCGCATGGCCCAGACTGAAAGCAATCGGGCGAAAGCTCAGGAACAAGCCGCAAAAGTACAGCGCACGCAGGCATTGGCGAATCAGGATATGGCACTTGGATTTGCCAGTTCCACTGTGAGGAGACTTTCAGGTCTTAGCGATTTTGTGGTTGGCCAGCACGATGTACAAGAACAATTTGAGTCTTTGCTGAAAGAGGCCGCGACAGTGCACGATAACGTTTTGCAGCGTGAGCCGGATAACCTTCCAGCATCCGTGATGCGGATCAATGGGTTGGCGGCGCTATCGAGGATCCATATGGTGGCGGGCCACGGCAAAACAGCCGAAGAAGAATGTGAAAAACAGGAAGCTGAAGGAACGAAACTCGCTCAAACGAGCGCAGATGACTCACAGCGTTTGTTGGCTGCCTATCTGCTTGCCACCGCGAGCACAGAGAGAACTGCATTGCAGCAAAAAGAACGCGCACGTGCTGATATGCAGGCTGCAGTTCGGATTGCCGATGCGGTTAAGACCGAGGGAGTTTTGAAGGGCATCCCAAGCGATCAACAAGCTTTACGATGCCTCAGTATCGTATACAGCGTTGCCGCTAATTTTGATGACGACACCGGGAATTTGAAAGACGCTGTTCGATATAAGGACAAAGCTGCCGAAGTGCTTACAAAATATGAGAATGAAACTGGAGCTGACAGTAAAGGCCATCTGGACGATCGTTCGCGTCAATATCTAATTTCTTATTTGAATTCCCTTGCAAGCTTGCAGGCAAAGGCAAACCAGAGGCGCGAGGCTTCCGACACCTACTCGCGTGCCATTCGGCTCGCCAACAGCTGGTCAGCGGAAAATGACAAGGACGCAGACCCAAGCGACACTTTGTTCTGGTTGTATGTCGGACGCGCAGACATTGAGGTTGACGACAAGAAATATACGCAGGCAGAGCAGGACTTTAATCGCGCTAAGGCACTTTCAGAGAAAGCTGTGAACCGAAAGATGGCCGATGGACAATATGACGCCGCAGTGGCTGAGGAGCGACTGGGAAATCTCGAACACTACAGGGCAGAATCCGAAAAGGATTCTGGACAACGGCAGAAGGAACTGCAGATCGCTCTCGAGCGGCACCAGAAGGCATCGGAAATGTTTCGGCAGATGGAAGGAAGAAACGGTAAGGATCCGGCTGTCGAGTCCTACATCGGAAGCGAAGAACGGAATCTGGGTTGGGACTTTTCTACTCTCGAACAACCCGCTAAGGCAAAGGATCACTACATAAATAGCAATTCCTCCTGGCGCATTGCGGCCGAAGTGGCACAAACGGATGAATTGAACAATAAAGTCGCTTTATCCTATCGCACCCTCGGGGAGTATGAGCAGCAATCAAGCAATTTCCCGGAAGCAGTGAAAGACTATGACGAGGCGCTCAAGGCCGAAAAGAAAATAGCTGATCCCGATGACAATATGCGCCATTTGCAATTACAGGACACTCTGCAGCTTGCGGATTCTCAATTCAACAATCAACAAATCGATGCTTCATTGAAAACTTATAAGGAAGGCATTGAAAAGGCTGAAAAATGGACGCAAAATGCTGGCGCATCACCAGACTTATTCAAGGATATTGTTGAGTTATATCTGGGGCGCGGAGATGTCGAGCTAAGCCAAAAAGCTTACGTAGGGGCGGAAAAGGATTTCGTCTCAGCACGGGATAACTTAAAACACCTGGATTTAACAAGCGTTGACGGCGAATATACAACGAGCCTTGTATCGGAGCGTTTTGGGGTGTTATGGCAGAACCAGGCAGACGAGGCAGAAGGGTCAGTTCAAAACGAATACCTCCTGCGCGCGAAGAAATTCCAGGACGAGGCAGCGAAGGAACGACACCAAGTAGAAGCAGCCGGAAAGAACGCGAATATCGAGCACAGCATCGGAATTACAGAACGAAATCTAGGTTCAACCTCTTACAATCTCAAAGATTTCGATGATGCGCACCAGCATTATGCCGCAAGCGCCAATGCATACGAACAATCAGAACAGCTAAACCCAACAGAGCAGGCAAAGGCTGATTTGGTGAAGGCGTATCGCATGCTGGCGGCGGTCGATGTGGATCATGGTAATAAAGAGCTCACTGAGGGAAATTACGCAGAAGCTGACAAATATTTTCAATCTGCACGCTCTACGGCAAAACGAACGGATGCAGCCGGGATGGATGGACGATATGTGCGCAGATTTGTGGAGCTTTACATCGCCAATGATTTCCGCGAAAAATCCGGCTCGGACAAGGATAAAGCACAGCGCGAGATGGATAGCAGACGCGCATTGGAAGCAGACGAAAACCTTCTTAAACTCTCCCAGGAGATTGCGCAGACGACTAAAAGCGATGACGCGTTGCAATCAGTGGCTGACGCTGAAGGAAATATTGGATTGGACTACTCGCAACTGGGCGATGAGGAGAATGCGAGGAAGTCATTTGGTGCGAGCTTGAAAACTCTTCAGCAAATGTCCCCGGGTGACGATACAACGCGGGCAATGGCAGGGGCCTATCGTGTTTTAGCGCAGATAGAATCGAACCTTGATAATAAGTCGGCTGAACGAGATGCATACGGAAAAGAGATCGAACTATTGCTGCCTTTGATCAATAAGACTGAAGATGCCAAGACTGCTTCGAGTGACAGAAAAACGTTGGCCTCCGCATTCGGAAACCGCTCCTGGGGAAACGCATTGTTGGGCGATCCATGGGGGGCCCTTTCGGACGCTCAACAAGGATCTATTTTGGATAATACGCAAACGTACATCGAGGTAAATAAGGGAGATGCGTATCTCCTGTTGGGGCAAGTGGACGCGGCGCGGAAGATCTATTTCGCCATCACAGACGAAAATGCATATCAAGGTCTCTTGCATGATTTGGACGACATAGGAAGCCATCCCGAACTGAAGGTCGACCCAAAAGTCATAGCAAGTATTCGAAACGACCTCACAAAACGCACGCCAGCCGACCCACGAGCTGCTGTCGACAAACACTAAATGCGGCGAATCCTGACACCGCAAACAGCGACTATCCATTGCACTCCGTCCATTCATCTGCGGGATTCTCCCCGGAGGAAGGGGTAAAATTTCGGAGACGATACTATGGACATGAAATTGTTTCCTCCTTTTTGCCGCAGGTGGGGATCGGGATACTTGGCTGCAATCCTGTTTACATTTGCATCCGGCATCGCACCCGCGCAGCAGGCACATCCGAATACCCAGCTTGCAGACCCGAATATTGAGACCAAGGTAAATGCTCTGCTGCAGCAGATGACGCTCGAAGAAAAGGTGGGGCAGCTCGTGCAATACAGTGGTCAGCCTGCCAGTCCTCCGCCCCCACCCGGTAAGAAGAACGGGAAGCCTGCGGGCGATATAAACCCGGAGTTGCAGCAGCCCGACGCCATGATGCTCGCAGAGAAAGGTCTGCTCGGCACGGTGCTTAACACGTGGGGACCACGCGCGGCGGCTCTGCAACATGCAGCCGTTGAAAAAGGGCGGCTGCACATTCCGCTGCTCTTCGGAGCCGACGTCATCCACGGATACCGCACCATCTTTCCCATTCCACTTGCGATGGCCTCCTCCTTCGATTCAGACCTTATCGTGCAGGCATCGCGTACCGCGGCCTCTGAAGCTACAACGGCAGGCGTGAAGTGGGTCTATTCTCCAATGGTCGACATTGCGCGGGATGCGCGCTGGGGTCGAGTGGCGGAGGGCGCGGGTGAGGATCCGTACCTCGGGTCTGCGATCGCGCGAGCCTACGTGCGCGGCTATCAAGGGGATAATCTTTCCGACCCCGAAAGCGTTGCCGTCTCCGTAAAGCACTACGCAGCCTATGGAGCCGCTGAAGCAGGCCGCGAATACAATACTACCGACATGTCCGATGTCACTCTGCGCCAGGTATATCTGCAACCATACAAGGCAGCAGTGCAGGCAGGCGCAGCCACGCTCATGAGTTCTTTCAACTCGCTCAACGGCGTCCCGGCCAGCGCCAATCCCTATCTGCTGACAAAGATTCTGCGCGACGAGTGGCACTTCGATGGATTTGTCGTCAGCGACTATAACGCGATCGCCGAACTCATCCCTCACGGTATCGCACTCGACGGTGCTACAGCAGCACAGAAGGCCCTCGATGCCGGCGTTGAAGTGGACATGATGGCGCACCTGTATGACAGAGAGCTTCCAGCGCTCGTCCGGTCCGGAAAGGTGTCACAGGCGACCCTCGATGAAGCGGTACGCCGTGTTCTTCGCGTAAAGTTCGCTCTCGGCCTCTTCGAGCACCCCTATGCGCGTGAGGGCGGTGAGGTCACCACAGCCGTGCCGGAACATCTTCCGATCGCACGCAGGGCCGCGGAAGAATCGATCATCCTGCTCAAAAACGATGCCGCGAACGGGGCAGCTTCCGTCCTGCCGTTGCGATCCTCCCCAGGAAAAATCGCCTTGATCGGCCCTCTGGCTGATGCTGCCGACGAGATGGCAGGTACCTGGGCCATCGGAGCCCGAAACGAAGACATCGGCACTCTGCGCACCGCAATCGGAAACCGTTGCAAGCAAGCCGGGTGCTCGCTCGCATACCAGAAGGGTACGGACATCGAAGGCACCTCCGAAGCAGGGTTTGCCGCTGCGATTGAAACAGCAGGCAATGCGGACGTAGTCGTGCTTGCTCTCGGCGAATCACAGGGCATGAGCGGAGAAGCAGCCTCGCGCGCGTATCTTGACCTGCCCGGCAACCAGGAGAAGCTGCTTGAGGCCATCACCAAACTTGGCAAGCCTACTGTGCTCGTTGTCTTCTCTGGCCGACCTCTCGTGCTCAACTGGGCAGCTGAACATGTTCCAGCAATTTTGGAAGCGTGGTTTCTGGGTGACGAAGTAGGCACCGCAATCACGAACGTGCTCTTCGGCAACGCCAACCCAAGCGGCCGTGTCCCGCTCAGCTTCCCGCGTGCCGTAGGGCAAGAGCCTCTCTACTACGCCCAACTTCCTACAGGCCGTCCAGCGGAAGGCCGTGATCGAGTTCCCTCGGATGGCGCAAAGGGCACCAAGTTTTTCTCGCGCTATCTGGACGTTCGCAACGATGCGCTCTTTCCGTTCGGTTATGGTCTCTCCTACACAAGATTTGCTTACTCAGATGTGAAGATCAGCGCGCCAACGATTCCTCTCTCGAGGGCGAACAACCTCGATCCCATGACCCCGCTGATTACAGTCACCGCGACGCTCAAGAATACCGGCGATCGCGAAGGAACTGAAGTCGCGCAACTCTACGTCAATAACAAAGGAGCCAGCGTTTCGCAGCCTGTGCGCCTGCTGAAAGGCTTCCAACGCGTCACGCTGAAACCGGGCGAATCAAAACAGCTCACCTTCCAACTCGGCTTTGATGAACTGTCCTTTTACAACATCGAGAGCAAGCCAGTGATCGAGCCCACGCACTACACCGTGTGGGTCGGGGGCGATTCGCTCGCATCAGAGAGTGCGGCATTCGACGTGACACCATAATGTCCTTAAAAACCCGCGCATGGGACCGATTCGTGTATGAATCCCGCCGTAGAGAACTGCACATGAGGTATCGGAGTAAGACGAGGGAATAGGGGAGGCTACTCATGAGCAGCGACTGGACAAGACGGGAGTTTCTTGCCCGAGCGACGGCTTCACTCGCGTTTGCAGGGACTGGGGGAAACTTCCACGCGCGGGCAGCCGGGCCTTCAGCTCTGCGCGGCCGATTCCTGACCCACGTTTCGGTTGTGCGTGTAAATCAAATTGAGGTAACTCCCAATCGCTCGATTGGCGAAGACGAAGCGATCGATAATCGCCCTGATCGCATCCGCTCTCGTCGAGAGGCCTTCGCAGCAGGCTGCCCCAACGGCAGGATGACCTGGGCTATCAGTTGGCTGGCGCTCAATGACAGCCGGAAGGAGTACCAGGAGGCTCGCCGGCTGCTTGCCTCGTACCATGACCGCTACGGCGACGAAATCACCTTTATTCCCGGCGGCTATTTCGCACCGATGTACAACACTCGCGAGCAGACGCGGCAAACGATTCACAATGCGCTGCGCCAGATATCCGGAATGGTAGGGAGCGGTTACCGGCCTCAGTGTCTTGTAGCGGGCTTTATGGACGCAGAGAATCAGCGATACCTCGCTGCGGACGAGGGGATTCACGTGTGCCAGGGGCAGATCTGGAGCCAGCATGGCATCGATAACGGAGATGGCGATGGTGGAATCTGCTATCCCTACTTCCCGAGCCGCGAGCACTACTTGAAGCCGGCCCAGGGTCCGGCAGATTTTATCGACTGTGTTTGCCTGGACGGTTGGACCTGCGACTTTTTGACGGCACGGCGGGAGGGATTTCAAGGCGGCTTCAATAGCCGGTTGGGTGTGGGGCCGATCGAAACGGTAGGGAATCTCGGAATAGTGGCTGGCCGCAAGGAGATGCTCGATACCACTGCGGTGCACTTTGATAGTGGTCATGCAATGAACAATTTCGGTTGGGTGACGGCAATTTGGGAGGTGTCGATTGGTCACGATGAGGATTTGACCTATTGGCTCGAAGCTGTGCGGGACAGGTGGCCCGACACCCACGTGATCACTGAAGGGGAATTCGGCCTGGAGTGGAGGAAGCATACTCCGAACAATGCGACGCTCGACTACCGTTTCGATGCTAAAGGGACTGGGGCACCAGGATCAGAAAAAGAGCTGGAAATCCAGTGGTTCATGAATAGCGAGTTTCGACTGGCATTGCTGCGTGATTGGACACATGACAGCCCTCCACTGGCGATCGACTTTACACGTTATGACTTGAAGGCAGAAGAGCCTCACAGCCTGCAGCGCGAGTGGAGCTTGATGAATGTGCTGAATCAAAAAGGCACTCGGCCCCAGGACAAACCAAGGCGGTTGCGAGAGTTCAGTATCGAAGACCAGCATCGCATTTATGCTCGATACCCGGAGCTCAAGAGCCGGCCTTGACGGGCAAACCGGAACCTGAAGATCTCTTGTTGAACAGAGAAGCGGAGCCTAACGTGTGGCGACGACTCGGCGGTTTAGCATAAAAAATATGCGGGAACTTGGCAATGAAAGAAAGCAGAAAATCAATCTGGAGACATGGGAGGCGCCGCGCTCTCTTCAATTACTTCGGGGTCTTCAGCGAGCCCTACCACGGTGTGTGCATTCGCGTAGACTGCACCACAACCTACAACTACGCAAAGGAGCATGACCTCTCAGTCTTTCTGTCACTTCTACATCGTTCACTAGTAGCCGCGCAGCAGGTGGAGAGCTTCCGGACACGCATCGTCGATGGCACGGTCTGGCGCTATGAAGAAGTCAATGGTGGCAGCGCGGTTGGACGTCCGAACGGTACCATCGGATTCGGTCATTATCGCTATCGTGAGCGCATCGAGGAATTTGTGAGCGAGGCTTTTATCGAAGTGGAGCGGGTGCGGCAGCGGGATGACTTGGAGCAATACGCAGAAGCCAATCTGATTCGTTATTCGACGCTGCCCTGGTTCGATTTCACTTCCATCTCGCATGCACGAGATTTCTCCAAAGACGATTCTGCGCCGCGGATAACTTTCGGCAAGATTTCTGAGACAGCCGGCCGCCGCACGATGCCGGGATCAATTCATGTGCACCACGCACTCGCGGACGGCCTGCATGTAGCGCATTTCGTAGACCATTTTCAAAAGCTGTTGGATAAACCGGATTCGCAACCCTTGTAGGATGTTGCTGCACGACAGATAACGTCGGTGCCCCTGCACTGTCAATCTGCAGCGGGTACTTTATTGCTCGCTGCTATTCCGATCGAATCCAGCTGTTCGACTATCTCCGGAGACAGGTTGAGTTCAGCCGCCCTCAGGTTTTCGCGGAGATGCTGGAGGGTGGATGTGCCGGGAATCAGCAGCATGTTGGGACTGCGCTGCAGCAACCAGGCAAGCGCGACTTGCATGGGCGGAGCCTTCAGAGTGGCTGCCGTCGATTCCAGCACAGACGATTGCAAGGGAGTAAATCCTCCGAGGGGAAAGAACGGCACGTAAGCGATACCTTCCGCGGCAAGGCCATCAACCAGACCATCGTCGGTGCGTTGGGCCACGTTGTAGAAGTTCTGAACGCACACAATCGGAGCGATCCCCTGCGCCTCGGCAACTTGTGCGGCAGTCACGTTGCTGAGCCCCAGTTCCCGAATTTTGCCCTGGGCCCTGAGTTCCGCAAGAACCGAGAAGGGTGCTTCAATCGGGTCATTCCCAGGGGCCGTTATCCCACCGACACGGAGGTTGACCACGTCCAGAGCGTCTACGCCAAGGTTGCGAAGGTTGTCGTGCACGCCGTCGATGAGTTCCTGGCGAGAAAGGGCTGGAATCCAGGAGCTGTCGTCGCCGCGGCGAGCACCAACTTTGGTCACGATGATCAAGTCTTCCCGATACGGGTGGAGCGCCTCCTTGATGATCTGATTGGTCACGTGCGGGCCATAAAAATCACTGGTGTCGATATGATTCACTCCGGCGGCAATTGCCTCACACAACACGGCTAATGCCTGGTCCCTGTCACGCGGCGGTCCCCAAACGTGTGGCCCAGCCAGTTGCATCGCCCCATAGCCCATGCGGTTGACTGTCATCGCGCTTCCGAGAAAGGTAAAGGCACCACCGAGGCGGCTCTGGTTTGTCATTCTGTGTCTCCTTCGATCGATTGGTCGCGTTTTCCGCGCTCACATGATTAGATGAAGGAGGCTTCAGATTAGGAGTTCGCATTTGCCCCGTCCTCTACAAACGCTGTTGCAGCCGCGTAAATCGCCTGTTCAGGCGCGTTCTACCGCGAGTGTGAACGCCATTCTGGAAGCCACGATTCAGGTTTTGCTCGATGTCGGGAAAGAGCAGTTGACCACTACACGCGTGGCGCATCGCGCAGGGGTGTCGGTGGGAACTCTTTACCAATACTTCCCCAATAAGAGCGCGCTACTTCAGGCCGCATTGAGGAATCATCTTGAATCCGTTGCCGAAGCCCTTGAGCAAGTTTGCCAGGAAGAGAGAGGCAACCCACTTCCGCAGATGGTGACGAGAATCGTGAACACATTTCTCGAAGCGAAGATGAAGGACTTGAAGACAAGCCTTGCTCTGTACTCCGTCAGCTCCGATGTGGACGGATTGAGAATTGCGAAAGAGGCGGGAGCACGGGTGAATAAAGCAATTCTGTCCATGCTGGCAACCGCGCCTCAACCGTTGGGAAAAGATCCGCAGCTTGTTGCTTCAATGATTCAGGGCGCAATGGGTGGCGTAAGCAGAAGACTTCTCGAATCTCCGTCTCCCGAGAAGCAGTACCAACCCCTCAGCGAGGAGCTAGTCCTCATGATACGAGCCTATCTTGCCGCTTGCTCTTAGAGCATCTCCGGTTGAGAACGTGGATAAGCAGTTCTATGCGACGCACACTTCTACAACCAGCGATCGGCGAGGTCATTCCTTCCATACGGCGCGCTCGTCGGCGGTTAGTGGAAGAGGCAACACCTGACCTCGGGCTCCCGACCCAAAGGACGTCTCTAGAATGGCCATACCGGCGACAGCATCCTTTACTGGAACGGGAACCGGGACTTTGCCAAGAATGGCATCTCTGATGCCGGCGTAGTATCCCTGCTGGTTGCCTGCCGGCGACGGCACTTCCGTCTGCGTACCGGTTGCCCCGTCGTATATGATGCCAGGACTGGGGTCATGGCCAAACGTCGGATCGTCGGGGAGCATACCGCTAATCAGTTGTTGTTCTTGCACATCCGCGCCGAACTTCGCCCAGCTCCCCTGCGTGCCGTGAAGCACAGAGCGCGGACCTCCGCCCGACACCAGCAATGAGGCATGGAGAACGACTCGCATATGATCGTAGATCAGCTGCACATGGGCCCAGTCATCCGTCCGTCCTCCCTTGCGCAGAATTCCGAAGCTGGCGTTTACCGCATGCGGAAGCCCGAAGAGATGCAACGCCTGATCAATCAGATGAGGTCCAAGATCGAACCACAATCCCGCGCCCGGACCCGGATCTTCGCGCCAGCGTTGACGCACGACCGGACGAAAACGGTCGATGTGAGACTCGTAATGCGATATTTCGCCGAGCACACCTGTCTCTAAAATTGCCTTTGCGGCAAGAATCTCGCTGTCCCATCGCCGGTTATGAAAGACAGACAGAATCCGGTTGTGCTTCTCCGCAATCTCCGCGAGCGAACGAGCTTCCGCAAGAGTCACGGTAAAGGGCTTATCGATGACGACATCTTTCCCCGCACGCAGAGCGGCGGCGGCAAGAGGAAAATGGCTCTCATTGGGGCTGGCGATCACGACCAGATCGACATCCGGGTGGATTGGCACTTCCTCGGAGGAACAGACAAGGACGCCGGGATACTTGGCCTCCACGACCTCTCGTTTGCTGGACCCTATGACACTCAGCGCCAGACCCGGCACCGACTGGATCAGTGGAGCATGGAAGGTTTTTCCGGCATAGCCGTAGCCAATTAACCCTGTGCGAATCGTCTTATCATTTCCGGTCATGCATTCAGAGTAAGCTGTCCGGCTCTCTCTCGAATATCGGTCCTATAAAAACGAGCATCTCTCAGCAGCTAGCGTCCGCACGCTGCCTAATACAGCGTTACTCTGCGTCGGCTTCTGTCTCGATCCAGTCCACAGATTCAACCCATGGTAGCGCTCGTAGCTCCTCCACGAGTCGATTGAGCAATGCGCGATCTCGAGTGCTTGACTCGACTACGGTCTGGACCAGAGTGGTTGCTGTCTCTTCGAACTCTTCCGTGGCCAACTCGCGTAAAATAAGTGAGCGCTCAGCGATGGCGCGGGTCACTTGACGCTCTACCTCGACGCGATGTTCTGCTTCGCAGATCAACCGCACCCGGTAAAAAATTTCACGTTTATACGTGCAAGCGAACGCTGATCGATGAATCGACCAATGGGCCGCAGCGCGGAGTTTACCCCAAGCAGAAGAATTGTCACAAAAACCGCATCCAGCATCTCGCCTGAACCTGCACAGGCCCCTACTGCGGCAGAGCACCAAAGCGTGGCCGCGGTATTCAGGCCTCGAATACTGCCCCCGTCCTTCATAATGGCGCCCGCACCCAGGAAGCCTACACCTGAGACAACATATGCGATGACCTGTGTTGTACTCGGAGCGATGGTTAGACCAAGATCGACAAAGGCTGCGGCACCCAGGCAAACGAGCGTGTTCGTGCGCAGCCCAGCAGCGCGTTGCCGCCATTGCCTTTCAGCTCCTATGCAGATGCCCAGGAGCAACGCAACCAGAAGGCGCGGAAACGTCGGTTGATGGAGCAATGAAACAGAATCTGTCCACCAGTGCAGCCAGGGGTTATTCATCTCTATCTACCAGGCGACATATAGACTCACGAAGGTACCAACGGTCGATTCTATCCCGCCTGCAAATCTCCTTATTTTTTTATCGTGGAGTAGTAGAAAATGTTTGACCGTGTTCGACATGTAAATAGAACGGCCCAATGAGGCTGGAATTGAAGGCAACGAGAAGAATCAATGCGTTTCATGATGATAGTGATCCCCAAAGGGTATGAATCGGCAGCGCCGGACGAAGTTCCCAGTGCCGAAGCGGTGGCAAAGATGATGGAGTACAACAAGAGCCTACAAAAAGCGGGCGTCCTACTCGCGCTCGATGGGCTCTTTCCGCCTTCGACGGGGGCGCGGATTTCATACTCAGAAGGCAAAGCCACAGTTACGGATGGGCCGTTTGCTGAGACCAAAGAAGTCATTGGGGGCTACTGGATCATTCAGGTGCGCTCGCGCGAAGAAGCAATCGAATGGGCAAAGCGAGCGCCGATGTCCAACAATGAGATCATCGAAGTGCGCCAGATCCAAAAGATGGGCGATTTCCCTGAGGATGTGCAGCAGGCAGCCGAAGGCTTTGAGAGTCTTCCGAATTCGGCAGCCGCGAAGGCATGAGGGACATTCACAGGACGATTGAGGCCGTGTGGAAGATCGAGTCCACACGGCTCATCGCCGGGATTGCCCGTGTTACCCGCGATATCGGCATTGCGGAGGAACTTGCTCAGGACGCGCTTGTCGCGGCCCTGGAGCAGTGGCCCGAAGAAGGCATCCCTGAGAATCCAGCTGCCTGGCTGATGACGGCGGCGAAGCGGCGTGCCCTCGACTATTTGCGCCGTGGCCAGATGCTCGAGAGGAAGCACGGGGAGATTGCCCGGGAACTTGAGTTTCAACAACAGCGGCTCGCAGATGCTCTGGATCGATCACTGGATCAAGTCATCGATGATGACGTCCTGCGACTCATCTTTACCGCATGCCATCCAGTCCTTACGGTTGAAGGACGCATCGCGCTTACATTGCGTCTGATCTGTGGCCTCACCACAGCGGAGATCGCCCGCGCCTTCCTGGTGCCAGAGAAGACCCTCGGCCAACGAATCTTTCGCGCCAAGAAAACTCTCTCTGAGGCTCATGTTCCCTTTGAGACGCCGCGCCAGGACGAGTTACACAGAAGAGTTGAGTCCGTACTTTCGGTGGTCTACCTGATCTTCAACGAAGGATATACCGCTACATCAGGGGAAGAATGGATGCGGACCACGCTCTGCGACGATTCGCTGCGGCTCGGACGTATGCTGGTGCAACTTCTTCCCGGCGAGCCGGAAGTTCATGGCCTTCTGGCCTTGATGGAACTGCAGGCGTCACGCACTGCGGCCCGCAGGGGACGAAAGGGCGAGGCAGTTTTATTGCCGGACCAGGACCGTTCTTTGTGGGACTACGCGCAGATTCAGCGAGGAATGGCCGCGCTAGAACAAGCGCAAAGACTGGGTGGTGGCGCCGGTAACTATGCTTTGCAGGCAGCCATTGCTGCCTGTCACACACGGGCCCGCACAGCTGAAGAAACCGATTGGGAGCGAATCGTTCTTCTCTACGACGCTCTGCTGCAGATCAGCCCGTCTCCCATCGTGGCACTGAATCGGGCGGTCGCCGTTGGTATGGCGCAAGGGCCCTCCGCTGGACTCGATGCGGTGGATAGGCTTGCTGCTGACGCTGCCTTGGTTGGCTACCATCTGCTTCCCAGTGTTCGCGGAGACCTGCTCATGAAGCTCGGGAGGTTCACAGAGGCGCGTGAGGAAATCCAACGCGCAATCGCAATGACTCAAAATCTGCGGGAACAGGAATTGCTGATGGAAAGGCTGAAGCAGATTGAGAAGGCAACCTTCTGAGCATAGGTGCGGTTCAGTCCTCACAAATGGCTAGGACCGATGGTATGATCCCGAGGGAGTCAACTGATGGAAACCACCGAACGTAAGCTGCCGCCCGAAGCCATAGAGCTTTACAACGAATTCATTCATGGTGAGATCAGTCGCCGCTCCTTCTTGGAGGGTGTGCAGCGGCTGGCGGGCGGGCTGGCAGCAGCCACCGTGATCGATGCGTTGATGCCGAATTACGCGCTTGGCCAGCAAGTCTCCCGCACCGACGACAGAATCAAGACCAGCTACGAAACCGTGCCTTCCCCAAAGGGTAACGGAAGCATCAAGGGATATCTCGTGCGGCCTATCAGCGCCGACACACGCGACGCGACGGTGACCAAGCTGCCCGGCATCATCGTCATCCATGAGAATCGCGGCCTGAACCCGCATATCGAGGACATAGCGCGACGGCTCGCCCTCGCCAACTTCATGGCATTTGCGCCGGATGCACTCACCTCTCTGGGCGGCTATCCTGGCGACGACTACAAGGGCGGCCAGATGTTCAGCAAGATCGACAAGAACAAGATGTCCGAAGATATGGTGGCCGCAGCCCTGTGGTTAAAAGCACGCCCTGACTGCACGGGAAAGATCGGCGCTACCGGCTTCTGCTACGGGGGCTCAACCGCCAATATGCTCGCTGTGCGGCTGGGAGCGGATCTGGCGGCAGCCGTGCCGTTCTATGGCGGTCCTCCCCCCACAGAGGATATCCCGAAGATTAAGGCGGCGGTTCTGGTGCATCACGGGGAACTCGATACTCGACTGGCCGCGACATGGCCGGCTTACGACCAGGCCCTGAGCGCGGCGCACGTACCGCACGACGGTTATATCTACGCAGGCGCCGTCCATGGCTTTAATTGCGACGCGACGCCGGAACGATACAACAAAGCCGCGGCCGATCTAGCCTGGCAGCGCACGATCGACTGGTTCAACAAATACGTGCGGGTCTGAAGCCGCCTCTTCGGCAGCTGCAATTTACCGCTTTGGGCACATCTGCAGAGATCGTTGACTCTGCTGACACTGAAGAATCTCGATCCGGGTGCGATGCAGATCGTCGTTACCGCTCTACCCGATGCAGCACCACTGGAATGCTCGACGGGGAGCGCATGTTTGGATTCCGCGATGGATCAGACCCATCCGGCGGTGGCCCAATCGCCGGGCGCGGCCCGGTCGACTCCTCGGCCCGTGGCAATGCGGAGCCAAGTTCCACGGTACGCTGCAACTCGATCTGATCCCCCACCAGCGACCCCGAATACGTGTTGTTTCCGGCTTTGAAGTAAACGTTGTGGCCGTCCAATTTGCCGTCAGTAATCGGGATGCCCGCATCGCTACCGCCAAAGAACCCGCCGCCCGAGCCTTCCACGCTGCCGGTCAACTTGCTTCCATCCTGCCGCAGCGTAAACAGGGTCGTGCCGTCAGATGCCAGCGGCCCCGTCGCGCCACCCGAGCCCGCGATTGGTCTCCACAGGCCTGTTACGCCCGAACCCACCGGCACTTCCCGCTCCCAGACCGCCACCTGCGGCCGCAGCGTCACTTCCCTCGCCGCAATTGTTACGCTGGCGGAATTGAGTCCGGGAGACACCGCCTCTACAGTGATGCTCCCCGCTGTTTTCGTGGACTGAACCAGCGCCATGCAATATCCGCAGAATGCTTTGCGCACAGTGCCCTTGTCCGATTCATGATCCGTTGGGTCTCCGTTCCCGACCCCGAGGTGCTTCCCCGCTCCCGATACGCGGAATTTCACCGTGTTGTCGGTCACTGGCACCACGCGGCCCTGCGCATCATGCACTTCGACCGCGAATATCGCCACATCCTCACCATCGGCCGAGATCTCCTGCCGGTCCGCCCTCATCACCAGCTTCGCCGCCGCTCCCGTCGTCTCCCGTTTCGCGATCATCACCACCTGACCGCCTTTGAAACCTCGAGCCTCGATCGTCCCGGGCGCATATTGCGCTATCCACGCCACATGCGAATCCTTCTTTACGTCCTTAGCCCCAAGGCTCTGGCCGTTCAGAAATAGTTCCACCCTGTCCAGGTTCGAATACACCCACACCGCGATCTCTTTGCCGTTCATCCCATCCCAATTCCAGTGTGGGAACAGGTGTAATACCGGCTGCGATGTCCACCACGACTGGTAGTAGAAAAACGAATCTTTCGGAAAGCCGCAGGTATCGATAATCCCGTATTGCGAGCTGATGTTGGGCCACCCGTTTGGCGACGGCTCACCGCGATAATCGAATCCCGTCCATACGAATCCCCCTGCCAGCCACTCCCGCGCATTGCAAAAGCTCCACCAGCCTTCCGCCGACGCGCGACCCGTCGTGGTGTACGGATCGTACGAGCCCACATAGCCCTTCCCGAAGTCCGTGACGTAAATCCCGCGCGTGCCAACGGCGCTCACGGTTTCCGTTCCAATTACCGGCTTGTCGGGATGCGCTTTGTGATACGCCTCGGCCCCTGGGTCCATGTAGTTGTAGCCCATCACGTCGCACTCCACTAGCCCGCCCACACCAATCGCCCGGATCGGTGCGATCGACACCGGTCGCGAGCCATCGTACTTGGTCGCGACCGCCTTCATCGCAGTCAGAATACGCAGCCCAGTCTCTGTGTTCGCCTGACCTTCTTCATTCCCCATCGACCACATAAAGACGCTCGGATGATTCCGATCGCGCCGCACCAGATCCCCAAACTGGTTCAGCCCCTCGGGATTCGACGACATCATGCGCGTCTCATCGAACACCAGCATCCCCAGCTCATCACAAACGTTCAGCAGCTCCTGCGTCGGCGGGTTATGCGATGTGCGGATCGCATTGCAACCCATCTCTTGCAGTTTGCGAATACGGTAGTACTGTACGGCATCTGGCAGCGCTGCACCCACCCCGGCGTGGTCCTGGTGATTGCAGGTCCCTTTCAGCTTGACGGACTTGCCGTTGAGAAAGAACCCCTTCTGCGCATCGAATTCCACCGTGCGAATGCCAAAGGGCGTCTCGTAGCGATCCACGATCCCACCCTGCGCGCTCACCTCGGTCACCAGCCTGTAGAGGTTTCTCTCTTCGAGCGACCACAGCAGTGGCCGCTTTACCACCACCGTCTGCTCGTAGGCTCGCTCTCCATCCACTTCAATGGACGCCGGAGCCGCAGCCACTTTTGCCACTGGCTTGCCCGAGGGATCGAGAATCGTTGACGTCACACGCGCGTTTTGCGCATCTTTGCCATCATTTGTTACCTCGGTGCGAATCGAAACGGTTGCGTCATTGCCTTCAACTTTGGCAGACACGAACGTTCCCCACTGCTTCACATGCACCGGATGCGTCTTCACCAGCCACACGTGCCGATAAATTCCCGCGCCTTCGTAAAACCAGCCGTCGCTCAATGTGGCATCCACACGCACCAGGAGGACATTCTTTTCACCCGGATACGCGAAGTCAGTCACGTCGAAGTGGAACGGATCGTATCCGCCGCTATGCCGGCCGATGTAAAAGCCGTTGAAGACCACCATCGTCTCCCGATACGCACCATCGAACTCGATCGTGATGCGCTTGCCCGCATCCGCGGCGGGAATCTCGAACACGCGACGATACCAGCCCACGCTTGTCTCAGGATAATTTCGTCCAAGCGGATAGAACCCTTTGCTGGCCAGCGCAGGATCGTTTTCAAACGGCAACTCGATCGCCCAATCATGCGGCAGATCCACGGCCCTCCAGTCGCCATCATCGAACGCAAGCGAGCTGGCGCCAATAAAATTACCCGTCTTCTGAAAATTTCCCGACCGACCGCCCCCGAATCCAAAGTCTTTCGCAGCATCGTTCGCATTCCCGAAGTGGAAGCGCCATCCAAAATCCAGTAGAAGTCGTTCACGCCCAGCGCCCGGTTTAGCCGCCTCGGCAGCCTCGCCGATCGGAAGCGATAAAGCCTCCTGTTGTGTTGACTGGATCGCAGCCGCGCCAATTGGGCCCATCCCGTATGCCGCCGCTGCCGTTACAGCGGGTGCCAACAACCCAGCCTTTAACATATCCCGACGTGATACCGTTTTCATCTTGCCCCCATGAACGAATCTTGCGAGCGTGGCACACTCACGCCCCTTGCGAATGACCAGATTTTATGTGGTATTCAGAGCCCCGCCAGTATAACCGCCCGATTCATGTGAATGTCTACTCATTCAGATCAAATTAAGGCTTTACGAGACCGAATTGAACTTTCTTGAATCCTCGATCTCTGCCTTGGGACGTCTCCGTATCCGAATCCCCTGTTGACATTCAAATAGAGTAAGGCGCAGAGTATCTGTTGAAAAGCTACAGGGAGACAGATGGGCGAGAACAAATCAGATGTACTGCAAGGCACTTTGGATCTGATGGTGTTAAAGACATTGGAATCCATGGGGCCTCTGCATGGTTACGGCATCGCTCGGCGAATTGAGCAGGTGAGCGACGATACTCTAAGCCTGAACCAAGGGACCATTTATCCTGCTCTTCTTCGTTTGCAACAACGCGGCTGGATCAAGTCCGAATGGGGAACGTCTGAAAATAACCGCCGCGCCAAATACTATTCGCTAAGTCGCCTCGGAAAGAAACAAATCGACAAAGAGACGGAAAGCTGGGAAAGGGTTGCCGCGACGATGGCGCGCTTTCTCGCTTCCTCACGTTAGGTGTCGCTATGGACTGGCTGCGAACTTTGCTGAGCCGCTGCAAAGCATTCCTGATCCGGAATAAGCTCGACCAGGAGCTTGAAGAGGAACTTCGTTCGCATCTCGAGTTTGCTACTGAGGAGAACCGCAAACGCGGCATGCCGGAGGACGATGCCAGACGAGCTGCAATGCGAGCCTTTGGCGGCATGACCCAAATCCAAGAAAGGTACCGTCTGCGGCGCGGATTACCGCTCCTGGACACGATTGCTCAGGACGTTCGCTTCGCGGCGCGCCAGATCAGGCGAGCGCCGGGTTTTGCCGCGGTAGCCATCATTACCCTTGCGCTGGGCATCGGCGCCAACACTGCCGTCTTCACGCTGACCCACGCGCTGCTGCTGCGCACCCTGCCGGTGCGAGATCCGGGCGAGCTGGTGCGACTGGCGATCGACGTGAGCGCCACCGAAACTGACGGCCGCAACGCCCCGCTTAATCTGCCGATCATCGAGGCTATCGAGAAGCGGTCGCGATCGTTCCATGGCATCTTTGCCTGGTGCGTCTACGACTTTCCTTTCAAGGATGGCACTGTCAATAGCGGCATACACGGCGCCATCGTAAGCGGCAATGCCTTTGAGTCGCTGGGTGTACGTCCCGCTGCCGGACGCCTGCTGACTCCAGCAGACGATCAGCCCGGCGGCGGCCCCGATGGACTGGCCGCAGTCATCAGCCACCGTATCTGGGTGGAGCGTTATCACGCCGATCCTTCTGTCATCGGTCGGCACATTACTGTCACTGACCACGGCGCAACGATCGTCGGCGTGGCGCCAGCTGGGTTTGAAGGCGTGATCGTCGCCGAGCATCCTGACATCTATCTGCCGATCGAGTTCCAGGCCGTGCTCTATGGCCAGCCCACCAAGCACGATGGCGGACGCCTGTGGCTCGAAACCTTCGCCCGCCTCAATCCCAGTGTCAGCCGCGCGCAAGCTGCGGCGGAGATGAACACCCTGTTCCCGTCCATCCTGGATGCGACTGTGCCACCGGCCCTGCGGCATCTGCCGGTCATTGAAAAAGCTCGCTTTGAGGTGAAGCCCGCGCGCACAGGCTGGAGCAAGCTCCGCGCGCAGTACACCGAGCCTCTGTTGCTGCTGCAAATTATGGTGGGGGCCGTTCTGTTGATCTGCTGCGCCAACCTCTCCGGACTCTTTCTAGCCCGTGCCTCGGCGCGGCGGCAGGAGTTTGCGATTCGCGAGGCGCTCGGCGCGGGCCGCCTGCGCCTTATGGCGCAGCTCTTTGTTGAGTGCCTGATGCTGGCTCTCCCCGGAGCTTTGCTCGGTGTCTGGCTCGCATGGATGGCGGGACCTTGGATACTGCACATGCTCGGCAACGCCGAGGCCGAGCAAGCCATTTCCATGCGGCCCAACTTTGCAGTCCTTTCTGTGACAGTCGCATGCGCCGTGTTGTGCGCGCTATTGTTCGGCATGGCGCCGGCATGGACCGCCAGCCATACCAGAGTGGACGCGGCACTGCGCAACTCACATCCACGCGCATCCACTGGTGGCTCGGGCCTGCGCAATTTTTTCGTGCCTTTCCAAATCGCGCTGTCGCTCACGCTGGTGGTTGTGGCCAGCTTGCTTGCCACAACGATTGCACGACTGCTCACCGAGGATTCCGGGTATCGCACCGACAACGTAGTCTTCATCTTGACCGACTTCCTCCGCGTTCCCGAGAAAGGCGAAGCGCTGGTTGCGCTATATCACCGCATGGCGGCGCGCATGGAGGAGCTTCCCGGAGTGGACGAGGTCAGTGTGGCCGCGCAGCCGCCTCTCATGGGTGGACGCTGGACCGATGACTTTGTCGCAGCGGAGAACGCCCAATATGCCCGGCCAGCCGAAGCCATGGAAAATATAATCGCCGCCCAGTATTTCTCTACCCTGGGCATATCTATCCTCTCCGGACGCGACCTGCAAAATAACGACTCCGATCGCAACTCCTGCATCCTGAGCCAGGCAGCGGCCCATCTCTACTTTCCGGGTGCACCGGCACTCGGTAAAACACTGCGAAACGTCATCCATCACAGAGACACCGGAGTGGCTACTTTCCACGATTATCAGATCGTTGGGATCGCACAGGACACGAAATATGATTCGCTGCGGGAGTCGCCTCCCCCGATTGTGTACCTGCCGATCACTTCTGGCGAGGGATGGATGACGAATGCGGGAGCTACGCTTTTCTTCATTATTCACGCGCGCAGCACCGCAGCGGCAAATTCGGCTTATCTGGCCACTCTGCATGAGATGGCCCCATCCAGCCCGGAGATCCCACCGATTGAGTTCAGCCAGTCATTCCGAGACTCGGTCGCGCGTGAGCGGTTGCTGTCCGTCATGTCTGGGTTCTTCGCACTGCTCGGATTGCTGCTGAGTTGCATCGGCATCTATGGCCTGGTCGCCTGGAACGTAGCGCGGCGTACCTCCGAGATCGGCTTGCGCATGGCCCTGGGCGCAACCCGTATGAGAGTCTTCGCATTGGTGATGCGCCAGGTCATCGGTTTGCTGGCAATCGGTGTGCTCACCGGAGGGATTGCGGCATTTTTCGCCGCGCGCGCAATCCACGGATACCTATTTGAGATCCGTCCAGGTGATCCCATCATCTTTGCACTTTCGGCGCTACTGCTCTCCTTTGTCGGCTTGCTCGCAGCCACATTGCCCGCGCACCGCGCTATATCGATTGACCCCACGCAGGCGCTGAAGACGGAATAGCCAGCTGGACTAAAAGAGCACCGCGACATTCGTCGTCTCCAGAGCTTGATCGTAGGCCGGATTGGAACGAAGCTGAGCGCGCATGCTCTTCACCTGCTTCTCGATCACCTGAGCTACGTCTTGTCGATGTTCGTCCCGGAGAAACCGTGCGTATTGTGTCATCACCGTGAGATAGGCCGGGTGATTCCATCCAAGTTCTTTGCCCATGATCTCGGTTCCGCGCTGCATGAGTTCGCCAGCAGACGAAAGATCGCCGCTCTTCCAATAGGTGTATCCCAGAATGAATGCGCTGAACCCTGTTGGCAGCGTGTCGGCCCCGTAGGTCTCTTTTGCCATCTGGAACGCGCTCTGTAGTCTGGCGATGGCTTCAGGGTATTTACCCGTCTGGCGAAGAGAAGAGGCAAGAACAAGGAGACTGCCTATTTTGTCTTCAGGAGCGGCATTCCTGTCCGCGAAAAATGCATTCGCCGCCTGTTCTGCAAACTCATTGGCTTTTGCAGAACGATGTTCTCGAAGATAAAGGGTTGCGAGATGATACCAGCTTCTGGGTAGTTCCGATTCCAGGTCGGACTCTTCGCGAATTTTCAGAGCTTTCGATTCTGCATGTTCAGCTTCCTTCACATGCCCTGTTTCCATATATAGCGTTCCTAAATTATCGATTGCTGTCGCCAGGTCCGGATTGGAAACAGGAGCGACGGTGAGCAGCTGTATCGCATGTTCGAAGGCACGCTCGGATTGCCCGTACATCCCTGCATCCTGATACAACGTCCCTAAGTGAGACCAGATCTGTCCAGCCTGGATTGCTGGCACTTTCGGAATCGTTGCTTGCAACGATGCGGCTTCATAGATTTCTATTTGTTTTTGCAGATCTTCTTTCGTTAGGATCTGCGCATTTGCGCACAAACCCATTCCGCTGAGAACTCCTGAACAAGCGATCTGAAACAGGGTGATTGATATCTTCGTCAAGCGCGTTAACAACCTACGGCAAAAGTCGTGCCCTATGCTCATGGAAAACCTCCTTGTCCATCTGTATCTAGAGGAGCAATTTGATTTCCATGTTGATTGACAACATAAGTGCAACGTAATGTTGATTGACTACAGGAGAACGATGGACTAGGAGTGTCCATCTGCGGTAAGGGCTGTCCAGAACTGAACAGGGGAAATAGACGAACCATTCGGTGTAGTCACATGTCCGAAAAGTCGGCTACACGCACAAGTGACAGCAGGTGACATCCTCTTGTCGGACGGAACAATCCATCCCTTTCTATGGACCAAAACCACAAGGAAGCCCCAGGACCTGGGCGCACTTCCTGCGCGACTGGCTAAAGTTGGGTTGGAGTGGGTGAGCTTTCAGGTGATGCGGCGCACGCAGTTCAGCAGCTTGAATCAGCGTTTGGTGATGTAAATGGAGTTCAAACGGAGTTCAGGATTGGACCGGTTCTTAGAAGCTGTTGACTCTTCTGGAGCGGGAGACCGGGATCGAACCGGCGACATTCAGCTTGGGAAGCTGACGTTCTGCCACTGAACTACTCCCGCTTTTTAAAAATCAACCAATTACTAGATTCGTTTGCGTTTACTATCCACTGCTATTCTTGAATACGAAAATTTCGGGCCGCCACGAACACACTTTCTACCGACCACGGGAGGATAGTGAATGGATAATACAGTCACTAGCGCAAAAAATCCAACTTCAAGAAGTATATCAAGCATGAGGGGAAATGGCGTTTTGTGCCCGTTGTAAGGCAACACGGCAAGCCAGTTCCCGTCTGCTTGGTGGAGAAGGTGAGCGATGCGGTCGATCCGGAGGCATACATCCTTCCTCTGGTGGACAGAATTGTCCACCAGAAGGGTGAAGACACTCAGGATCATGTCGTTTAGAGTGCAGTACAACCTCTGAGTGACAGGAATTCACAAGTAAGACTTGGTACGCAACCTGAATCAGACTTTCGATATCCGGGATGGCGCATAGTGCTCGCGTCTTTCTTTGGAGTGATGGTCGGCTATTCCGTTCTCATACCCTATACATTTGGCCTTTTCCTCAAGCCGCTGAGTGCCGCCTTTGGCTGGCGGCGAGACCAGATATCCGTCGCATTTGGATGCGTTGCAGTTACAGTCGCAGTCTGTTCCCCGATTGTCGGCCGGTTACTCGATCGATTCGGCCCCCGGCGAACGATCCTGCCGTGTCTCGTCGCATTTGGTCTGTGGTTTGCATCTCTCTCCTTTCTCACTCCGCGTCTGATGCATTTCTATCTTGTGTTCATATTTCTCGGCCTGGCTGGCAACGGCACCACGCAGCTTGCTTACTCGCGAGCTGTTTCCACATGGTTCTTCGAGCGCCGCGGAGCCGCGCTGTCCCTGATTGCTGCTGGCGCCGGAGTCGGAGCGATGATCCTGCCTCTTCTCGCAGGATGGCTATTGCAGAAATATGGCTGGCGGGCAGCGTATGGAGTGCTGGGAATTCTGGTTCTCGCCGTTGGCTTTCCACTGACATCGATACTCGTTCGAGAATCCGGGCATATATCGCAAGCAACGCAGACAAAAGATGAAAGTCTTCTATCGTCGATCCGGACAAGGCCCTTTCTATTACTGCTCGGCGCCATCTTTCACTATTCCATCAGCTTTAATGGCGTCATATCGCATCTTGCGGCACTCCTCACGGATCGGGGCCTTCCGCTCAGAACGGCAGCTCAAGTTCTTTCGATCCTGGGCGCATGCGGTCTCGCAGGCCGCCTTTCTACTGGTTATTTGTTAGATAAATTCTTCGCCGTCCGCGTATCTTTCATCCTGTTTTCTACCACTGTTGCGGGTGTGCTGCTTCTAAGCCGACCTTCAGTCTTAGCCGCCTTCTTCAGTGCAGCCATGATCGGTTTTGCGGCTGGAGGTGAATCGGATACGATCGGCACTTCAAGGCAAATGAGTGGGAGGGATATGTACAGGATGCGTGGCGTATCCTACCAAACTTCACCGTAACTTACGGACTTCGCTACACGTTGTTGCAGACGCCATATGAAGTAAACGGTCAACAGATCGCACCAACTGTCGATACGAATGAGTGGTTTCTTCAGAGAGGCGAGGCTGCTGCGCGTGGCCAGATTTATGAGCCGAACCTCGCCTTTTCCCCAACGGCCGGGCAAATGGCAGACCCGGCTACTGGCCATCGCAAAAGAACAATTTTGCTCCGCGGTTGGCGATCGCGTACGCACCGGACAGCAAGACATCCATTCGCGCAGGCTTTGGGATGTACTACGACCATTATGGACAAGGCATCGTCAATACCTTCGATCAGTACGGTTCATTTGGACTGAGTACAAGTCTTACAAACCCTTCCGACGTTTACACGCCGGAAATGGCACCTCGGTTCACGGGAGTTCGCAATCTTCCAGGAATCGATGTTGGGCCTACGCCCCCAGCTACAGCGACATTTCCGTATACACCACCATTGAATAGTTTTGCCGAGTCATTTACGGTCAATAGCCATCTGAAAACACCCTACTCGGAGGCGATCGATTTTCTGCCCAGCGCGAACTTCCTTCTGGTTTTACTCTTGAGGCCGCCTACGTCGGCAGGTTAGGGCGGCACCTTCTTCAAGAAGTCGATCTGGCTGAACCGGTCAACTTTGTCGATACCAAGTCTGGAATGGATTACTTTACAGCAGGAACCTTGCTCTCGAAGCTGGTAGACGCAAATAAGGGAAATCCCAACGCGCGGGTTCCATCAATTCCGTATTGGGAAAACCTGTATCCAAATCTGGCCAGGAACGGTCAGAGTGCGACGCAGTTTATTTACACAAACGAGTGGACACAATACCGATACACGACCGGCGAAACAACTGCTTTGGCAGACATTGACTTCTTCTGTTTGTATGGATGTCCGACTGATCCCCAGGGCAATCCAATTTCGCTTTTCTGGCAGAACCAGTTCGCCACGCTGTATGCATGGTCGTCGATCGGTATGAGTTATTACAACGCTGGACAAGTTACGCTAAGGCACCCATCGAGTCACGGACTCTAGTTTAATCTTGGCTATACCCTCTCGAAATCAATCGACATGGGCTCGGATGCAGAGAGGGCCAGCGAAGCTTCCAGTAATGGCTCCTTCAGTGACATTCTCAATTCACGGAATCCTGCACTGAACCGAAGCATCGGATTTTGATACAAGGCATTTGATCACCCTCGACTGGGTTTACCAACTTCCATTCGGACGTGGTAAGGCTTTCGGCGTATCTTCGGGTCGCGTGCTCGAAGCTGCAATCGGTGGCTGGCAGTGGTCTGGGCTTACCCGCTGGACAAGCGGATTGCCTTTCAGCGTGCTGGAACCCGGATGGTCCACGAACTGGCACATTCAGAGCTATGGTGTGCGAACCGGCCCAGTAAAAGTTCACAAGCACCTTGATCAAAATGGCGAACCCCAAGTCTTCGACAATGTCGCTGAATCAACAGTGGAATCATCGGTGAAGGAAACCCAATTCGTCTTCCTTATCCAGGAGAAGCAGGTGAGCGAAATAATTTTCGGGGCGATGGCTATTTCGGAATGGATTCCGGTCTCAGTAAATCCTGGAGGCTCTGGGAAACTCAGACTTTGAAATTTGCCTGGGAAGTCTTCAACGTAACGAACTCAGTCCGGTTTGATACAAACCCCAATTCTCTTGGCAACGGCCTAACCACCGGCTCGCTGGGTATTTACAACTCGCTCCTGACGGCACCACGCGTCCAGCAGTTTTTCCTTCGCTTGGCATTTTAGGAAGAGCTAATTCTATGGATGTAAGCTGCTTCTAGCTGACTAAGACCAAGAGGTGGGAACATAACATAGCTCCAGAAGCTTCTGGCTCACCCTCGATAGATCAGAAACGGCGCAAATTGCTCGGCGGCGCGGTTAAGTTTTTAATCCGACAGGCGGAGAGACGCGTCACGGCTGGTTTGCATTGAAATTCTACGTCTTTGCCATCGTCTAAATTTCCGGATTTGTTGAATCTTCCTTCCAATCAGTGCGTGTATATCCAGAGTGCGCCATGAGCTTTCCCATGGCGCGATACTCTGCTGGGTCTTCTGGCTGCCAGGTCGCCAGACCATCGACATACCGATTGAACATGCAGAAGGCCGCGGCGATGAGGACGGCATCGTGTATCTCGAGATCGGTTGCTCCGTTGGAGCGGGCGGCTGCGATGTCGCTTGACGTGACGTGTTTGCCGCCTTGCTGCACCTTGCCTGCGATGGCGAGTAGCGCTTTTAGCTTGGGTGATATGCTCGCGGATGCAAGTTGGTCTTCACTGATTCGATTAGGGTATAGTGCTCTTCTTCGCCACCAAGATGTTCGGCGGCAGCAGCGCTGTGGGATAGCTGGCAAAAACGACAGTCATTGCGGGATGAAACGAATGCTGCGATGCGCTCTCGCTCGGCAGGTGTTAATGTACCATTCCCGCGCAGAAGGATCTCTGCAAGCTCGCGCAGGGGCTTGGTGGTCTCGGGCCGGAACTTCATCGGGTCTAAAATTCCTGGAATTCCTTCTTCGATTGCGATATGTGGCATCTTGATTCTTCCTCCTTAAAAGTTCAACCGCAGCGACGCCTGCAACTGGCGGGCTGTGCCGTTGAAGTTTGGCGTTGCAAAGGTGGGATTTTCGGAACTTCCGATTTTGTCCCCAAACTGGCGAGGCACGGGTCCGAGAAAATCGGCAGCGCCATAGACCTGATCGATGTTCTGTACGTTCGTATGGTTGAAAAGATTGAATGCTTCCAGGCTGGCTCCCGTGGAAATACGCTCAGTGATATGAAATACCCGCTGCAGGCGTAGATCGCTGTTGTAGTAGGACGCGCCACGGTATGAGTTGCGACCAACGGTTCCGGTGCGGTCAGAGAACGGAAAGCCATCGCCGTTTACATCGAATCCGGCAAGGATTGAGAAGTAGCGTGGGCTCTGCAACGTATTCAGCATCGATAGCTTGAAGTTTCGCAGCAGCAGAGGCCAATTGGCGGGGCTCTCTGCCAAGAAGGAGAGCACGGCGCGGTGGCGAATGTCATTGTCGCCTACGGAACGGTCGCTGGCGGGATCGAGATAGTTCTGCGGCGTGCTTGTGAGCTGCACATCGGTCGAGATGTCGATCGATTTCGAATACGTATAGTTAGCCAGCACACTGTAATGCTTGGCGAAGTTCCTCCGCAAACTGAGCGTACCGCCGTTGTAGATGGAGAATCCTGTAGGCGTCGCAATGAGCGCAAAACCAAAGCGCGAATCGGCGGGCGTGAAGGCCTGACGTCCGTCGGGGAGCTTTCCTGCCGGGAGGCCATTGACGCTGTAATAGACGGGTATGTCCAGGGCGTGGACATATTGGTATCCAGCGGTCAATGTCCATCCCAAGCCGAGTTGGCTCTCCACTTCGAGGCTGGTCTGCTCTGCGTAGCTATTGGGAAATCTGCGCTGGATATAGCCGAGCGGAAACTGTTGAAGATTGGCAGGAGATGGGTAAGCACCGGTAGTAGCGAAGTTGCGAAAAGACTGCGATGCGAGAAACGGGCCGGAAACGCCGACAACTCCCGACTCCCCAAGGCCAACCACGCCATTAGGAACATTGAATTGAGGGACCAGTGGATTGTTCATCGGCGTGAAGGCAGACGCCCCCTGCCAGCCAACCATCAGGTCGGCGTAATCCCATGGCCCTGTAAAGAGACCGAATCCGGCACGGATGACCTGCTTGCCCCCGTTGACAGCGTAGGCTAGACCGAATCGCGGCTGCACATTGCCGTAGTTGGTTGGGTGCAGCTTGCCAATAACACGCACGTCAGTCGCAGATGGAAAAACATCGAAGTCATAGCGGAGCCCCAGTGTGAGTGAGAGATCCGGAGTCACTTTCCACTGATCCTGTGCGTAGAAATTTGCGAGCCGATGCCAGAACTTCATGCTTGTCGCGTCAATGAAAGCAGGAGCGGCGGCACCTGCATAGAGCGACCCGGCAAAGGGCAGCGGGCGATTTGGAATCTGTTGGCCAAAAAAGGAGCGCGGCTGAAGAAAAAGGAACTGTACGGGAGTGCCGGGGCCGAATGGCGGTCCGGAAAACTCGCCTGCTCCGAAGAAGCTCTGCGGAGTAAAAATAGCCGCGCCGGGGCTGAAAAAAGTCGTATCGGCAGTAATCCAGACCGGCTCAAAGCCGCCACCGAATTTGAACGAGTGCGCGCCGTGAACAAAGGTTACGTTTTGTTGGGCTTCGAAGCTTGGCTCCTTGTAATACGAAACGCTGCCCGTAAATCCGCCGCTGACCAGCGTATCCGAGACATTGAGTGTCGGCTCAAAGCCTGCCCCTTTGGGTGTGAGGTGAAAGACCCGGTGTCCGTAATCGATGATGCTTTCCGAAGTCCAGCGAGACCCAAAGATATGCAGGTAGTTTCCGTAGATGGTTTGGTCGCGCACAGGATTATCGCGATAGGTGGATGGCAGACCCTGGCCCGGCGCTGCTGTCGGGGCATTCACTTTGCGGTCATCATTGAAGAGATAGCCAACATTGAGAATGTTTTTCTCGTTGAAAACCTGCGTGATCTTTCCGAATGCCTTGTCGTAGTTGTCAATCTGCAGGATGGAGTTCAACTGCTCGGGCTGAAGTCCAAACTGCTGCTTGACTTGATTGATGCTGGGCGTGCCCGGTCCCATGCAACCTGGATGATCCAGGCAGCCAAGAATGAATGTCGAAAAGGTTGGAGATGCCGCACGGCGTTGGCTTTCGTATCCTGCGAAGTAAAAGGTCTTGTCGCGACGTATCGGCCCTCCAATATTCCCACCGAACTGATTCACGCGCAGCGTGTTGAGCCCGGGAGCGGAAAGCGAGTTTTCCGCATTGAGCACGTCGTTGCGGAAATATTCGTACAGAGAGCCGTGCGGGTTGTTGGTTCCGGATTTTGTAATCGTGTTGACCACCGAGCCGAGATTGCGTCCGTTGTCGCCCGCGTAGGGGCCGTCAACCACGCGGAACTCCTGTACCCAATCGAGCGAAGGACTCACGCGCTGCACCCCGGAGAGACTGACAGAGTAGTCTGTGCCGTCAAGTCCGAAGAATGAGCTATGCGTCTCGCGCAGGCCACCGAAGCTGAGTTGCAGCACGGTTTCAAGAAATGGCGACTGGGCAGCGGTGGCTGTGCTACGCCCCACATTTGCTGTCGGCGTAAGCAGCACAAAGTCGATAAAGTCTCGGCCCGCGATGGGTAGGTCTTGAATCTGATTTGGCCGAATCACTTGGCTGGTTTCAGTCTTCTCTGTATCGACAATGGCGGAAGATGACTCGGAGACAGCGACTGTCTGTTTCACGGCTGCAAGTCCGAGCTGCGCAGAAACCGATGCGACCTGCCCGACGGTTAACGTGAGCGGACGCTCATAGTCACTGAAGCCATTGGCTTGCACGACGAGGCGGTAATCGCCGGCGGACAATGCCATAAGCACTGCAAAGCCTGAGCGGTCGGCAACCTGATTGCGTGTTAAGCCGGTGCTCGAGTTGCTGACCGTGATGTGTGCGCCGGGGACCAGGCTACCCGAGGGATCGGTCACAGTGACATTGAGTATGGCGAGCTGCTGCGCCGGAAGAGATGCCGCACTGATAAGGAAGAACAGAAAGAGAATTTTCTGGAATAGGTTGCGTGTCATGACTGGCTCTCAAAAGTAATTCGTGTCTCGCGTGTTGAGTCGCACTTGGCGGTCTCTTTTTGTATTTCCCTATAAGGAAGCTCAGGGTTTTGCGAGCTGCATTCCCGACGCGTGTATGCCCGCGAGCCTATTCTTAGGTTCATATCCGCTGAGCGCGAGGCGCGTGCCGTGCAGGCGATGAGCTTCGTCCGAGACGGGATGAACACCTGATGTGGTCACCCAGCGGTTGTAAAAGTTAAAGAGCGCGACGACGAGGATGGTGTAGTAAATGGCTTCGTCGTTCCAGCCCAGCTCGCGCAGCGCGGCGACGTCGTTGTCGGCCATATCCGGCAATTGCTTCGTCATCTTGTGAGCGAAACGCATCAGGGCCTTTTCCGCTTCCGGAAGCGCTGACGATTCAAGATCATTCAATACCGATCGCACCAATTCTTCGCTGCCCAGCATCTCGGCGGCTACGGCAGCGTGCGAACGCCAGCAGAATTCACACGCATTAGTCCACGAAGTATAGGTCGCGATAAGCTCGCGCAGACCTCCGTTAATAGGAGCGGGGCCGCGCATCACGTCTTCGGTGAAGCTTGCCAGATGAGAGGTGACTTCCGGTCGGAAGGCGAAGAGGTTCCATATCTGCCAATGTTCGCGGCCAGAGTCCTTTGCTACACGAATAAGATCGGCATATGGGCTCGGCTGAGGATTCGCTTCGACTTCGGGAAGATAGGTAGGTGTCTGTTTAATTGCCTTCAAGAGATACTCCTGTTTTCTGCGGTTAGAAGAGATTCTGGAGGGGCTGAAATTGAGTCGCTTTGCGCCGACGCCTGCTGCGCAGCATCGCCGTACGCGGGTAGTAGCAACATGCCGATACCGGCTAATACAGTGATTCCCGAGAAAATTGAGAGTATGCCCGTATACGATCCTGTCTTGTCATAGATACGGCCCAACAGGAGGGGAGCTATCGCTCCAGCGACGGCGAATCCGCTATAGACCAAACCATAGAGAGAGGAGAACGCGCGGAGTCCGAAGTAACGTCTGAGCATGTAAGGGATCAGATCAAGCTCGCAACCCGCTCCCAGTCCTGCAGTAAGAGCCGCCGGTGCAGCAGATTGAAACGATTGCGAATGTGCCAGAAGAAAAATCCCGATGCCAACCGCGAGCAGAGAAAACATTGCAATGTGCGAGCCCTCAAGATAGTCGAGCAACCAACCGAGCAGTAGGCGGCCTGCCAGACTCGATGCGCCGAGGATCGAAACGATGAGAGCGGCATCACTGGCTTTGATTCCGCGGTCATTGAGCATTGGCACCAGGTGAGCAAGTGCGCCATTTTCACTCAACGAAACGCAGCAGACACCCAGAGCCAGCAGCAGGAATTTGCGAGATACAATCGCTTGCCGCCATGTTGCGCCTGAGCTCTCTAGAGCGACAACATTGCCAGTTTTCCGAGTTGCATGGATGCTCGGGGACCGGGCAAAAAGGAGTGTGAGCGGTGCTCCGATCAGCAATGGCAGTCCGGACAATAGCAGGTAGGTGTGCCGCCATCCATAAGTTGCGATCAGGTGCTGTACAAGCGGAGGAACGATGAAAGATCCGGCTCCAGAGCCCGCGACCACAATGGAAAGTGCCGCTCCGAGCCGCCGCTCGAACCAATTGGTCACAATACGTGCATATCCGAGTTGATAGGTCCCCGACCCCGCGACTCCTATGAGGACAGCACTCAAATAAAATTGGGAAAGATGCGGCGTGAGCCACGCGAGGGAAGCCAGTCCAAGACCAAAAGCCGCCATGAAAGCAGCGATGATTTTTCGCGGCTCAAACCGGTCAAACAACTTGCCCATAAAGGGAGAACAAATCGCAACTGAAATAGCTGCTAGGCTGAAGGCTTGAGAAATCTGTCCACGATTCCAGCCAAATTCTTCTTGCAGTGGTTTCACCATGAGGCTGAAGCTGTAAATGAATACTGTGGCGAAGCCCACGAGCACGCCGAGATGGCAAACTACTACGACGCGCCAACCTGGATAGCTGAAGCTGTTCTCGGGACAAAGGGCTGCCGCGTTCGCTGAATTTGTCAAAGCCATGGAAGCAAGCGTTCCTGTAGAGCAGGAGAAGAGTGTGGAACGCATCATCGCGGAATGCGTTATGAATCACAAGCATCTGTAGGTTGGCAGTTCTGTCAGCCTTTTGGATGAGGCGCGTCGAACATGTCTCCGGATACTATCCAGAATGCGGGGATGCAGTAACAGTCGATCGTCTGCTGACTGGCAAACGTCCCGCATTCATCGAGAGGAGTAAATCTGCATGGCTTACATTGAGTTGCCCATTCATCCAGAGCTGGGTCGGGAGTTTCCCGGCATCGTTGGCTTGATGACCTTTCGTCCTGAAACCGCGGCGCCCATCAATGCACTTGTGAACATACTTCTTCGTGGTGAAAGTACGCTGACTCCTGGCGAGCGCGAGATGATAGCCACTCATGTGTCCTGGCGGAACGACTGCTTCTTCTGCCAGACCATTCATGGCGCAGTTGCCGCTGCCCACCTCAATCATGATGAAAAACTAGTGCAGGCCGTGAAAACGGACTGGGCGAACGCTGGTATCTCTCCAAGGTTGAAAGCGTTATTGAACATCGCGGGCAAAGTGCAGCAAGGTGGAAAGCAAGTAACAGAGGAAGATGTGACGGCCGCCCGTGAGCATGGTGCGACCGATCGGGAGATTCACGACACAGTTCTCATCGCCGCCGTTTTTTGCATGTGCAACCGATACGTAGACGGGCTCGGCACATGGGCGCCAGAAGACCTCGACATCTACCGCGGTAGAGCTGAGGAGATCGTGGAGCACGGCTACTCCGCGGTGACCGAAGCAGCCACAGCACAAGTCATGCGTTGAAACTTAAAGTCGTAGCACCTACCGTCGGTCGTTGTAATAATCAGCTCGCGGAAACGAGCAGGCCATCTAGCCAAAGGTAGGAGAGGACCATGACTCCAATCACCAAGGAAGAAGCGCGGATGTTCCTCGCTATCGAATCTGCAAACGTGTGGCGGAGTCGTAGACCGCTCTGCCGATTCGTACGATGACCTTGAGTCGGGTGGCCTCATCAGCGGTCGAGTCAGTGACAAAAACGGCGATCGCAAGCTGCCGTCCATCCGGCAATGCGATCAGTCCTATGTCATTGGTAGCGGCCGTAATGCCATTGTCTGTGTCCGAAGTTCCGCCCTTGTGGGCCACCGTCGTCCCTTCGGGAAGGTCCAGTCCGAGACGCGATGCTCTTGAAGACCGCATCCAAGCGAGCAGAAGCCCAGTGTGCTCCATTGTCAGTGGCGAGTGATCGCTGACTGTGCGAAGAAGCTGAACGGCTCCCTGTGGTTCGAACCAGTTACGATATTGGAGAGAATGATCGCGATGAAGAGCGCGCTCTCCGTCTTGCAGATGAAACCCCGTGACTCCCAGGGCAGCAATATAGTCCTCGACGGTCTTTGGACCGCCCGCAATTCGTAGCAAGATGTCTGCCGCTGTATTGTCGCTGAGAGCCACCGTCATCTGCAGTAGAGTTCGCAACGGTACATCGACACCTGCTTGTGGGTATTTGTCCTGCAGTGGGCTATATGGCATGGGCAGAATGAGATCCTCAGGCTGGAAACGGATCGACTGGTCCAACGAGAACTTTCCCTGTTCCACCTGATGCAAGATCGTCAGAGCAAGCGGCAGCTTGAACACGGACTGCATTGGCGGGTGGGCTTCCGCATCGAGGTCGCAGTTCAGCGGCGTACCGGGCAGCGAGCAGGCAGTGGATACCTTTGCGTGCGCGTCTGCTGCAATATTACGAATCTGTTGCTCGAGAGGAGGCTGAGCGACCGCGGGGCAGACGAAGAGAGCAATGAGCAAGCTAAGACGCATGTCCCCAACTTAGGGCTTGAAGCAGAAGTGGTCAATGAGGATGCCGATCATAGGGCTGGTCCCGTAGTTGTCACTCGGATCGACGACACACAGTTATAGGCCAGGAGCCATCACCTTCATACTCGGAAATACAAAGACGACGCCTGATCCTACGCATGATCTCAAAGCGGCACAATTAGCTCTGTTACTATCCTCGAAACTTCAAATTGCAAGGAGTTTCATGTCTCTAATTCTCAACCGACGTAGCTTTCTTATCGCTAGCGGGCTTACGGCCGTGGCATCGACCAAAGTTTTTGGCGCAAACGAAAGGCTACATGTGGGAGTCATAGGCGCGGGCGGTCGCATGAAGGGTGTGCTGGACTCAGCCGATCAGAGTGGCGTGCCATTTGAGATCGTCTCCGTCTGCGACGTCTATGCTCTCCGCCGCGCCGAGATCAAGGCACGCGGCAACGCCGCCACTGCCACCGAGCATGTCGACTATCAAGAGGTGCTCGACGACAAGACCATCGACGCAGTCTTTATCGCCACGCCAGATCACTGGCACGTCCGCATCGCCACCGCAGCCCTGGCAGCAGGAAAGGACGTCTATCTCGAAAAGCCCGTTACGCACACGCTCGAAGAGGGCGCTGTGCTGACTCGCGCGGTACGCTCGAGCAATCAGATTCTGCAGTGCGGCATGCAGCAGCGCAGCTGGCCGCACTTCCGCAACGCAGTTGATCTTATACAAGGAGGTGCTCTGGGCAAGGTACCGCAGGTGCGCACCTATTGGTGGCAGAACTATGGCTTCAG
>Ga0206959_10055_pt1 | contig 34281 bp, 27 predicted proteins | sample Alteio_BWOrgHeat_31_FD_152971 | JGI IMG/M metagenome (GOLD analysis project Ga0206959, IMG submission 152971) | Enriched cells from forest soil in Barre Woods Harvard Forest LTER site, Petersham, Massachusetts, United States -... | ecosystem: Environmental > Terrestrial > Soil > Temperate forest >...
CGCGCCACTGCCAGCGGCATCGACATACCCACAATGAACAGGAAAAAAGGAAATACCATGTCCACATAGGTCATCAGGTCCTGCTGCATGTGTGCGTGATAAGTCCACCACGGCAAACCGTGTACGTCTGCCAGATCGTTGACGAAGATCATTACCAGCATCGTCAACCCGCGAAAAATATCGATGGAAACAACACGCTGCGTAACGCTGCCGGCCGCGGTAGGCTTCGATCATTATGGCGGGTGTTGTGACCTCGACGATTCTTCTGGGAGCGCATCGATGGCAGGGGCTTCGCGAGAGGATGTTCATTGCACTTGGTTTTGCCGTTGCGATGCTGGCGACCGCGTGGCTGCTTGCACCTCTCGGCATCTCTAAGATTCGCGCTACGCCGACCTGGTGCCTGGCGAGCGCAGGCGCAAGCGTGCTTGCCTTCATGCTGCTCTACTGGATCTGCGATGTAAGATCCAAAACACGCTGGGCTGCCTTCGTAAAGCCCGCGGGCGAGAACACGCTATTGACCTACCTGCTGCCTGACTTCTACTCCTACCTCTCAGCACTTGTAGGCTTTGCGTATTTCGACAGGCATTTCCGCACGGGTGCTCCAGGCGTGGTGCGCGCGGTCGTTTTCACCCTGCTGATGCTTGTCATCTCCGGCATGCTCACTCGCCGGCGCATACGCCTGCAACTGTAAGATCTCGTTGGCTCATCAAGCGTGGAAATGAATTGCCATGAGCGTGATGTCGTCCTCCGGTTCGCGGCCGGAGGCCGCATCGGACCATCGCGACAATTCGTCAAGAAACCGGTCAACGAATTGGCCCGCTGAGAGATCGTGATTGCTCTCGAGAAAGTCCTTGAAACGACCTACCCCAAATTCCTCGCCCGACAGGTCCGTGGTTTCCAGAATTCCGTCTGTGTAGAGGACACCCCAGTCGCCCGGCTTGAAAGGCAACTCGACCGAAGTGTAGGTTGCTTCGGGAAAAAAGCCGAGGAACAGCCCGTTTTCCACGAAATCCCGAGTTGCTGCTGCCGACTGGTCTCTCAAAATGAGCGGAGGATGTCCCGCGCCTGCATAGCGGAGGCTTTGTTTTTCCGTGTCTACAAAGATGTAGGCAGCGGTGACAAAGTGCCCCTTGAATTTTCCACACAAGGCCCGATTTAGCCCCGCCAATACGCTTGCTGGATCCGAGGCACATTTGATTTGCCCATCCAGAGCAATCTTGAGCATGGAGGAGATTAGCGCCGCGGGCATACCATGGCCGGATACGTCCGCCACCAGGATACCGATTCGCTTTTCGTCGATCGGAATGAAGTCGTAGAAGTCGCCCGCCACCGAGGTCATGGGAATATAGCGGGCGGCTATATCCAGACCCTTGATTGCTGGGATCTCACGTGGCAGGATCGACAATTGAATCTGTCGGGCGGTGTCCATTTCACCCTGGATGGTCTTCAATTGGCTCGCCAGTTGTTCACGTATGCCGCGGAGCACCAAGTGTGTCCGTACCCTGGCTTGCACGACAGCCGGCGAGAATGGCTTATGGATGTAGTCGACCGCCCCAACCTCGAAACCCTTTGTTTCATCGTCAATCTCGGTTCGACCTGTCAGGAAGATCACGGGGATATCCCGCGTATGGTCAGCCGACTTAAGGCGGGAGCAAACTTCGTACCCGTTCATCTCCGGCATCATGACATCCAGGAGAATTAAATCTGGAGCCGGGGCTTGACTGGCCAGTTCTAAAGCCTTCGCGCCATTTGTCGCGATGCGTGTCTTGTAGATGTCTTTGAGAATCGAGTTCACAATCTGGATGTTTGCGGGTTCATCATCTACCAGCAATAGAGTCTTCAGTTCGTCGCTCATCCCTTTACCTCCTCCCGATTCAAGCCATGTTCTATGACGATGCTGCCCAGTTTCAAGAGTGCTCCATCGAAATCGAAATCGCTAATATCTGCGCCGAGTGCATCCAGTTGCGCCCTCTCGACCTGGCCAGCGAGAAGGCTTTGCAGGGTTCGAAACGTCTCTTCCGAATTGCCGTCGCTCGCCTCGAGCTGGCTTCGTAATCGCTCCATCTCGGCTGAAGCTGCAGCCGGATCAAATTTCTCCTTCGCGGCGATTTCAAGCGCAGGCGTTGCTGGTGTGCCTAAAGCCCCTTCAATGGCCTCCAACTGAGGGCTGAGGAGAGATGTAAGGTCCTGAAGTATCGCAGAGACTGCCGCGTCGCCGCCGCGGATGGCCTCCTCCAATTTCTCCGCGGCAAACTGAACTCGCTTGATCCCGAGGCTTCCAGCTACGCCCTTCATGGTGTGTGCGATACGCTGCGCCCTCTCGCGGTCTCCGCCCTCAAGAGCGGCTGAGACTTGCACATCGGCGTCACGGTTCTTGGCCGCAAACTTCACAAGCAGTCCCCGATACAATTCCGCATTTCCCCCCACTCTCTTGAGGCCATCCTTGATGTCGACTCCCTCAATTTCGGGGATCTCGTGGAGATTTTGTGTGGCAGACTTAACCTTCAGACCAGGAAGGTCGAAAGACTGAGCGCGGCGTGGCTTGACCCACCGCAGCACCGCCGTATACAGCACATCGGGGTCGATCGGCTTGCTCACATGGTCGTTCATCCCGGCCTCCAGACACCTTTCGCGGTCGCCCTCCATGGCGTTGGCAGTCATAGCGACGATGGGCAGCTTACCGAAACGCGGGTTGGACCTGATCGCTTTGGTCGCCGTGACTCCATCCATTACCGGCATCTGCATGTCCATCAGCACCAGGTCGTAGTCATGCTCGCTCACCATCCGGACCGCGATCGCGCCATTCTCTGCCAGGTCAATGGACATGTGGGCGGATTCGAGGAGTCCCATCGCAACCTCCTGATTGAGCTCATTGTCTTCCACCAGCAACAGTCGGGCGCCGCGCAGTTGGTCGAGGTTGCGATCTGGACTGGCCTCGACTTCGCGCACTGTCTCACGCTCGCTACTGCTCAGGGCCTGAACGGCTGAGTCAAAGAGCATCGAAGGAGTTACAGGTTTGATTAACACGTTATCGAAGGCGGCTTCCTCAGCCTGCTTCAAGACGTCTTCGCGGCCATAGGCTGTCACCATAAGCAGGTGCGGAGGGACCGTTAACCCCGGCAGTGCTCGAATCCGCTTGCCGGTTTCGATGCCATCGAGGCCAGGCATCTGCCAATCGACAAAGACGATATCGTAAGGCTCGTTTCGCTCGGCAGCTTGCCGGACCATCTCGATGCCTTCAGGGCCCGACGGCGCTTCATGCACTTTGAAGGTCAAGCTTGTCAGCATGCTTGACTCGATTTCACGTGCCTGCGCATTATCGTCGATGATCAGGACACGGCGACCGCGAAGGTCGGGGTTGGCCAGACGCTTGGTGGTAGCCTCGCCCTTGGCGAGATAGGCTGTGAACCAGAATGTGCTTCCTTTTCCCACCTCACTGGTGACTCCGACATCGCCGCCCATTAACTGGGCCAATTTCTTGGAGATCGCGAGGCCCAGGCCAGTGCCGCCGTGCTCGCGCGTGGTAGAGGCATCTGCCTGTTCAAACGCCTGGAAGAGACGGCCCATTTGCTCTTCGGTCAGGCCAATGCCGGTGTCGCTGACCGAGAAGTAAACCAACTGGCGCTTGTCATCCTCTTCCTGGACACGAGCCTTGACGATGATTTCACCGCGCTCGGTGAATTTGACGGCGTTGTTGCAGTAGTTGATGAGGATTTGCCCGAGGCGCAGGGGGTCGCCTTTCGGGTGGGTGGAAACTTTAGGGTCGATGTCGAAGATCAGCTCCAGGCCCTTGGCGGTAGCCTTCTCAGAGATCAGATTGCTGACGTTCTCCAGCACTTTTTCGATATCGAAATCGATATTTTCGACCGTTAATTTGCCCGCCTCGATCTTCGAGAAATCCAGTATGTCGTTGATTATGCCCAGCAGGTGCTGGCCGGACTGTTGAATCTTTCGCAGATAACCCTTCTGCCGAGGGTTGAGTTCGGTCTTCAGGGCCAGATGCGACATACCAATGATGGCATTCATCGGTGTCCGGATCTCATGGCTCATATTGGCCAGGAAGTCTGATTTGATCCTCGTCGCTGCTTCTGCCACTTCCTTGGCGCGCCGCAACTCTGCTTCGGATGCTTCCAAAGCCAGGTTGCCGGCCTCGAGTTCTTCCTGGCGTGCAAGAATCTGGCGCTCGGAAGCAGCGAGACTTTCAGCCTGGGCCCGGGTGTGCTCGAGAAGCTCTCTGGTTTTAATATTGCCGGACAATATTTTCAGATTCGCTGCCAAAACCGGCATCAGCGCATCGAGCAAGGCTTGCTGGCGCTCAGATAGCGATGAAACCGGCGCCAGCACGAGTACCCCCGTCACCACGTCCTGGTTGATCACTGGCATAAAGAGGAGAGTATGGGGTAGAACGGTTCCCATCCCGGTTGAAACACAGACCTCATCACCCTCGTTTGTGGGGAGTACCAAAGTCCGTCGTTCGACTGCGGCCTGACCAACGAGTCCCTCGCCGAGTGCAAACCGCGGAGCTTGGTCCGGTCTATCGAGCGCAAAGCCACCAACCCGACCCAAACAGCCACCACTCTCGTCGGCGACATAAAGAGCTCCGTAGAGCAGGGCGGTAGATTGCGAGAGGCACGAAAACAAACGGGTCGAGAACTCTGCGAGATCTTCTGCCGATTGAAGATGCTCCACGGTGGACGAAACCTCGGTTTTTACCCAGTGCTGGATCTCACGCTCTCGAGCAACGCCCCGAAGGGTACTCAGCGCACGGCTGATCTCGCCGATTTCGTTTTTGTGATCGAGATGGGGAATCGGCTGGTCCAGCTGCCCATCCGCAAGATCCTGGATGCTGCTGCGCAAGCTCCAGAGCTCCTGAACAACTTCAGTCTGGACGATGTAGAATGCAATCGCCCAGGATAGCGCGAGACCGAGGACGATGACCAACCAGGTAATCCGAATGGTGCGATGAGTTTTGACGGTAAGATCATCGGATTGGTGGTCTACGGACGCTCGCACTTCATTCACTATGTCGATGGCCGACTGCCGTAGCCTTGCCAAATCCTCCGCCACGTCCCCGCGCAAGAGACTCATGGCCTTCTCGGAGTTCCCCGCTAAGGCTGCGGCACGAACGGGTCGCGCGGCCGACACAGCTTTATCAAATAAAGCCGAAAAGGCCTTAAGCTCCGGGGCACGTTCGGGACTCTGCCTTAATGCGTCCGCCACTTGGACTTCGAAATTTGCATAGATCTTGTCTAACTCTCCATCGATCTGCAGCCTTCTATCAGGATCGGGCTCGGTGATCACCTCGTAGAGGAAAAGGCCAATTCGATTCGAATGTGCTCGCGCCACCGAGAGGCTCTGCAGCGTCTTGACGCCATGGTCGATCAACTCGCTGTAACGGGTGTCGATCCTCCTGCTTTCGGTTGATGAATATATCGTGGCCAGGATCACCATCACTATCAGGGGAAGCACAGCGAGAAGCAACTTGCGCCGAATTTTCAGATTCGTTAGCCGAGCCATTATTTCTCCATGCTTAACACAGGAGCCTATCTATCCCGGATGAAATGCGCCAGAGGGCAGGCAGGGCGGCAAACTGCCGTGGACCGATTCCGGCTCTCGGACTCAATTCAGGCCAACCGGCTGCTCGTTGAGCCATGCTCCAGCCTATCGCTTTTTAATGGACCCGGATGTGAATACTGTCAAGACTTGCCCACGGGATTTGATATGAAGTATTGGTTTAGCCCGGCGGCAACTTCTTTCAGGCCGCGGTCGAGGTTGGTATCCAGCGCCGCAACCACCGCCGAAATCTGCTTGCCTTGCACTGGTTCAGACTGGGAATAGTAATGCGACCAGACGACTTTGCCAGTCTTGCGGTTATAGAGTTCGAATTCCATGGATACGAGTCCTTCGATATTCGCGCTGTCGACTTCCTCGAAGTTGTAGAGCCTGCCGCGGAGCACGAATTGTCCATCCGAAGTGCTCCCTAATTCGGCCACGGACTGATAATCGCCCGAAGCTCTCAACATGCGAATCAGTTTATCCTTGAGCAAAGCGTTGGGCGGCTCGACCCAACGGCTGTACTGGTAGGTCCCAATCTCGTTAGGGCCCGTGCGATACGCAATCGGCGTGTCGAGATAGATTCCCGGCGCGCTGATATTTCCAACCAATAGAGAAACAGGATGCGTGCCGGGCACAAGCGCGGGGGGGGGAGGTTGCTGGACGGTGTAATAGTGAATGGGCTTACCGGTGCCGCATCCGCTTAGGCCCACGGCGAGCAGCGAGGTTAGAGTAAGTCGAATCGTCCGATTCATAAAACCCTCTTCCGTATGCCCTCGATCTGATTCAAGGGGCTTGAACTTGATCTACTTTCCCGCGACAGAAAGCCCTAATTACCTTTCGACCCGGGTTTTCGATCCTTGACATGGTTCCCACGAATCAGAATGGAAGGATTGGCCTTCAACTCTTCGGTCAGTTGCCTCATGTTTTCAGTCGTCGCGCGGATGTTCTGTATGATCTGGTCGATGTTGTCGGTGTTGAGGTCCGTCGTATTTTTTAGTTCCTCGATGAGCGATGAAGCGGTGATCATCGTCTCTTTCAAGTTGACAACGATTGAACGGATGTCCTGGCGATTCTCAACCACAAGAGCATCGACATGGGATAGGGTCTTGTTCGCTTCATCCATGGTTGTCTTGAGGTTGTCGAGCAAAGGGCCGAGCTTGCCGCTCGCCGCCTGTATGTTGGTTAAGGTCACAGCAACCTTGGGGCGGCTATCGGCGAGCACCGCGTTCAGGTTAGTCAGGCTTCCGCTGATGTGCTCGCGGTTTTTGTCGTCCAGCAGATCGTTGACACGGGCTATGGTGACTTGCAGTTCTGTGAGGCGCTGGTTCAGGTTCTGCATGACCTGCTTGGCGACAGGGGTCAGATCGCCAAGCATATCGCCAAGGTCGCCAATCCCAATGGTCTCGACGGACTTCAGTTCGCTGCCGGGTGGGGCGAGCTGCGCGTTCCTGGTTCCGGTTCCAATTTCCAGGTAGTTATCGGAGAGGGCTCCCAGAGTAGTAATCTTGGCGACGCTGTCGACTTTTACCGGGACGCCAGCTCGCACACGAAAGTCAATCCGAATACGGGTCGAGTCCAGGGGATCAACCCGCACGCCGTCGACCTTGCCGGCTTTCATGCCAGCATAGCGAACCATTGCGCCCGGCACCAGACCGCCGGCCGACTTGAAAAATGTATGGTGAGGAACTCCACCGGAAGAAAAGGTTCCAGATACGGCTAAGACCGTGCCGATCAGCAGGGCCGCGGCAATCAATACAAACAGCCCCACTAAGGCCTGCGCGCGCGTACTTTTCATAGCGTCCTCATCTTCACATGGCTCCCTATTCTCAACTCTTCATTCTCAACTCTTCCTGCTCTTATGTTCGCCGGTGAGCATTTGCAGATAGTCGAGTTCCGTGGTCACCTCAGGCTCCGGTCTCCGATCCAGGAACTGGCGCACCCGCGGATGAGTACTCGTCTGGAATTCTTCCTTGGTTCCCAGGGCGACGACGTTGCCCCGGTCGATATAGACCATGCGGTCGGCAATGAGAAAAGCACTTGCCAATTCGTGGGTCACCACGACCATGGTCATGGCGTATGCCTTCTTCAGGTTCAGGATCAGCTCATCGAGTCCGGCGGCGATGATGGGGTCCAGCCCAGCCGACGGCTCATCGAAAAATAGTATCTCGGGATCCATGGCTAACGCGCGCGCAACAGCGGCCCGCTTTTTCATTCCTCCGCTCAGTTCCGACGGCATGAAGTCCTCAAAAGTGTCCAGACCCACCTGCCCGAGCTTGATGCGCACCATGATCTCGATCGTGGAGTCTTCGAGATTGGTATGCTCCCGCAACGGCAACGCAACATTCTCGCCGACGGTCAACGACCCGAACAGTGCCGATCCCTGGAAAGACATACCCATCTTCTTGCGAATCGCGTCCATTTCTCGTTCGGAAATTTTGGCAGTATTGACGCCCTGAATCCATACTTCGCCGGAGCTAGGTTTTTCCAACCCGACTAGCGTCCGCAACAGGGTGCTTTTCCCCGAGCCGGACCCGCCGAGGATCACCATGGTTTCCCCGCGCCGGATGTCAAAAGTAATGCCGTGAAGGATCTCGCGCTCACCGTAAGAGACGCGTAGATTGACCACGGAAATGGCGACCTCCTCGCCAGGGCTGTCAGTCATTGCCGGACCTCGGACCGCGGCTGGTTGGCGAACAAGCTCGGGGCTTGTAGACGGATCGAATTTGGCGATACGGAGACGCCATGCGAACACTCCCGCGCTTCAGGTTGGGTTGATCAAATAAAACAAGGTTGTAAAGACCAGGTCGACAACGATGACAAGAGCTATCGAGGTGACGACCGCGGCGGTGGTCGAGCGTCCGACCTCCTCCGCGCCTGCGCCGGTCGAAAAGCCTTCCTTGCATCCGACGGCGGTGATGACCAGGGCGAAGAGCAGGCTCTTGATGAGGCCGGTGTAGATATCGCGCGTGACGATCGCGTCTCGCGTAGCCTGAAAATAGGAGCCGAAGGTAAAGTTCGCCGCGGCGACGCCGAAAACAGCTCCCCCCATCACACCCATGAAGTCGGCCCAGACGGAGAGACAGGGCACCATCACCAGCATGGCCAGGAACTTCGGAGCGACCAGGAAGGCAACGGGATCGAAAGCCATTGTTCTGAGGGCGTCCACTTCTTCGGTGACCTTTTTGGTTCCAATCTCCGCAGCGAAAGCGGATCCCGAACGACCGATGACGACAATGGCTGTAAGCAAAGGTCCAAGCTCGCGAAGGATGGAGATGGCCACGGCTGAAGGTACCAGCTGCATCGCTCCCAACTGGCGCAGCTCATAGGCGCTCTGCAAGGCCATAATCAAGCCAACAAAGAACGTGATCAGCGAGACAATGGGGATGGCTTCGACGCCTACAGCCATGGCTTGATCGAAAGCTCGCTGGGGGCGCAGTGGTCGACCGCGGAAAGGAGCCACGAAAGCGAAATAGGCAGATTGACCCGCGAGGGCCGCCAGGTCACCCACGTAGGCCAGGCCATTCAGGGTCCAGATGCCGACAAGGCTCGGCACGGCTACGATTTTTTCGGCTACTTTCAACGCCCTGCGCTTCCCATCCAGAGAATTGTTTCAACAGCACTCGAGTCGGCCAGCGATGAAAGGCCTGATTCGAAATGCACCCTTTCAAGCACCGAGCGCCTGCTCCTCGGTCTCGTGTATTTCAAAAACTCCGGTGAGGCGCGTGAGTTGCAGCACTTGAAGAACGGCGCCCGTCAACCCAAAGAGGACAAGCCTCTTCTCGGAATTGCGTGCTTCCTTGAGTACCTCCAAGAGTGAGGCGATCCCGGAGCTATCGATGTATTTCACCGCGCTCAGGTTTATGGCCACACTCTTTGTACCCTTCAATGACTCCATAAGTGTCTTGCGCAGGGCCGGCGAACTACCAAGGTCTATTTGACCAACTACGTCCACGATCGTGGTCCCTTTTTCGGTCCGCGTCGAAGACTTCATCTGTCTTTCCATGTCTATCCCTTATTAGGCTGAGAACCAGTGAAGCTTGTCGATCTTCGGTGAACGCGATTATCCACTCCTCTACGCTGCATGTGAAGTTTTTTCTGATAATCAACCCGGCGCAGGTCCGTCAGGGCGATCTCTCACCTTGGCAGCAGGCAGGTGCTTGATGAGTCTGCATTGATTGCCATCAGGGAGTCGCTCGTAATACACCTCATCCATCACTGCCTTCATCAAATGGGTTCCCCGTCCACTCAACGAAATCTCATCCAATGGCTGGCCGCATATCCTGGCCGGGTCGGGTGGTTCACCCCGATCGAGGAGGGTAAACTCTATCTGATTTGGACCAGTCTGGCAGTTCAATTCGATCTCGTGGTCATAACGGTTCTTGTAGGCGTGCCGGATGATATTGGCTAAGCCCTCATCCACGGCCAAAATAACGCCCTGGCGCGTTTCCTCCGGCAAACCGCAAATCGCCCCCACCTCGCTTACTGCGGCGCGGGCAATCGATAAGAAACGAGGATCGCTTGGCACAACAAGTTTCAGATGAAAGCTCATTTGGCCCCGCTGAAACTACCCCGTGAAATATAAGGCCCCGATATGGGCCACCAATGCCAGATTCGTTATATCCGGCGCGAACAGCCAGAAGGTGCTAAACAAGCCTTCTGTGCCGAGTCCTGCTTAATGAATCCAAAATAGTATCGCGCCATCATGGTGCATGTCACAAGCGTATTGAGCCTGGGTCTGAAGAATCGAGAAATACGGCAGTACGGATGCGTTTCATTGGAAATCAAGACTGAGGGACTAAGCTCCGCCTGAAAGCATCTTCATCAGTTGGTAGTAGAAATCGACACCCCGGTAATACGAATCAATGGGCAGCCGCTCATCCTTCCCATGAGCGCGTACATCGTTCGTCTCCAGCGCAATGCCAGAAACACCATAGCTCGGCATCCCCGCTGCGTTGGTGTAGACGCTGTCCGATGCCCCCGTCGCCATTGTGGGAATCACCGACGCGCCGGGCCACGTGGCTGCCGACAGCTTCTCGACCGCGCCCATCACCTCGGGGTTCAATGGGGGCGGCGCCAGCTGCTTCCTGTCCGGTGCCGTATCGGAGACGTTGCCGGCGTCGTCCATGTAGCGAACCGTTACCTTCGGATCGTCGAAAATATCAATCAGCCTTTGCCGGATTTCCTCAAGCGAGTGTCCGGGAAGAATCCTGCAGTTCACATTTGCCTGCGCCATTTGCGGGAGCGCATTGTTGGCATGCCCCGCCTGCAGCCTGGTGGCGACACACGTGGTATGCATCATCGAGTTCCACTCGGGATTCTTCGAAAGCCGTTCGATGGCCATCGGATCGGGCGTCGTCAGCACGATTGCCTTGAGGTCCGCTGCTTTCTCCCCCGTTTCAAGCGTGCTTAGCCGTTCAAAATAAGCCTTGGTTACCGCATTCAGCTCGAACGGAAACTCATGATGCTGCAACCGCGTCAGCGCGTCGGCAAGGTGATAGATCGCATTGTCCGGAACCGGCAGGGAACTGTGCCCGCCCGGATTCGTCACCGTGAGCTGATAATCCCCATAGAGTTTCTCTGTCGCGTCCACATCCATCGAGACTGCCTTGCCGTGCTCGAGATCCACGCCTCCGCCGTCGGGATTCAGCACATACGCCGCCTCCACCAGGTCGCGGTGGTTCTTGAGCAGCCAGTCGACACCGTTCGACTTGCCACCCTCCTCATCCGCTGTCAGCGCCACGATTAAATCCCGGTCCGGCTTATAGCCCGCCTGCTTCAACCGGATCAGTGTTGTCACCAGGATGGCATCGCTCTCTTTCATATCCTGCGTGCCCCGCCCGTAGTAAAACCCATCCTTCTCGACGAACTGGAAGGGGTCGGTGGTCCAGTCTTCCCGCCTCGCCTCGACCACATCCAGGTGCCCGATGAACAGGATCGGCTTTTCCTTGCCCGTTCCCCGGTATCGCACGACAAGATTCTCCTTCCGATCGTTTGGGCCGCCGAGGAACATGTCCTCCTTCGCGAAGCCGGCATCGAGCAGGCGCTGCTGCATGGCCTTCGTGGCGGTCGTGACATTGCCGACCGAATCAGTGGTGTTGATCTCAATGAGCTCCTGGAAGATGTCGTGAGCTAGCTTGCGGGTCTGCTCATCGACTTGGGCGGCGACCATTCGCGGCGCGATCAGCGCGGCGGCAACGGTGAGAAACAGCAACGACTTCTGCATGGGAAGGCTTCTCTTTCATCGGTTGGATCAGGTGGATCAGGTTGAAAACACAGTATCAGCTCGTTCACGGCCCGGACTGGCATTCGAGGCAGGTATATTGTTGTCAATCCTATATGAAAGTCTTCCGCACGCCACTTCTGCTTGCTTTCGCCTTCCTGCCTTTTGCCATCGGCGCTCAAACCAAGCCTCTCATATCACTTGACGAGTTTATGAACACCTCGGACATTACTGATGTGCGCATTGCGCCGGACGGCTCAGCGGCCGTTGTCGCCGTATCCGCCCCCGACTGGCGGCAGAGTCGATTCAATGAAAACCTCTGGCTCTGGACCAGGAACGACGGCAAACTTCTTCCGCTCACGCACTCCGGTCACGATTCCTCGCCAGCCTTTTCCCCGGATGGGCGCTACATAGCGTTTCTGTCGGATCGGACGGTCGCCGCAGATGACGCCCAGGACGACAGCAAGGACGATGACAAGGGTGAGACCCGCGTATGGGTCATTCCCGTGAACGGTGGCGAACCCTTCCCGCTTTACCGCGAAAAGCTCGATGCGCACGCCTTTGCCTGGTCTGCCGATGGCGCGAGTATCGATTTCTCCACTACTCAGCCCCTTTCCAAGGACCAGGAAGACGCGAACAAGACGGAGTGGAAGGATGTCGTCCGTTGGCGTGAACAGGAGCGCGGCGACACACTAGTAGCCGTGCCGCTGACGTCGGCGATTCGGGAGAGCACCCAGGTGCCCCCGCCAAATCCCAAGCAGAAGACGGCGGACGACAAGCCGGCGCTTCCCGCGGATGCCAAGGTGCTGGCCCATAGCGCATTCGAGATCGATGAGATTGCCCCTTCGCCTGCGAGTGGGCAGATCGCCTTTGAGACCGGACCCATATCTCATCGCTTGGAGAATCCCGCCGATTCCGAGATCTTCCTCGTCCCCGCCCATGGCGGCGAGGCAAAGCAGCTTACGCACAATCAGGGCCTGGAAAGCCATCTGACATGGGCCCCGGACGGCAAGCGCATCTACTTCTCCGTCCGTGCCGATGCGGGCTCGGTCGAGGGGCCGTATCGTGACGTACAAGGGCGTCTTTACGTGCTGGATTTGGCTTCGGGAGCCGTCACCCGGCTTGGTTCGGAGTTCACCGGATCGTGGGAAGACTTCACCGTTACCTCGGACGATAAGGTCCTCGCCGGCGGTCTTACAGGAACGGAACAACATCTGTACCGGATCGATGGCGCGAAGTATGAGGCACTCGGCACGCTGCCTGGAAACTATGCCCGAATGAACGCGGCGCGCGACGGACAGGGTCTGATCTTCACTCATTCGACTATCAACAGTCCCATGCAGGCGTTTTTCGCTGATGGCGCTGCAAATGTCGCGGCGGCCAAGGTGTTTACTTCGTTCAATCCACTCTTTGCCGAGCGTGCCCAGGTCGAGTGGGAGCCTTATCAGTGGAAGTCTGCCGACGGCACCTCGGTGGAGGGGGTGTTGATCTATCCGCCTGGGAAGAAGGATGCGAAGGGGCTGCGGATGCTCACCTTGATTCATGGTGGGCCGGCAGACGCGGACGGCAACCACTTCGGCGCGGACTGGTACGACTGGGCGACGCTGGCAGCGGCCAACGGGTGGCTGGTCTTCCGGCCCAACTATCGGGGATCGTCGGGGTATGGCGACGACTTCATGCTCCAGATCGCGCCGCACCTCGTCTCGGTTCCGGGCGTCGACATTCTGTCCGGAGTCGACGCACTGGTTAAGGCCGGGATTGCCGATCCCAACCGGCTGGCTATCGGCGGATACAGCTATGGCGGCTATATGACCAACTGGCTCATCACGCAGACGCCGCGCTTCAAGGCGGCGGTCACGGGCGCGGGAGCGGTGGAGCATGCGGCCAACTGGGGCAACGACGACCTGACCTGGGACGACTCATGGTATCTCTCCGGAACTCCGTGGGAGAAGCCGGAGCTTTACCAGAGCGAGGCAGCGCTCTTCCAGCTGAATAAGGTCAAGACGCCAACGCATATCGTGGGAGGCGATGCCGATAACCGAGTGAGCTACTTCGAGCAGGTTCTACTCGAACGGGCGCTTCAAAAGCTCAATGTGCCGCATGCGCTCATCGTTTTTCCCGGCGAAAACCATCCGCTGGATAAGAATCCGTGGCATGGCTACATCAAGGTTCGCGAGGAGCTGAAGTGGCTGGACAAGTACGTCCCAAAATGAACTGCGATTGAAGGGTCGGGAACTTTTCTGGCACTTTAGACGGGGCACACCTCTGAAACTGTTTCCTTATCAGAAAGGTTGTCTTTTTGTGTTTGTCCGGGCTGGGTGCTAGGAAAGTCCCGCGAGCAAACATGCTCTGGCGCTACTGCCCGAGCAGCCCCTTCTTCACTTCCAGATTGGGCGGCTTCGGTCCAAGCCATACGAGAACAGCATTTGAACGAAGGGGCCGTGGATGGTCAGCTTTTCGCCGCCATGGAGAACGAAGATCGTGCCCGGGCCCGGAATATCACTGAAACCATCTGATCGCCGGTTTTGACTCCAACTGACCAAGCAAAGCGATCGACATCGGCTTTCATCGCGTTACGGGCAACCGGCGGCCTGTAGGTGAATGACGCATAGAATGCATCGGCCATCTGACTCTTGCTCGCACCGTGCAGGAATTGCATGACAATACGCTTTTGTTGCGTCGGATTTGATCATAGCGTCGGGGCGGCTGACTTCTGTTCGAGATAGAGTCCGGCGTCCACCATGTACTTGGTTCGCAATCCCATGCCATTGAGCACCAGCGGTGTCCCTCTGACTTGTATCGTGTCCGCCAAGTTCACTCCAGCCAGATGGCAGCCTGCGGGTGGACAACTGATGCCAGCATGAAAATGCCAATCGTGAGCAAAACCGCTGCCTTGCGCCTGAGGACTCCTTAAGAATCGGCTTGCGGACGAGAAGGTAGCACAGCGTGCTCACCAAAAAAATCGGCCGGGCAACCTGTGAGGTCGCCGCGGCCATCTGGTTGCTCCTTCTGAACTTCTTAGTATGCGCGAGGGTAATAGTAGGGATACGGGTATGCATAAGGATATGGATATGCGTAATAGGGGTAAGGCCGAGGAGCCATATACACCGGCCGCTGAACCAGCCGCGGCTGCTGAGGAACGCTCGAGGCCAGCCTCTGCGCTTCCTGCCAGGAGACCGGCTGCACGGTCACCGGACCTGTCAGGTGAAAGTCCACCTGTGCCTCCGCAGGCAGAATCAGCCGGGGTCCGCTGGTCGCAGAGGAAGCCGCGAGTCCTCCCGCGCCTCCGACACCTGCGCCAATTGCCGCGCCAGCTCCGTGGCCGATGATGCCGCCAATGAGCGCGCCGATCGCCGCACCGCCTACCGTGTTGCCCGCTGTGTATCCTGCCTTATTCGGGCCCTTGCTCGACCAGGTATCCGTAGCTAACGGAAAAGTCGTGCCTTCCAGGTTTACGTCGATAAGCTCCAACTGCAACTCAGCCGAACCGCCCAGGGCCCCGGCATTTTTCGACTCGACCACCTGCCCCTGAAGTACCGCACCCTGTGGGATGGCCAGCGCTCCTCCCAGGTATATGTTGACCGCCGCGGTCGCTTGAAATATCACGCCGCTCTTCAGTCTCGCCGTATCCAGCGGCTCGCTCAAACGCACGCGCAGCAGCGTTCCCGCCGGAAGAGTAACCGGGCCACTTGGAGGTGCGGGGTTATAGGCCCGTGGTTGTTGCGAATAAGGAGTCTGCGACGGATACGGAGTCTGCGACGGATACGGAGTCTGCGACGGATACGGCTGCTGCGAATAAGGCGTCTGCGACGGATACGGCTGCTGCGGATACGGTTGCTGTGACGGATAGGGAGTCTGCGACGGATAAGGAGTCTGCGACGGATACGGCTGCTGCGAATAAGGCGTCTGCGACGGATACGGCTGCTGCGGATACGGTTGCTGTGACGGATCGGGCTGTGGTGAGGGATAGGGCTGGCGGCCACCGTTATATACAGGTGGCGGTGCCTGTTGCGCCTGGCCTCCATTCGCGCCTTGATTCGGGTTTCCCTGCGAACCCTCATCCATGTCTGGAGCTGGGGGAGGGAGGTCATCAGGAGGTGGAGGCGGAACCTGCGACTGCGTCACATTAGGTGGCGGCGAAGCCGGTGTTGCGCTCTCATTTCCTGCTCTCGGATTCGCGAACGCAATGTTGTTCAGAATTCCGCTAACTCCCGGCACATTGGCTGCAATCGTCTCTGCCTGCTGGCGTTGCGCATTCGTCTGTACCGTGCCGGAAAGGGTTACCGTTCCCTGCGCTGTCGCGGAGCCGATCGATTGACCTTGCAATGTCGGATCATGCGTCAGCGCATACCCGACATCGGATTGAATATCCGCATCGGTGCGCGCCGCTTGTTGTACCGGCGACTGCGTGCTGGACGCATCGTCCTGCGCCAGAGCTGCAGTGCCGGCAGAAAACCACAGGCAACCGGCCAGCAATCCTACAAGGCCTAGCCGGAAAAACTTCCTTTTGTCGTCAGGATTGGTACTCATCTCGTTGCAACCTCGACGTTTATGATCTTTCTCTGCAACACACCGATAAATGGGCGCAGATTCTTGATCAGGTGTCACTAATAACAACCCTCAAGGTCTGAAAAAGTTTCGGGGCGAAGTTACTCAGCCCCGCTGCTTCTTGTAACGCGCGATTAGGGTATTCGTCGAACTGTCGTGCTTGCCACCCGAGTCGGTTCCCTCGAGCTCGCCGACGATCTTCTTCGCGAGAACCTTGCCCAGCTCCACGCCCCACTGGTCAAAGGAGTCGATTCGCCAGATCGCTCCCTGAGTGAAGACGCTGTGTTCATAAAGCGCGACAAGTTTGCCGAGGGCCTCGGGGGTTAACTCCTCGAGAAGGATTGTGTTCGTGGGGCGGTTGCCCTGGAAAACGCGGTGCGGCACGAGCCAGTCGGGCGTGCCCTCGGCCTTGACCTCTTCGGGTGTCTTGCCGAAGGCCAGTGCCTCAGCTTGCGCGAAAACGTTAGCAATCAAAAGATCGTGATGGTTGCCCAGCGGATTGAGTGTCTTCGCAAAACCAATAAAGTCGCAGGGAATGAGCTTGGTGCCCTGATGGATGAGCTGGTAGAACGAGTGCTGCCCATTGGTGCCCGGCTCGCCCCAGAAGATCGGGCCGGTCTCATAACTTACCCGCTCCCCGGCCAGCGTAACGTGTTTGCCGTTGCTCTCCATCGTCAACTGCTGGAGGTAAGCTGGGAAGCGCTTGAGATACTGCTCGTACGGCAGAACGGCCACCGTTTGCGCGCCGAAGAAGTCGTTGTACCAGACAGACAATAGCCCCATCAGCACCGGCAGATTCTTCTCAAACGGGGCGGTGCGAAAGTGCTCGTCGATCGCGTGAAAACCTGCCAGCAGTTTGCGGAAATTATCCGGACCCACGGCCAGCATGGTCGATAACCCGATGGCCGAGTCCATCGAATATCTCCCCCCGACCCAGTCCCAGAAGCCGAACATATTTGCCGTATCGATGCCGAACTTGGTCACTTCCTCCGCATTCGTCGAGACGGCGACAAAATGCTTGGCTACCGCCTTCGCGTCGCCCAGCTTCTTGAGGCTCCAATCGCGCGCCGTGTGCGCATTGGTCATGGTTTCGAGCGTGGTGAACGTCTTCGACGAAATGATGAAGAGTGTCTCTTCCGCATCGAGATCTTGCGTCGCCTCGGCAAAGTCCGTGCCATCCACGTTCGACACAAAGCGGAAGGCCATGTCGCGCCTGCTGTAGTGGCGCAACGCCTCATAGGCCATCACGGGCCCAAGATCCGAGCCGCCGATGCCGATGTTGATGACATGCTTGATCGGCTTGCCGGTATGACCTTTCCATTCGCCGCTGCGAATCCGGTCGGAGAAGGCCGTCATGCGATCCAGCACCTCGTGCACCGCAGGGACGACATCCTCGCCGTCGACAATGATTTTTTCGCCCTTGGGCGCGCGCAGCGCCACGTGCAGAACGGCTCGCTTCTCGGTGATATTGATCTTTTCGCCGCTGAACATTGCGTCGATGCGCGCTTTCAGGCCACTCTCCTCGGCGAGCTTCAGCAGCAGGCCGATCGTCTCGTCGGTAATGCGGTGCTTCGAGTAGTCGAGGTAGAGGCCCTCGGCTTCGGCAGTCAGGCGCGTGCCGCGGTCAGGGTCATTGGCGAAGAGATCGCGCAAGTGTTGGCCGTGGATCTTTTCATAGTGCGCGGTGAGGGCTTTCCATGCGGAGAGCTGCGTGAGGGGTGTTGCAGGGGCTGCGGTAGCTGTGCTCATAATCGTGCCTCAAATCTCTCGGAATGTACTCATTGAGCCTTATACACCTTGGATTCACCTGGCGTCCGCTCGGTCACGCAAAAATACGATGACAGGCTGGTTTAGGGGTACCGCGAGGCCGCGCCGGTTCTGGTACGATTTGCCGAGGAGCGCTCCATGCTACGTTTCCCGACACGTTTTCCAGCCATTGCAGCCTTCATCCTGAGCACCACCCTGTTCACACAGGCCCAATCCCCCGCTCCCACGACCACGACAACGACCCCCCCGCCGCCGACGAAGCTTGGACCTGCGGCCGATGTACAGCGCGGCTATGCCGGTCTGAAGGCCAACATTCTGAAAGCCGCCGACAAGATGCCTGCCGAAAACTACTCCTACCGTCCTACCCCGGAAGTTAGGACATTTGCTCGTGTGCTGAACCATGTCAGCGAGGCGCAATTGCGCAGTTGCGGAACGATCAATGGAACCGCTCCGGAAGCGCGATATCAGGTGCCTCCGGAGACTGCCGATAAGGCCGCGATTGTGGCCGCGCTGCAAGCGTCTTTTGCCGAATGCGACAAGGCCTATGCCGCGCTTACGGACGAGAACATTCTGCAGATGTTCACGATCGGACCGGTAACACGGACAAGAATCGGCTATGCGTGGGGCAATGTATCGCACGACAACGAGCAATATGCCACTCTGGCACTGTACATGCGGCTAAAGGGCATAGTGCCGCCGAGCAGCGAAAAGTAGATCTCTCTAATTGCCCGTCGGGATGATTCCTGCGTTCTCGACCATCAGGATGACGGTCCGCTGCGGTGCCCGCGTCCGATGCACGACGCCTCGGGGAACGACGTATCCCTGGCGCGGCGCCAATTCGACGGTCTTTCCCTCCAGATCAATCAGCAGTTCTCCTTCGATAACATAGAAGAACTCGTCGTCCTCATCATGCTTGTGCCAGTGGTACTCACCCTCGATTACCGCCATACGCACTACTGACTCGTTGACCTTGCACAGCGTCTGATTGAACCACTTGTACTCGCAGGCGTCAGCAATAGCCTTCTCATCGATGACTTCCATCGCCGGATAAAGAATGTTCATCCGGGTTTCGTACGGATAAGCGGAAACAGGATCAGCCATGGCAAACACCTCACTTCACCTCAATCGTTCAGCCAGCGATGAATGAGTACATACAGTGCAAGGAAACAAAGTACCCCTCTAGCAATACGAATGCCAACCTTGTCATTAGTCTTCGTCCGCCAATCGCGATTTCATGCGAATCAATGCGTAATGCGCGTTGTCATCCGTGGTATCGCGCGAGGATTGCATGCGATTGGAGCACCTATCGTACCTAACAAAGTAGAGCCTAACAAAGTAGAGCCTAACAAAGCAGAGAACGCTACAACACCAAACGCACTACTGCTCATGCTCTCCGCTCCCCATGGCAAACGCCCGGGCCGATTCGAGCAGCTTTGTTACCGATTCCTTCGAACATGACTCCGAATAGATGCGCAGCAGAGGCTCCGTGCCCGAAGCTCGCAGCAGCAGCCACGTTTTGGCTGCGTTTGGCTTCATTGTTGCCTCTGGATTGTCCAGGAAAAACTTGATGCCATCCAGCGTCTCCACAAGCTCAACCGGCATCCCCGCAAACTCCCTCACTCCCGCATTCGCCCGCGCAATAGTGGCGTTCTTTAATTCGTCGGAAATGTGCAGATCGATGCGCCCATATTGGTGCTCTCCGTATTGCTCCTGAAGAGCCGTCACCAGTTGCCCCAGCGTCTTGCCCTCCTCGGCCATCACATTGGCCAGCAGCAGCGCATTCAGCAGCCCATCGCGTTCGGGCAGGTGCCGCGAAATCCCGATCCCGCCCGATTCTTCACCGCCGATCAAAATGTCCTTCTCGAGCATCAGGTCGACCACGTATTTAAATCCGATACCATGCTCGTGCAGAGTCCGCCCGTAACGCGCGCAGATGCGATCGATCATGCAGGTCGTGTTGAAGGCCCGCGTCACATCACCCGGCCATTTTTTGCGCGAGAGTAGCCATTCCAGCAGCACGGAAAAGATCTTGTGCGGATCGACAAAGTTTCCATGCTCGTCAACTGCACCAATCCTGTCTGCATCGCCATCCGTGACGAACCCGGCATCGCACTTGTGCTCGACAACGGCTTCTTCGAGAGCCCGCACGTGCGGTTCAATCGGCTCGGGATTGATCCCGGGAAACAGCGGGTTGTGTTCGGCGCGAATCTCTATATAGTCCACGCCGATGCTTTTGAAGATGCCCGCGAGAATCCCGCTGCCTGCTCCGTACATGCAGTCGATGGCAAGCTTGAAGCCCGACTTCGCAATCAGATCCAGATCGGCAAAACGCTTTAGCGCGTCGAGGTAGTCGGCGATAAAATCGGATTCCTCGATCAGCGCAGGCTTGTCCGCCAGGGGCAGCGGCTGCTCCAGATACGACTCGATCGCCGACATGATCGATGGCTTGCCCGAGCCTCCATACCAGGCCTTGTACTTCACGCCATTCCACTGGAAAGGATTGTGGCTTGATGTGATCATCACGCCGCCGGCAGCGCCAAGTCCACGAACGGCAAACGAGAGCGCGGGTGTGGGAGTGATACGACTCGCCAGCTTCACCGGTATTCCCGATGCGGCAAGCACTTCGGCAACGGCTCGGGCAAATTGCGGCGAGGCGAAGCGTGTGTCGTAGCCGATACATACGCCTTTCGCCACGACTTCTTTCGGATCCGAGCTTGAGTGCAGGTAATTCGCGATTGCCGCGGCAGCGATGCGGACATTTGCGAAGGTAAAATCGTCGGCGATTATGCCGCGCCATCCGTCGGTGCCGAACTTAATTGCGGAAGGTGTACCCATGCCTCTCCTTGTATCTAGATTCAAGGTGTTTAGAGATCAGCTGCATTGAATCCAGGTTGAAACCACCATGCGAAGCAGGCCTTTCATCAAATCAATAGAAACGGGTTGTGAATGGTGAGTGATTCAATCTTCTGCCCATGTTGCAGGTCTTCCGAGTACAGAATGCTGCATCGGGTCTCGAGAGCCGATGCGAGAATTAGTGAATCGTAAATCTGAAAACCATACCGCTTCGCGATCGTAAGCGCAGCAGCGTGAGTCTCTATGGTAAGCGGCGCGGGCGGCGAACAAAGATCGCGTATGTTGGCAAGCGCCTCCTCGATCTCCTCCCAGTTCATCCCCAGCTTGCGGCGCGCAACATTCGCAAACTCGTTCAGGACCTGAACGCTCAAAACGCCGCCGGCAGCAAGCAGTTGGTCCGCGATCCCCGACTTCTTGTCGCCTTCCTTCAAGATGTAAACAAGAACCGTGGTATCGAAGAAGACGCTAGCGGGCATTCGCTTCGTCCCTGTCAAACCTGAAGCCGGGCGGAAACGGACGGCGAAGTTTCCGCAGTTTTTCCAGCGCCCTCTCCCTGCTTCTGTCACGGCTGACTTCGAATTCTCGCTTCCCGGCAATGCGGATCTCGATCTGATCGCCTTCCTTCAGGTCTAGCGCTTCAACGACCACGGCAGGCAGACGCACAGCCAAACTGTTACCCCATTTCGCGACCTGCATGCTGTGTCTCCTCATCTGGATATACGTAATCCTTAGTATATCCAGTCATTAAATTAGATCTGTCTTACCCCTCGCAGCAAGCTCCTTTACCACTTTGCCCACATCCTGCGAGTGCTCCCGGGTAGTAACCAGAATGGCATCGTCCGTCTCGACCACTACCAGGTCGTGAACCCCCACCAACGCGACAAACTTCTTCGGACTGTAAACATAGTTACCCTGCGCCTCGATGGCCACACTTCCCGCGCTCTCGCTAACGTTGAAGTGAGAATCGGTACTTGAGTTCCGTTCGCGATGATGTTCGTACAACGCCGCCCACGACCCCAGATCATTCCAGCCAAACTCCGCCGGCAGACAATACAGATGTGACCGGCTCTCGCCCTTCGCAGACCGCGGTTCCAGAATGGCGTAATCCACGCTGATGTTCTCGCACTGCGGATAAAGTTCGCCAAACACGCGGTCAAAGTCTGCCGTCCCGTATGCCGTCGCAATTTCCGCCAGCAGCGGAGCCATCTCCGGCAAATGCTCCCGCACTGCATTCGCCAGGGTCCGCGCACTCCAGACAAAAATTCCGCTGTTCCAGTGGTAATTCCCGGCCGCGACAAACTCTTCCGCGCGCTCTCGGTTCGGTTTCTCGGTGAAGCGGCGTACGCGCAATACATTATCGCCAAAGGTCTCGCCGGTTTCGATGTAACCGTAGCCGGTTTCCGGACGCGTTGGCTTTACACCCAGCACAACCATGTTTTCGCCATCTGCCGCCAAGGCCGCGGCCCGTTCAATCACCGCCAGAAACGCCGGCTCATCCGTAATCACATGATCGGCGGGAAACATCCCCAGCACCGCGTCGGGAGAGGTACGCTCGATCAAGAATGCCGCCAGTCCTGCCGCCGGAGCCGTATTCCGCGCCGCCGGTTCGCACACCACCTGGTCCTCAGGAACCACCGGAAGCTGTCCGCAGATCATTTCCGAGAGCAGGTCGTTGGTGATTACCCAGAAATCCTCGGGGCGAGCCAGCGATCTCAGCCGGTCTACCGTACGCTGAATCATGGTCCGCTCGCCATCGAGTGCAAGCACCTGTTTGGCGCACGCCTTTCGGCTGCGCGGCCAGAAGCGTGTTCCACTACCTCCAGCAAGAATGATGGGCCGAAAATCGGTCGTCAAAAGCATTCTCCTTAGCGTGGTTGAATTGCGGAAACCGGCGAATCCTAAACAGCCCTGGGCAGCATGCGTATCACCGTTGCGGACGACTCGACCTCAATTGCCACGCCCCTCGCCGACGCCGGGACAACAGCAAGTTCGCAACGCCCGACAGAGAACGCATCGCCCCCATGGGAAGAAACACGGATCGCACCATCCGCCACGAAAATCATCTGGACGCCGCCGGTGCTCGCCGTCAGGCTGCTGAATTCGCCACCGTGATCCAGGCTCCAGCGCTCGATCTCAAAATACTTCTCGTCTATCAGTAGGGAGTGACGATTCACCGACTGCGGCGGAACCTTCCCCGCCCGCGTCTTCAGCCGCATCGCCTCCAGCGACTTTTCCAGGTGCAGCTCGCGTGGCCGGCCGTAGTCGTACATCCGATACGTCAGGTCGCTGGTCTGTTGCGTCTCGAGAATCACTACTCCCGGTCCCATCGCATGCACCGTCCCGGCATCGACAAAGAGCATGTCACCCTTCTGGACGGGCACCATTTCTAACAAATCCTCAAGCGTCGCAGCCTTGATTGCGGCGCGAACCTCTTCGCATGTCACGCCTTCGCGAATCCCCAGCGCTACCTGCGCTCCTGGCTGCGCGTCGAGCGCATACCAGCACTCCGTCTTGCCACGCGGCGCGCCATACTTCCTTGCCATCGCGTCGTCAGGGTGAACCTGCACGCTCAGCTTCTCCTTGGGAAACAGCAGCTTTATCAGCAGCGGAAATTCGCCATCCCCGAGCGCCGTCCCCAAAAGCTCCTGCCCATGCTGGTCGGTAATCGCCTGCAGCGATTGCCCCGCGAATGCTCCAGTCGCCGCCTTGCACATCTCGCCCGTGAGCCACACTTCGCCGATCGGCTCGCCGTCGGTCTTGTAGTCAAACCAGGGAGCGAGGTCGTGAAATCCCCAGATGCGCGTTCGAAAGTAAGGAGCTAATCGAAACGGAAAGAGTTCATTCATGCCCTTTCAGTATGCCTTAGAACTTGATCGATCTGCACACTTTGCTCCTGTTGGGCGGCCCCTGAGAGTGACTTCGTATTGCTCGTGATACAAGCATAGTATTCAGGCGGATGCCCTGATGACAAGGAACCAAGAGGAGGCCGATGGACAGGAACTGGACAAGAAGGGAGTTTCTCGGCCGAGCGGCAGCGACCTCCCTTGCGCTTGCAGGAACTGCAGGGAATCTTCAAGCGGTGGCGGTTGAGCCTTCGCCTCTGCGCGGCCGATTCGTGACCCACGTTTCAGTCGTACGTGTGAATCAAATTGAGATAACTCCCGATCACTCGATTGGAGAAGACGAAGCTATCGACAATCGCCCGGAACATATCCGGTCGCGGAGAGATGCCTTTTCAGAGGGCTGCCCCGGCGGCAGGATGACCTGGGCTATCAGTTGGCTGGCGCTGCAGGACAGCCGGAAGGAATACCAGGAGGCCCGGCGGCTGCTGGCCTCGTACCACGACCGCTACGGCGACGAGATTACGTTCATTCCCGGCGGCTATTTCGCGCCGATGTACAACACGCGCGAGCAGAACCGCCAGACGATTCACAAGGCGCTGGGCCAGATTTCCGAGATGGTAGGCGGCGGATACCGCGCCCAATGTCTTGTGGCGGGCTTTATGGACGCGGAAAATCAGCGACTCCTCGCCGCGGATGAGGGGATTCATGTGTGCCAGGGCCAAATCTGGAGCCAATATGGCATCGACCACGGGGATGGCGATGGCGGAATCTGCTATCCCTACTACCCCAGCCGTGAACACTACCTGAAGCCAGCCCAAGGTCCGGCGGACTTTATCGATTGCGTTTGCCTGGACGGTTGGACCTGCGACTTTTTGACCGCACGTCGGGACGGCTTTCAAGGTGGCTTCAATAGCCGGTTAGGCGTGGGCCCCATCGAGAGCGTGGGGAACCTTGGAAAAGTTGCTGGCCGCAAGGAGATGCTCGATACCACGGCGGTACATTTTGACCAGGGATACGTCACGAACAATTTCGGCTGGGTGACGGCCATCTGGGAGACGTCGATTGGCCACGATGTGGATTTGACCTGGTGGCTCCAAGCTATACGCGACAGGTGGCCCGATACCCAGGTCATAACCGAAGGCGAGTTCGGCCTGGAGTGGAGGAAGCATAATCTGGACAACACGAAGCTCAACTATCGCTTCGACGCCAAAGGGAGTGGAGCGCCAGGCTCAGAAAAAGAGCTAGAAATACAGTGGTTCATGAACAATGAGTTTCGATTGGCATTGCTGCACAATTGGACAAATGACAGCCCGTGGATGGCGATCGACTTTACCCGTTATGACTTGAAGGCGGAAGAGCCTCACAAACTGCAGCGTGACTGGAACCTGATCAATGTGCTGAATCAAAAAGGCACCCGGCCCCAGGACAAACCATGCCGGTTGCGAGATCTGACGCTGGAAGACCAGCGTCGCATCTATACTCGATATCCGGAGCTAAGGAGCTGGGCTTGATGGAGAAGCGCGGTACCATAAAGTGAGAATGGCTCGTTACTTGGTCACCGGCTGTGCCGGCTTCATCGGTTGCTCGCTTACTGAAGCACTTGTCGAAACCTTTGTCCCACGCGGGGACACCGTTCGCGGCTTAGACAACTTCGAAACCGGCAAACGTGAAAACCTTTCTGCCTTCCGCGACCGGATCGAGTTCGTCGAATGCGATCTACGCAACGCTGGCGCAGTCTCTGAGGCATGCCAAGGCGTCGACTACATCTTCCATGTGGCCGCACTACCGTCGGTCCCGCGCTCGGTGAAGGATCCACGTACCAGCCACAGTGCCAACATCGATGGGACTTTTAATCTCCTCGAAGGCGCTCGAGCCGCCGGCGTGCAGCGCATCGTCTACTCCGCCTCCTCCTCCGCCTACGGAAACCAGCCGGGTTTTCCCCGCCACGAGACCATGGTTCCCATGCCCATCGCGCCTTATCCTGTGCAAAAACTCGCCGGCGAGTTCTATATGAAGAGTTACTGGCAGGTCTACGGGCTTGAAACCGCCTGCCTGCGCTACTTCAACATCTTTGGCCCCCGCCAGGTTCCCGACTCACCCTACAGCGGTGTGATGGCTAAATTCACCCTGCAGATGATGCGCGGCGAGCGGCCTACTATCTTTGGAGATGGCGAGCAGGGCCGGGACTTCACTTATATCGACAATGCCGTCTCCGCCAACCTGCTGGCTATGAATGCCCCGAAGGAAAGCGTCGCGGGCCGGGTTTTCAACGTAGCGTGCGGAGAGCGCCACAGCGTCAACAAGACCTTCCGCATACTCGCCGATCTCCTTGACTTCAAAGCTCAGCCGCTCTACGGGCCGCCTCGCATTGGAGACATCCGGGATTCGCTCGCCGATATCACCGCCGCCTACGAGGCCTTCGGCTACACCCCAGCCATCAGTTTCGAGGAAGGCCTGCGCCGCACCGTCCTCTGGTACCGGCAGCAATATGCCGAGGTCGCCGCGGGGTAAGGTCCGGATGAGGTCCGAGCCGGCTCAAGCCGGGCTGCCTGTTTTGACACGACGATTTCCTCGCTTTTTTGATGCCCGGCCTCGATCTACAGGCGTATAGTCGGCTTGCCGTAAGACTTCCTCTCAAAAAAAGGCAGGAGAGCCATGAAGAAATATGTTGCGGAATTGGTTGGCACCTTCGTACTGGTATTCGGCGGTGTCGGCAGCGCCGTTCTGGCTGGCAGCCACATCGGATTTACGGGAGTGGCCTTCGCCTTCGGCCTGTCCCTGCTGGCTATGGCCTATGCCATCGGACCCATCTCCGGCTGCCACATCAACCCAGCCGTCACCCTCGGCATTCTCATTGCGAAGAAAATCGACGCCAAGGACGCCGTTCTCTATATGGTTGCGCAGGTCATCGGCGCCGTCATAGGTGCAGGCACGGTCCTGTTCGTCGCCAAAGGTCTGCCCTACAGTTACGCAGCCCACGTGAGCGGCCTTGGCGCCAACGGCTACGGGGCGCATTCTCCCGGGCAGTTTTCCCTGGCCGCATGCTTCGTCGCTGAGGTCGTACTCACTGGCTTCCTGGTGCTGACGGTTCTCGGCTCGACCGACATCGCTGCTCCAGTCGGCTTCGCCGGAATCCCCATTGGCCTGGTGCTGGTATTGATTCACCTGGTCGGTATTCCCATCACGAATACTTCGGTGAACCCCGCGCGCAGCATTGGACCGGCGATTTTCGTCGGCGGATGGGCTTTGCAACAGCTGTGGCTATTTATTGTTGCGCCCTTTATAGGCGCGGTGCTGGCAGCTATTGTTTACGCTTTCATCCGGCAGGTGGCACCGCCTATCACCACCCGAGAGGCCGAGCGCGCCCTGGCGACCGAGCAGATCGAACGCGCCATCAACGCAGACCGCAGGTGATTTGACGGATATTGGAGACGGCCCCACCTTCGTGGCAAACCAACGCCGCGAAGGTGGGCGCGCCTCTTCGCATAGGCGTTCCTCTGAGCGCTCGTAGATTTCCGACTCCTCTCTCGTCATGGTGATTTCTGTGGTCATGAAATCACGTGCATGGTTGGACGACTTGCCTCGGCCCACCCCCGAGCTGTGCTACGCTCGAATCGCATTTACACTAAAGATGTGGGCGCGTCTGTTCGCCTCCGCCACCAGTTGGATGCCGTAGAAGTCTGTCAAGCAAGCACTTGATCTTTTTACGAATGCCTAGGTGTTTCCTAGGTAACCCACTCGGGCTACCGGCTTTAATGTAATAGATTCACGATACCCCTATGTTCTCGGCGTGTGTGCGCAGATCAAAAGCGGAGAGACACATGTGGCGTAATGGTTTCACAGCGGCGTACCGGGTTGCGGCCCTTTTCCTTTTCGCACTCCCGCTGGCGGCCCAGCAGCTTGACTCTCTCCCGACAGCGCCTTCGGTCAGTGCTGCCGGTCGCACAAATCTGGAATCCGCGACAGGGTGGCGCCAGACGCCGCCGCATGAATTCAAGCTTGGCGAGACCACGCAATTGCCCGGCGTAAACGACGTCGACCCTGCAATCTACGACGTTTCGGGTATCGCCCCGTCTTCTGTCGTCCATGGTATTAACCACGACCCGGTCGACGGAGTCGGCATGAAATATTCCTTTGATGACCCGAAAGCTGCGTCTCGTTCCGCGTTCCCCGATCCCCCCGCCGCGAACGATGCCAGCGCGGTTTCCCACGTTGTTATCCAGCCGATCGCGCCGCCGCCAGCCGATACGAAGATTCGCTGGAAAACCGCTAATAAGGAATCTCTGCTGTCCATCGGGATCATGCACACCTTCAATCTTTGGACTGAGGCGGGAACTCGAGACGCTCTCAATGGGCCGTGGCTGGACGACTACCTGCATTCGGTTGCCGAGTTGCGGGGTTGGAGCGACAGTGACAGATTTATGGCTCCGTATGTTGGGCATCCCATTCAAGGGTCAATTTTCGGCTTTATCCTGCGTGAGAATGATCCGAAATACCGAAATGTGCAGTTCGGTGACGGGCGGGATTACTACATCAGCTTGCTACGTTCCATGGCCTACTCGGCGGTATGGCATACGGAGTGGAAGATAGGTCCCGCCAGTGAAGCTTCGATCGGCAACGTGATGCTGCATGCTTCGCCGGGATTTATCACGCTGGTTGACACTCCGACGCTGGGCGCGCTGACGATGTTGGCCGAGGACGCGGCGGACCGTTATCTGATTATCGGGTTGGAGAACAGGACCACCAACCGCACGCTGATTGTCCTCGCGCGAAGCTTCCTGAATCCGGGGCGGTCGTTCGCGAACGTGATGGCGTTCAGGATGCCGTGGTCGCGAGATACTCGCATCGGAATCATCGGTGAAAATTACCTCTTACGTAAGGAGCTGGTAGAAGACTACAAGCATGGGGGCGGAGAAAAGCCGTTTGAGTTTGTGCGCCGTCCGGACTCGAGGGACCCAGATAGCTATCCAAAGACAGCGCCCATCGAGTTGGCGGCTTATCCCAATTATGAAAGATTTTCAGACGGCCATAATTGCATCGGCGGCGGGGGTTCCGGTGCGATGCGCGTAAATCCCGGCCTGCAGATTCTGGCTGAAGTGAATGGATGTCTGGTGATGGGCATGCCGGCATACAATGACAGCGCCGATTCGTTGTTCTATGGTTCAGGTTTTCGGTGGACTCCACTGGCGGACCATCGTCTGTCGCCTTTTGTAGAAGTCTTATTCGGCGGAAGAAAAGTTACCTACGAGGTCGATAATCCCGCTCTGCACGAAGAGCTCAAAAAGGAATGGAACGACGGAAACGGCACCCTGCCTCATTTCCCGAAGCGCAGTGACTGGTCCACCGAGGTTTCGGAAAATGGTCCCAGCCTTGCGTCGGGCGGCGGACTGGATGTGGTTGTCACGCGGCCTTTCACCTGGCGCCTCATCAATGTGCAATACACTCACAGCTGGATGTCTGACGTGGAAATGATCCACCCGCAAAGTGGAATTCGAATTACGACCGAAGCCGTGTTGCGCATCGGCACGTGGTAACTCCGCATGGTCCCGAGCCCGCGGCAGCGAACGAGGTCATCGACCGGCTGGCTTGACGGCTTGCCTGAGACACATCAACATGACATCCTTACACATCAAAGTTCCATGTGAATAAACATCGAGATCGACGATCAGTTGCTGCAGCAGGCCATGCGTTACAGCGGCGGCGCACCAAGAAAGCCGCCATCGAAGCCCGCCTGCGCCTACTGGTGAAGACCGACTCTCAGACCGCCATCGGCAACTCCAAGGCAAAATGCAATGGGAGGGAGATCTCACCCAATCCGACTTGGCAGAGTCGAGAAATAGCCTGCCAGCATGGTCATCGTAGACACCACCGTCTGGATCGATTACTTGCACGGCATCGCAAGCCCGGAAGCCGCTTGGTTGGACCACGAGTTGAGCCAACAGCGCCTTGGCTTAACAGACCTTATCCTATGCGAAGTACTCCAAGGCATCCGCGAAGAGGCTGCTTTCAGAAGAGGGCAGAGCAAGCTCCTGAACTTATGAAGTCTTCGCGACCGGAGGAGTGGAGCTGGCCGTGGCGTCAGCCCGCAATTACCGGACGCTGCGCGCCGTGGGCCACACTGTACGTAAGACGGTGGATTGCCTCATCGCGACCTCTTGTCTTGACGCTGGACACGCCCTCCTTCATCGGAACCCGACTTCGATCCCTTTGAAAAGCATCTCGGGCTTCGCGTCGTTCATCCTCAGCGTGTTACTGCCCTCCCGCCGCCTTTACCAAATCCTCCAGCGGACCAAGCACCGTGAACCGCACCAGCCCGACCGGCTTCGCGGCCTGATCGATCACCACCAGCTTTGCCTGGGCCCATCTCGACGGAGCAGCCTCGTGCTTCTCCAGGTATTGCAGTGCCTCCAGCCCTGCTGTCCCCAGATCCGCAAGCTGTTGCGCCCGTGGCTCCGGGTCCTGCAGCAGCGGGGCTCCCACCATCAGCGCCTGCGCCTTCGGGCCGGCTGCTATCCAGCTCTCGAACATCGCCGCCAGCTCCGCCCGTGAGTCCGCGTCGTGATTTGCCAGATACTCCCGCACCAGCACCTGCATCCCGTGCCGCGACGGGGGATCGGGCCGAACCGCGTCGATCAGATGATTCATCGGCGTCAGCTGAGACGTATGCTGCATCTCATACCGCTGGTCGAAGCCCACCGGCTGAAGCACGCTAGCCAGCACTCGCAGAGGCTCAATCTGCGCCGTCCCAGAAAGCTGCCGCAGACCCACGCCCTCGGCGGAAAGCTGCGTCAGGCCTACTCCCTCCAGCCGCAGCGACTGCACCCACAGCCGCCGGTACATGTCATCGACGTTGTTCACGCTCTGCGCCGACCACAGCCGTTCGGCAATCGCGGCCGTGCGCGGCCAGATACGCGAATCGATGGTGCGCGGCGATACATGCTCGCTCCACATGCATGCCTCTCCGCCAAGGATCCGTGCCTGTTCCTCCGGTGTCAGGTTGCTCGACCCGGGCAGCGGATCAACCAGGTAGTGCCGCTCGGCGGAATCGATGTGATCGAGATAGTACCCCGCCGAAAGAATCCCGCGGTATCCGGCCTTCGCCGTCGCCGCCAGCGAATCGAAGCCTCGCCACGACTGGATCACAGCGTCCTTGGAAAGCCCGGGCGCAAAGATCTCATCCCACCCGACCATGGTCTTGCCGTGCTTCTTCAAAATCGGGAGCAGCTTCTGGTTGAAATAGGTCTGCAGCGCCGAGGTGTCCTTCAAATCATGCGCTTTCATGAACTCCTGAATGCGCGGATTCGCCTTCCACTGCACGCCGTTGTTCTCGTCTCCGCCGACGTGCATAAACGGGTCGGGAAAAATCTCTGCCATCTCCCCTATGAAGAGATCAAGAAACTTGTACGTGCTCTCCCGCGTGGGGTCCATCACCGGATCGAAGATGCCATACTGGCGCTCTACCTGGTACGGGCCGCCATGGTCTGGTCCAGTCCCGCTCGCCAGCTCTGGATAGCCCACCATCCACGACAAGGCATGTCCCGGAATATCGAACTCCGGCACCACGCGAATCCCCCGCTCCCGCGCGTAGGCTATGACCTCGCGCGCCTGATCCTGGGTGTAGAACAGGCCGTCGGAGCCCAGTCCGGTCAGCTTGGGAAAGGCCTTGCTCTCGATGCGAAATCCCTGGTCGTCGCTCAAATGCCAGTGGAAGACATTCAGCTTCACCGCCGCCATGCCGTCCAGCGTCCGCTTGATCACCTCTACCGGCTGGAAGTGCCGGCTAACATCGATCATCAGCCCGCGCCAGCGAAAGCGCGGCGTGTCTTCAATCGAAACCGCTGGCAGAAAGAAACCCGAACCCTGCACCTGAACCAGCTGCAGCAATGTCTCCAGTCCGCGCATCGCGCCTACCACCGTCGCCGCCTTCAGATGCGCGCCGCTTGACGTGACATCGAGCGAATACGTCTCGTTCTCATCGAGACCCTGAATCGCCTCACCCGCTCCATCGACGGAGACGGTCAGGATGGCAGCTCCCGTCGTTGGCACTGTAGCGATCTGCACTCCGGTCTGCGTCTTCAACCGGAACAGCGCCCGCGCGATTGCCGCATCCAGCCGTGCATCGTGAAATTTGTCCGCGCCGGCCGTGAATTGCGGCGTTAGCACCAAGCCGCCTGACTGCACGGTCAGGTGCGCCGGCTGCGGCATCAATGTGTTGTTAAAGATCGCATTTTGCGCCTCGGCGCTCATCGCCACCGTCCCCAAAACCAAAGCCAACATCGCTGCAACCGCAAATCGCTTGATCACGCTTTTCCACCTATCGCTAAAAATAATCTGCCGAAGAACTTTCTGAGAAATTGGCGCAAAGGCACTCTTCAGCAGTCTCTGTATACCTGTCTATACTTGTCAAGAGAGGAAGGACTTCCCCGGCTCATTCGCAGTGCAATGCCGCCATGGGATCGACGCTCGCAGCGCGTCTCGCAGGGATGTAGGCTGCCAGGGCAGCCACTCCGGCAAGAAATAAGGCGGCTCCAAGATAAATCAAGGGATCGGTCGCGCTGATACCAAGCAGTTCCGCGCGACTACCCATCGCCTCGCCCACAAACGAGGTCGCTGCAAAGACGCGGGAAGCTGCCAACGCGAGCGCCAGCCCGATTGCCAACCCAAGCGACGCTACCGTCAAACCCTGCCGGACCACCAGTCCGAGCACGTCTGCCGGACGCGCCCCCAGCGCCATCCTGATTGCGATCTCATGCGTCCGCTGCGTCACCGCATAGGCCAGCACACTGTACAGCCCCACTGCTGCCAGGATCACGGCAATTGATCCGAGTGCGCCCAGCAGGCTAGCCGCCAGCTTTTGCGGATACAGCGAAGCCCCGATGTACTCCTCTAGGGGCACCGCATCAAAGACCGCCACTTTCGGATCGATCTCTCGTACTTTCTGCCGCACCGTCGCCAGTGCCGCATTCGGATCGCCCTTAGTCCGCACATAAAATGCCAGCGTCATGTCGGCCCGATAGATCTGCCGGAATGGGACGTAGAAATATGGTGTCGGCGCTTCGCTTAAATAGTGATATTTGCTGTCCTGAGCTACGCCGACCACTGTGAACCATTCACCCCAGCCATGGATGCGCCGCCCGATCGGATTGCTTGTCCCAAAGAACCGGCGGGCAAATGTCTGATTCACGATCATTACCAGCTGTGACTTCTCATCGTCGTGCTCGGTAAAATTTCTGCCTTGGGTCAGTGGAATCCGCATCAGCGGGAGATAGCCGGGCGAGATCACGTTGCGAAAGATCTTCATGTTCTCGCTCTGGCTCGGCTCGTAGCCTTCGATCTTCAAATCCTCCCACCAGCTTGGCTCGAAACCCAATGGCACACCGTCGGAGTAAGCCGCGCTCACCACGCCTGGCGCTGAGTCCACCTTTTCCTCTAGCCGCCTGCTGAATTCCTTCCGCTGTTCGAGGTTGTATCCGCTGGTTGAAAGGTAAAACTGCGACAGCAGCACGTGTCTTGGATCGAAGCCCGGCTTAATCTCGCTCGTCGCCGCAAAACCGCGCGCGAACAACCCCGCACCGATCAGCACCACAAGCGCCAATGAGACCTCCGCGGCTACCAACATCGAGCGCAGCCGATTCGAACGAACGCCTGTCGTGCCGCTTCTGCCGCTCTCATTCAGGCCTTCATTCAAATCCGCGCGACCCGCCTGCCGCGCGGGAACCAGTCCGGCCAGCAGCGCCGTGAAAACACAGAGCAGCGTTGTAAAGCCAAGCACACGACCGTTCCATTGCAAATCCAGCCCCAGAGGATACATCTGTCCCGGCGGTAGCAGATATACGAGCGCCCGGCTCATCCAATTCGTAGCGGCCATCCCCGCCAAAGCGCCACCGGCTGCCAGCAGCAGACTCTCCATCAGAACGAGCCGCGCCAGCCGGGCCCGTCCCGCGCCCAGCGCCAGCCGCGTGCTGAACTCCTTTTGTCGCGCTGCCGATCGCGCCAACAGCAGATTCGCCACATTTGCGCAAGCGATCAGCAGTACCAGCGCGCATACTCCCGTCAGGATGCGCAGCGGCCCAAGCAGCAAACCTTGAGGGCCAAAATGCGACTTCCACAGGGGCAGCAGCGTGGCGCTCATCCCTTGGTCCATGTCTGCGTCCGCGACCGCCATCCGTCTGTAGAGCGCAGTCAATTCCTCCTCCGCCTGCTCCAGCGCCACCCCCGGTTTCAACCGCGCGAAGCCCAGCATGTTCCGGTCTCCACGGTCGCGCAGCATCCACTCCTCAACCCCGTTCAACTGGGGCTGCATCATGTACGGCACCCACACGTCGAAGCCCTCGCCCGCCATCGATCCGTGGAATCCGGGCGCGGCCACACCCACAACCGTCAGCTCATGCTGGTTGACGCGAATCGTGCTGCCTACGATCTTTGGATCAGCGCCGTAATGGGATCGCCAGAAGCGGTCGCTGATCACCGCAACCGGAAACGCTCCCGGCTTGT
>Ga0206959_10056_pt1 | contig 34225 bp, 40 predicted proteins | sample Alteio_BWOrgHeat_31_FD_152971 | JGI IMG/M metagenome (GOLD analysis project Ga0206959, IMG submission 152971) | Enriched cells from forest soil in Barre Woods Harvard Forest LTER site, Petersham, Massachusetts, United States -... | ecosystem: Environmental > Terrestrial > Soil > Temperate forest >...
CCGGAGTCCCATGAACCAGCTGCTCGATCCACGCCGCCGTCGTTTTCTTCGGCTCACCCATGGCCGCATTCGACACGTCCTCCCACGCTTCCCACGTCGCCAGACGCTCTGCATATGCATCCCGTGCTCTCGGCAGAATCGAGTTGCCCAGTCCGAGTCGCAGCGGCGGATCGTTCGTGTCGACAAGCTTCAGGACGGCTTCTGCAGTCGCCTCTGGGTCGCCCCGTTCCATTCCGGCCAGACGCGTCAGAAACTGCTTCCGAAACTCCGCGTATGGCTCCAGAGCATCCGCGATCTCTGCGGATTTGCCAAAATCGGTCGCGTAAGCTCCAGGCTCAACCAGCGTCACCTTGATGCCGAAGGGTCTCACCTCCTGCGCCAGTGATTCGTGCAGAGCTTCCACCGCCCATTTCGTGGCACAGTAGAAGCCGATGAGCGGCAGCGCTGTAATTCCAAGACCGCTCGAAACCCCGAGGATGTGTCCGTTCCCTTGCTTCCGCAGCAGAGGCAGGGCCGATCGCAACACCCGAACCATCCCGATGTAGTTCGCGTCGAACAAGTCACGGATCTGTTCGTCGCTCGCCTCCTCTGTAGCCGCGAAAAGGCTCGTGCCGGCATTATTCACAAGAACATCCAGCCTGCCGAAATGCTCGAACGCCTGCTGAACGACCTGGGGAACCTGCTCCGAATTGGTCACGTCAAGAGCCATTGGCAGGACCGCGTCTCCGAAGCGCTCTTTAAGGTCTGCGATGTCTTCCAGCCTTCGCGCGGTGGCCGTGACCTTATCTCCGCGCTGGAGCGCGGCCTCGGCCCAGATGCGGCCAAAACCGCGAGAAGCGCCTGTGATGAACCATGTCTTCTCCATATTGATTCCTCTCAAATTGGCTGAGTTGGGTTTAGTTTGTGCGCAGTGTCCCTCTGCCTCTCTTCAAGCCTGCGCATAACGCATATTTCCAAGATCGGTGAGAAGGTCAGGGCCAGTCGGGTTCCAACCCAGCTTTGTTCGGGTCTCCGCACTGGAGGTTTGAGCGTCCCATCCCGCGAAGGATCCGAGAAAGCCAAAATGCTCTTGGGCCTGCCCCGGTGAGATAGAAATGACCGGCACGTTCAGGCCGCGGCCGATGACGGTGGCAATGTCTTTCAACGGCACCCCCTCTTCGGCGACCGCCTGGTACCGGGCTCCCGTGTGCCTTTTTCGAGAGCAAGTCTGTAGAGACGCGCAGCGTCGACCACATGCGCGGCGGGCCAGGGATTGAGTCCATCGCCGCCGTATGCTGAGACACGCTTGGCACGCGCTATAGCGATCAGCGGGGTTACGAGTCCTTGTCTTTACTGCCCGAATTGACGAACAGCAGCCGCCCCGATTAAAACGGAGACAGTCTCCGAGTGAGTAGATAATCGGAGATAGTCTCCGGTTGCAGGAAATTTTGGAAATGAAGAAGAAACATTCCCAACCTGCCAAGCGAAAGCCGCGAACGGATGCTCTGCGCAACCGCGAGCGAATTCTCGAAGTGGCGAAGGGGGCTTTTACGCGCCACGGCGCGTCTACCAGTCTGGACGACATCGCGAAGCAGGCGGGTGTCGGAGCCGGTACCTTGTATCGCCATTTCCCTACACGGGATGCGCTGATCGAAGCGGTCTATCGGAGTGAGGTTGAAAAGTTGGCCGCGGCAGCGCGCGGGTTCATCGCCGCGATGTCTCCGATCGAATCCCTGCGCGCCTGGTTGCTACTGTTCGTCGATTACATCGCGGCAAAACACATCATTGCGCCCGCTCTCAACAGCGTCGCCGGAGGTCCTTCCAGGCTCTATGAGGGTTCTCGCAGCCTGGTCCAGGGAGCAATCGAAGAGTTGGTGAAGCGCGCGAAAAAGAGCGGCGATGTGCGAAGAGATATTGACGCCTCCGATCTACTTCGGGCGGTGATCGGCGTCTCTTATGTGAGCTCCGGGGGTGATTGGCAGCAAAGCGCCAGAAGACTGGTAGACATCCTCATCGCCGGTTCTCGCCCAGCCGAATAAAGCAGGGCACGCGACACGTTTTAAAGAGCTACTCGGACAAACACCACTGGAATATGTAACCGAGTGGCGGATGCAGAAGGCGATGCAGTTACTCGAACAGCGTGACCAAAAACTCATAGACGTCGCTCGGTCGGTCGGTTACGAGTCCGACGCTGCGTTCAGTAAGGCGTTCAAGCGAGTTGTCGGGGCCAACCCTGGTAAATACCTCAAACGTGGATTTGAAGATCTGGGTCAGGGTAATGCCGGGATGGCGGAGGATTTTTGAAGCGGAGGATTCTGACGTCCGGCGACGACATGTTCGCTGTGTACCGGTGGGATGCAGTGTAGATGCGAAACCGGCAAGAGATCTCATGACGGAGGCACGGAAGCAGAATCAAGTTGCTCTTCGGGAGCGGCTTCTCAAAGCACGGCAAAGCGGAGAGTTGCCGAAGGGGATCAATGTGGACGACGACACCCGGTACCTCTCATCCATAATTGCCGGTCTTTCCATTCAGGCAGCAAATGGTTCCACGATGGAGGAACTCGAGAGGACCGCGAAGATGGCCCTTCGACAGCTGGGTTTCTGAGGCGCGGCGTGGCCGCTCCGGCTCTATCACCAAAATGCATAATTGATTGCTGCATAGCTAATCGCCTCTGCCTCCCTTGCTGTCCGGATCGGCTCGTACTTTGTCTGAAAGCTCTGCAGCACTTCATGCGGCGCGCTCTCTGGGGTGCCGCGATTGAAAACCGGGTTCGGCGCATACTCAATCGCAAGCTGGATCTCCTGAGCAGCTGCGTCTTCACGTAGAAGAGAGACCAGCACCAGGGCCGCATCCAAGCCAGCCGTCACACCAGCAGCGCTGATGTAGTTGCCGTCCACCACCACCACCCTTGCATCCGCCACAACTGCGCCGTAATGCGGTGTCAGATGCCGAACACTCCAATGAGTCGTCACTTGTTCTCCCGCGAGCACACCCGATGCACCACACAGCAGGGCTCCGGTGCAGACCGAAAACTGGAGCTTTTGGCCCTGAGCGTGCTTGCCGATGAGGTCAAGCACTTCTTCATCGTGCATCAGCCCTTGCTGGCCATGACCGCCGGGCACGAGCAAAACATCAAAGACTCCTGCTTCCGCAATGCTCACATCGGTCGAAAGCCGAAGCCCTTGCACGCCGCGAACAGGCGCAACTTTTTGCCCAATGATCTGGATGGTTGTATCGGGCATGCGTGAAAGAACTTCAAACGATCCCGTAAAGTCAATCGGATACATCCGCTCGTAGATCAGGCAGCCCACGTTGAGCGGTTGCTTTGTAATCCGCGGCCTGGGTCTGTCGCCAACCAGCAAAGGAGCGCTCATAGAGGTTCATTCCCCCCTGGCATCCGTAGGAAACATGCACTCCACACGTAATTCCTGCGCCGTGATGCACTGCGGTGTACCGACGGTTGTGATCAGAGAAAAATAGGAGAAGCGCTGGTTCCCTTTTCGAAACACCATGGGTAGCACTGGACTCTGTGGGGTGAGTGATGGTTTTAGCTCTGCAACACCGGGATACTCCCGCAACCGCTTCAGCAACTCCTGGAGTTTCGCATCCAGTACCTGTCCCACCGCTTCCCGCCGGACCCTTTGCAGCAGACTGGCCGCTACCTTTTCCCACTCCTCAACAAAGGGCCGTATCGCCGCCGGATCGAACATCAGGTCGAGAAGGTTGCGCGGCTTTGGTCTTTTCTCCAGATCCACAAATGATCCAAAGAATCGCGGCGCGGCTTCATTGGTCCGAATCACATTCCAGTACCGGTCCAGCACGAGCGCGGGGTGCGGCTCATGCTGATGAAGCATCCGCTCGATGGCCTGCGTTACGACCGCCATCTGCTCGGCATTCATGCTTTGTTCGCTGTACTGAGGAGCAAATCCTGACACAAGCAGCAGGACATTCCTTTCGCGGAGCGGAATGTTCAAGGCATCGGAAACGATGGATAGAAAATATCGACTGGGGGCGCTCCGCCCGCTTTCTACAAAGCTCAGATGGCGCTGTGAGATCCCTGTATCGAGCGAGAGATCGAGCTGGCTTTTGCCGCGCTCCTTTCTCCAGTAGCGCAACAACTCCCCGAGCTGAGGAACCGTGGAGGCAGATTGCGTAGCCATTCGATCTCCCTCTCGTCAGAACTGGACGCGGCCGACAGAGTCAAGCCGCGGCGGTAGTATCCGTTCTCCGCTGTAATCCTCGCCACGCGTGCTGCCGGAAAGGATCTTCCAGCGGCGGATTGGCGATGGTTCCAGCGTAGTTGGTGATCGTCGAGGCCGCCACTATGGCGATAACTTCGAGGACCTGTTCCTTCGTGAAGCCGGCAGCGATGAACGAATCGAGTTCCTGGTCGCTCAAATGCCCGCGTTTCTCAATGAGCGTCCTCGCCAATGTGGAAAGTGCAGCAAATCGCTTGTTCGTGGGTACGCGCCCCTCGCGGATTGCGGCTGTTTCCTCAGAACTGATTCCCTGCTGAAGAGCCAGCGCCGTGTGGAATGCCACCGCATACGTGCTCGAGTTCGCGACTGCGTCTGTCAACAGAACGATCTGATTTTCCGCCTCGCTGAGGCCCGGGCTATGCACCTGCCCAAACAGGCCAACAAGGGAGTTGATGAGTTTCGGTGAATTTGCAATGACTGCGGGAAGATTCGGTAGAACACCAAACGCGTTCTGCAACTGTTCAAGAGCCAGTTTTGACTTGTCCGGCGCCGAAGCGATGGTATGAACGGGATAGTTCGGCATGTAATTCTCCTTTGAGATCTGCGGCCCCGCAGGCAATCCTGGTCGGCTACAGATCTACTATCGAACAGATCGCGAGGCGCAGCAATTACCTCCCAGGTAATTGCTTGATGCGAAGACGTTCTCGCAGAAGTTGCCTTGTCCTCTCCTGCTTACGACGGCCAGCAAGAAGTTGGACAAATGCTCTGATGCGAACGCCAGAGCTTGTGAGTTGCGCAGCTAGCACTCCGCTAGTCCCGTGAGTCTCCACAGTTATCTATCGCATGAATCAACAAGCCTTTACACAGCCTATCGGATCGCCTCGATGAGAGAAGTGGTTGATCCTCGCGGAGGCTAGCTATGTGGTCGTCACCTGTCACAGCCTGACGCACATACCAGCTGCTTTCCAGTTGCTGCATCTCTTGAGTTCAAAGGTGAACTCAAGAGATGGCCCATACTAAGCATGGTCTGCGACAAGGAATGTCTGGTTCTTTTCCATGGACTTTGTCAACTTCTCAAAATCGGCCTGAGAGAGTTGAGCGGGCAGGAAATCTATCCTGCCATCCGGTTGCACTGCATCCTTCATCATCCGCTCGTGGTGATACGTTGAAACACTCAGCATGCGGCACGGATGCTCACTCTTGTTGAAGAATGTGTGAGGCGCATTGGGTTGCACCACCAGGCTTTCGCCGGATTCATACACGTTCCACTCGGCGGCACCCTGGCTGTTCCAGGACGCAATAGCCAGAGTGCCTTCCAGTACATAGAAAAACTCCGCAAATGGGTGCTTATGAAGTGGAATGCCCATGCCCGGCACGACCGTGGTCTCATAAATGGAGAAGGTGTAGCCCGTGTTCTCTCCCAGTGCCCTCCATAGCAACTGCATGGGCCCGATTTCCAGCGCCGGGCCGCCCGTTTTGTTATTCCTGATCACGTTGTGATGAATGACTTCTTCAAGCGGTGTGGGGAAGTTTGGCATATAGGTTTCCTTTCGTGAACAAAGTTGGTGCTCTGGGGTGAACGCCAGAGCTTGTGAGTTGCGCAGCTAGCACTCCGCTAGTCCCGTGGGTTTCCACAGTTATCTGTCGCATGAATCGTTTACAGGCCCTCGATGAGAGAGGTGGTTGATCCTCGCGGAGGCCTTGCTATGTGGTCGTCACTGTCACGGCCTGACGCACATACCGGCTGCTTTCCAGTTGCTGCACCATGAAGGCTGCCAGATCCACCCGCCCGATCTTGTGCGCCTTCTCGCCGCCCTCCGTGCTCAGCACCCTGGCAACGCCGGTCTTCTCGCCGTCCGTCAACATCGGCGGCCGCACGAGCGTCCAGTCCAAGTTGCTGCCTTCGATCTCGGCCTCCATGCCCGCCTTGTCTACCAGCAGACCCCGCAGAAACGTCCTCATGAGCAGGTGCTCGTTGAAGAAGCCGGCGTTCTTGACGCTCTCGCCCGCACCAACCACCGAAATCTTTAGCAACCGCCGCACGCCATTGCGCCGCATCGCGTCCACAATATTGTGTGCCGCGCTCGTTTCCATCGTCGTCACTTTCCACGGCGTCTTGCCGCCCAGCGCGTCGATCACCGCATCCTGTCCGGCGACCGCAACGTCGACCGCGGCCGCGTCCAGCACGTCGCCCGCAACAACTCTGACATTCGCCTTCTTATACTGCGCGGCGCCACGCACGAAAGCCGTCACCTTATGTCCGGCCGCCAGCGCCTCATTTACCAGCGCTTCTCCGCTCTTGCCCGCTGCTCCAATCACTAGAACTTTCATCGCATCCTCCTTTTGCCTCGTATTTGGCCGCCCATCCAAATGAGCGACCTGGCCATTAGAGGCCCAGGAAAACCATTGGTTGCAAAATAATCGGTGGTTTTAAAACCGCTGGTTATAAATAAACAAACGGTCGCCAAAATCGTCAAAAGGGACTAAGCTATTGAAGTGACATCCACATCACCAAGTCGCCGGGTAGAGCGCAAGGAAAGGCTGCGGGGCGAAATCCTTGCGGCTGCCAGCAAAATGTTTGCCGATCGCGGCTACGAAGCCGTGACGCTTCGCGAGATCGCTAAAGAGATTGGCTATACGCACGCCGTGATCTATCAGCATTTCCCCGACAAATGGCATATTCTTGCCGAGTTGAGCCGCGAGACGATCGGGCTGATGGTTCAGAACTTCGACGCCATTGCCGCTAAACATCTTTCACCGAAAGAGCGTCTTTTTGCGACTTCACGCGGCTTGATTCAGTTCTGCACTGCCCATCCACAGCAGTTCCGTAACGTCTTCTTTGGGCCGGAGAACCGCAATGGCGTCCGCGCTGGACAATATATCAACGACATTGGCGCGCCGTTGTTCGGACGATTCGTGCAGCTCTTTTTCGATGTTGCCAAGGATGAGGGATTGCCAAATAAGAATGACGTAGTGGTAGCTCACACCTGGTGGTTTACGATCTTTGGCCTCGCCACACTCATGGTCATCCAAGGGGTTGTGCCTGACTTGCCTGACCAGACTCTCGTGGTCGAGCAAACGATCGCCACGCTTTGGGCGGGCGTCCAGGCTGTGCCGCGATTGCCGAAGAGTGCAATCACTAAGCGATCCGGCCGATCCCGTGCCTCAAAGCAATAACAGCTTCTGTCTACTTAGGAGGACATAGATGGAAACGAGCGATTGCAAGCTTTGCCTTTCGAGGAGCGTTGATTTACGCGCCAGCCATTTCCTGCCGTGCTCGCTCTACGCGCTGATGCGATCAGAAGACTAAGCCCCCGTCTATATCTCCAAAGAGTCGATGTACTCCTCGACAAAACAGGTCAAGGATTATGTGTTCTGCGCCGACTGTGAACAATGCTTCGGTAAGGTTGAAACGTGGATCAAACCGATGCTACTGGAGGTTGGAGGACCGTTCTTATTGCGCGAACGCCTGATGAAGCAAGCGCCAATCGATAAGACGGCAGATTGGGAACTCTACGAGACGGTGTCAAATCCGGAAATCAACGTGGATAAGCTCACGCACTTTGGCATCGGAGTGTTCTATAAAGGCGCGGTGCATCCATGGAAGAACGGAACTCCGGAACCGTATCTGGAGGTCGCGCCGGAAGAGCAGGAATCTCTACGAAAATACCTCCTCGGCCTCGCAGATCTGCCGAAGGGTATGGCTCTCTCTCTGTCCGTCGATTCGTTGCCGGTCGTGTGGCAAGGAATGATTCAACCCTATCGTGCTGAACCACTAGGCGGATTTAAGCGATACGTGTTCTACGTCCCCGGCATCTTCTTTCATCTCCTCATTGGAGAAGGGGTACAGGGCGTTGTGCCGAACTTCAGTCCGGACCCGAGACATCTAATCCTCGATGATTGGAAAGTGTGGGGTGCCCGTACTGTGCCGACCGGAATATCCCGCGACGAACCAGATTGTGTTTCAATGCCGGGATCAGATATCGCCGACCGCTTCAGCGCCATTTGGAAATTCCATGTGAGCGGCCGGAAGGTCGAGGCGAGACACCTGTTTACTGCCTGCCTCCCGTTATTGCGCTATGAATTGCAGCCTGCTCTCGGTGTCTCAACCAAATGACACGCATGCCCCGTTCTGTGTCGGGTGCGTGCTGGACTGATGGATGTTCTCCTCTCTTTGATCAGCGGCCTTCCCTCCTCACTCTCCGCCATCGACTGCTGGATTTTGTGCGCGTTCCCGCTGACCGGCTAATACACAACGTACACATCCGGCTTAGACATAGCCTCTACTACAGCCGCCAAGCCGAGAAACATCATCTGCTGGGCCGCTTGCTGTTGTGCTGCCTGCTGTTGCGCCTGTTGCCTTTGTTGGATAATGACCGGGTTGTTTTGTGCGCGCTCTCTCCACATCTGCGCCTTCTGTGGATCTGCGGAAGCCCCAATGCCGGAATCGTACATCTGAGACAAACCCACCTGGGCGTTGTAGTCATCTTGTATAGCGCCAGCTTGCAACCAGCGGAACGCCTCCGTCAGATTGGAAGTGGTACCAATTCCATCTCGGTACATCAGACCCACGAGCGCTTTTGCTTGGCCGTTCCCCCCCTTCGCGGCCATCAGGAAACATTGGAATGCGGAAGGCGCCTGACGAAAACGAACTGCTTTCTGGCCGGTCTCGAAAGCGTCCTCCGTATCCGACTGACTGGCTGAATCGCACGTGGTGACCGGTATAGTCGCGTACCACTGATACTTGATGGTTCTCGGAGGGTGACCAGCAGTGACTGTGCCGTCGATTCGTCTGCCGCGCAATGTTCCTTCATATATCGCGGTAAAGGCTGGCATAGTCGAATCCGGAGTATTTTCGCGACGTATCAGGATCCGCTCAGCGTCATACTGCTCGATTGTTAGATTCGACTTGGCTCCGCTCTTCGCCCAGACCCCTTTTCCGTTTAATCCATGAAAGATCCAAGTCCCCACATCACCGTTGCCATTCAAGCAGGCCGCTTCGCAGACCTCCAGGCCTACCGGTATTTGAATGGAAGAGGGTGATGGTGACTGAGCCTTCGAATGCGATATCAGAACAAAAGCGATGAACGTCAAAACGTGTGCTGGCCTCAGTGATCGCATACCGAGATTCCTCCCGCATGGGACTTGGTGTCCGAAGCTCTGTGGATCAATTTACACCTGAGTGGCAGGATGGCCTTTTGGATACCCTTGACGCTCGTTATTGACGCCAGTTTTCGTTTGAGTCACGAGCTCGCGAATCGGAAATTCACCTGACGAGTGAGCAGCCGCCGAGACCATTTATGCGGCGGCCGCCGAGACGGGCTGCGCTTGCAGCCCGTGCAGGTAATCCACGGCCTTCTGCGCGTAGGAGGCGGTCTGGACGATGCAGCGCTTGTCGTCTTTTAGGACTTCGAGGGCTGGGCTGCCATCGCGGCAAAGGCGGGCTGCCCAATATTTTGTACCAGGGAGAGAGCTAATGTAGCGCAACGGGGTTGATACTCAGACCGCCGCGACAGCGGGAAGGTGGAAAAGCAGGAAACGTTGTTGCTTTCCACTTTTCTATGTCCCAGGGAGGCTTCGGTTTGCCACGTCATCGGTGCGGGTGGCCGGATACTCCAGTCACGAATCTGGCCTTTCCGTGTTGCGGTAAATCCTCCATTGCCCAGCCAGATCGGGAAGAAGGTTTAGAATCGCGTCGGAGGAATTCAAGACAATGAGCGCGATACCAATCAGGACCAATTTGCTTGTCAAGAATATCGTGACCCAGTTGACCTCAACCGGGACTTCCTTCATCAATCCTCCGATCTATCTCTGGTCGGTGTTCTTCAAGATCGACGGCACCACGGCGCAAATTGATCTAATGGGAACAACCGGCTGGCAGCTGCAGGGAACCGCTTCGGTCATCGGCACTCCAGGCAACCAAGGAGACCTTCCAGGAGGTGTTCAAGCGTCCTTCTACCAAGAGGAGACGACGGCTATTCCCTCTTCGCTAGGCAACTATGTGACCACTCTGGTTCCCTTTCAGGCTCCTATCGTTGGCAGCGTCGGAGGGATGATCGTGGGGTGGTTGGGAATCCTGCTCTATCAGCAGGACACACCCGCAGACGCCGTAGCCGCGGGCCACGAGGCGCTCAACGGAGCGGTTCTGCAGGCGCTGAACAATGTGATTCCCACGATCTCGAACACGAACCAAACCATAACCCAGGGCGATATCTCGAGCGCCGAGACCCTGATCCGAACGCAGGTGGTTGACGCGATCATTAACTCGTTGAGCTTCTGGGACAAGCTGGGCACGGTGCTGAACGACACCTTCCAGGATACCTACGTTGGATTAGGGCTCCAGTATTTCACGGACAGCCAGCTGCTCGGCTCGCCGGCTCAGGGGTTACCCATACAGTCTGCAGTCGAGTGGGGAGGCACCGATGATCCCAATCTCTATACGTTCACATTTAATGGGACGGTGTTCGCAGACTGGTCCCCTTTCAGCCTGAGGCGGATTATGACCGGCATCGGACATGCTGCCCCAGTGAGTCTGCGCGCGGTGGCAGGCCCCGCCGGGCTTGCATCCCTGTCGGCGTGGATGGAAGCGGTCATATAGGAATCGTTCGCCGCACAGCCGGGCACACAACCGGTCGAACTCGAGAAGGCGACGGTCGCCGGTCTATTGCAGCGCAACCAGAATGGGGATCATGCCTTGACCAGCGCGGAGCGGCCTAAGCGCCTTGCCAATCACTGCGCCGAAGGCCTGCGCGGGATCGGTGGCTTTCATGGCGAATCCAGCGCGTTCTGAGCTGGTAAGCAGATCTCCGACGGTGATGGGCGCAAAATCCGCGTCCACTTTGCAATACACCTTGCCGACAAGGGCGACGGAGGCGCGGCCTGCCGATGAAGACTGCTTGTCGAGCACGATGCCGGGTCGGTAATCGCCCGCGCCGGAGATGACTCCAGCCACTCGCTTGTCATAGGCACATTGACTCTCGCGGAGCTTGCCCTCGTCGTCAATCACCACGATCGTTCCAGGCTCAGCCGAACTGGCATCCTGCATATCGAACTGTTCGGCACAATCAGCAGCAGCCAATGTCAAGTCACCGTTCAGCGCTATGTCTCCGCCGGTTGCATTGATATCGATGGTGAGGTTGCCATTGCCGTCATACATCTGAATGTGCCCCGGTCTGCCATTCCTTTGTCCCATACCGATTCTGGATTCGCTGGCACTCCCTATTAGCTGGATGAGCGGCTGCCCGTCCGTGCCGGAAACAGTCACGGTTCCATCGGTGCCCGAGCCTCCCAACGTCAGGGTCGCATCGGCAGTATTTAAGTCGACCGTTAGCTGACCACTGCCGTCATACATCTGAAGGTGGCCTGGTCTGCCATTCCTTTGTCCCATACCGATTCTGGATTCGCTGGCACTCCCTATTAGCTGGATGAGCGGCTGCCCGTCCGTGCCGGAAACAGTCACGGTTCCATCGGTGCCCGAGCCTCCCAATGTCAGGGTCGCGTCGGCCGTATTTAAATCGACCGTTAGCAGGCCACTGCCGTCATACATCTGAAGGTGGCCTGGTCTGCCATTCTTTTGTCCAGCACCGATTTTGGCTTCGGTGTCACTCGCGATCAATTGAACGAGCGGCAGCCCGTCCGTGCCGTTCACGGTAACCAGTCCGTTTGTGCCGCTTCCGCCCGAGACGATATCTCCCATCTTGACACCTAAGCCTTTCTTTTCTCAGGAGCGAACGCATGTTCTCCAGAAATGGAGGAAATTATACGCTGACATACGGTAAGGGCGCGCCATCTCCGATCTAGTGAATACCGCCGCATTGTTCGGCAGTCCGGAGGTAATCCAGCGTCCACACGGCGGCCTATCCGACGAAGTGCTGGAAAAACGGCGCTTTGAGTAAGTTCGACCCCGTGGACTTGCCCTGTGACCCGGCAACTTACCGAAAACGTGATCCAAGAGGGAGCCCGCTCCATACCCTATTGCCTTGGTGGTCAGTGGATAGCCCGCACGGTTCGAAGGAACCAACGCCGTATTGTTGACGGGTTTGACCTGCAGGGCTGGGCTTTCCTCAGTTGGCAGTTCGCGTTTGTTCCAAAATGAAAGTCCTGGTTTTGTCGATTTCGGACTGAATCGGCCCGCTAGTCTTGGCGTGTAGGTGTTCCAGCAATAACACCGTGACGTTTGGCTGTTGATCACTCGACGACTTAATGCAGCGGGATGGGCAAGCCCATGCTTCGTGCAGGATAAAGAGCACATCCCTCAAGGTGTTCGGAGAAGTCATCTGAGGGTCGGTTATCGTCTTTACGATTGCCACTGCTGCCATATCGCCTGATCTGTTCCAAATCTTCGCGTCCCACCCCGTATACATGTGCTGAGTTGTGAATCTCAAAACGGCGCTCGTGACGTCTGTGAACGATGCAGCGCCATCAACCCGGCAGTCCTGGCACCACGCGACAATCGAACAACAAACTATCAGAAGTGAAAATATGTAAAGTCTCCTCATGAGAGCGCCGCTCCCCCGCATTGGATTCCGCAGTTTGGGAATCCACATCCACTCTACGCCGGATAACCCTGATTCTTCGACAGACACGAGTCAGTAGGACATGGAGCCAGCAGGAATTATTAGTGTAATTTCCCAAACTCCCGCTCGCGTTTTGAGCAAGTTCGCTGCTCGACGTCCTTTCTGTCGGCAAGTTACTGAGATGCCGGCTTTGCGGGCATTCTCATGTTGCGTATCGCGTAATTGAGGAGCAGAATTGCTGCATTCAGAGGAGTCCATGACAAGCCCGCGTCGTATCTGTTTCACCGCCGCTTGGACGGTTCTACTCATTAACCCTTGCGCGAGGTCCGCCTCAACCTGCCAGGCGGGCTCGCTCCAGATTGGGACAGTTTCGAACAATCCATTCACCGCAGACGTGGTCGGCGGAGCCTGGGCGATTTCGCTCGCCGCAGACAAGAAACAGACGGGCCTGATCCCGACGCTTCATATCGCTCGCGACAGCCAGGGACGTGTCGTTGTCAAAATCCCAACTGGGTGGGCGCCCGGTCGATCTCATTATGAAGAAGCAGACTTTTACTGGACGACCATTTGTGATCCCGTCGCCAAGACCACGACCGACATCAGGCAGGAAGGCGTATATGACAACCATTCTGAGGCAGCGACCGGGAACGGAACTAGTCTGGTCCTTCATATAACAGGGAAAGTAAAGGTAGCGAAGGTCGACACACTTTCGTCAGCCAGCCAGCCATCGGACTTTCACGAATTCAGCAAACCCGAGGCTAGGAAGGTCGAAGACATAAGGGAGCAAACGGTTCTGGGCGTCCAGGCCCATGGCTATCGTTGGTGGGTTCCCGTCGATGGCGCGATGATCGAGAGCGACTATACCGAACTCTTCCAATCAGAAGAGCTTGCCTCAGATCTTTCCCAGGTCACTACGCGCGGCGATGGTCCGCGGGGGCGAGGTGAGGTGCGCGAAGAACTCAAAAATCTTCAGCGTGTCGAGCCTGATCCTCGTCTTTTCCAAATTCCGACCGGGTACAAAATCGAACTCGCCTCTAACGTCAAGTAAGAGATTGATGATGTCAGATCAATGACTCCTTCACCGAAAACGGGGTTGCGCAACTCCGAATCGCTCTTTCCGAAAACGTGACTACGCAGGCGGTTGAGTTCACTGCTTGCAGGATAGGAGGCACGGTTGGTTCAGTTGGTTCGATAGTGGGCGACTTATCAGTGTTATCGACTTCTGCTTTGATCGTGCGTCTCAGGCAGCAAGGCCGTTATCTTGTCCATCTGTTCACCGCGTTGGATTCTGATTGATATACGCTCACTTTCCCACATCCCGAAACGCCTGAAATCGCCTGATCTGGACATCCCCAGAATGGGGGGCCCGCCGGGTATCTTTTTTGCGTAGTTAGTGACTCCAAGACAAACCGGTTATGGACGCCGTCCCCCGGCGCCCTCTTCTTTTCGGCCTGACGATCCAATCGAGCCCTATCGTTCGGCCAACAGCTGGGTCTTTTAGGGGCAGACACGCGTCTTTGGAGCCATGGCGGAGCGTCCACGCGATTCCAACCGATCTTTGTCCGCAAAGCCAACCCGACCGCGCCGGTTTCGATGCCGTATTCCACTGTTCGACGGAAAAATCTTATATGTGTGTGGCCGCTGCGCCTGGATATATCGTGTCGAAACCGACGATTTGGGTGTAGGGCACGCTGCGTTCAATGCCCACCACTGCGAGGACTTTCCGGTAGCTCCAATGCCGCTTTTGGATGGCTGAATAGGGGCAAACGGCTTGATCTCCTTTCCGATCCGCATTGTCGCCCTCTGGTTCATCACCAAAGAAGCAATCCTGCCACCGACAGTCAGACCTCTTTTTTGTTGTTGTGCCCTTGAAAACGGTTATGGGTAACTTGCCTGAACTGAAATAACCGGGCTGGGGAATTTACCGAAAACCTGACTTGCGGGCAAATCGCGATGGCAGCTGCACATTTTTGAAGGCTGACCTGACACTTTTGCCAGTTTCCCGAACAATATGAAATCGCTAGAGTGTCTGTGCACGCCGAAATTGAGAACGAGGGGTGTCTGTGCACCTCCACGGGCCGGCCCGTCGAAGTACGCGGAGGTAGGTTTATGAAGACAAAGTATTTAGCATTGTCGATTACTGGGCTGATGTTCGCCATGATTGGCTGTGCTCACAAGCAGGAGACGGGCGCTGGTGCGCCAGGACTTGAAGAAGCCGTTAGCACAGCGACAGACGCCTACATCTACGGCTATCCACTGGTCACGATGGATATGACGCGGAAGCAATTCACTAACGTGGTCGCGCCCGACGCGGCACACGCGCCTATGGGACAGATTCTTAGGTTCCGGACGTATCCGGCCGTCGATAACCATGCGGTTACCGCGCCGAACGCGGACACGCTGTATACGAGCGCATGGTTCGACGTTTCGAAGGAGCCATGGATCCTCAGCGTTCCCGACATGGGAGACCGCTACTACCTGCTGCCGTTGCTCGACGGATGGACAGACGTCTTCCAGGTTCCCGGCAAACGCACTACTGGCGATAAGCCGCAGAAGTACGCCATCACTGGACCGGGTTGGTCAGGTACGCTGCCCGCAGGCGTGACCGAATACAAGTCGCCAACTGCGATGGTGTGGCTCCTCGGTCGGATTTACTGTACGGGCACTCCCGCCGACTATGCTGCGGTCCATGCTCTTCAGGACAAGTTTTCCCTCGTCCCTCTTAGCTCCTACGGCAAGGCGTATACACTCCCGGCTGGAGCCGTCGATCCGAGCATTGATATGAAAGCAGGTATTCGCGATCAGGTCGACGCCATGGATATTACGACATATTTCAACTACCTGGCACAGCTCATGAAGACGAACCCGCCGTCGGCCGACGATGCGCCGATGGTGGCAAAGATGGCGAAGATCGGTCTGGTCCCGGGTCAGGACTTTGACCCCAGCAAACTGGGCGTCTTCGACAAGGAAGCGATCAAAGTGGTGCCGAAGGCGGCGCAACTCAAGATCATCGGCTACCTCAAGGACGCGGGTAGGAACGTCAACGGATGGGCAGTCATCACCAAAACCGGTCTTTATGGGACAGAGTACCTTGATCGAGCGCTGATCACGGCGATCGGCCTGGGAGCGAACCGGCCCCAAGATGCGATCTATCCGACTTCAGAGAAAGACGCCGCAGGCAAGGAATATGACGGCGCCCACAACAAGTACGTGATGCACATCGACAAGGGCCAGTTCCCGCCAGTGAACGGTTTCTGGTCGCTGACCATGTATGACGCGAAGTATTTCTTCGTGCCGAATGTGCTCAACCGCTACACGCTCAGCGCACGCAACAAATTCATCACCAATGCGGACGGCTCGGTTGATCTTTATATTCAGGCCGAGTCTCCAGGCAAGAGCAAGGAAGCCAATTGGCTGCCTGCTCCGAAGGCGAAGTTCATTCCGATGATGCGCCTGTATTGGCCGAAGGAGAAACCTCCGTCGATTCTTGACGGATCGTGGGTGCTGCCACCAATCAAGCAAGTGCAATAAACTCAGGCGGGATAGTTGCGGTTGGGACATATCGTCTCAGCCCGCATTTCTTTGGACTGGGCTATATTGAGCCGTTGCGAGTTCTACTTCGTCCGATTGAGCCGTGAAAAACGGGGATTGCTGTATGCATGGTCCGCCGCCTTGTTGCAAGCGAAAGTGAGAATAGCGTGTGAGCGTATAGACTTGTCTACCGACATTTGAGGGGGTCAGGAGTCATGATGAAAACCAGAGCTTGCTTGACCATTTCCACGCTGTGCGCACTGATGTTATCGGTGACGCACGTTGTTTTTGCGGCCGAAGGACCCTACGGCGGAACTCCCGCTCCGATCCCCGGCACCGTTCAGGCCGAGAACTACGATACAGGAGGCCAAGGCGTCGGCTATAACGTGACTTCCGTCAACGGCTCGGCGAACAGCTACCGCTCCGACGGCGTCGATCTAGAAGTGACCACGGATACCGGTGGGGGTTACAACATCGGCTGGACGGCGGCCGGGCAGTGGTTCCGATACACCGTCAACGTGGCCTCAGCGGGAACGTATACCGTTACGTTCCGCGTGGCGGCAATCAACGCCGTGACGGATGCGTTTCATATCTCCAACTCGTCAGGAACGAAGCTGAGTGGCAACCTGAACGTACCGGCGACGGGCGCTTGGCAGACCTGGACAAATGTGACCGCCACGATAACGCTGCCGGCTGGTCAGCAGACCTTGACCGTAAACCAGGACAATCCAGGGTGGAATATCAACTACGTCACGTTTGCGGCGACCGGGGGCGCCTATGGTGGGACACCCGCGGCCATCCCCGGTACGGTGCAGGCAGAGAATTACGATCTGGGCGGGCAGGGGGTAGGCTACAACGTAACGTCAGTCAACGGCACGGCGAACAGCTACCGCTCCGACGGCGTCGATCTAGAAGTGACCACGGATACCGGTGGGGGTTACAACATCGGCTGGACTGCCAGCGGGCAGTGGTTCAAGTATACCGTCAACGTGGCCGCAGCAGGAACATACACGGTCACGTTCCGAGTAGCCGCAGTCAACGCGGTTTCGGATGCGCTCCATATTTCCAACTCGTCAGGGACGAACCTGAGCGGTAACGTGAATGTACCGGCGACGGGAGCGTGGCAGACCTGGACGAATGTGACTACTACGGTAACCCTGGCGGCCGGTCAGCAGACCTTGACCGTAAACCAGGACAATCCGGGATGGAACATCAACTATTTCTCATTCAGCTCGTCCGGCGGTGGCGAAGGACCTTATGGGGGCACTCCTGCTGCCATCCCGGGAACGGTGCAGGCTGAAAACTACGATACGGGCGGCCAGGGTGTTGCCTATCTGGTGAGTTCAACCAACGGATCCGCAAACAGTTATCGCCCCGACGGCGTTGATATCGAAGCGACCACTGATACTGGCGGAGGCTACGACATCGGCTGGACCGATAGCGGGCAGTGGTTTCGCTATACCGTGAATGTCGCGACCGCTGGAACATACACCGTCGGCTTCCGCGTGGCGGCACCCGGCGCAGTGACCGATGCGTTCCATATGTCCGATGCATCAGGTGACAATCTAACTGGATCGGTCAATGTTCCAGCTACGGGCGGATATCAAGCATGGACGACCGTGACGGCTACAGTCACGCTGCCGGCAGGTCAGCAGGTCTTGACGATCGATCAGGACGAGGCGGGCTGGAACCTCAATTGGTTCTCGTTTACTGCAGGCAGCGGAGGTGGCACGGGCTCATGCACGGGTGTCTCGTCCATCATGATCGGTGGAACGACATTCACTCCGCAATGGTGCCAGGAATTCAACGGCAGTGCGGGTTCTCCTGACACGACGGTGTGGAACTTCGACCTTGGAAACAATGGCGGCTGGGGCAACGGCGAAGCCGAAGTCTACTGCGGACCTCCGGGATACCCGAACAATCCTTCCCAGTGCCCGACAACCTTCAGCACGTCGACCAGCCCTGTCTACATCGACGGCGGTGGGCATCTAGTGATCCAACCCAGAGACGTCAACGGAACGTGGATATCTGGCCGTATGAATACGGAAGGGAAACAAAACTTCCAGTACGGTATTCTCGAGGCCAGCATCCAACTTCCCAACACGACCAACCAAGGCCTGTGGCCTGCGTTCTGGACCCTAGGCAGCAACATCACTACCATCCCGTGGCCCACTTGTGGCGAAGCCGACATTATGGAGAACTGGTCCCCGCAAGTGGATAACGGAGCAGGTCCCTCGGGCAACAACTCCACCATCCACACCGCTAAAACCGGAGGAAGCGGCATCGGACAGCGCTTTACTTTCCCAAGCGGACAGGCAGCGGACACGGCATTTCACACCTACGGAATCATCTGGACACCGAACGAGATGCAGTTCTTCGTGGACAACTCATCCACGCCGTTCTTCACGGTCACGCCCAGCAATTTGCCGTCTGGTGATACCTGGCCGTTCAACCAGAACATCTTCACCATCCTGAATGTGGCAGTCGGTGGTACGCTTGGTGGCTCGATCACAGGTCTGACCAATCCCGGGCCAATGGTTGTCGATTACGTTCGGTGGTACACGCCTCAATAGAAGCTGGAGCATCGATACAGCCGCTGACGGCAGACGTTCTGTCCGCCGTCAGCATTTCCCGAACGAGGGAAGACAATCTTCGAGAAGCTCGCGACAAACGCCTTCTCGGTGTGGAGCTGGAGAGATCGCTAGGGCGCGCAGATCAGTACTGACGCTTTTCCTCCGAGTTCCGGATGTGTGCGTCCCGATTGCAGACTCATAGGCAATTCTTCAAACAGAGTAATAGGCCAGCGTCAGGCTGGCCCGGTAGTCGCCAATCCGGAAACAAACCGGCGTTCGCACTGCGACCTATCCGACGAAGTCCCTGAAAATGGGGTTACTGAGCAAGTTCGTCTCGAACTTACCGATATCCCGACTTACACAACCATTACTCAACACAAGCTGTTTCGCGAGACATATTAACTCGGCCATGCTCCGGACATATTAGATAGCTCTTATGATATAGTTCGTATGAACTATATGAGCTTCGAGCCCGGTACTTGGGAAATCGCGGTTCTTGCCCTGCTTCGGGAGGCGCCCATGCACCCCTACCAGATGCAGCGCCTCCTTCACCTGCGCCACAAAGACGAGATTCTCGCGCTCAAGCGCGGGTCGCTTTACCACGCCATCCGGCGCTTAGTGGCAAACGACCTGATCGACGTGGAGGGAACGGGCCGCGAAGGCCGGCGGCCCGAACGGACCACCTATCGGATTACTCCTGCTGGCACACGCACGTTCATCGCGGTGCTGCGCGGGATCGTCGCCACTCCGAGGCTGGAGCCATCAGACTGCATGGTGGCCATGAGCTTCCTGGTCCATCTCAAACCCGAGGAAGCTTGTGCGCTCATGGGCGAGCGCGCGAGAAATCTCGAGACCGAAATCGACCAGCTCGCTTCCAGGCTGGCCGGCGCCAAGACACACGTGGACCGTATCAATCTGATCGAGAGCGAATACCTTCTCGCCATGCTGAAGGCAGAACGCACCTGGGTGCGGGCCATGGAAAAAGAGATTCGGGAGGGAAGGCTTGCGTGGGATCTGAAGGCGATCCTGCGAGAAGCGGCGGCCAGCCGCAAAGCAGCAGGTCAACCAAGGAGGTGACCTATGAACAGTGTCACGATCCAGGAAAGGCAGCGGTTTCGAGCGCCAATATGGACTCTGCTGCTGCTCGCGCCGTTCATTGCCGAGATGCTGAGCGGCTCAACGCGAACCAGCATCCTGTTTGTCTACGTTCCCGAGGTGATGGTGTGGGGAGTGGGCGCGCTGCTGTGCCGCGAGCTGGCTCGGCGATGGCGCGCGGGTGGTACGAGCCTGCTCCTGCTGGGGATGGGTCTCAGCATTGCGGAGGAGTTCATCATCCAGCAAACCTCACTGGCTCCGCTGCCGTTTCCGGGGTCGCACGCCGCTTATGGCCGAGTATGGGGCGTGAACCTGGTCTATCTGCTGTTCATGCTGGTGTACGAAAGCGTTTGGGTGGTGATGGTTCCCGTGCAAGTGACAGAGCTGTTCTTCCCGCGCCAGTCAGGGTATCCTTGGCTGCGGTTGCGCGGCGCGATCACTGCGTGCGTTGTTTTTCTGATCGGATGCCGCATTGCATGGTTCGGCTGGGTAAAGCAGGCGCGACCGCGGCTTCATGCAGCTCCGTATGGCCCACCGCTGGGGATGATCGCGCTAGGCCTTGCGGCGATCGCGACGCTGATTGCCGTGGCCTGGATTGTTCGTGGCTTTGGGCGGCCCGACCCGGAAGACCAGCGGAGAACCGCCCCCGCGTGGCTGGCTGGCTTGACAGCGTTCGTGATGGGAGCGGCATGGTTCATGCTCATCGGACAATACTTCTTTCCGAAGCCGATCGAGCCGTTCTGGATCGCGATTGCGGCCGGAAGCGCCTGGGCGGCGCTCGCATTTGTTCTGTTCGTCTGGTGGTCATCACGCCCGGCCTGGGGTAGGGCGCACCGGTTCGCAGCCGCTACTGGCGCTACCCTGGGCTGTATGGTAGTTCCTTACCTGACCATCGCAACCTGGCCGAAGATCGATGTGGTGGGCAACGCGATCTTTGACGCTCTCGCGCTGATCGGCTTTGTGTTCTTAGCAAGGAAGTTGTTCGCAAGAGCGAAGACGGCGAAGGGCAAGCAGTGTAATGTAAATGCCTAGTCATTCATGGCGGTTGTATCGTTCATGTCTGGGTCATCGACAGCCTTTTCGCCTTGGCAGCCTAAGAACGCACGACAGACGCTCGGCGACAAACTTGTCTGCATTTGAAACTTGCAATACTACCAGTGTTAGGCCTGATGTCGCCAACTGAGGATTACTTTCGGTTTGTCCGTTATCCGCCTGGAATTTGGCTGCAAGGATATCGACTCTCACGTTCATTCACACAAAATCCCTTCAGCCCCGACTCGACTTTGTGGGCTTCGAATTGCTCAGACGGTCCGAACAGCCGACCGCAGTTGTTCACGAAACCATTCATGAGCAGGTTCATTGGTGAGTCGCGGATGCCACGCCATGAAATACGGAAAGGACTTGATCTCCCGAGGTGCTTCCACGACGCGCACACCAGCCATGACCGCAGTGATCTTTGCCAATCTGCGCGGCACGGTAAGAATCAAGTCAGTCTGTGCAATGGCAAAGATCGCGGGCACAAAGAATGGCAGAGTAAGCGCGACGTTCCGCTTTGCGCCAAGCTGCGCCAAAGCACGATCCACCAAAGCCTGTTGCCCCTCCCGAATCTCGACAAGTACATGCTGAAACTCCAGATATTGAGTCAGCGTAAGGCGACGAGCACGAACCCGCAGAGCCGCGCCAACCAGGCAAACGAAATTTAGGGTAAATAGCGTTTCGGATTCCAGGGATGGGGGGGCTTCTTCTGCGCAAAGATACGTGTTGATTCTTCCCGCCGCGACATCCTCAAAAGTGTCAGCCCGAGACGCGGATACTTCCAGCTTTACGTGAGTCGCTGCCTTCCTCACGCTCGCCAACAACGATGGCAGCACAATCATCGAGGCATGGTCGCTCATGGCCATGCGAAATACCTCCCGGCTTTGAGCCGGATTGAATTTCTCCCCTCGCACCATATTCTCAAGCTGGGGCATGAGCGACTCCAGGTCTCGCAGGACACGTTCTCCCCGCACTGTGCGCTGATAGCCGCGGCCGTTACGAACAAGCAAAGGGTCTCCGAACATATCGCGTAACCGCTCCAGCGCCCTGCTCATCGCCGACTGACTCAAGAAACTTCGTTTCGCCGCACGGGTGACGTGACACTCCTCCAGGAGCGCATGGAGGGGATGTATGAGGTTCAGATCCAGATTACGCAAATGCACATCACGCATGATGATCATTCTAACAATGCATGTACCGGATAACACGCCTGAGTATCTAAGAAAAAGCATGCGTTTTTCGCCTGCGCTTCTTATGTGTTCGGCCAAGAACGCAGGCTTCGAAAGGAGGCACACATGATCCGTATTAGCGTTTGGATGAAGCTGCTCACAAGTGTTCTTTTGACGGCAGTCACCGCCCTCGCTCAGTCCTCAGATCGATTGCCGGTGACTGACGCAGAGAAGATCGCGGACGCATTGCGCGCCGGTCCCGCATTCATTACAAAGGACGCGACTCTGCTCGATTGGCCATCGGCGCCTGGAGGGGAATACAGGCTCCTTCACAAAGGATCGAACGAATGGACCTGCCTTCCGGCTATTCCTGGATATTCGCACGATGAGCCGGGGTGCTTCGACCCCGTATTCCTGCGCTGGATGCAGGACAGCATCGCCGGCCGAACACCGCAGATTGATCGCATCGGCATTTCGTACATGTATCTCGGCGCCTGGCAGTCGGCTAAAGGCTCAAGCCATGAGTCTCACGTTGGCCCGCACCTGATGATTGTCAGTCCCCATCAAGACGATTTTCAGGGATTGAATCCTGACCCATCGAACGGTATGCCCTACGTGGCGCATTTGCCCAATCGCACCGACCTGTACCTGGTTATGCCAATTCAGCACTGGGATGAATAACGTGCTGGCAACAAAGATCTCAAGAACTCTTCGTTTAACTGAAGAACAACAAGAACACGAATAGGAGGGACACACGACATGTGCAATTTAGGAATGGTTGAAAGACGGAGCATATTGAAGACGGCTGTAGCTTTTTGCCTGCTATCAACGTTAGCTGCAATCGCACCCGCTGTTTCAGCGGCAGCTCAGGAAAGTGAGAGTCCGGCTACCGCATCGCCAGAGGTAAAACTTGAGGATGTACTAGCCGGTCCAAATACCAAGCTCACGATTGAGCGCCGGGGCCGAATCGTCCTTTTCGGCATCAATCGTCCTTACATCCAGAACCGCATTGATCCTAAGACTTTTGAGAACCTGGCCGAAGCATATTACCGATATGACCATGATCCCTCGTTGCGCGCTGCGATTCTATTTGGTCACGGGGAGCACTTTTCAAGAGGGATCGACGTGGATGGATTTAAGTCGCTCGCTGGGACGGGCAAACCCTGGATCGCGAGCACCGGGACGATAGACCCTCTTGCAAAGCGTGCTCCTAATCTCACCAAGCCTCTGATCGTGGTTACGTATGGGGATACCTGGAATATGGCCCATGAACTTTTCCTCGTTGCAGATATCCGGATTGCTTCAACCGACACCCGCTTCGGTCAGGATGAGAATACCCATGGACGCTTTCCCGGAGGAGGATCGACTATCCGGTTCCCGCGGGAAGTGGGCTGGGGGAATGCCATGCATTACATGCTGACCGGAGATCACTGGAGCGCCGAAGAAGCATACCGCATGGGCGAAGTGCAGAAGGTAGCTCCGGATGCGAAGGAAGCGCTAGAGGCTGGCATCCAAATCGCAAACAAGATTGCCGATTGCGGCCCGCTTGGCATCAGGACCACATTGGCGTCTGCTCATTTGGCGATTGATCCCGGTGACGAAGAGGCGTTGTCAAAACTCGACGTGCAATTTGGAGCGCCATTCCATACGCAGGACTTTCTGGAAGGCCGGAAGGCGGAGGCGGAAGGCCGAAAGCCGGTCTACCAGGGAAAATAAACGCCAACCAAAAGCATGCGACCGACCGGTCTCATAGCTTTTCAACCCTATGAAGGAGGGAGTTATGCCATTTGTCGAAGTGTTTACCAGAGAAAGGCTGTCCGATGAAATCCGCGCGAAGCTTGCAGAAGAGTTGTCCAACACCATGATGACCGTAGAGATCGGAGGCCCTACCGAGTCCGCGAAGATGATCGACTGGATGTGGTTCCATACCACGCCGGCCGACAGTTGGGCGGTTGGCGGCCACTTTGACGATACATACGTAAAAGGACGGAAACTGGCGCTCGCGCGCATCATCGCGCCGCAAGCTCTGATGAGCGCGGAATTGAAGTCACGGGCGGTCAAAGAAGTCGCGCGTGTTCTGAAGTCTGCGCTGGGTGTCGGCAGGGAGGATGACGATGCCGGGATCTTCACAATGTGCATCGAAATCGACGATGGGCAGTGGGCAAATGGCGAGAAGATTCTTTCGCTCTTTCACTTGATCGATGACCTCGGCGGCAATGTCTCGGAGCAGAGGCGCGCTGAAATAAGTGCTCGATATCCTCAGAAAACTGTCTCTTGATAATGTGCTTCGGATTGCGCCCGGGTGATGCGCTTGCGCCAGCGTCTCGCCAAATTGGTGAGGCGACCGCCACTCGAGTCCCGATCCTTCATCGCTGATGATTACTGTAAACTCGAAGCCGCGGCTCGCAAAGTCTTCAATGCGATCGAGAAAAATCAGCCACGGCCTTCTTTTTTTTAAGGGCATCATGCCAACCGGATTCTCGATCTTCTTTGGGCCGAATGCTAGGTGTAGACCGCGGCAAGGAGACATTTACAGGACGTCAAGTCTGAATCGGAGTTAGATGGTGATGTCACTTCCTACAGACGCGAATTACAGCGATGCCGATATGACCGCCTTGGTCGGCATGCAAGAAGCGTTCAAGGCGCAGCGTCTCGGATTTCGCAATGCACCATTCTTCACCATCAAACGCCGCCTCGAGGCGCTTCGTAAAATCCGCGCATTGATTCTCGATAATGGTGAGCCTATCAGGAAGAGCATCTCTGAGGATTTCGGTCATCGATCGGCCGCAGAAACCGATTTGCTCGAAATAGTGCCTGTGTTGAACGCACTCCGCCATACCCGTCGCAATCTAGGAAAGTGGATGCGTCCGGAGACGAGACCGGTCGACATTGCTTTCCAGCCTGGCCGTGCTTGGATTCGTTACGAACCGCTCGGCGTCATAGGCATTCTCGCTCCTTGGAACTACCCCCTGTTGCTCACCGTCGTGCCCCTGATCAATGCGATCGCCGCGGGTAACCGAGTCATGATGAAGCCTTCTGAACTGACTCCATGCTTTTCCGAACTTCTTCGAAGTCTTATCTCACTTCACTTCGATCCAGTAGACGTGACAGTAATCACAGGGGGACCGACCTTGGCACGCGATTTTACACGTCTTCCCTTCGATCACCTCATGTTTACTGGGTCTACATCGGTCGGACGTGAGGTTATGAAGGCAGCAGCAGAAAATCTCACACCGGTGACGCTGGAACTCGGCGGAAAATCACCTGCCATCGTTTGTCCCGACTACCCGATACGAAAGGCCGCCCACAGCATCACGTTCGGAAAATTTTTGAACTCAGGGCAAACCTGTATCGCTCCAGACTACGTTCTGGTCCCAAAGGACCGTTGTCAGGCGTTCGCCGAGCATGTCATAGCCGCAGCACAACGGGCGTACCCGGCGATTCAAGATAATCCCGACTACAGCAGCATTATTACCAGCAGTCATCGCGCCCGACTGCTAGCCGCTTTGGCAGAAGCAGAGGCAGGTGGAGCAACCTTCATTTCATCGGACCCATCGCCTCTTCGTTCCGCAATTGCACCTACGGTCGTCATGGATGCACCCGCAGACTGTTCGTTGTTGAAGGATGAAATCTTTGGGCCGATCCTGCCGATCATTTCCTACGAAACTCTCGAGGAGGCGATCGAATTCATTAATCAGAAACCACGGCCGCTGGCGCTCTATTGTTTTACCAATGACAAGGGTTCGCAGAAGACGGTTCTTGATAAGGCAACATCGGGTGGTGTGACGATCAACGGCACCCTGCTCCATATTGCACAAGACGGACTGCCGTTCGGTGGAGTCGGCCCGAGCGGTATGGGCGCCTATCATGGTCAGGATGGATTCCGACGGTTTAGCCATGTACGTTCAATTTACAAAGTGGGAATGCTGAACGCTTTCGAATACCTCGGGCCGCCTTGGGGATCACTCGCGAATCGCGTGACAGCGGTTTTGAAACGTCGTTAACTAAATCTTCACTGCGATATGGGCTTCGCCGAAGAAATTCATCTGCGCGCACTTGCAGTTCCAGCACCCACATATCGGCGGGATCGAACCCTATCTGGCGTCGGTACAGGGAAAACCGATGTAGGCCGAATGGCCGACATCTCCCTCTAGAGGTGATCTACAGCTAGCGGTCAAGCCGTCTTCGCCTCACGCGCGTCTGCTTTCGCGGCAGCCTTGCCAACGGGTCGTCTATAGGACTTCGAGCCATTCGGCGATATAGCCGGCATGGTCATCACGTACTTCCGGCGTCGGCTCCAGATCGGCGCACAGGAATGCGCTGCCCAGCTCGGCAACGAGTTCCTCGCGGGCGTAGCCCTCATCGCCCCAGGTCTTCTGGCCGAAATCGCGGTCCAGGCACGCGCATCGGATGCTTAGTCGAATGGATGAATGCATGTCCGAGCGTGGCGTAGCAGCTTTCGGCGCCGCGGAAGGCTTCGATGATCGGCATCTGCACGTCGTCCAGTTCCTCCGCGTAATAGGCGCGGTTGCCGCCATGCTTCAAAGTGACGGGGATATGCTTGAAGAATTCCTCGGCGCGCGCGATGCGTTCGACCGCTGTAAGTTGGCTTTCGGCTTTGGTGTAGTAGATTTCCGGAAGACCGTCGATCTGCTCGACGTTGAACACTATGTAGCCCTTGAGGAACGGGATTTCGCGCTCGATATCCTCACCGCTGTCGTCGTGCTCAGTGCGCGTGATGGAATTGGCGTAAACCAGGAGCGAGCCCTTCTCGCCCTTGCGGACATGCGCGTTCAGATCGAGGGCCTGCTTAAAGGTCATCCAGATCGGCGCCGCAAAACCCTGCTCCATCGCGGTGGCCGAGAGCATCAGGATGTGGATGCTGGAATAGGGCTGGCCATATGGCGAAGCGGCCGCGTGATCTTCCTCGCCGCATGTTCGGCGTTCCAGGGTTTCATCCACGGCCTGACGCCCTGCTCCAGTGAGGTGATGATCTTGCTGGTGACGCGGGTGTAAACGTCCTGCTTTTCCTCTGTGTTCGACATGGTCTTGTCCTTTCCGCGTTTTCTCGTAACGCGGGCATGAACAAGCGCGGCACAGAGCGGGACCTGTCACCGGAGGGAAATGGCCAACACGGAGCGAAGCGAAGGGAGCGGGCAGCGCCGTCGACAGGGACCGCCGCCGCGCCATGATCCGCGTCGAGTTACGAGAGGCAGAAAGGAGCAAGACAGGACACAGTGGCAGGACGATCTCGGGGTCGCCATGATGCGGCCGGGCAGGGATTTTCACAACTATTGCCGGATCGATGCGTGTCCATTTGCGATTCGGCGCGGACTGAAGACAGTCGCTCGCACCTGACTCGAGCACTACGTCTGGCCTTGTGATCATATTGCGAGCGAAGACCGCACGAATAAAATGCTCCGCGCCGCGTCGTCATTGACCTGACATCATGACGCGCCATACTGGTGAATATGAGCGAAGTCTTCTTCATCGCCGATACGCATTTCAACCACAAACGGATCGTCGAAATCCGGGACAAAGAGCGAGGACGGAAATTCGCAAGTCTTGAGGAACACGACGAGGAGCTTATCCGCCGCTGGAATGCCACGGTAGGAAAGAAGGACACCGTCTGGCACTTGGGGGATTTCAGTTTCGGCAAGCGAGGGCTTCAGGTCGCCGCGCGTCTCAACGGAAAGAAGTCTCTCATCCTGGGGAACAATGACCGGTACGACTCGAAGGACTATCTGCAGTATTTCGACCGAATCGCTGGCATCATCAAAATGGAGGACTTTGTCTTGTCCCATGTTCCGCTTCATGAGAGCCAGCTGAAACGTTGGCACTTCAATGTTCACGGCCACTTGCATTCGCGTACCATCAAACGGCTTCGTCATCGTGACGAACCCAAAGCAGTGAAGCATGTCGATGATCTCCGCTTCCTGTGTGTAAGCTGCGAGCAGGTCAATCTGACGCCGGTGTCTTATGACTGGATTATCAGTAAGTTGGCGGATCGCAGATAACTGCGTCCCGAGCGTAGAATTGAGCAATGGACACGACAGAAATCATTGCACAGATAGACTCTGAACTCGCTCGTCTGCAACAGGTGAAGAGTATTCTCTCCGGTAGCACTCCAACCACCACCATCAAGGTAAAACGCGGGCCCAAATCAAAGACCGCGCCGACTCCCATCAGGGCGAAGAAGCGCATCCTCTCGCCCGAAGCACGGGCAAGAATTGCTGCCGCCCAAAAGGCTCGCTGGGCGAAGGTTAGAAAAGCCGCGAAGGCAGCTTAGGCAGAACGGCATGCCGGAGTTACTCTCTGAGTCGCCTACCGCCAACGAGTATTTCTGCCTCACCGTGGCGCGCAGCTGTGGACTCGATGTCCCGCCCTACCGACTGGCCGAAGACGGCGCGGCGCTGGTCATTGACCGGGCCCTCCTGAGCTAAACATAAAAAATCAGGAAAAAGTGGCACCACAGGTGGCACCAGGGCAATTTTCAGTTGAGAGGAATTTGGAACAGAGGCTATAAGTCGCTGATTCTATGGTGCCGGGAGGGGGGGTCGAACCCCCATGAGGTTGCCCTCGGCGGATTTTGAGTCCGCTGCGTCTGCCAGTTCCGCCATCCCGGCTTCGTCATCGATCTTTCGCTAGAACAGCGTTCTCGCAGGATCGATTGCACGGTGCATGTACCCGAAAAACGCCGGTAGTATCGTCGCACCAGCCTTTTGAGCTATTACAGTTTCGCACAGCCTGTTGGTGGCTGCCAAATCGTCAAATGAGCTTGTCAAACATACGATCAGCTTCCTGCAGAGAATCGTATCGAAATATATACGCGGGCGTTTCACAAACGAATCTCAGGAATGCTTCGAATGTATCCCGGGCAAGGTGCTGCGCAAGCAGCATCCCTCCTTCATTGAGGAGGCTAAGTGTACGAAGTGGAGGCAATGGCTCTGCATGCGCCACGGACGATGAACCGTATTTCGGAAATATGATGTGGGTGAGCCTCCGCGGTGGAGCGGAGAGGCGCAGCGGTGGATGCAACAAACGTATCTTCGTGCCATCGAAGCGCACGTGAATAGGCGCACTGTCCAGTTGGGGCCACTTATTGTGAAGGACTGTCCAACTTCCCTCTTTTAGACTGACAGGCAGGCAAAGAGACGATATGGAGCATGTATCGAGATTCAACAGCGTCGGCTCATCTGTCAGGAGTTCAAAGCCTCGGGCGATGAGATATGCAGCCAAGGTACTCTTGCCAGACTCGCGCGGCGCGCAAAGCATAATTCCATGATCGCCATCGGCCACCGTTGCTGCGTGAAAGGCAACATCGTAGTTCGCATCGGCATACAGCAGCGACCGCGCGGCATGGAGAAGACCTTGTCCAAGCTGCTCGTCTCGCAGGAAAGACAGGAGTTCACGCCCATTCCCGTAGACCGCCCAGCCCTCTACCCTGTGTTGTGCATACAAGTGGTATCGCGCGGGCTGCGTGCTTGGCGGGCAATTCTTGAAGTAGTCGCCACAAAGGTCCTCCAGGAGCCCGGCGGGATGTTCGAGAAGTACTGGAATTCCTTGGATTTCGATATTTGCTGTAGCAGGATACTCAAGCGGCGGCCATTCTACGCGAGACTCCTCAGCGGGGAAAATCCCTTGGGATAGCGCGTGGATGGCTTCTAATCCGTCGTCCGATGTCGGCGAAGAGCCGCGCAGGTTGAAACTTCTCAATTCCTCAATTCCAGCGCCTGCGTCGAAGGCTCGATATGCGGATACTCCGGCTGCAGCAAGACCTGCAAAACGATTTTGCCTTTCCGAGTAGACCACACCCCCATCGTCGAGCAGATACAGCCACTGCCCGGGGCATGCAGTGGCTAAACGGCGCGAGCCGGCATCGATGTCCGCTATTTCTTGCATGGTGCGCACCTGCAACTTCAGCTCTGACTCTTTACCATCTCGTCCAGCTCAGGATATGCGCAAACAGAGCGAGGAAGACTGAAAACGGCACCGCCGGCTTGATCACAGTCAATTCACAAACGAATTATTTGGCGTTTTGTGAGTTTCCGTATATGGTGGTTCGCAGCATTTTGGGGTCTGAGATTGGGGCAAAGTCTGTAACTGTTGTCTTCCGGGCCGAACACTTCATCTGACTGGATTGCCTAGACTATAAGCCTTTCGCAAACAGTTCTTGCTGCATCTTCGCACAGTCCGCTTGTGATCGACATCGCCCTGCTGGAAGGACATGAAACTACGGGTCGGCACTGGCCTGCTCCGCCAGTTGCAGCAAGAGTGTGAGTCACCGGGCCGCACTCCGCGCTTGCAGGGTGCTTCAAGGCAATTCCGCAGTTCGGCTCTACCGGCGAATGGGGTTTGGGCAATCCAGCGCCGATCCGATGTACGTGTAGATGGAATGAATTCCGTCACGGCAGCAGAAAGGTCTTGAATGCCAGAAGCACTCACCACCCGGGATTTCCTCCCGCATCTTCATACCCAGTTCCAGATCGAGCAGTTCGAGAGCTACAAATTAGAACTGACAGAGGTCACTGAATACTCCAATGCACAACTGGAACAATTCTCTCTGATCTTCACAGGAACAGCCTCTCTATTGCTCCAACAGGGCATGTATACGCTCATTCATCCGCAGATGGGTGAGTGTGAGCTGTTTCTGGTACCGATTGGACCTGATGGCGCGGGCATGCGCTATGAGGCCGCTTTTTCGCGGTTCATCCGCACGTCCGACTCATGAGTGATTTCTACTTGACGTACGGCTCTACGCGGACTTGTCCCGACCCAGCCCTTGCAGAAACCGACTAGTTTAAAGGCCTGCGATCTGGTCTGGCGAAGCAGCGCAAATATCGCCGTACTGTCCACTGCGCTCCAATGAGACGGAGGGAATCAGGAAGAGCGGAAAAAGGCCCCCACCCATGCGACAGCATATATGTGCCCAGCTGCAGATGTGAATTTTGTCGATGGGACGGGATTGAAGACCGGGTCGTTTCGAACAACACAGATGGCACTATCAACCTGATATTGGACAGGTTGGCGGGAAACTATTCCGTGCTTGGTCCGATCAAAATAGGAAATAATCCTTACTCCGCCGCAGTTGACGATCTCGGCCTTGACGGCACGCCGGACATTGTGGTCTCCAATTGCTTCAGCAATAATACGGTTGTGCGGATCAGTGGAGCCCAGATTTCAGTACCGTATCCCGGACTCTCCTTCGCCCCTGCACGCATGGTCAATGCCATCTACACACCGGACGGCGCCAGCAATTACGGATCGAGTACATCCCCTACGTTCACTGCTCCATAACAGAAGAGAAAAAGGAGATTCCATCGGAATCATGATAGACAGCAACGAAATGAAGCAAGCTGCCAGCAAGAATGTAACACCACAGTCTTCCCCCGAGACTGCAAATTCGCCGGAGACACCGAGTCGTCGTGAACTGATCGAACGTTACGGTAAGTACGCGATTGCAGCCGCGCCTCTTCTCGTATTTGTGTCGAAGGCCCGCGCGATTCACAGCAAGCCTTAGCCCGGCGGACTGCCGTCTTGCCAGCCGTGCGGGTGCAAGGGATCAGAAGTCATATTCGCGGAGGAAACAGAATCCGCCACACCACGGACGGCCCGTATTTCCGCAGCAGGCGATAGGGTCGCAATACGGGCGCGAGGCTGGCGGAAATCCGATTACGCTTGGCCCACGTATAGTCCTCGGCTGTGGGCGCGAGGAAGCTTAGCCGGTGGTCCCATCTGCGGCGCAGATTTCCTTCTGTCTGAAGATAGAAACCCCACATCCCGATCTCAGGATCGGAACTCGTCTCAGCCCCTTCCGCAAAGAGTCCCGTAACGGCACGCCGCACCTTCCTAGCCATTTCCGGCGATTCCGCGATGATCCCATCCATCCCCTGCGGCAACTGCTGCGGCAATATTTCACGCGCCATCTCACAACCGATCAGCAACGCCAGCTCCAGTCCTTGCCGCCGCGCACTTTGCGCCAGTTCATTCGCACTACCATGCGGGATCCGTCCAAGTGCGCGCGCAATGTCCATGACCCAGAGCAATCTCGAAAACCCGTGTTGAAGCCCATGGAGGCATAGAAACAGCACGAGGTCGTCATTAGACATTACACGCATGGTCTGGCTTCGAAATGTCCCCGTGCCAGCACGATTCCAGGCTCCATTCACATCAAATAGGAGAGAGCCCGATGGAAAGAACGGAGGCGATCCAACGCCAAAGTGCAGTTCAACCATCACCCCTTCACGGGTGAACCTGCGATGATATTCTTCATCCCCTGCCCGCGCAATAAATCCCCTGTCCAGTAACAAGACCTCTGCGCGGTGGAAATTCTCGCGGCGCACCAGCAGATCCAGGTCGTTGTATGCCCGCATCGTCACATCTCCGTAGAGCGCTTCTGCTAGCACCGGACCCTTCAGCGGAAGAACCTCAATGTTTCGCTCTGCAAACTGCATCAGCAAACCTTCCAGCTCGGCTGCGAACACCTCGGCGGCTGTGCTCCGTTCTCGAACGGCAGCCGTAAAAAAGCCAGGCATCTCAACGTTGTTATCTGTGAACGACCGATGGAGAAGGAGAAGCACGCCATGTGCCTCCGCCAGTTCCAGCAGCGCCTCCCAATCCGTATCATGCGGAACGACAAACGGAAGACCGCGTAGAGAGGTTATGAGCAGCGCAGCCTCGTCAGTTGTCTGACGATGAGCCTCAGTTTCGGGCATAAAGAGCTCCCCGTGAACCATTCCCGAGACGCAGATTCTCTAGAGTCATGGTGGACGTGGAAGGAATCGAACCTTCTACCTGTCGATTAAGAGTCGAGAGACTCCGGAGGGCGAAATACAACTTAACTCATTCTGATAGTAATTTGAACCAACAACGGCGCGGATGCGACGCTGGAAATGCTTGCTATATATGGGCATATTTTTGAGCTTGTAGATCATGTTGGGTCACGGTCTAGGCGGTAACCAAAAAGACTGCACGCGCTCGATTTCACGATGCTTCCGCAGCATCTCCTTTCATCCCATCTCCTTGGGTTGTCCGACACTTCATTCAAATCTCACCAAAGCATAACCTCCCGCGCTAACGGACTGCAAACAAGCAGAGACACTCAGTACGGCCGGCTGAAGCGTCCACAACCCCCCCGACACGAGACCTTAGCAACCCTCTACTTTATGGGCTGGCGCTAAACATCGGCCGCTTCCATCTTCAAACAGGCCATGCGAATTCGCATGGCCTGTTTGAAGGTTGCTGGAGGTTCTCGGGCAGGTCGATCGTGGTGCCGATGTAGAATCCCATTTCCACTGCAACTCTGCGTTCGAACCGAGAAGAACTATCCTGGAACGAGGATGGGGCCGAACTGATGTCAATGTCACCTGGGGCACCCGGCGGGTGTTTGGATTTGACAAGGTGAGATACCGGGGCTTGAAGAAGAACCACCACCGGCTGTGCGCATGCTTCGCGCTGGTCAACCTCTATCTGCACCGCAAACGACTGGCCCTGCTCGGGGCGTAGGATCTGGAAAATCCGCGTGACAAGCGGCTTCGAGGGAAATGCCGAGGAACGTGCGACGGATCTGCACCCGGTAACACCCCGGAACTCCCTTGCATCCTCGCCGCCCGTCAAATTCACGGGTTGCTCAGAGGTTCCTTAGCAGGTTCCGGACTCCGACGATGGCTGTCACGCGAATCGGTACAGCAGCTAACCGCAACGCAGGCGCCTCGTTTTCCCAGGACCAGCGCAGCCCCTCTGACCTCGTCGCGGTCCACTGAGATCAGCGACGACGATATATCCTTCTCTATGGGCCAACGCTCTCCAACAGTGCTTCCTCGCGAGTGCCCACAGCCTGATCAAGCAACACCTTCGCCTTTGCCAGGCTGATGTCTTGCGGGACCGGGCGAAAACCCGACCGCGACTCGCGCTGGTCCTTGGTGACATTCTTGAAGAGCAATACCTTGCCTTGAATGTGGACCTCCACCAGATCCGTCTTCCAGTGAGCCTCGCTCACCTGTTCACGCCGAATCTCAAAGGTCCCACCCTTCTCCACGTGGCCAAGAATGCCATAGCCAAAATCGACACGCTCTATTAGCCGTCCATTCATCTCAATCAAGCGCTTTAGCCGTTGATTCACAACCAG
>Ga0206959_10060_pt1 | contig 33396 bp, 32 predicted proteins | sample Alteio_BWOrgHeat_31_FD_152971 | JGI IMG/M metagenome (GOLD analysis project Ga0206959, IMG submission 152971) | Enriched cells from forest soil in Barre Woods Harvard Forest LTER site, Petersham, Massachusetts, United States -... | ecosystem: Environmental > Terrestrial > Soil > Temperate forest >...
GATGTGGCGCGCGAAGTAGCCCTCACGCATGAAATCGGCTATGACTTCCTGATACAAGTATGGCGGAAAGATATCCATCGTAAAGCGGACCGCGATGAAGCGCTCCACCAGGTCCTGAGGAATCACCATGTATCCCATCCGCAGCGAGGCAAAGAGAACCTTGCTGAAGGTTCCGATGTAGATCACGCGCGAGTTACTGTCCAAGCCTTGCAGTGAGGATATGGGCGTGCTTTCAAAGCGGTATTCGCTGTCGTAATCGTCTTCGATGATCCATGCGCCTTGGAACTGCGCCCAGTTCAGCAATTGCAGGCGGCGGGCAGCGCTCATAGTGCTGCCCAGCGGATATTGATGGGACGGCGTTACACAGGCAACTCGGGCGGCGGCGCATTGTTTTATACCGGCGGTTACGTTCAGTCCCTCGTTATCGACCTGCACAGGGATCACGTGGCATCCGGCCGCGGCAAAAACATTTCGCGCCAACCGGTAGCCGGGCTCCTCCATCCATACGGAGTCGCCGGGATCGAGCAGCACGCTGGCGGCGATCTGCAGAGCTTGCTGCGAACCGGAAACGATCATGATCTGTTCCGGCTCAGCCCGGACTGCGCGAGCCGTGCGCAGATAATCGCAGATCGCTTCGCGAAAGCGCCTCGTCCCCAGCGGGTCGACGCAGTGGATGGCGCGAGCGTTGGGATTCTTTGAATGATGGGTAACCAGCCGCGACCAGATGGCGAACGGAAATTCATCAAATGCCGGTTGATGTACACAGAATGCGCCCAGGCCGGCATGCCAGGGTGACCGGGGTTCCGTCGGTGACAGCAAAGCCCGCCGCGCCACAGGCCGCGGCCCGGAAGCCTTTGGTGTTCGACGCGTGAGCGGCTGCCTGCACTGCGTCAGAGATTCGGGGAGCGCGCTGCTGACAAATGTCCCCGCGCCTTTGCGCGTCTGGAAGTAGCCTTCTGCCTCCAGTTGCGCATAAGCGCCGAGAACAGGGATGCGAGAAACGTTCAATTCGACGCTCATGGCACGAGAAGAAGGCACCCGCTGGCCTGCGCGAAGATCTCCCCGCGCAATGGCATCCCGGAGGGCTCGGTAGATCTGCGAGTGCAGCGGCTGTGCGCTGCCGCGGTCCAATGTGATTACAGGAGTAATTGCGCCGGGACGCTTTGCCATGTCTCCATGATAGTGGTTGAAGGGGTGCGTGTTTGCCGCCATCCTATAGATCACATTGAGGTAGACCACATTCGGGCAGATCGCCTGCGGGCGACGGCCTGGCAGGCGGACATGACCACTTCCGTTTGAACGCGTATGACCACCGGATGCGTACCCCTCCCCGGCGCCGTCCTATTATGGAACTATGTCGCCAACCTCTCGAAAATACGGAATGACCAGGGCGCTCGCGGAACACCTTTGCGGCGCCGCGATATGGACGCTTGCGATCGGCGCTTTGCTGGGGAGCGCGATGCTCGGGCACGCATGGCAGCAGGATCCGAAGATGTCCGGCATGGCTGGAATGAGCGCAGACCCCTCGGGCCATCCCTGTGATGACATGGGTGGCAACATGGGAAGCATGAGCGTTATGGGCCAAAGCATGGCTGCCATGACGAATCACATGTGCATCACCCCGATGCGTCCGACACAGCCCGGCGATGAAGAGAGAGCAAAGGCCCTGGTGGCGCAGGTCAAGGCTGCCATCGAGAAGTACAAGGACTACAAGAAGGCTTTAGCCGACGGATATGTGATCGGGAACCCGAACGTAGAGCAGCCCCAGTACCACTTCACCAACAATGCGAATGTCCATTTAGCCGACACCCAGTTCGACCCGACCAAGCCATCTTCTTTGCTCTATTGGCACACGGATTCGCAGCGCTACAGGCTGGAGGGCGTCATGTTCACGGATAGCACGAGTGCGAGCGAAGATGAGCTGAACCAGCGCATACCGCTCAGCATCGCGCGCTGGCATGAGCACACCAATTTCTGCGGAGCTCCGGCTAACAAGGTCAGCGAATACCATGGTGAACACCCCAAATTCGGTATGTTCGGCTCTATCCATACTAAAGAAGCCTGCCAGGCCGCAGGGGGCACTTTTTTTCCCGTGTTATTCAGCTGGATGATTCACGTCTTCCCATACGAGAACGACTTCAAAGATGTCTTCTCCATGAACGACGACGTGCCCCACGTGCATTGAGCTCGTGAGCCACGAGGCCGCCGTTTTCTGCAGCAAAGCTTGATCCCAACTTCTTGTTACAACTTGTCCCCCATTAACTTGTGCAGCTTTAGCGGGTACTCCTGGGCACGGTTACTAAGGTTTGCTTGCATATATCGCAATTAGCGATATGATTATCGCGGATTGCGATTGAGGTTCGACTGCAATCGACAATGAGACAGCGATGAAGCTCGGCGAAAAACTCCGATATCTGCGCGAGGTCGAAGGCAATTTGCGCGGGATGGACCGGGCGATGACGCAGCAAGAGCTGGTTCGCGCCATCCACTCAGAGCTAAGGACTTCGATGAGCCAGAGCTACCTCTCGCAGATTGAAAGCGGGGCGCGGCCGCACCTGACGAACACGACGCGGCAATTGCTGGCGAAGTTCTTCAAGGTGCATCCGGGATACCTGGTGGACGATCCAGAGGGCTACCACCCTGAGTTGCTGAGCGATGCGCGGACTCTAGAAGACAAGCTGGACCTGTGGCTGGTGAGCGGGGCGGAGCGGTTCCGGCGCGATCCGCAGCTGCGGCAGGCGCTGCTGGAGCTGGCCAAACACAAGAAGACGCGGGAGTGCCTGTTACTGCTGGAGGCGGTGATGGATACTCCGGACCTGGTGGAGCGATTGCTGGAGGTACTGCGGCCCGGCCATGCGCAAGAGAACAAGCACGCGCAGGAGAGTCGTCATTCGCACGAGCATGGGCGAGCGCGAAAGGAGAATGGCCAATGACATGGGAGACGTTTTATCTGATCTGCTTTGCGCTGGGTTTGTCGCTGACGGTCTTGTCGGTTGCGGGAGTCTTCTCGCATCTGCATTTTGGACATGCGGGAGGGCATTTTCATTTGAACCTAGGAAACGCGGGGGGCCATGCGGCACATGACCACGCGGCGCACACAGGCCAAAGCGGTATAAGCCCGGTGAACGGGTTTACGCTGGCGGCATTTCTGTGCTGGTTTGGCGGGTGCGGCTTCCTGCTGGAGCGCTATGCAAATTTCCTGACGCCGATTGTGCTGGGCATGGCCACGATCACGGGCGTGACAGGCGCGGGAATTCTGTTCTGGTTCCTGGCGCGCGTGCTGTTGCCGCATGAAAGGGAGTTGACGGCGGAGGACACGGCTGTTGCCGGCGTGTTGGGACGGGTAAGCGGTGCGATTCGCGAGAGCGGAGTCGGCGAGATTCAGTTTTCGCAGAACGGCGCACGCCGTTTTGCAATCGCGCGGAGTGAAGCAGGCGTAGCGATTCCGCGCGGTGTTGAGGTGGTAGTGATGCGCTACGAACAAGGAATTGCCTGGGTTCGCCGGTGGGACGAGGTTCTATCAGATGTGGCTTCGATTGAACGCGGCGATGGATATCCCACATCCGAAAATCCGGATATGGGGCACCCGGCAAGTACGAAGTGAAGCGGTTTTCCTGATGGAAAGGATCAGGAGGCAATTATGACGAGCACAATAATCGTAGTGGTTGGTTTGTGTCTGCTACTGCTCATTGTCTTGATGGGCATCATGGCCAAGATGTTTCGCAAGGCCGGTCCGAATGAGGCGCTGATTGTGTATGGTTTTCGCGGGCCGCGCGTGATCAAGGGACACGGCACGGTGATCTTTCCGATGGTGGAGAACTGCCGGGAGCTGTCCCTGGAGCTGATGTCGTTCGATGTAGCGCCGCAGCAGGATCTGTACACAAAGCAGGGCGTCGCGGTGACAGTCGAAGCGGTGGCGCAGATCAAAGTGCGCAGCGATCAGGAATCGATCCTGACGGCGGCAGAGCAATTTCTGTCGAAGACGCCGCAGCAACGTGAAGGGTTGATCCGGCTGGTGATGGAGGGGCATCTGCGCGGAATCATCGGTCAGCTGACGGTGGAGCAGATCGTCAAGGAACCGGAGATGGTAGGCGACCGTATGCGGGCAACATGCGCGGATGACATCAGCAAGATGGGGCTCGAAGTCGTGTCGTTCACGATCAAGGAGGTGCGCGACAAGAACGAGTACATCACGAACATGGGGCGTCCGGATATTGTCCGCATCAAGCGCGACGCTGATGTGGCTGCGGCCGAGGCGGAGCGCGACACCGCGATTCGCAGGGCCAACGCACTGCGCGAATCGGCCGTAGCGAAAGCGGCTGCGGATCAGGAGCGCGTGCTTGCGGAAACCTTGTCGCTGGCCAAACAGGCAGAGGCACAGCGCGATCTCGATATTCAGAAAGCGCAGTTCACCGAACAGAGCCGGCGCCAGGAGGCGCAGGCGGACAAGGCTTATGAGATCCAGACGAATATCATGCAGCAGCAGGTCACGACGGAGCAGGTGAAGATTCAGCAGATCGAGAAGGAGCAACAGATCAAGGTGCAGGATGCGGAAATTCTGCGCCATGAGAAAGAGTTGATCGCGACCGTGTTGAAGGGCGCGGAGATCGAGCGGCAGAGAATCGAGGCGCTCGCTTCGGCCGAGAAGATGCGGCTGGCTACGGAGGCTGAGGGTCGGGCCGCGGCTATCCGTACACAGGGTGAAGCGGAGGCGGCGATCATCTTCCAGAAGGGCGAGGCCGAAGCGAAGGCGATGAACCTAAAGGCCGAGGCCTATCAGGAGTGGAACCAGGCCGCAGTGGTCGATCGGCTGATCGCCAATATGGCGGATGTGGTTCGCGCGATGGCAGAGCCGCTGTCGAAGGTGGACAAGATCACCATCGTATCGACGGGAAACGACAGCGCGGCGGGGGCGAACAAGCTGACGGGAGACATCACGAAGATCGCGGCGCAGGTGCCGGCGCTCTTCGAGGCTCTCTCGGGTATGGATATGCGCGAGCTGATGTCGAACATCAAAGGCATGCGCGCGCGGCCCAACGGCAGTACGACGATCGTCGGCAAGGAATGACAACCAGGGCGGAGGGCTTGTGCTCTCCGCCCGCAATTTTTGAGGATGTAAGGAGGAATACCATGGCACTGCTCGAACGTGTGGGAACACTGTTACGCGCCAATATCAACGACCTGATCGAGAAGGCCGAAGATCCGGAGAAGCTGCTGAAGCAACTGGTCCTGGATATGGAAAACCAGCTGATGCAGGTGAAAACGCAGGTGGCGATTGCGATTGCCGATCAGCATGTTCTCGATAAAAAACGGAAGGAACATGAAGAAGCAGTAGCGGAGTGGAAGCGAAAGGCGGAACTCGCTGTGAAAAAATCTTCGGACGATCTGGCGCGCGCGGCACTGGAACGCTCGTTGAGCCATGAGCAGATGGCGAAGGGCTTTGTCCAGCAGCTCGAAGACCAAAGAACTGAAGCCGACACGCTGAAGAGCGCTCTGCGCAAACTGGAACAGAAGCTGCAGGAAACCCAGTCGCGCTGCGAGATCATGATTGCGCAGCACAAGCGGGCACGGGTGGTGAGCAAGGCGCACCAGGCGCATCAGGCTGCGGAGAGCAAGGATCGCGCAGCGAGCATGACACGGATGCGCACGCGCATTGTGGGCACGGAGGCGCACAACGCAGCGACGAGCGAACTGCTTGGCGGCGATTCGCTGGAAGACCGGTTCGCGCTACTCGAACGTGAGGAACAGATTGAGGCACTACTGCAGAATTTGAAAGAGGACTTGAAAAATGATGTGAAGCAGCTGCACGCGCCGACTGCATAGAGGTTGCACAAGAGTGTGCATTCCCCCCTTCGCGCTGAAGCGCGCGAAGGATGGGGCACACGGCGCGAGCCGTTTCAGGAAAAGCAAACCCTGCCTGCGTGCCTCGACTCCGGTCAGCGTGCTAGGGTGTTCTTTCACGCTTTTGGAGGTGTATGAGTCCGCATCAACGGTCCGATAGGGCCTTCGACCTGCAGGCAGCCGCGCGCCAATGCATGATGGAGCATGGATTCGAACCGGATTTTCCGTCGACAGTAGCGGAGGAACTGGCCGCTCTTGTCGCGAATCCGCCGAAGCCGAGTGCGTCCGCTGAGGATCTGCGGCATCTTCTGTGGTCGTCGATCGACAACGATACTTCGCGCGATCTGGACCAGATTGAATACGCCGAGAAGCTGCCAAACGGCGACGTTCATGTGCTGATCGGGATTGCGGACGTGGATATATACGTGGCAAAAGGCTCGGCAATCGATCGCCACGCCGCCGTTGAGACGGTCACCATATACTCAGGAGTCAAAAACTTTCCAATGCTGCCGGAAGAGCTTTCGACCGGGCGGACATCGCTGCTCGAAGGCGATAACCGGGCGTGCGTGGTGACGGAATTCGTTCTGGATGTGCAGAATCGTATAGCATCGAGCCGGATTTATCCTGCGCAGGTCAACAACAAGGCGCAGCTCGCGTACAACGGGGTGGGCGCGTGGCTGGACGGTAAAGCGGAGGCTCCGGCGAAGGTCGCGGCATCGGCGGAACTCCAGGCGCAGCTTAAATTACAGGACGAAATCGCGCAGCGACTGCGCGCGGAGCGCTACGAACGCGGAGCCCTCAACATCGAAACGATCGAGACGCATGCAGTTCTCCAAGGTGACTCGATTGATATCCAATCACAACAGAAGAACTCAGCTACAGAACTGATTGAAGATTTCATGATTGCTGCCAATGGCGTGATTGCGAGAACGCTGCGTGAGAAACGCATCGCTTCTATTCGTAGAATTGTGAAGACTCCTAAGCGGTGGGACAGGATCGTGGAGTTGGCCGCGCAGATGGGCGAGAAGCTTCCGGCCAAGCCCGATTCAAAGGCCTTGAATGATTTTCTCTGCCGACGGAGGGAGAAGGATCCAGACCACTTTGCCGATCTGTCACTTTCCGTAGTGAAACTGATGGGACCGGGCGAGTATGTGTTGGAGCGGCCGGGCGATGCGCCGGAAGGGCATTTCGGCCTGGCAGTTGAAGACTACACGCACTCGACGGCGCCCAACCGCAGGTATGCGGACCTGGTAACGCAGCGGCTGGTTAAGGCGATGATCGCGGGCAAGCCTTCGCCCTATTCCGATGACGAACTGGCGGCGATTGCGGCAAACTGTACGACGAAGGCGGCGGCAGAACGCAAGGTGGAGCGCGAGATGCAGAAGCGGATTGCCGCCGTGGCCTTACGCAATCGCATTGGCAACACGTTCCAAGCCATCGTAACCGGGGTTACGGATCGCGGAACATTCGTGCGGACGCTGGATCCACACGTTGATGGCATGCTGGTGCATGGACAACAAGGTGTCGACGTGGGCGATAAGCTGACCGTAAAACTGGTACGAACAGATCCCGTGCATGGATTCATCGACTTTTCGCGGGCCTAGTCGGAGACAATGGCAGAAGAGATGCGGTCCCATCTGACGACGCTGATCGAGGATTTTCGCAGGCATGGAAAGAGCACCGCGATTGTTACATATCGCGGCAACCGACGCACGGCATCAACCTATAGCGATCTTGTGAAACTGGCTGATCGCTTTGCCGCGGAGTTGATGCGACGCGAGATTGGGATCGGCGACCGCGTTGTCCTGTGGGGACAGAACGGGATCGAGTGGGTTGGGGCCTTCTTTGGATGTGTAATGCGCGGCGTGATCGCCGTCCCACTGGATGCTGCTGGAAGCTTGGGCTTTGCTGCCCGGGTGATCGCCGAAACGAATCCCCGGCTGGTGGTCGGTGATACGCAGCTGCTTGAACAGCTTATGCCGGAGACGGCGGGTATTGCCTTCGAGGACTTCGGAATAGCGCTTAACTCCTCAACCGCGGCGATGATTGAGCCGCGTCTGGATCTCGACACACCGCTGCAGATTCTCTTCACCTCAGGAACGACGGCTGAACCGAAGGGTATTGTCCACACGCATCGCAACGTGCTGGCGAGCGTGGCTCCGATCGAACGGGAGATCCAGAAATATTTGAAGTACGAACGCGTCGTGCATCCGCTACGGTTTCTGCACACGCTTCCGCTGAGCCATGTGTTTGGTCAATTCATGGGGCTGTGGATTCCGCCGTTATTGGCGGCGGAGGTGCATTTCGAATCGCGCCTACAGGCGCAGCGGCTGATCGACACGACGAGGCGAGAGCGGATTTCCGTGTTGGCAGCTGTGCCTCGTGTGCTCGAGCTGTTGCGCGACTCGCTGACAGTGCAGGATGCGGCCTTGCAGGCGGATATTGAAGCGGCGAAAGGCGAAAGCGTCTGGAAGCGATGGTGGCATTTCCGCAGGATTCATCGCACTTTCGGTTACAAATTCTGGGCATTCGTATGCGGAGGAGCTTCGCTCTCGCGTGACCTGGAGTCTTTCTGGAATACGCTCGGTTTCGCCTTGATTCAGGGCTATGGCATGACGGAGACGGCAGCACTCATTACGTTGAATCATCCGTTCAAGGTGGGCAAAGGCACGATCGGCAAAGTGTTGCCGGGGCGTGAGGTCGAAATTCGCGAGGACGGCGAGATTCTGGTACGCGGCGATATGGTCTCGACGGCGACCTGGCGCAATGGGGAGATGGAGCAGGCTTCCTCGCCGTGGCTCGCGACCGGCGATCTGGCGAAGCGCGATGATGAAGGACAGCTTCACTTTCTGGGACGTAAGAGCCAAGTGATTGTGACGTCGTCGGGATTGAATATTCATCCCGATGACGTGGAAGCGGTGCTCAACGCACAGGCGGGCGTCGAAGCTTCTGCTGTGGTGCCACTGTCGACCGACGGCGGGACGGAAGCTGTCGCTGTGCTGCTGTTTCGCGGATCGCGGGAGGCGGCGCAACAAGCGGTAGTTGCTGCGAATCAGCGGCTGGCGGATTTCCAGCGGGTTCGGCAATGGAGGCTTTGGCCCGAGCTGGATTTGCCGCGGACATCAAATGGGAAAATTCAGCGCCGCAAGGTTGCGGAGTGGGTGAATGCACAACGCCTAGCAAGCGACTTGGCTTTTGCGAGTACAGATGCGCTGCTGGCTCTGATTCTCTCAATAACAGGCGCCAGACCAGAGAATCTTTCCGACGAGGCACGGCTTGAAGAGGATTTGCAGCTCGACAGCCTGGGGCGTGTGCAATTGCAGGCCGAGTTGGAACAACGAATGGGCGTGACGCTGAGCGACGCGACTCTGGAGCTGGCAGCTACGTTGGGAGATTTGCGACGGCAGCTGGGATTGGACGCGGCGGCGGCACCAGGCGAGCCGCGGGAGAGCAGCGCGGCTTTGAGAGCGGAAAGGCAGCCGGAGGTGTATCCAGGATGGACGTGGTGGTGGCCGGTACAGGCGGCGCGAGCGGTGTTCATCGAATGCATACAGCAGCCGTTGGTATGGCTGTTAGCGGCGCCGGAAGTGCGTCGCGACACGCGGCTGAATCCAGCACAGCCGCTGTTACTGATTGCGAATCACGTGACCGCCTATGATCTTCCGCTGGTTTTGTATGCCCTGCCGGGAAGGATGCGGCGGCATGTTGCGGCAGCGATGTCGGCAGATATGCTGCGGGCCTGGCGCAAGCGGCGAAACCAAGGATCGTGGTTTCTCGACGCACTCGGGCCGCTGACGTATCTGATGGTGACGGGCGTGTTCAATGTGTTTCCTCTGCCGCGGAGCGCTGGATTTCGGCGAAGCTTTCAGCATGCGGGCGAGGCGCTCGATCGTGGGTACAACGTGCTGATCTTCCCCGAAGGCCATCGCTCTGACGATGGGAAGCTGCAGAGGTTTCGGCCGGGGATTGGGCTGCTGGTTGCAGAGTCGAAGGTGAGCGTGCTGCCGGTTGGGCTTACCGGACTGGGTGAAATGAAGCTGGGCAGGCAACGGTGGTTTCGTTCAGGCAAATTGCGTGTGAGGGTTGGTGCGCCGATGATCTTCGGACCCGAGTTGGGCGCGGAGGCGATTACCGAGCGGCTACGGGCTGAGATTGCTCGTCTGCTGGATTGATTCTTTGGTTGCGACCACATGACGAAGGCGCCTTGGCAGCAAACAGGATGCGTCGGACAACGATTTGCACATGATCAGTTTTGCGTCTGCGCTAATTGAAATTGTTTGAAGCGTTTGTGAACGCGTGCGGCCGTGTGGCCGTTCGGCGAAGGTCCGAAGCGTCGGGCCTGAAAACGGAGGGCCCCACATCTGACGACCGGCCGTCGCGGCGAGCGGGCGGCGTTCTTTAATTTGCGGCGTGAGGGGTTCATAGTTAGGGCGCGCGGATGGCGCTCAGGAATCGTGCGGGGCGACCTTGATTTGGTGGCATGGGAAAACGACACTATCTGCTTTATTGAAGTGAAGACGCGGACGACGCGAGCAGTGGCGACAGCTGAGGCGTCGGTGGATGAACAAAAACGGAGAACGCTGCGGCGACTGGCGCGGCATTATCTGCGGTAGCTACAGCGCGAGGATGTGCCGATTCGCTTCGATATTCTTTTGCTTTATTTCGAGGAAGGAAAATCCGCGGATTTTGATTTGTTCCGCGGAGCGTTCGGATGGGGTTAAGAACCTAGGCTGTTATTGTGCGTCCTTGTACTCTTCGACCCACGCCATCTGAATGGCTTCGAGTTTGGACTCGTTGGATTTCGCGGGGTCGTCGGAGAAGCCGTCCAGTTGGGTTACGTAGCGGTGAAGATCGGTAAAACGGACAGTGAGCGGATCGAGGTCGGGGAATTTCTCTTGTAGCTGAATGCCGATTTCTTCTGAGTCGTTCCAGGTGATTTCACGGGCCATGGCGGGGCTCTCCTCTACTTGCGTTCTACGAGCGACAAAGATTTGCCTTCAGAGACATAGTTGCGGTTCCACTTGGGAATTTCCACAATATAGGTACCGGGTCCGGTGATAACGGCCTGGCAGCCGAGACGGGAGTTGAGCTGCTGATCTGCCGCCATGTCGAGGCGGTCGAGTTCGTCATCTTCGGGTTCGCTGATCTTTCCGGTACCGCCCTTGGTCCATATATGGCAGGTGGTGCAGGCGCAGACGCCCCCGCAGGCGTGGTCGAGAAAGATGGTGTAGTTCTCGGCAACGTCGAGAAACGACATGGGCTTGCCGTGATGCTCGTAGGGCATGGTGCCGTATTCGAATTCGACGGTGCGGCCTTCAGGCTCGAAGGTGACGCGCACCATGTTCGGGCCGGGCGGCTTGCTGAGGTCGATTTCCTGATGTTTCTGGTCGTTCATTCCTAGTCTCTATGTTCTTCTAACGAGCTTTTTACTTTATCTCCGCCGGGGCGAATGGGTGGGGCGCGGTCGGGCCCTCTCCTAGTTTCTCACCCGCAGACTCCATGGTATGGCCCTGGATGGCGCTGGAGACGGCAGAATCCATCATGAGCTCGGCGAAGCGGCGAGTGGCCTTGTCCAAGGCTTCAGTGGCGGCGCGGAGAGCCTGCAGGTCGTCGCCTTCCTTGAGTACGCTCAGTTCTTCGGAGATCAGAGCAATTTGTGCGCGCTCATCGTCGGTCAGGTGGTGCCATGCTGGGTTGACGTGCGCCTTTTCTACCGCAGCGAGAATGGTTCCGGCCTCGGTGCGCGCTTCGATGAGCTGGCGCTGGTGGAAATCTTGCTCGGCATAGTCAAAGGAGTCGAGGATCATGGTTTCGACCTGCTCGTCAGTGAGGCCATAGGTCGGTTTGACTTCGATCTCGGCTTCCTTGCCGCTTCTTTGTTCCCGCGCGGACACGTGCAGGATTCCATTTGCGTCGATGAGGAACCTGACTTCGATACGCGGCAGGCCGGCGGACATCGGCGGAATACCCTTGAGGTCGAAACGGGCCAAAGAGCGACAATCCTTCGCCATCTCGCGCTCGCCCTGGACAACGTGGATGGCCACATTGGCCTGTCCGTCAACCCCGGTAGTGAAGTGTTCGGTGGCTGAGGCGGGGATGGTCGAATTGCGCTGGATGATCTTGGCGACGACTCCGCCGAGGGCTTCGATGCCAAGCGAAAGAGGAGTCACGTCGAGGAGCAGCATATCCTCTGTGGCCGCGGAGCCGCCTTCGAGAATGTGCGCCTGCACGGCTGCGCCCAGGGCGACGACTTCGTCGGGATTCAGTTCCGTGTGCGGCTTTTTGCCGCGCTCGGCAAGATGGAAGATCTGGTCAGTGAGGCGGCGGACAAGAGGGATGCGCGTGGAACCGCCGACGAGGACGACTTCATCGAGCTGCCCGGGCGTGAGACTGGCGTCCTTGAGGGCTTGCACACAGGGGCCGAGAGTGCGGTCGAGCACCGGCTGGATGATCTGTTCGAACTGCTCGCGAGTGATCTCGCGCCGGTAGGACTGGCCGTCCGGCAATGTTACGTCGAGACGCGAAACGTCAGAAGTCGACAGCGCAATCTTGGCTTCGATGACGGCTTTGCGGATGGCCTGGACGACTTCGGGGTCGGTGCGAAGGTCGAGATTTTGTTCGCCATGGATGTCGTCGAGGGCGATAGCGATGAGCAGGTTGTCGATGTCGTCGCCGCCAAGATGCGTGTCTCCATTGGTGGCGATGACTTCGAAGATGCCGTCCTGCAGCTTGAGGATAGAGATATCGAAGGTTCCGCCGCCGAGGTCGTAGACGGCGACGATGCCTTCCCTCTGGCGATCAAGTCCGTAGGCCAGAGCGGCCGCTGTCGGCTCGTTGACCAGGCGCAGGATTTCGAGTCCGGCAATGCGGCCTGCGTCTTTGGTGGCCTGGCGCTGGGCGTCGTTGAAATAGGCCGGAACGGTGACGACTGCTTTCGTTACCGGCGCGCCGAAGTAACGCTCGGCGTTTTTCTTCAACTGGCGCAGGATGTAGGCGGAGATTTCAGGCGGCGTGTATTGCTGCGGGCCAATCTGCAGGCGGAGGATTTCGCCGGGCTGAATGTCCGGCGCGAGGTGGAAAGGAAAGAGCTTCACCTCTTCCTGGACGTCTTCAACGCCGCGGCCCATGAGGCGTTTGGCGGAATAGATGACGCGGTCGGGTGTCCGTGCGAGATAGGGATATGCGGGATAGCCGACGATCACTTTCTTGGGGTCGGGAATGGCGACGACCGAGGGGACCAGGTTGAGACCGTCTTCGCCAGGTATGACGACCGGATAATCGCCCTGCATGAAGGCGACGAGCGAGTTGGTGGTGCCGAGATCGATTCCGACAATGCGGGTTTCTGCCATATTTCTTCGATGCTTTCTAAGTCTCCAGCGCTTCGTTCACGTCGCGCACAAGGTTGCGAATGTAGCGGCGGCGGTCGAGGAGCGCAACCGTCTCATCCTTAATTTTAGTTGTGTCCGAGTTGTCGTCGATGGCCGCGTCCCATCGTGTCCACAGAGTCTGCAGGTTGGAGTCGACAGCGCCGAGCTGCGATTCAAACTCGATGCGTGCCTTTTCGAGATCAGTGCGTAGAGCGGGATCGTCTTCGCCCATCTTGCGGTTCATGCTCATCTCCTCAAGCTGCATGTTCAGCTCGAAGACCTCTTCCAGCAGATCAGCGGGCACGCGCGACTCCTTCGAAATGCCATCGTCACTCTTCCCTGCTTCGAGGACAATGCCTTCGAGCTTGAGCAGGTATTCCGTGCGGACGACGGGGTTCTTTAGCGTGCGGTAGGCGTCGTTGAGGAGCGAGGTTTGGTCGAGGCTCCACTGTTGTTCCTGCGCAGTGGCCTGCGCGTAAAGATCGGGATGCAGTTTGCGGCTGAGGCGGTAGAAGCTACGCTCGAGTGCGGGCAGATCGATGTTCAGCTTGCGCGGGAGGCCGAAAACAGCAAAGTAGTCCACGCCGTCCAATGGCGCCTGCACCTTGCCACATTGGGGACAGAAAGGCTGGGCGGCGGGCAGGGAGGCACCGCACGACCAGCAGGCCGCGGTCACGGATTGGGGCTCAGCTGTATGCATCGAAGACGGAGTCCGCGCGTGCGGCTTGGCACTATGCGGAAAAAGATGAGCCGCAGCCGCAGGACTTGGTCGAGTGCGGATTGATAAAGTTGAAGCCCTGGCGCATGAGCGTCTCTTCATAGTCGAGAACCATGCCGTGCAGATAGATGAACGACTTGGGGTCGACAAAGACGCGCACATCGTCGAACTGATAGATACGGTCTCGCTCGCGCGGCTGCGAGTCAAAGCGGATATTGTAGGAAAGACCGGAGCAGCCGCCACCCGTGATGCCGAGACGCAGGCCGCCCTCCGTAGGCGAAACATCCTCCTTGGCCATGGCGACGCGAATGCGCTTGAGAGCGCGCTCGGTCACCTGAATCCCCTTCTGGTTGGGGGCCTGGTTCGCCGCGTCGAGAATGGTCAGCTGGTCTGTAGTCATAATGTGGCTATCGGCAAGCCCATGTCCGAAAACACGGACATGGGTACTTTGGTTTGTGACCCTCGTTAGACTGCAGCGACGGCCTCTGCGGCTCGTGAGCCTTCGCTGACGCCGTTCTTCTTCTTCCAGTCGCCGATAGCGGCGCGAATAGCGTCCTCAGCAAGCACCGAACAGTGAATCTTGACTGGTGGAAGAGCCAGCTCCTTCACGATGTCGGTGTTCTTGATCTCCATTGCCTGGTCCACTGTCTTGCCCTTCACCCATTCGGTGGCGAGCGAAGACGAAGCGATGGCCGAACCGCAGCCGAAGGTCTTGAACTTTGCCTCTTCGATGATCTGTGTGTCGGGATTGACCTTGATCTGCAGGCGCATGACGTCGCCGCATTCTGGCGCGCCAACCAGTCCAGTGCCTACTTCCGCGCTGGATTTATCGAGTTGGCCTACGTTGCGCGGATTGTTGTAGTGGTCGATGACCTTGTCGCTGTATGCCATTTTATTTCTCCTGTATCCCATACTCTCGCAAAACTTAAAACCTTCTACTACGAAGCTTTTTCTTTAGTGCGCCTGCCATTCGATCTTCGAAATGTCGATGCCCTCTTTCACCATCTCATAGAGCGGTGAAAGTTCGCGCAGCTTTTGGACCACGTCGACCAGCTTGTCACCGACGTAATCCACCTCTGCCTCGTTGTTGAAGCGACCTAATCCAAATCTAATAGAACTGTGCGCCACATCATCGCCCAGACCAAGAGCCTTCAACACATATGATGGCTCAAGTGTCGCAGAGGTGCAGGCGGAACCGCTTGAAACTGCGATGTCGTTGATTCCCATGAGCAAGGACTCACCCTCAACGTAGACAAAGCTCACGTTGAGATTGCCGGGAAGGCGATGCTCCATGGAGCCGTTGACATGGACATAGTCGAGATTGTTTTCGAGTTTTGCCTTCAGCTTATCGCGAAGCGCGATGAGGCGCTCGGTTTCCGCCTTCATCTCCTCGCCGGCAATCTCGCAGGCTTTGCCCAACCCGACGATGCCGGGAACGTTGAGCGTGCCGGAGCGCATACCGCGCTCATGACCTCCGCCATCGATTTGCCCGGAGATCTGCACGCGCGGATTGCGACGGCGAACGTATAGCGCGCCCACGCCCTTAGGTCCATAAATCTTATGCGCAGAGAGCGAGAGCGCATCAATATGCATGGCGTTAACGTCTACGGGAATCTTGCCAACCGCTTGAACGCCATCCGTGTGGAAGAGCACGCCCTTTTCGTGACAGAGCTTGCCGATCTCGGCCACCGGTTGCACAACGCCGATCTCATTGTTCGCGATCATGATGGTAACGAGGATGGTCTTGTCATCCATCGCGCGCTTCAGATCTTCGATGTCGATCAGACCGTCTGCTTTTACAGGCAGATAAGTCACACGATAGCCGTATTTCTCGAGGCGCTTGCAGGTATCAAGTGTCGCCTTGTGCTCGGTGACCTGCGTGATGATGTGATTGCCCCGCTCCTTATACATCTCGGCGATGCCCTTGATGGCGAGATTGTTGGACTCGGTCGCGCCGGAGGTAAAGATGATCTCCTTGGCGGTGGCGCCGATGAGTTTGGCTACCTGTTCACGCGCCTTTTCGACGGCCGCTTCCGCTTCCCATCCAAAGGAATGATTGCGGCTTGCGGCATTTCCGAACACAGTAGTGAGATAGGGCATCATCGCTTCCAGCACGCGCGGATCGAGCGGCGTGGTTGCGTGGTTATCCATATATATGGGCAGGTGTACTCCTGCCGGTACTCTGACTGTCCCGTTGGGGGATGTGCTCATTGCTTCCCTACTCTCCTGCATCCTGCCTTAAAACTGGCTAACGACTAGGCGCTCGTGGTCTGAATCGTCACCAGATCATGTTCGCCATGCTGATGCGTATGATCGTATTCAGCCAGATCTGAAATCCGAATCTGCTTGAGTACGTCGGAAATACTTTCATTCACGCGCGCTAATGGCTCTTTGATGGTGCAACTGTTCGTCAGGTCGCACAAACCGCTTACCGTGACGCACGACGTGATGAACAAAGGACCATCAATGGCGCGGATGACCTCAAAAGCCGTAATTTCGCTCGCCTTGCGAGACAGAGTATAACCGCCATTCATTCCCGCATGCGAACGGAGCAGGCCGTCTTTCGCCAACCGCTGCAGAATTTTTGCCAGCAGTTGAGGAGGAATATGGTATGCCTCGGCAATATCCTTGGCGCTGAGCGACGCGGAATCGGGGTGTTCGGCCAGGAACTTCAGCGCCATCAGTCCGTAATCGGCCTTTTTGGTGAGTCTAAGCATGCCCGGAAACGGCTCCTTCGGTCGCTACATCTAGTATAGGACCGTAACCGTCGGACTTCAAATAGAGACCGCTCCAAGGGCGAACAGATGGCAATTTGGGCTCGGATTTCCTTTTCCGGCCTCTCAAAACGGAAAATTAACAGATTCGATTTGACAGAAATGCTGGCCCGGATACAATCTTGCCGATACCATCTGATTTTTCCACGCGCAAATGCCCATAATGGACACCCCCTGCAAACATCCAAGAGTGCGCGTAGTGGCGCGCGAAGAGGACGCCGAGTATGTCGAGTGCCAGGAGTGCGGCGAGGTCTTCGACTCAAACGAATTCCGTGACATGGCAATCGAAGAAACGCAGGCGGATGAGGAAGAGATCTGATTCCACTAAGGGCTTCAGCGGGTTCAACCATTGGCGGGCGCGCCTGACAGGCTCAGGCGGCGCGTAATTTGCCACGCGTAGTGGAATCCCGAGATGACGGTGAAGGCAACTGTCGCAAGCAGCGCCAAATGGCGGATGTAAAGCACGCTCGCCGGCGCGTAAAATCTGCTCAAGAGCACGGCCAGCAGGGCCACAATCTGTGCAAAGGTGTTCGCTTTGCCGAAGATGCTCGGCTTGAAGTTTCGCATGCCGACACTGGCGTAGAGAATGGCCGCGACCATCAGAATTCCCAGATCCCTGCCAAAGACGAGAACCGTGACGCGGCGGGAGATAAGGCCCTCGTGATGCAGCACGAGAAACAAGGTGCTGAGCAATAGCTTGTCCGCGACCGGATCGAGGTACTGCCCGAGAACGGTGCGCTGTTGGAGCCAGCGGGCCAGCAGACCATCCAAGCCATCGGTAATACCCGCCAGGACAAAGAGCGAAAAGGCAATGCGATAGTAGCCGTCAAGAACGGCAAGCACCAGAAATGGGATGATGCAGAGGCGCAAGAGCGTTAGTTGATTCGGAGCTGCGCGAAGTTGGTTCATGGTGCGGTTACAGGTCGTGCTTAAGCGGGACCAACACCCTTATTATCGCCTTTTAGGACAGATGCAAAATCCTGATACTACAGCACCGCATGGCTGCGTGCCACCAAATCGGCAGGCTGAAAGGCGAGAGGCCCAAACCAGATAGCCTTGGGGCCGCGATTGATCGACGCCGTCCAACCAAGGGCTGACCGCGAAGAGCGTCGGAGGACAACGCTTCCATGCAAATCTTTGATATGACGAATGAGTCGTAGTTTCCTCCGCGCAGGCGCTTAGCTCAGTTGGTTAGAAGGCCTACCCGATGACAGATTCCATTTATTATCATCGATATAGCCTCCTTGGTGCCCGTCGTGGGTCTCCATTTCTCTCCCTTGTTTGACCCAAATTGCCTGTCACGATATCTAGTCCTGTCACTATCGAGGGGTTAGATTATGGCTAGATCAAGGCAAAATTCTTAATGAGTCCAACATCATCAAACGAATCAAAGTCAATGCACAGTGGCGCAGTGCGCTCGTGGTCGCACGGAACGGCCGACTGCTTCGCGACCGCGTCCTGATCCGCGGGCCCGAAGACCACCACCCCGAAGGGCGCTACTACCTCGAGTGGTACGGGAAGGAAACGACACCGTCAGGCGGTTCCGGGCTCCAATGACCTCTTCGTCGTAGCCCGCTCAAAATCCCTGGAACTCCAGGCCCGGCGCTCCGGACTGGGAACCCAACGTGCCTGATATGCCGGCGGCTAAAGTCCCGTCCGTTCCGTCCCCGGATATGTCGCGGATTACCATGGCTGATGGCTTGTTCATCTTCGTCGGCGTCTGACATGCACTGGCGACCGCCTGGTCGAGCCCCATCCCCTCACGCCAATGGTTCATGGCATTCCTCAATCGCCCTATACTATCTAACTGGTTAGATAGTATAGTAATCGATGATGACGAACACGACCCATACGAAGATGGTGACGACGGCCATTAAACGTACTCGATCTCGAGGCAGCGCCGCAACTCTCATCCCTCGTGAGCTGATTGCCCATCAGGTCGGAGGACATCTGGCACTCGATTTCTGTAATACGACGGGAGAACACCTGACTGAGCGGCCCGATGAGTTGATGCAAGACTGGGAGTCGTTTCTCCGATGGGTGGCTCAGGTCGGCCTCATTGAATCTCCATCGTCTTTCGAACTGCTCCGTCACCCCGAGCCTCTTCTGCCAATCGTCCAGCTATGCGAGGCAATCTATCGCGTTGGGCTCGCCGCTGCGGGCACCAGCCGCGTATCCGAGCACGATCTAGCCTTGATTCGCGAAAACGCAATGCAGCCTGGGCCCGAGATCGGGCTTCGCAACAACGCACTCCGGTGGCAACCCACTCCGTCGCATGCGTCGGAGAGTTATGCGCGGTTCTCGCAGGCGAGGCGCCGTCCTCTCTTACTCGCTAAAGGCTGCGCGCTTCGGGATCTGCGAAGGGGTCTGTGCGGGTGGATGTTCCTCGACGGGAGCCGCGGCAAGCGACGGCGATGGTGCGACATGAAGGATTGCCGCAGCAGGGCCAAAGCACGCCGGTATTGCGAGAAGAAGCACAAGGGATCATGAGTCCCAATTACTTCTGCTGAATTTTCACCCCTGGAGGAGGAATGATCCTATGAGAGAAAAAAGAGCGGGAACGTTGATGGTGATGCTTTTGTTGTTCGGTTCCTCAACGTGCCTTGCGCAGAGCAAACCGATCGAATCCGTCGCGCGTCGACAGATCGACGCGGGAAACCAGGCCTGGATCGATGGCATGAAGCAAGGTAATGTCGGGTTGATTACGGCAACGTATACACCGGACGCCGTCGATTGCAGCCCGGCGGGCGACTGCGTTCGGGGTCGTTCTGCCATTGAGAAGCACATGAAGGAGGAGATGGCAAGGCTCGGAAAGGCAGAATCGGCTTCCGTGACGAGCATCGGTTCAGTTCAGCGGGGACGCTTTGTTTATGAATGGGGGCAAGCTGAAGCCAACTTTCCAAACGGGAGGAAGGTCGTGGATCAGTATCTAACCGCGTGGCGGGAAGAGCCGGACGGGACGTGGAAGATTTTTCGAAATCTGGTGATGCCAAATCGGTAGTCCTCTTGCATATGCGGAGCAGCCGGATTCAAGGCTTCTGGCCTCCCCGCCCTTATGGTGGAAGTGTTGTTAGCAGTGCAAATGTACGGTTTTCTTAGCACGTGAAATGTCTGGTTGAGTTTTATTCATCCGGTAGCAGTCGATTACTGGAGCCGTGTTTCGGCACAATGGGCTAGTTAAGTCGTTTGACGATAAGCACCGTTTTGTCGTCGATCATGTCCGTTTCGCCATCTTGACGGAACTGTTCATCTTGCTTTACTGCATGATCCAGCAACGCATTGCAGATATCCTTCGCCGGCTCGCGGTAGTGTTCGCGCATGACCACTTCCAGTCGCTCGCGTCCTTGCTTGTCGCTGCCGTCATAGACTCCATCGGTATAGAGAACAAGAATATCTCCCGGACTCATCAGTGTGATCTCACCGAGATCCGTAGCGTCTACCTCTGCTTGCCGGAAGTTTACGGAATAGTACCTCTTACGATCCGGATGATCTGCGGGAATCTGCAGACCGAGCGGAAGAAATTGCACCATACGGCTTTCATTGATGTTCATGAACTTGCGATATTCCGCCGAGAACACCAGCGGCGGTGGATGCGCAAAATTCGCAAAGCGAAAATGACCGCCAATGCGGACCTCGCCGTATATCATCGTTGCGTTTTCGCGTGCGTCTTCCTTCTCAATAATTCCTAATTCATTGCGGGCGGTCACTGATTGCGCCAGCCGCAGATTGATGTTTTCGAGCAGCATGGGTGTTGCTCTGCCGTATCGATCCAGTTCAGTGAGCATCAAGGCATGGAATGTGTCATGCACTGTAGAGGCAATCTTGGCTGAGATGATTCCGTGCCCCTGTGCATCTGCCACCAGAACACCCGCCGTCGAATAAAGATCACGCAACTCTTCCGCAACGCGCACCTGCTCGGAGCTCCGCGCGAATCGATACTCTCCTTCCATCTCGGGCTTGTAGCTGGGCGTTGTTTTCAGCCACTGCACCTGATCGTCGACCAGATTGCGTAGCAGAACTCCTGGAGCAAGCGGTTCAAGAAACTCTTTCGACAGCCGTTGAGCCCGCTGAATGCGTGCGTCAATGTCGTAACGCTGTTGAAAATTGATGTACTCAAAAAGATCCCCACCGACAATTTCGGCGGGAATTGAATTCCCGAACATCTCGATACCGGGAATGTGCGGAATCGTCCCTTCCACTGGCATTAACCGCTTCCGCAGGTATTCATCGATGCTCGGAGTTGTGCCTGGTTTCGTCATAGGAGAATCCGGCGCGGATCTGCTTTGAAATTTCAAACACTTCTCTCGTTATTATGAGGCAGCCATGGATCCCAGTGGTGCGAAGAGTTGTGGGACTTTGAAGAATCACTGCCTACCCATTCCTGCCCGCTTTTTGGGCTATCGCGAACCAACTGCCCATGTTACTCAAGTAGCAACTCACGGATCGACACTCACGGATCGGCGACGACTCGCCAGTAATCGTGATTTGGGGCAACGATGGTGAGTGGAGCGTCTCCAGTTAAGTAGATACTCAACAGGTCAAACGTTTTGATGTTCTTTAACGACGATCGACGTTTCTTCCCGGTGCCGACGCCATCGATTGCAGCCGCTTTGGATGCTGGCTAGCCCCCTCGTTTTCTCCGACTTCTCCAGCCTGTCGAGTGAGGAGCTGTTCGAGGTTGATCGCAGCACTCGGCGAACCAACCTCTCAAGTCCATGCTCGTCGGGCTGATCTTCTCGAGAAGAGATGTGCAACGCGTGGAGTGTCGGCGCGCCCCTTGGGGAGTAGCAACTCTGATAGCTCGGCCCATGAAGTTTAGCGCGTCGCAGAGCTGCTGAGATCTAGTTCAACGCACCAGGGCGAGCCAACCCCATCCAACCGCGAGCGTCACTAGCGTAACGGGAATACCGACGCGCGAGTAGTCCCACAAACCGATGTGCACGTGGCCATGCGCGCGCTCCACGACGATCAGATTCGCGACTGAGCCTGTGATCGTCAGGTTTCCCGCCAGCGTGCTGGCCATGGCGAGCACGAGCCAGCCAGTGTGGGGATTATGGAAAGCCGGCACGAGGGTCTTGAGCAGCATCACCGCCGGTACATTACTGACCACGTTCGACAACGCCGCGGTCACAATCGTAAAGATACCAGCGTTCTGAAGATTGAAGCGTTCAGCGATCTCGAAGAGGTAGCCCGTTAAACCGGAGTTTTGCGCACCACCCACGATCAGGAACAGACCGACGAAGAACACCAATAGTCCCCAATCGACTTCGTCGTATACCAATCGAGGATTGCGCGACCGTGTAATCAACATCAGAGCGGCCCCGATGGCAGCCATCATGGCCGGTGGCACACCCGCAACAAATCCAGACAGCACAAGGGCAATTACGATGGCGGGCTTGTGAAACTCGCGGACCGACACGTGTTGCATCGCAGCCGCAACACCCGCAGCATCCTTGGGCATAAGATCATCGCCGCACATGAAACGGATGATCACCCAATCCAGAACCAGGCCAATCAGCGCAACTGGAGCCAAATACCCAATAAAGTTGCGGTACGTCAGCCCAGAGAACGACCCGATCAGCATGTTCTGCGGATTCCCGGTGATCGTGGCGACGCTGCCGATGTTGGCAGCAGTCGCCACGGCGAGCAGGTACGGCATCGGTTTCAGTCCCATGCGTCGCGTAGCCAGCAGTGCGAACGGCGTCATCACCAGGCAGATAATGTCGTTAACAAAAAACGCCGAGAGAGCGCCGGTAATGAAGATCACGGTGGGCAGCAAGTGCCGTGGCTTGAGACGCGTAACGACTTGCTCGGTGATCCACTCGAAGAATCCTGTCAGACGCAGACAGCCGACCACCACCATCATGGAGAACAGCAGCACAAGGGTGCCGAAATCGATGTAATGCAGCGCTTCGGCGGCAGGAACGATGCGGAAAGCAATCATCAATACGGCGCCGATGATGGCCATGCCGGGGCGATCGACCTTCATCCCGGGCAGCTTCCCGAGGGCGAACACGCTGTAGCTGAGGGCGAAAACAGCGTAGCCGGCGGCGACCCGCCACTCGGCAAGTGGACTAGTAAGATCCGGTACAGTCGCTAGCAGGAGAACGGGCAAGATCATGACGAATGCAGTGTACGCGAGGCGCAGCCGGAGAACGTACAGGTGCCTTAATCTCTTGGCGCCGATGAAGTTTCAGGGAAAGCTTCTGAGGCTGCTGACCAAGAAAGCCCAATCAGACACGGGCCGCTATCACAGCAATTGAGAACAATTGTTGACAACCAAATCTAGAACGGCAACGACAGCCTGTTGTTGAGTATCATTGGTCGGCTGGTGCAGCACAAATTTGAGCGTTTCCGTCACCATCATGATCGCCGCACAGAGATTCTTCTCAAACTGAGACATGCTGGCCTGCAGGCGCTCAACGTAGTCGTAACGGATCCGCCCGGAGTTCATATCCAACAAAAGGGGAATCTGCAAACGGTTCAGCTCATTTTTGAGAAACTCGGTGATCTTACTGAGTTCGTCAGGAGTACCAATATCGGTCTTGTTAACAATGAAAAACAGCTTGGGAATTTCACCTTTGATCCGGCGAAGGAACTGTGGGTAGGATATCTCTACCGACGCGACCTGTTTGGTGTTCCCGGGGTTACCCACCTCGGTGATGTAATCCGCCAGAGTGCCGATAGCAACGCTTTCCCTCAGGGCACCGGTTGTATACATGACCGTTGCCTGCGGCTCGGAACCATACCTGATTTCTGTGATGATGGCTGTCACGGGCAGGACTCCGGTCGGCAACACATCGGCTCCAAGCAGAGCATTAATAAAGGAGCTCTTGCCACGCTTCATTTGGCCCAGGACGGCAAGGTGCAATTGCCCAGTGGCTAGCTTTTCCTCAAGAGCGAGAAGCTTTTCGTGCAGACCCTTGTTGCTCCCACTTCTCGCCGCTTCTATTCCCACCAGTGCGCGCAGTGATTCCTCAATCGGATGAGCCTCGACGGATTGGGATGCAATCGCCATGCGTCGAATTCGCTTGCTTCTAGGCTTTTGAGGACGGTTGGTCGGAACGGGAATAACGAATCGCTTCCACACTGGAGCTGGCCACCAAGCCTCCCTGGATCATCTGATCAAGATGGGGCAACAGCTTTTGAATCTGTTCTTCCCTGTCGATCACAGTGACCATCACGGGCGCATTTTTTGAAATGGACAGGCTGCGAGCATGATAAATACGGGCGCTGGCGCCGAAGCCTTCAACGCCACGAAACACGGTCGCTCCTCCGAGTCCGAGTTCCATGCACTTTGCCACGATGGCTTTGTATAGCGCCTCACCTTGCCATTTGTCTGCTTCGGTAAAGTGAATGCGCAACATCCGCGCTTGAAATTGCTCTTTCATAGTTGGCTCTTTCTATTCGGCGGCGGCCGCCGGGCGATGTGAGTACTTAATGATGTCAACATCGGATAGGACCACGAGTCCTTCCTGAACCATCGCGTCCACCAGGGGCAGGAATTCTTGCAATTTCTCCTGGGTATCGATGACTGAGATCATGATCGAGGAATCGTGTGAGAGATTGAGCGCCCTCTCCTTGTGAACTCTGCGATGTGCTCCATAGCCGAGAATGCCTCGGTAAACCGTGGCTCCTGCTAAATCATTTGCACGCATCGCCCGCAACAGGGCTTCGTGCAAGGGTTGGTCCCGCCAGCGATCGGCCTCGCCGATATAAATGCGCATAAGCTGTGCTTTGCCTTCGATTTTGACGTGCTCTGGCGCAGGTGCCTTCTTAGGCTTCGAAATCTGCGCCGGCTTGGCGATGGTGGTTTCCTGCACCTCAATCAACCCGGAGCCGACCATCTCCTCCAACTTGCCCAGCAATTCGTCGACCTTCTTCCGCGTCTCGATGAACTCGATCTTGAGGGGCAGGTTGTCGGAGATCTCAACAAAATTTGCCGAATGGATATGGTGATCGGCGCCGAATCCGGCAACCCCCTTCAGGACAGTCGCGCCACTACAACCTCGGAAATAAAGAAAATCAAGAATGCTCGAAGAGGTCGAAACGCCGTGGTGCGTCGAGCCTTCACTTAGGTAAATCGAAACTTTAAGTGCTTTTCCAGGAGACAACATATTTTCCCTCATTCGTTATGGATGCAATCCGCGTTGCGAAACCAGGAATTCCGCGGCATGCCCTAGCACTCCCCATTGAAGATCGTTAGGGTGATTTCATCACGGATGTGGTTCAGAGTTCCGATGAGCTGATTCCTGTGCCTTTCCATGATCGTATTGATCGCTGACGCAAGCGCTGGCGTGGCGCCCTGTTTGAGCCGTGTTCCGTGAATCACACAGAGAACGGCCTGCGACCGCAGCCATTGCGCCACTAGCTGGTGTTGCAGACATCCGAGAAACTGACGTGTGCGGCGGTCTTTCTCTGCTTGAAGAAGCACACATATATCACACATAGAAGCTTGAGTGGCAGGTTGTTTCGCCAGGAGATCCAGGAATAGCTGTACTGCGGTAACAACTCGTTGAGAAGCAGCGATGCCCCAGGTGTGAGAGTTACAAAGATGTTGAATCTGTTTTTGCGCCGTTTCTTGCATCCGACAGGTTTGAAAATTCTTCATGAAGCTGACAAAAAGGCGACCGATGTCCCCCTGCACCTGGAGGATGGACTCATAGCTCTTGACTTTGGTCGCCTTCATGAGATCGCCCTCGCGATCAGGGTTCCGCCCCAGACGCCGATGAGCCCAAAGATCAAACTCAAGACCATGTACGACGCACCGATCAGGAATGCGCCCGTCTGAAGATTGGAAAATATCTCCCATTCGAAAGTTGAAAAAGTACTGTAGGCGCCGACAAACCCCACTGGAATAAGAAATCGCCAAGCTGGGTTCAATTCCGTGCGGGTGCCCAGAAGAGTAAGAGAAAAGCCGATGATGACACACGCTGTGATGTTGATGACAAAGGTGCCATAGGGGAATTTCGTGCCCATCCGACTGGCGATCGTCGAACCAACCCAGAAGCGCGCGATTGAGCCCAGCGAACCTCCGAACGCAATTAAAAAGTATTTTTGCAAAGGCTATCTCTCCCTCACTTCATGCCGTTGTATTTCAAGCTTGAATCGCTGCTCCCGCTCCAGTTCAGAAGCAGATCCAAATCAGCCTTGACCTGCTCCAGGTCAATATTCTTACCATGAAGGCCGGTCATGCGCTGTAACTGCACGCGATACGCATCCGCATACGAATTCACCAGTGCTTCCAGTTTGCGAACGACTTGCTCGCTCCACCTGGACAAAGCCATGCCGTACAGGTGGAGCTCGTGCTTGATATCTGTGCCTATGCTCTTCGGAAGATGAGTACGAATCATCGAGCGAAGCACACCTGCCCCGAGAACTTTCCATAGGGTAACGGTGAATGGGAACTCTCCAGCAATGCTTCGGCATAGATGTCGCAAACTGTAATTCGTCTGATTAACTGCTGTTAATGCACAACCATCACAGGACAGTGCGCATATCGAAGCACGCGTTCCGAAATCGAACCAAGCATCCAACGTTTGAATGTTGAAATGCCGCGCCTTCCCATAACGATCAATGTGGCGTGTGTTTGTTCCGCACGGTGGACGATGTGCTCGGCCGGATGGTCGACCTCGATCGCCGTTTCAAGCGCAGCCCCCCTTTTGCTGCCCGTTCACGTAAGAGGACAAAGCTTTGCTCATAGTGTTCTCGAGCGTCATCGAGAATTGCATTTAGCTCTGCTCGTGCCGCCGGTTCTGGCGGACGAATCACCGCGAAAATCAGAAGCTTGGACCCTAAGGCTTGCGCCATCGAAAATGCGATATCTGTGGCCCGTTGGGATTGAGGAGAGCCGTCATAGGCAACGAGAATGGTCTCAAAGACTTGTTTCACGTGCTTGGTCACTTCTCCTCCTAAATGCTTTCTGACTCTGCGGGCTGTTGCAGCGGATGGCCAGAGTGAGTTTCCTGGCGTTTTCTGGGAAGCAAATGTCTCGGGAGGAAGAACATATTCGCAATCAGAGTTGGAATCACGGCACTTGCGATTACTGTGCCGACGAGATACGAATACTGGGCTTGGGTGATGATCTTGTGATTCAACCCGAAGAGTGCAGAAATCGTCCCAAAGGTCAGGCCCGTTGACATCATCAGCGTGTAGTAGGCTCCAGCTGAACCTTCGTACTGATGCGCGCGGACTGCAGGCAATACAGCAGTAAGCTTTGTTCCCATCTTGGCAAGGAAGAGAACTAGCAGGACCACAGGACTCGCAAGTAACGCAGGCACGGATACGAAGGAACCTGCGCGGATGAAGTAGAACGGCGTGAGAAACCCAAAAGTAAGAGTTCGCAACCGGCGGATCAGCGCGTGGTCCTTACCAACGGTTCCGGCCAGCACCATACCGATCAGATAAGCCGGAAGAACTGCTTCGCTTCCGGCCCACAGCGCCAACCCACCAAGAGCGAAAAGAACAAACAAGAGATATTTCGCTTCGAGCTCTGACACCCGCCCGCCGTACTTACGGAAGAACCACGGCGTGAGAAATGGCAGGACAGCAAATACTGCCACGCTGACCACCACAAAGATGAGGGTCTTGAAGGTGAAAGGAGAAAAAATGAGTCCCAGGGCGATGACCGTTCCCAAATCATTCACAAAGCAGGCTGCGAGTATCGCTTTACCGTATTCCGTTGCGTTGAACCCCAGTTCAAGCATGACAGCATAGACAACTGCGACGGACGTCGTGGAGAGTGCAACTCCGCAGAGCCAGCTCACCATGATGGACCAGTGGAGAACTAAATGTGCGACGAGAGTGCAGCCAAGAAAAGGGCCGAAGAAGCCAGCAAGGCCGATGATCAGCGCTTCACGCCACTTAGTACGGAAGATCGCCGGGTCGAGTTCGGCTCCCGCGAGAAACGTAAGTACAATAGCCCCTGTTCCCGCCAGGAAGGCGATCCATTCCGTGTTGCCTAGCAATCCGCCGCGTCCTAAGGCGGGTCCGATGATCAGTTGTGCAACTGTGCCGACAACGATCTCCGACAGAGCGGTAGAAATGCGAAACCAGATCGCCAGCAACGTGGCAACCAGCGCGAGACCAACCCATAAAGCAGACAGAACCCATGTATTCGTCATGGACTCAAGCTCCAGTTTGTAATCAGGGAATCGCGTTGGGACATGACTCCTCAAACAGGATTTCCCTGTTAGGAGTCATCATCTGCCCGTCTATAAAAGGCTGGGTGGGCAGCGGTTAAGGGTGAACTCCTTCACCGCAACAACACAACATCAAATACCTCAGGGGTGCTGGCTGTCAAGTGGACTCTACGAAAGTGACCATTCGAGCGAAATCAAGGATCTTTCAACCCGAAATCCCGGCCATGGAAAAGACGGCAGGCGGAAAAGTCAGACGGCCGACTTTCCCATCTCCCTTGCAAATCCCGCACACAACGCGGGATGCGCACTTTCCCACCGCCTCTACTACCACTAGCTAATTAATCAAGCCGGACACTTCATTTGATACGAAAAGCGGACATTTTCGCTTGTTAACGACACTGCCGGATTGGCGACAAACCACCGGTAACAGCCCTCCACAGGTTCTCATCGAGGTCCAGGTGATCGGGACGTCGAAACTAAACTTCGGCAGAGGAGGCGGTCTAGGATTGGTGCCGAGGCAGGTACCCTACAAGAACAGGTCGCCAGTGTGGCGGCAGTATTGCCATCGCAAAAGTAGAATCCCTCGCAGACCCGTTCGGTAGGATCACCACCCTCATCACTTGCCTCCAGCGAAAAATCGCATTCCATTCTGACCTACACCCGCGAAGGTGCCGCGAACAAGGGCAATGCGTAACCGACAGAGCCTACCCACGACGAGCACGCTTATGCTTGTCGCGAATCACAAGTTGGGGAGCTCAAAAAGCTCATCGAGATTCGATATATAGTTGGGGTGCCGAGCTGCCGGCAGTGTCCGCGGCAGGCTGGAGGACCATGTCCGGGTCTCACCTTTCTCGCCGGAAGTTCCTGAGGGCCGCTGGGGCTGCTGCAGGTGCTGCTACTGTGTTCGCGCCATCTGGCCTTCTAAGTCAGCCCACAAAGACTCGCGACAACGATCCTGCTTCCCAGAATGAGGGTTCGGCGGACTACACCCTCAATATCGCCACGAAACCCATTGAGCTGGCGCCGAATCGGATCATTTCTGTCACGACCTACAACGGACAGTTTCCCGGTCCATTGATCCGTTTGAAAGAGGGAGAGCGAGTCGCGGTTGATATTCGCAACGATACGGATACGCCCGAGCAGCTCCACTGGCACGGTCAATTGGTTTCGGCCGACGTCGATGGAGCTGCCGAAGAGGGCACACCTTTTATTCCGCCACATGGCAGCCGGAGAATATCCTTTCTACCCAAACCCTCGGGTTTTCGCTTCTACCACACGCATGTTCGCGCTGGAGCGGATCTCGCGGCTGGCCAGTACAGCGGGCTCGTGGGCCCTGTTTTCGTCGAGCCCAAACGACACGCCGGAGATTACGACCGTGAGGTGTTCCTTACGCTGAAAGAATTCCAGCCTACCTTGAGCCGTGGTGGAGACATGGCCATGGACTTCCTTTTGCCAGCACAGACTGTAACCGCCCTGAGGGATGCAGGGGAGAGCAAGATGAAGGCTTCGCTCGCCCAAGATATGCCGCACGGCTATGAGGTCGGATACGACTCGTTCACCATCAACGGTCGAATGTTGGGACATGGTGAGCCGGTGCGCGTGAAAGAAGGCGAGCATGTGCTCTTCCACGTTCTGAATGGCAGCGCCGGTGAGATTCGCAGCCTCGCCCTTCCGGGGCACAGTTTCAGCGTGGTTGCGATGGATGGCAATCCACTACCGAAACCGGTTCGAGTGCCCGGTCTCTGGCTCGGAACAGCGGAACGCATATCGGCAGTCGTTGAAATGAATCGTCCAGGCGTGTGGGTCATGGGTGATCTTGCCGATGACGACCGGCATCACGGTATGGGGATCGTGGTCGAGTACGCCGGATACAAAGGCAAGCCGCAGTGGCTCCCACCGAGGCCCTTCAAGTGGAATTACGCCCGCTTCGGCCACCCGGGCCAGGGATCCGTGCAACCGGACGACGTATTCGACATGACCTTCGAGAAACAGAACGCCGCGCTTGAAGGCTTCAATCGATGGACGATCAATGGGGTGGCTTATCCGACAGACCAGATGATGGCGACGCCTTCCTTCCATCTGCGCCAGGGAAAACGCTATCGGATTCGAATGCGCAATGCGAGTGATGATATCCATCCGATTCATCTGCATCGGCATAACTTCGAACTGACGCGGATCGCTGGCCAGGCGACCTCAGGAGTGATGAAAGATGTGGTGATGGTAGGTGGATACCAGGAAGCGGAAATCGACTTTGTGGCAGATAATCCCGGCCTTACCCTCTTCCACTGCCACCAGCAGCTTCATATGGACTTCGGCTTCATGACCTTGTTCGATTACGTCTAGTTGGGAGCCAACATGCCAAATCCATCACTTTCACCGCGAAGGACCGCATCGGGATTGCTCCTGTTGCGTATCTTCGTCGGCTGGGTCTTCCTCACGGAGGACATTCACAAGTCGTTCTTTCCTGCCGCCCTCGGCCCGGGACGCTTTGCAAAGGTTGGCATTCCCGCTCCACAGTTCACCGGTCCATTTGTGGGCTGTATGGAAATCGTGTGCGGCGCCACGTTGATTGCCGGTTTCTACACCACACTCGCCGTCGCGCCCCTGCTCATGGTTATACTGATGGCAATCGCGACCACCAAGGTGCCAAGGCTCGTCCATCAGGGGTTTTGGGCGACCATGCATGAGGCTCGCGCAGATTTCTGCATGCTTCTCGGACTCATCCCCATTGCCCTTCTGGGCGCTGGAGACCTGTCCATCGACGAACGGCGCCGTGCAGGCTGACCTTCGGTCCGCGTCACCGTTGCCGCAGGAGGCGCGAGGATCCAGCATAGAGGTATTGCTCGTCTTTCTCCGCCTCGGCTGTACTTCCTTTGGCGGCCCTGTAGCTCATCTCGGATACTTCCAGAAAGAATTTGTCGAGCGGAGGAGATGGTGCAGCGAAGGCAGACTGGCAGAACTTATCGCTCTCTCTCAGTCCCTGCCGGGACCCGCCAGCAGCCAGGTGGGCTTTGCGCTTGGTATCCTGCGAGCAGGTTGGATTGGCGGTCTGGCGGCCTGGGTTGGCTTCACGCTGCCATCGGCAGTCTTGATGATGGCCTTCGCGTATGGCCACTCGTTCCTTGTCGGAGGCACCGGGATCAGACTTCTCCACGGGCTGCAACTTGTCGCGGTCGCCGTGGTTGCACAAGCTGTTCTGGCAATGAAGACAGCTCTTGCTCCGGATCGGGTGCGCATGGCTCTCGCGATCACAGCTACAGGCGTAACCTTATTCGCGACACCGCGCTTTTCAACTCAGATCGCGATCGTATCCGGCGCGGCCGCTGGGCTATTATTTTGCCGTTCGGAGGAGCATGACCACACCGAGCGCATTGTGCTCCCCTTGCCGAGGGCTGCAGCAGGGGCAGCTGCCATCATTTTTTTCGCGCTGCTGTTTCTGCCTCCGCTGATCGTGCATTATGCCCCCATTCGGGCGATTGCAATCTTTTCTGCTTTCTACCGCAGCGGAGCCCTCGTGTTTGGCGGCGGGCACGTCGTTCTTCCTCTGCTTGAGAACGCGGTTGTCACCCCGGGCTGGGTGACGCAGCAGTCCTTTCTGGCGGGATATGGCGCGGCGCAGGCGCTGCCCGGACCGCTGTTCTCCTTTGCCGTCTATCTCGGTGCGTCCGCGGGCCCGGAGCCTAAGCCGCTGCTTTACGGTCTGCTGGGATTGATTGGCATCTTCACGCCGGGCCTCGCGGCCATGGCGGCCGTACTACCTTTCTGGAGTACGCTACGCGACAACGTCTACATCCCGGCGGCGCTCAACGGCATCAACGCAAGCGTCGTTGGCATCCTGATCGCTGCACTTTTCCGGCCGCTTTGGACCAGCACGGTCCACACTGCGGGCGATTTCTGGATCGTGCTGTTGGCTTTTACATTGCTCACGTTTTGGAGGGTTCAGCCTTGGATCGTTGTGGCGTGTGTGGCGGCCGCTTCGGTCCTTGCGTACTCTTTCTGAAGCCCAGGCTACTCGCTCGGGTGATCGCGCCATTGAGTTTGCAATCGGAGTCACTTGCTCGTAATGCTTCCATGGGGTCGATGGATGCCGCCCGACACGCAGGGTAGCCATGTGTGAAGTAGCGCGATCAAGAGGAGGCGGGCGGAGCGACATAGCCAACGGTGAATGCGATTCACCGGACCTGCCTCTTCCTCAGGCTTCATGGAGGGTTTCAATTGGGCTGATGCGGATGGCGCGCCATAATGGAAGCGCCGCTGCCAGAGCAACAATCAGTATCGCGCTCAGCGCTGCCGCCCCCATAACAATCGGATCCTGAGCGCTGATGCCGAAGACCAGGCTAGTCATCCACTGAGATGTGCCCCAACTTCCTGCCAATCCGATCGCCAACCCAAGCACACCCAACCTCGCCGCCTGTCTTCCCGTGCGGCGAATGATCGCGAAGGTTCCTGCGCCCATCGCCATGCGAATGGCGATCTCCTGCTTTCGACTGCTTACCCAGTAGTTGAGAACACCATAGCAACCGATCGCGGCCAGGATCACTGCAACCGCTGCGAAGAGAACCAGCAGAAGTGTGACAAACCGTCGCCGTATCAGGGTTGCGCCAAGCCAGTCATCGACAGGCTTCAACGATTGAACGGGAACGTTGCTATCGATGGAAGCCAGGACCTGCCGAATGGTTTGAGCCCTATTCCTAGGATCGGCTACGGTGCGGATCATGATCACCAGTGCAGGATCGACACGCTGTGCGGCCGGCAAATAGATCTGAGGCAAAGGTGGGCTGTCCAATCCCTCCTGAGGCACGTTTCCAGCAACGCCCACGATCTCAACAACCGCACCTTCCATATACGGCCCACCAAGTTTGATGTGTTGGCCGAGCGCGGAGCGCGCATCTTTCCACCACGCATGCGCAATCTCTTCGTTAATAACCGCAACCGCCAGTCCTCCTTTTCGATCCTCATCGGACGGAGCGCGTCCAGCCGCAAGCGGGATCCGCATGGTCTGGAAGTACCCAGGGTCAGCCATATTGATGATTGCGATGGGGACATCCTCCCGGCTGGGCGAGGGCTTTTCCTGTATGGAATACCACCAATCTCCGCAGTCGCCAGCCGCTGGAGGACAGTTCACTCCTCCAACCGATTCGACTCCCGGCTGGGCACGGAGGGCTTCTTCGAGGCGGGTATAGAAATCGAGAATGACCCCATCGGCGCTGTAACGCGAAGTCGGCAGCTGCAATTCAAGCGCCATCACGTGGCCGGAGTCGAATCCAGGATTCAAAGTTTCGGCAGCCCACAGGCTCCGCAGGAGAATCCCCGAAGTGAAGAGCAGTACGACAGCTATCGCGATCTCTGCAACGACCAGGCCTCCCCGCAGTACGTGCGCAATCCGGCCGCTGCCTGAGCCGGCGCTGCTCTCCTTCAACAGCATTGACAGGTTGACCTTAGCTGAACTGAGGATGGGCAACAATGAGGACACAAGTCCGACTGTCAGTGTCAGCGCTGCGCAGAAGATCAACACGGGTAAGTTCAGGCTTGCTTCGGAGAGCCTCGGAATATCG
>Ga0206959_10061_pt1 | contig 33380 bp, 21 predicted proteins | sample Alteio_BWOrgHeat_31_FD_152971 | JGI IMG/M metagenome (GOLD analysis project Ga0206959, IMG submission 152971) | Enriched cells from forest soil in Barre Woods Harvard Forest LTER site, Petersham, Massachusetts, United States -... | ecosystem: Environmental > Terrestrial > Soil > Temperate forest >...
AATACGCATGTCGCTGAGAATTTTCCACGGAAACAGCCACGCTTCGAAGGAGCCGTCCTGCTGCCCGAGAACCGCTCCCCGAGGACCGATGACCGAGAATGGCTGCGAAGGAACAGCTTCGCCGGAGATGGAGAGCTGTCCCTCCGGGTGGAGCGCAAACACCGGCACAGTGGGCAGCGGCTGCAAAGTTGCTTGCGCAAATACCGTGCCGAATGACGCTGATATTTCGAGTAAGCAGATAAAAAGCGAGGAAATACCGAGCAAAGAGATGCCGACCACAGTGTTGATCTGGACAGTTCCGTTCTTTGTCACAGTAGTGCTACTCCCCTGAGCTATTCGACCGCAGCCTCGATCGTTCCGAATGCTACATGGAGTGCGATATCGTCGTCGATGATTTAGGCCCTAAAAATGGCTAATGGGCCGGGTTGCGTGGTCATCTGCGTGTTTACTGCCATCCTGCTCCAGGGAGCGGCTGACAATATCCTTCGAACCGAGGCCGATGGCAAGGGACAATGCCAAAACGATTCCGCCGAAGAGAATCCCAAAGGCCAGTTCAACAATCGAGCCGCCGATTCCAACATGGTCCAGTACCATTGCTACTGTCAGCACCAGCACAAGCCATTTAATGCCCTGGCTGAGCAATCGCGCATACTGAAGGTTCATATTCACTGCGCCGATCAAAACGCTGCGCGCTAGGAAGCGCGCAACCACCGTACCGGCCAGCAGGAGCAGTACGCCGACCACAATGCGCGTCAGATAGGGATAAAGCTGGTCCGCAGTCTGATCAGAAGCGCTATAGGCCGCGCCAAAAGCAGCGATTCCCAGCACCAAACCCAGAAAGATGCCGCTCCAGAAGACCAGCCGCGATAGGAAGATCGTAGGACCTTGGACCGGCGACCAATGGAGTATCCCTGCAGAAGAATTCGCTTTTACGCGTTCGTCAAAGCGAGCAGCAATCAGTATCCTGCGCAGTATATAGGCCAGAAAAAGGCCGATCAGGCCGCAGACCACCACCGTCAATACCAGCGATAGCACCGCCGGCAGCAGGGTGGCCACCTTGGTGAGGACCCGGGCGAGAGAGGCGCGGAGCGCAAACTCGATTTGTTCCCACATGGCTTTCTCCTTCAATCGTGATGCGGTTGGTTACGGACTAAAACGGTCCGGCCAGCGCCACCGGGCCACGAGATAGGGTTTGTCCTCCTCGAAGGCGCTGGCCAGGGCAGTGACTCGCTGTTCCGCCGTTGCTTCTCCTTGGCTGCCCACGGCCAACACATGAGCTGCGGCCCATCCAAGATAAAGTGGCATCAATGCACCGAGCAGATGGTTCCGATTCACTGACCGCACGCGGTACGCAACCAGAAAGTCATACACAATCCGCACCCAGAGCAGATCCGGGAACACATGTTTGCTCTCGCGTAACTCGACCAGCCGTTTCACCGATAACAAAGTCCGCGGTGTCATCACTTGTGCCCATATCTCCTGCAGATTGTTTCCCGCAAACCGGAAGGACTCAATCATCGGCGTAGCATCGGCGGGCGGACTGGTATTGGCTGGATTCGACGCGGGAGAAGCCTGCCTTCCTATCTCCTTTACGGGCGCCAGTGGCCGAGGCATCTGCCATTCTGAAGCGCGCGCTTCTATATCGGAAAAGAGCGCTCCTACGACACGCGCTAGCAGAGCCGTAACATCGACACCTTCGGGCTGGGTAAAATGCCGTCGTCCAACCTGTATTTGTGCCACCTGGAAATTCTTGAGGAGCGCCTCCGTCGCCGGCCAGACGATCGTGTCTCCCAATGCCCCTGGACTATATCCGGTCATTGCCGCCAGAGCTTGACCGAAGTCTGCCGAGAAGGCGAGATCCGCGCTCAACGGATAGCGAAGTGCGCTGCCATACAATGCCCGGGTGAGCGGATATATGACAGCGGCGTTTAGCAGTCCTTCATACGGGCTGAGCGTGTAGTAGGGCATCGCAAGATCGACAGATTCGCTGAGAACGCATTGTGACAGCAAGGGCAAGGCTTGTCGGTCCAGAGAACCGGAATCGTGGCCCAGCAGCATCGTGGCGCGTGCCCCGTGTTCAGACGTAAGCCGTCGGGCATCGAAGTACAGTTGTGCCGTATGCGGCCAAGCGGATGGCCGCCAGCCGCCGGTGGGATTAAAGGGTAGTAACTGGAGCCAGGGCGTTCCGCCCACGGATTGCATCCGTGGAGCGGAGCTTGCCTGGCCATCACCGTCTGAATCTTGTGTGGGATAGGCCAGCACAATCCGTACTGGTCGATCCTCGGCGAAACGTGCCACAATCGCAGCCGTGGTCTTGTCGATTTCTTCACGGCTCGCCGGCTCGACCAGGATCAGCAAGTCTGTTTTTGAGTCCCGTTTTGATTCCCCGATGCTTATTTTCAGTGAGTTTGTGTCCCGGATGGAGGCATCGCGCGGAACTTCCAGCGATGTCTGCTGTACTATTTGCGGCAACGGGGAAGGCGCATCCCAGGCCTCGACATTCACCATCTCGTCGGCGAGCTCAGGATGGTAAGGCATAGAAGGTAACTCCCCGATCGCGGAGCTGACTTGCAGCTCAAACCAAAGAAACGCGTAGGGGGAGAGAGTCAGAACATAGGGATTCTGAGTAATCCTGGGGAAAGAAACATAGCCCAGCATCTCTATCGGAACACGGCCTTCGTATTCGTTCAGATCGACCAGCACGGGCTGGGCAGACTTGGAAATGTTCGCAACGCAAAGAACCGTCTGACTTCCATACTGGCGCAGATACGCGAGCACCTTGCGATTCTCCGTCGACAAAATACGGAGCGTGCCTCGACCGAATACCGGGAAGAGCTTGCGCAGCCCAACCATGTTGCGCGTCCATTGCAGCAGAGAAGAACGGTTCTCCTTCTGCTCCTCAACGTTCACCGCCTGGTAGCCGAATACGGGGTCCGCGATTACGGGGCTGTAGAGCAGTTCGGGGCTGACCGGCGAGAATCCACCATTGTGCTCGCCATTCCATTGCATGGGGGTGCGTACGCCATTGCGGTCGCCGAGTTCGATGTTGTCTCCCATCCCGATCTCGTCGCCGTAATAGAGAATCGGCGTGCCCGGAAAAGAGAAGAGCAGGCTATTTAGCAATTCGATGCGCTGTCGGTTGTTATCCAACAGCGGCGCCAGCCGGCGTCGTATGCCAAGGTTGATCCGCATGCGTGGATTGGCGCTGTAGGCAACGTACATATAGTCGCGTTCATCCTCGGTCACCATCTCCAGAGTCAGTTCGTCATGGTTGCGCAGGAACAACCCCCATTGGCAGTTGGCGGGGATCTCCGGGGTCTGAGCCATGATCTCCGTGATCGGCAGGCAGTCTTCCTGACGGATGGCAACGTAAATTCGCGGCATCAGGGGAAAGTGAAATGCCATCTGACACTCGTCGCCGTCACCGAAATAAGGACGCACGTCACTCGGCCACTGATTCGCCTCCGCCAGCACAAAGCGGTTCGAATATTCGGCATCCATCGCCGCGCGGAATTTTTTGATGATGGCATGCGTTTCAGGCAGGTTCTCGCAGTTGGTGCCATCGCGCTCTACCAGATAAGGAATCGCGTCCATGCGCAACCCGTCCACGCCCATGTCCAGCCAGAATCGCATGGCGGACAGCATCTCTTCCAGCACCAGCGGATTGTCGAAATTCAGGTCCGGCTGGTGCGAGAAAAAACGATGCCAATAATAAGCTTTCGCGACCGGATCCCATGTCCAGTTCGAGGTTTCTGTATCTGAGAAAATAATGCGCACGCCGGGGAAAAGGGCATCCGTATCGCTCCAAACGTAGAAATCGCGTTCCTCTGATCCTGGCGGCGCAAGACGTGCCCGTTGAAACCACTGATGTTGATCGGAAGTGTGATTGAGCACCAGTTCAATCAGAACCTGCATGCCTCGTCTGTGGGCGGCTTCCAGGAATTGCTTGAAATCGTCGAGGGTCCCGTAGTTCGGATGGACATTCCTGTAATCGGATATGTCATAGCCGTCGTCGCGCAACGGCGAAGGGTAAAAAGGCAGCAGCCACAAACAGGTGACGCCAAGCTCTTGGAGATAATCGAGCTTGCCCATCAGGCCAGTAAAATCACCGATGCCGTCATTGTTGCTGTCGGCAAACGCGCGCACATGAAGCTCGTAGATAACCGCATCCTTGTACCAGAGCGGATCGGACGCGCTTCCTGCTTTCTTCACCTTCGAGCCTCGCTCCTGGATGTCCAGGTTCAGATGGTTCTACGCGAATATCGGTTGCCGTAAGGGCCTAAGTATCTGGAAAGGATCGAGATGGCGTCCCAATTGCGGGTAGAGGTTCTAATGCAACCATTTCAGGTCCAGTATCTTCATACAAAGAAACAACACGGCGTGCAAGTCGGAAATTGTTGCCGGTGAGAGTTTGCCTCGAAGACCGGGCTACTTCTTTGTCTCTGCCGGCATCTAAGATTTAGCGAATTTTGGTCCATCTTTCTTTTATCCTCAATAGAGCGGGTATAGACACCATGCGGATTCTGAGCTGGCGATTGATTGTCGCGTTGGTTCTCGGCGTCACACTGGTGTCTCTCGCGTCGTCTTGGTACGAGGTTCGGGAACAGAAGGGCGCACTGCGCAGTGATCTCGAAAGCAAAGCTGGGACATTGGGTGAGAGTCTAGCAGGCAGAGCCGAGTTGTATTTGCAGGCTGGCGACCGGATCGGGCTCGAGCAGTGGGTGCTGCGGTTTAGCAACCGTGAACATCTGGTGGGAATTGGAGTGTACGACCGGGACGGCTCCGCGCTGGTCGTGACTCCTGCTCTGAATTCCGTTCTGCCTGGCTCGCCCCAGCCGCTGACGGATGCGCTTCTTGACGATCGTAATGAAAGCCGATATATGCGGCTGCATTTCAAGCGTGTATACATATTGGCCGTCCCTCTGCATGCCGCTGACAAGAGCGTGGAGGGTGGAATCGTCATGGCGCACGATACCGCCTATATACGCACCGAGATTTTCCGCCTGTGGAGCAGAGTTTTCGTTCGTATAGCGGTCCAGGTTCTGGTCATTGTCGCCATCACGATTCTTATCGTGCGCTGGAGCCTTACCGGGCCGATCGCGCGAGTGGCAGACTGGATGAAAGCGCTGCGTACCGGACAGCACGCCGTCCCGCCTTCCGCAAACGATATCGATTTCCTCGCTCCCCTCGCTCGTGAAGTCGCGCCATTGGCAAAAAGCATACAGCGGGCGCGGGGAGCGGCCGAGACCGAAGCCAGGTTGCGTAACGCCGCCGAATCTGAATGGACTGCCCAGCGGTTAGCCGATCATGTCCGCACCAGGCTGAGTGGAAGCAGCCTCTTTGTGGTTTCAAACCGCGAGCCCTATATCCACAACTGGCGCGACAATGCCATTGTTGTCTCCGTTCCGGCCAGCGGTCTGGTCGCCGCCATCGAGCCAATTCTTTGCGCCTGCAATGGAACCTGGGTGGCTCATGGCAGCGGCGACGCGGACACGGAAACGGTGGATGCTCATGACAGATTGCAAGTCCCGCCGGAGGAACCGCGCTATACGCTCCGTCGCGTCTGGCTAAGCGCCGAAGAGGAAGCCGGCTACTACTACGGCTTCGCCAATGAAGGCCTGTGGCCACTTTGCCACAACGCTCATACCCGTCCCATTTTTCGCGCCGGGGATTGGGAGCACTATTACAACGTCAATCAAAAGTTTGCCGATGCTCTGCTGGAGGAGATGACCGGCGAGGAGCATCCCGTGGTCCTCATCCAGGACTATCATTTCGCGTTGCTGCCGCGCATGGTGAAAGACCGCTTGCCCCACGCAAGGATCGCGATTTTCTGGCATATCCCCTGGCCCACCCCCGAGTCCTTTGATATCTGCCCATGGCAGCGAGAACTTTTGGATGGTCTGCTGGGAGCCGATCTGATCGGCTTCCACGTTCGCGGGCACTGCAACAACTTTCTGAATACAGTGGACCACGTACTCGAGGCTCGGGTTGATTGGGAACACTTCTCCGTCAAGCGCAACGATCACCAGTCTTCGGTGCTCCCGTTCCCGATCAGTGTAGAATTTTCCGGCGAGACTCCCGATGCTCCTGGCGGGATCAGTGCAGATGAAGAACGCCGCGCTCTGCTTCAGGAACTCGGGATCGAGGCGACATTCATCGGTGTTGGCGTCGATCGCGTGGATTACACCAAAGGCATCGTCGAACGCTTCCAGGCGGTCGAGTCATTTCTGGAGAGATATCCCAGCTATCAGGGAAAGTTCACCTTTATCCAACTAGGGGCACCCACGCGCAGCCGGATCAAGCGGTATGCCGACTTCCAGGCTGAAGTGGAATCCGAGGCCAACCGGATCAATGCACGTTTCAAACGCGGTAAGTGGAGACCCATCGTCTTTCAATTCCGCCAGCACAACCGGCATGAGGTGCAGCGCTATTACCGGATTGCCCACCTGTGCATGGTCACCTCACTGCATGACGGAATGAATCTGGTAGCCAAGGAATATATTGCTGCGCAGCAGGAGGAGCGAGGCGTATTGATCCTGAGCCGGTTCACTGGAGCCGCAAGGGAGTTGCGCGACGCGATCATCGTGAATCCCTACGATATCGAAGCGACCGGCGAGGCCATTGCCCAGGCACTTAGGATGGACATCAACGAACGGGTCGAACGCATGCGGCGGATGCGCACGTCGGTGAAGGAGCACAACATTTACTGGTGGGCTAGCAGCCTCATCGGGGCGCTCTGTGAGCTTCGCCTCGACCAACCCCCTGATCAAAAGGAAAGCGTCGTTGCCCCTATCCCCGACAAGCTTACGGTGGAGATATAGTTTGCCGGGTATCGATGAAAAAGCCGTGCACTCAGACTCTGCCCAGCTTTTAAATTTTTTTGACCGGCTGAGCGAGGCTCCGGCGTCCGCGCTACTCCTGGACTACGACGGCACGCTCGCCCCGTTTCAAACGGATCGCGACCGTGCCTATCCATATCCCAAGGTCATCCCCCTCCTCGAAAGCATCCTCCGAGGTGGCAAGACGCGAGTCGTCATCATATCGGGGCGCCGCGCCGCTGAAGTGAAAGCCCTGCTCAGCCCGTTAGACAGCCTTGAAGTATGGGGAGCACACGGCCTGGAGCGTATGCTGCCCGATGGAAGTTACCGGCAAGTCAGCATCGACCCGGAAACAGCCGACTTGCTGTCCAAGGCAAGGGGGTGGGTGAACGAGGCGGGACTGACCTCCCAAGCAGAGATTAAGCCCGGAGGCATCGCTATCCATTGGCGCGGGAGGGCAGCCGCCGAACGGGAAAGAGTAGAAGCCCGCACCCGTGAGGGCTGGGCCGCTCTCGGTATAAATCCCGAACTCAAGCTGCTTCCATTCGACGGCGGCCTGGAGCTGCGTGTTACCCATCCGGACAAGGGCGATGCCGTCTCCACGATCATCGAGGAATCAAACGTACATTCGCAGATCGCCTATCTCGGCGACGACCTCACCGATGAAGACTCCTTTCGCGTACTGAATGGCCGCGGGCTGACCGTTCTTGTCCGGCCTGAGTATCGGGATACTCTGGCGAGGGTCTGGCTCTGTCCACCGCATGAGCTGATCGGCTTTCTTGAACAGTGGCTCAGTCGTGTTTCGGCATAGATTTGGTCTACGCAACAACGCTCAAGCGGTAATCCAACGCCTGATCGCCATCAGGCATCCATAGATGCAACACTGCCAACATGGCCTTTATGTTGCCTTATAGCTAATCCAGCTTATGACTGATTCCAAAGACCATGCGAAGACAGAGAGCCCATGGCTCGATCGCCTGCGCGCCCTTCGCAATATGCCCCCTGTTCTCCGCATTCTCTGGGAGTCCGGGCCTTCCGTGGTCTCATGGGGCCTCGGGCTGCGTGTCTTTGTCGCTGTTCTGCCCTTCGGAATAGCTAAGGTAGCGCAATACATCATCAATGGCATCGCGGGAGTTCTGCACGGCCAGCCTCTGCCATCCACGTTTTGGATGCTGGTGGCCACGGAGGTAGTCCTGAACGTGTTGGCGGGCTTGCTGACTCGCGCCATCGACTACTCGGATTCGCTCCTCTCCAATCGCTATACCCAGCACGCGAGCGTTCGCGTAATGAAGCAGGCCGCAAGGCTTGACCTGACCACGTATGAGAATCCGCTCTTCTACGACCGTCTGGAGCGGGCACGGGTGCAGGCCACCGATCGACTGGCAATGATCCAGCAGATGGGCCGGTTAGTGCAGCAGGTTATCACCACACTCACCTTCTCGATTGCGCTCGCATGGGCGTCGCCATGGCTGGTGCTCTTGTTGGCACTGGGCGTACTGCCATCGTTTGTTGGCGAGACACACTACGCCTTTTTGGGCTACGCCAAAAACTTTCGCCAGACGCCTGCGAAACGCCAGATGGACTATCTACGCCAAGTCGCTGGAAGCCGTGAAGGCGCAAAAGAAGTCAAGCTCTTCGGCCTGAACAGCTTCTTCACCGAAAGATTTCAGGCGCTGGCCAATCAGATCTATCGTGAAGACGTCGCTCTTTCCAGATCCAAGCTACTGGTAGGCGGCCTGCTGGGCGTCATCGGAACGCTGGGCTATTACGGGGCTTACGTCTATGTAATCTGGCGCACACTCCACGGTGCATACAACATCGGCCAGTTCACCTTTCTTTCGGCGGCGATCCAGCAGGCCAGTTCCAATCTGCAGCAGGTCTTTTCCACCGCATCGGGCATTGCGGATCAGGCACTGTTCCTTACCGACCTGATCGCATTCTTCGACATGGAGCCAACCGTGCGCTCAAAGCCCGACGGTCTGTCCATGCCGGAGCCCGTCCGCCTGGGCTTCGAATTTCGCAATGTCTCGTTTACCTATCCGGGAACGGACAGGACCGTGTTACACAACTTCAGTTTCACCCTCGCGCCCGGAGAGCGCGTCGCCCTGATCGGCGAAAACGGCCAGGGCAAGACCACGGTAGTCAAGCTGATCACGCGCCTCTACGACCCCACAGAAGGGCAGGTCCTGCTCGACGGTGTCGATCTCCGCGAATATTCCCTCGAGGACCTTCACCATCACATCGGCGTCATCTTCCAGGACTTTATGCGCTTTGAAATGACCGCGCGTGAAAACATTGCGGTCGGCCGTATTGACCACCCAAATCGACAGACCGATATAGACGCCGCCGCTCACAAGAGCCTAGCCGATACCGTAGTCAGCAAGTTTATTTACGGCTACGATCAGATGCTTGGACGCCGTTTCGAGGGTGGGGTTGAACTCTCCGGCGGCGAGTGGCAGAAGATGGCGCTCGCCCGCGCCTACCTTCGCGATGCACAGATGCTCATCCTCGACGAACCGACCGCGGCTCTCGACGCGCGCAGCGAGTTTGAAGTCTTCGAGCGTTTCGCTGAACTGACCCATGGCAAAATGGCGCTGCTCATTTCGCACCGCTTCTCGACCGTGCGCATGGCGGATCGTATCGTGGTCCTCTCCGGAGGCCGTCTCGTCGAGGAGGGCAATCATCAGCAGTTAATGGCCAGCGGCGGAGTCTACGCCGGCATGTTTGAGATGCAGGCCGCGAGCTACAGATAGTCGCGGCGGTCAAAGGGATAAGAAAGGCATCATCGTGCCGTCTTCAACAGATCCAAACATATTCGAACACGCACTGCCGTCTACGGCTCCAGTTTTGGATATGCCGACCGGTAGCCTGCCTGAACAGCCCGCCACGACGGAGACGGAGCTGCGAGAGCACGCTGATGCCCTGGCCCGGCAGTGGGAGATGCTGCCGGACGACGTAAGGCGATCTGGGTTTCCTGACCGTCTGAAGAGGTTACAAGCAAGATTGGCGGGCCTGCTGCGAATGTGCAGTGCAAGCGCATCGACTCAGGAACTGACGCCACAGCTCGAACTGCTGGAAAGCACGCGCATGCTCCAGGCGGCGCTGATCGCTGGAGAAAACGCGAGCATGACCCTTGCTTCGCTCCCGCACGTCCGCGTCGAGCACGTTGGCGAGTTACCTCGTGCGATGAATCTGGCCGAGGGATATCTCTCCGCAGCCCGTGGCATCTGGTCGCCCCAATCTCTCACAAGGTATGTTCAGCAGGTTCAGCAACACAAAGCTCTTCAGCTTCAGGAGGTCATGGCTCTGCCCCAGACGCTTAAGCTGGCTCAGCTGGAGTTCATCCTCGATCGTGCGGACGAAGCCTTTGCTGCCGGAGACCTTCCACCCATTGAGCAGTCGCCTTTTTCCGCGATACTCCACAGTCTGCGACGCTTGAACCAGGTTGAGTGGCGCAATGTGCTTGAGCCGCTGGTTGCGTATGATGTCATACTCCGGCAGGATCCGTGCAACGTCTTCGCACACATGGATGATGAGTCGCGTAACGCCTATCATCTGCGCATTGCCGAACTGGCCCGGCACAGCGATTGCAGTGAAGTAGAGACTACCCGGATTGCGCTCAATCTTGCACGCGAGGCCCGCCAGGGAGCAGATTCGGATCCCGGAATCGATCCTAACCACGATCCACGCCGCGTCCGTCGGATCACGCACATCGGCTACTACCTTTTTGCCGAAGGATTGCCCTTACTCTCCCAGCGCATCCGCTATCGCCCGCCACTGATCGAACACGTACGAGGTCTTCTCCGTCGCTGGAACGAGGATTTTTACATTCTCGGCATCTTAATCCTTTCACTCGCGCTCATTGTCGCCATCATTGCGCCTCTGGTCCCTCATCACGCCTTTTGGCCGGTGATGGTGACGCTGATGCTTGCGCTTCTTCCGGCAACACAAGGCGGAGTCGATCTGGTGAACAACGCTGTTACAGCGCTTCTGAAGACCGAGGCGCTTCCTAAGGTCGATTTCTCAGAAGGCGTTCCCGCGGAGGCAACCACCCTCGTCGTTGTGCCCACATTGCTCTTACATGAGAAGCAGGTTCGCGAGTTGCTGGACGAACTGGAAGCTCGATATCTCTCCAACCAGGACCCGAACCTCCACTTTGCTTTGTTAACCGACCTGCCCGACACGGCCGAGCAGCCCGTTGACGAGGATCGCAATCCTCTGGTGGCGATGGCTGTGCAAAGCATCGATGATTTGAACGCAAAATACTCCCGCGCAAAGGGAGGCTGTTTTCTCCTTCTGCACCGTCATCGCGTCTTCAATGCGCGTCAGGGTGTCTGGATGGGCTGGGAGCGGAAGCGCGGAAAACTGCTCGACCTGAACCAATTCCTGTTGCATAACGGCGATAGCTTTCCGATCAAGGCCGGCCCCATCGACGTTCTGGAACCCGTCCAATACGTTATCACTCTAGATTCGGATACGCAGCTTCCGCGCGGCACCGCCGCGCGCATGATTGGCACCATCATGCATCCGCTGAACCATGCGATCATTGATCGGCAGCTCCGCATAGTAAGGGCAGGGTATGGCATCCTTCAACCGCGAGTGGGTATCAGCGTTGCTTCTGCATCGCGTTCCCGTTTTGCATCCCTCTACTCCGGCGAGACCGGCTTCGATATTTACACACGCGCCGTCTCCGACGTCTATCAGGACCTCTTCGGCGAAGGTATCTTTGCCGGAAAGGGAATTTACGAGGTAAGCGTTCTCCATCAGGTACTCGACCGTCGCTTTCCACGGGACGCTCTTCTCTCTCACGATCTCATCGAGGGCTCGTATGCCCGCGCCGGACTTGTGTCCGACATCGAGATCATCGACGACTATCCCTCTCACTACTCTGCTCACACCCGTCGCAAGCATCGCTGGGTGCGCGGGGACTGGCAAATCGCGCAGTGGCTCTTCAGCCGTGTGCCCGACGAATCGGGCCGATTCGTGGCGAACCCCATCAGTACCATCTCGCAGTGGAAGATCTTCGACAATCTTCGCCGCAGCCTGGTCGAGCCCGTTACGTTCATCATGCTTGTCCTGGGCTGGTTCGTTCTTCCCGGCGGAGCACGCTACTGGACCTTCGCAACCCTTGTGCTACTCCTCCTGCCCGTGCTCGTACAGCTTAGCTTCAATCTTGGCCGCGCCTTATTCAATCTGAGCCTCGTCGCCGCCCGCGAAAGCTTTTCCACTTTCACCGCTTCGTTTGGCTTTACGCTTCTTAACCTGACATTCCTTCCGCACCACATGCTGCTGTCGCTCGATGCGATTACGCGATCGCTCACTCGTGCTCTGGTATCGGGAAAACGCCTGTTGGAGTGGGAGACCGCTGCGCAAGCGGAGTTCGGCGGCTCCAAAACGACTCTAGACTTCTATCTCCAGCTCTCTCCCCTCATCGCCTTTTTGATTGGTGTGACTCTCGCCCTCGACAACATTCGCTTGCTGCTTGCGGCTGCTCCCATCCTTGTCCTCTGGAGCATGGCGCCGCTCATCGCGATGTGGCTGAATTCGCCACCAACCCAGAACGAGGGCCCGCTCCCCGCCGTAGACAGAACCTTTCTGCAACAGCAGGCTCTGCACACCTCGCGATATTTTCTGGAGTTCGGCGGCGAGCAGAACCACTGGCTAATTCCCGACAATGTCGAAGAGAAGAACACATACCAGGTGCGCAAGCTATCGCCCACGAATCTCGGGATGCTCTTCAACGCCAGGCAGGCCGCGCACGAGCTCGGCTTCCTCACACTTCCCGAATTTGCTCGCGCGACACTCGGAACACTTGCCACCTACGATCGCCTGGAGAAGCAGCGCGGGCACATCTTCAACTGGTACGACATAGAAACCCTGCAGCCAATTGCTCCACTCACGATTTCCGCCGTCGACAGCGGAAACCTCGCGGCTTCGCTTTATACCCTGCACGCGGGCGCACTTGATCTGCTGAAGCGTCCTTTACTGAGCACTGACACATTCGCAGGCTTGCAGCTGATGCAGGGTAGAACAAGTAAATCGGCTGCCGCCGAGAACGAGGCCACATCCCTACGCGCTCTCATTCGATCGACCCTTGCATTAGATATCCAGGAATCGAACCGCCAACCTGGTCCTGGTAACCCTCCAGACTGGATCGCGAGCGAGGCTACGCATCGCCGCTCGGCTCTGTCTCATTTCGTAGAGAACTATGTCCCGTGGTTGTTGCCCCAGTTCGCGCCGCTCTTTGAGTTGCCACAGCTAAGCGGTGACGATGACCGGAAGACCCCGGAACTGCATGCAGCACCCGAATACGCCGCCGCACTGGAGAGGCGACTTGCCGAAGCCCAGAGCACAGCACCCGAGAAATCGCTGCTGCTCGCCGAATTGCTGGCGCTGCTCTCTGCCGCTAGGCCGCGGCTCGAGCAATTGAAAGCGGACATTGCCACCATCGCCTCCCAGGCCGAGAGCCACGCCGATACGATGGAGTACGGTTTCCTATTCGTAGAGCCCCGCCAGCTCCTCTCTATCGGCTACGACGGGGGTACTGGCGAGCTGCACTCGGCATGCTACGACCTGCTTGCCTCCGAGGCCCGCATCGCTTCCTTCCTCGCCGTTGCCAAGGGAGACATCCCCCAACGCTCATGGTTCCGTCTTGATCGCTCTCACGTTCTGGTTGATGGTCGTCCCGTCCTCCTCTCGTGGACTGGGACCATGTTCGAATATCTGATGCCCGCACTCTGGATGCGTAATTTTCCCGACACACTGATCGCCCGTTCCCTCGATTCTGCCGTCCGCATCCAGCGTGAATATCTCCGCGGCATTCCCTGGGGCATCTCTGAATCGGGCTTCGCAAAGATGGATCCTCTCGGTCGATACAGCTATCAAGCCTGGGGCATTCCGGCACTGGCTTTGAAATACGGGGCAGAAGACGGCCCTGTGATCTCTCCTTACTCCAGCTTCCTCGCGCTGCCATTTCTGCGTAAGGATGCAATCGCCAATCTTCGCCGCATGGCGGCGATGGGCTGGAGAGGCGCTTATGGCTTTTATGAGGCAGCCGACTACACCCAGGGCAAGGAGCCGCAATTGGTCCGTTCATGGATGGCGCACCACCAGGGCATGTGCCTGCTCGCCGTAACCAATCTGCTCAGGGACAACATCATTCAGCGCTGGTTCCACGCCGCTCCTCGCGTTCGCGCCGCAGAACTCCTTCTGCACGAGAGGCCGCTCAGCAAAGAGACGCTGAGGGAGCTGGCAAAACGATCCAGAATATTGGAATCGGACCGCTCAGAAGCGGATGGGTCTATGATCCAGGGAGTTCAGCCAGAGGAAGAGCGTACCTAGGTTCTGATATGTCCTTGCTAAGAGTATCGCTAAAAACTCTGCTCATTCTCGCGTCCCTTTTATCTGTATGCGAAGGCTCACCCGTAACGGCGCAGTCCTGCGGGACTACGGGTTTGGCGGTGCAGGTACTCGGCTCCGGCGGTCCCGAGTCGCAGGATAAGCGGGCGTCGACTAGCTATCTCATATGGGAGAACGGCAGCGCGCGTGTGATCCTTGATGCGGGAGGAGGCAGCGCTCTCCGCTTTGGGCAGAGTGGAGCGCAGATGTCCACGGTGGACGTTTTTCTGTTCAGCCATTTTCATGTCGATCACAGCAGTGACTTCCCGGCGTTGATCTTTTCTTCCTGGTTTGAAGACCGCAAGCGCCCTCTACCGATATACGGCCCCTCAGGAAACAAGTACATGCCTTCCACCACCGAGTTTGTAAGTGCCCTCTTCAGTGAGCCGCATGGGGCCTGGCGCTATCTGAGCGATCTGGTAGAGCCGGGCGCGGAAGGAAGCTACACACTACAACCGCATAATGTTGCGGACAGCTCAACGCCGGTTCTCGTGTTTCACAACGCTGACATGGCCCTGTACGCGGTGAGTGTTGTTCATGGTGCATTTCCCGCGATGGCGTGGCGAGTGGAGATCAATGGCAAGCGGATCGTCTTCAGTGGAGATACGAACGGAGAAGGGGATGGGCTGACACAACTCGCATCGAATGCAGACCTATTCGTCGCTCATAACGCCGTGCCGGAGGGCGCCACCGGAGTGGAAAGGCGCCTTCACATGCCGCCTTCCGTTATAGGAACGACGGCGGCGAATGCCCATATCAAGCAGTTGGTACTGTCTCATCGAATGCTTCGGACACTGGGAAAAGAGAAGGAGACCCAAGCCGAAATAAGGCGTCGGTATTCAGGGCCAATCACATTTGCAAATGATCTCGATTGTTTTCTGGTAAAGTGAGCCTCTCACCAAACAGCATCTGTCGAATTCCAGGTTACAGAGCATATCACCCTGCGTTCACTTGTGAATCCGCAAGGAAGGTGCGCATCGCCGAAGCGCAGCATGCGTTCTGATGAGCTTTGCATGCATAAATCTATGCACAACAGCTAACTGGCTTTGAATGGATGAGTTACGAAGAAGACAATTAGAATTAACGAATGAGCCCACATTCCCCAGATCGGCGACTTATGGAATGAATGAGTTACAGAATCTAAAGGAATAAAGGGAGGGAGGTGGTCCCTCCCGGCCGGATTACACCGATACTGGAACCAAGCTGTTCGCGAAAGGTAGCTTGCATGCGATACTCGAAATGGAATGTATAAACGCGTTGTTTTGAAGCTCTCAGGAGAAGCGCTGGCCGCGGGCAAGGGCTTTGGCGTCGATGTTGACCGGGTTCACGAAATTGCTGCCGAAGTTGTCGAAGTTCACGAACTGGGTGTGGAAGTTGCCATCGTGGTTGGTGGTGGAAATTTCTTTCGCGGCGTCGCCGAGCAGGCCAAGGCGATGGATCGTGTTTCAGCCGACAACATGGGCATGCTGGCGACGGTAATTAACGCTTTGGCTCTGCAGGATGCGATCGAGAAGCAGGGGCTCCATTGCCGCGTGATGACGGCCATCGAGATGAACCAGGTTGCAGAGCCGTATATCCGCCGGCGGGCCATCCGTCACCTCGAAAAGCGCCGGGTGGTGATTTTTGCCGCTGGCACCGGCAATCCTTACTTTTCAACCGACACGGCGGCGTCGCTCCGCGCCATGGAAATCAAGGCAGATGTGCTACTTAAAGCGACTAAAGTAGAAGGCATCTATGATGCCGATCCTGTCATCACAAAAGATGCCGTAAAATTTGAACAGATAACCTACATGGAAATTCTGCGGTTGGGGTTAAAGGTAATGGACACGACCGCTGTGAGCCTCTGCAAGGACAACAACCTGCCCATGATCATCTTCAATATGAACGAGCCAGGAAATATCCTCCGGGTGGTTTTGGGTGAGAAGGTCGGCTCGCTGGTCACCGCTTGATTTACCACTGAATTGACTTGCCCCGACTGATTAGGAGCTGCTTGAAGGTGATTGCCTGAGTGCGCCAGCTCAATCCGTAACCGCTCCCCCCCTGCCAGCACTGCAGGGGCATCGCCTGCCTGTGTCCCCGTATCCGCTCCCACTTACGCCCGGCGGACAAATTTCCTCACTACCCGGGCGGGTGGTGACCATACCCTCCGCGGCGGTACCGCGCACAAAAAAAGAGACCCTGCCGGCGCTGACCGGATTGCGCTGTTTTGCAGCATTGAACATCGTTTTTTTCCATTTCTCAAACCCAAAATGGTTTGGACCATTTGCTCCGATTGTGGACAACGGTTACACATCGGTCAGCTTTTTCCTGCTGATGTCCGGCTACATTCTGGCCTACAACTACGCGGACCGTGCGGCGGCCGGCCGGCTAAAGACACGGGATTTCTGGATCGCCCGGCTGTCGCGGCTGTATCCGGTATATCTTCTGGCGTTGCTCCTGTCGCTGGGCATGCTGATGAGTGAATGGCATGCGCGCAGCCACGGGCAGTTTGCGCTAGGTGTTATACTTACGCCGCTCTTGCTGCAAGCTTGGAACCCCTTCCTCTCGACCTTCTGGAACACGCCGGCCTGGACAATGTGTACGGAGGCTTTCTTCTATCTGATCTTCCCCCTGGTGATACTTTGGAAGCGGCCGAAGAGGCTCTGGCCGTTGCTGGGCCTGTTGCTGGGGTTGTGGCTATTAGGGATGGTGCTGCCCTGCCTATATATGTGGTTCCATCCGGATGGAGATCTGCATCCAGGCCGTTATACCGACGGCTTTTGGATACGCGCCCTGAAGTTCTCGCCGCCGCCGCATGTCCCCGCGTTTCTGTTTGGGATTGCGCTGGCCGATCTGGATGGGATGATATCCCGGGAAAGTTGGAGACGGCTGCTGTTTGGATTGTTGGGGATGGGCGGCCTTTACCTGATTCTATATAACGGCGACCGGATGCCATATCCCCTGATGCATGACGGGCTGCTGATGCCGTTGTTCGGGCTGGCGATTCTGGGTCTTGCCGGACACAACCTGATCGCGCGTTTCTTCGGATTTCCTCTCTTTGCGGCGATTGGCGGGGCGAGCTATTGTCTGTATCTCCTGCACTTCAATTTGTGGAACCTCATCCACGATTCTCATGTGCTCGACCGGCTGCATTTGGTCCAATTTGACCCCTGGATCAGTTATTTCCTGCTGGTTGCGGCGGCAATGCTGGTAATGGTGTATGTGGAGCGGCCGTGCCAGCGATGGATCAGGGGATGGATGAAGCCTTAAGCGGCCCTTGCCTTCGATTCCACTAAACGGCTGCACATTTCTGCCGACGGATAGATGGATAGGAGAAGCGCCCAAACTCCGGATATACGGGGCCTCGGATCATTATGAGCAATCCTTCAAAAGACATCCGTTCTTTCTGAGCGTGAGATCGTTACCCAAGAACGGGAACAGAGGCGGCATCCACGCTGTACGTGTGAGGCAATGCGGAGGTGTCCTGCCCCATGATGGCCTGCTGTTTCGCGGGCGCATCTTGAATCTGAGCCTGAACGGCTGCTATATCGAAACGGCCCTGCTCAATCTGGAACGCGGCACCCAGGTGGAAGTGTATTTTGTAACGAATCAACTCCAGTTCCGGGTGCTGGAAATATTGCTGCGCTCGGTCGGAAGCGGGGAGTTGGGATCGCATTCCTGAAGATCAGCCCCCGGCGGGCGTTGCAGATTGCAGCGCTGGGGGGCAGAGTTCCCGGAACGAAACCTCGAGGACTGAACGGAGAGGATTGAGAGAAAGAAAAGCCCGCTCGAAAGCGGGCTGTTTCTGGGCCGAGCCTTGCAGACTCTGCCTGGGATTACGATCCCAGTCCAGACCCAGCCTGCACATGCTCACCGGCATGGTTGCCATGCGAGACAGCAGCGGCGCAAGTAGGCTGGCCGGCAGTGGGGTAGGGATTGTTCTCTGTTCCCGTCAGGATGCCGGTGTTGGCGTTCAGCTGATAGCCGGTGATCGAGTTGTCGAGGAAGTTCGAAGTGTAGAGGAAGCGTCCGAATGCCGGTTCAATAAGAACACAGGTGGGGCCAGTCTTGGTGGCAAATGTGTTCGTTGACAGGCTTGTCGGGGCTCCTGTGCCCTGATCGATGGCATAGGCGCTGATGTCGTTCGAGTTGAAGTTGGCTACGTAGATGAACATCCCGTTGGGACTTACCGTGACCGCATTGGGAAAGACATCCGTCTTGAAGGGGCCGTTTTGCAGCGGCACCAGAACGCCGCCCGTCACGATACCATAAGCGATCAACTGATTCGTAGCGCTGTCAGTCACATAGAGGAAGCGCGCGGTGGGATCGCTGGCGCTCGCATTGGGCGCGACTCCAGCCGAGAAGGGGCTTCCGGCAATAGGGGTGAGAGCGCCGCCGCCGCTGGCCGTTGAGAACGAGAATGCCGAGATAGTTCCGCCCTGCGCGGCTGTGTTTGTGTTGACCACGTAGACGAAATCGGTCGTGGAACTTGTCGTCAGCGGCGCTGGGACGTTGACGCTGGAGGGATTGTTCTGTACCGGCCAGTAAGGCAGATTGCCATTGGCAATGTTGGTGCCGAGGCTGCCGTCAGAGTTAACAGGATAGACAACTACCGCCCCAGGTCCAGGATTGGCTGCGGTAAAGCCGGCCTGAAAGGTGTCGACGACAAACATCAACGTGCCCGCGGTGTTCATTGCCAGGGCTGTGGGCTCGGTCCCCGGCGTGTTGTAAGTATGTTGGGGATAGAGCTTGCCGTCGGTACCGATAGTATATTCAACGATGGTGTTGTCGTCATGGTTGACGACGTACAGATTCTTTCCGTTGGGGGAAGCGAGCGTAGCGACTGGGTTACGTCCGCCGGAGCTGTAGGGCGAGTCCGGGATCTGCGTCAGCGCACCGGATAACTGATCGACCCTGTAAACGCTGACCTGGCCCGGGTTGTTTTTCGATGCGGTAACGAACAGATAATCGATCGTATTGCTTTGACCACAAGAGGTAATTCCAAGTCCTATGCCAATAGAGACTGCGGCGGCCAGCAGAGCGTGGCCCGATTTGCTGAACTTCATGCGCTTCCTTCGTCCTGGCCAAGAGCACAGGCTGCGGTTTTGGGATCGCTCCCGCTTGAATTGTAAAAGCTTGCGCAGCTTTCTGCTATAGGCGCTTCGGGCAGTTTGTCGTGCTGTGGAAGCAGGACGGCCCGCTTAAGCGAGCCGCCAAGGCCTGAAGAACCGGCGCATAAGCTAGTTGGTATGACTGACGGCGACACACCAGGTGGGGGTTCCGACCGTGGCGTAGCTGGTTGCGTTCCGGAGATCAGTGAGCAAGCCCGAGTTGGGATCGAGCACGTGACCGGTGACAGTGTTACTGATGGAATCCGCAGTGTATATGAACTGATTCGAGGGGTCCTCAAGAATGCACTGCGGACCCGACCCTGTGTTGATCGGATTGGGACTGGCAATCGGAGCAAGAACTCCGTTCGCCGCAATGGTGAAGGCACTGATCTGACTATTCGGATTGGTCGTGCCCGAGGCTGGTCCAGCATTCGCGATGTAAAGGAACTTGGACTTGCTGTCAGAGGTCAGAGCAATCGGATTGACGGCCGAGGCCGGCGTGTTTGCTGTTGGGCTGCCGGTCACCGCCTGCAAAAGACCGTTGTTGCCAATGGTGTAGTAGAAGATCTGGTTGCCGCCGGTGTCGAGAACATAGATATATTTCGAGGCTTGGTCGCTGCCGATGGCGCTGATCTGGTCAGCGGTGGTTACCAGCTCAGAGTTCTGTGTAAGCGTCAGCTGGCCGGTGGTGCTGTTGAGCGCGTACTCGAAAACAGTCTGTCGATTGGTCGTTCCGGGCTCCGGACCATTGTCGGCCGAAAAAAGGAAGCCGGCTGAGACCTTTAAGTCGATGGGGAAGCAGCCGACCGGAAAGGTAGTTAGCTGCGCACCGTTGGAATCCTGTTGCTGGTTGTTGGTGATCAGGGAGAGGCGGCCAGTGTTGTTATCGACACTGAAGGCGGTGATGGCGCCGGTCGGATGCCAAACACCCGCATTAGTGGGATCCGGGCAGGGAAAGGCTGCGCTCTCGGTATTCGACGCGGTGACGACTTGTCCGGCAACATTTGTCTGAGGCATGAACTCGTCCAGCACATAGAGAAAGCCCCCGGTGGTGCTGAATCCCAGCCGGATAGAGCCGGTTCCCTGGCTGGTATAGCTCTGCTGGAAGGCAAGAGTCCCATTGCCGCCGATGGAGAAAACGGCGATGTTGGTTCCCGTGTAGCTGACATTACCCGACGCATCAGTGCTCGCCTTGCCATTATTGAGAACGTAGATGTAGCGTCCATTGGAAGCGACGACGGCACGGATAGGATTAGTCCCGCCTGAACCGAATGGGGATTTGGAGACGGCTTTGAGATTGCCTGTATTGTTTAGGATATTAAAGCCGCCAATCTGGTTGTACTGGCTACCGGTCACGTAAAGATACGCGACGGTGAAGTCATTGCTGCATGATGTGACGCCAAAACCGAGACCGAGGGATACAACCAGGGCCAGACTAATCTGACCGAATTTCTTGAACTTCATGCGCTTCCTTCATCCTGACGTGGAGTGACTGCCAGGTACTGGATCGGGATCGCTCCCGTATGCATTGTAAAAGCTGGAGACGCTTTCTGCTATAGCGAGGGTTCGGCGATCAGAGATCAGCGCTCAAAAGCAGTGAAACGCTGAACGCCGCAACCCTGCCCGATAGCTACCAGACAACGCAAGGGTCGTCCGGCATCATCGGCTGGCCCTTGTGGCAGCCGAAGGCCTTGCCGAACTGCTCGAAGTTCCGCACAGCTCCGTTAGCGCGGAACATGCCGGGTGAGTGCGGATCGGTGCGGGCTGAGACACGCGCGTATTGTTCGGTGCGATTCTCACACCAGACCTGGGCGAAAGAGATGAAGAAGCGCTGGGAGGGCGTGTACCCGTCGATCTTTTGAGTGCTGGCATCGCCTCCCTGGCTGGCGAGGACGCTCATGAGCGCCTGGTACGCGATGCGAAGGCCGCCGTTGTCAGCCGTATTTTCGCCGAGAGTGAGCTTGCCGTTAAGCTTCTGTCCGGGAACTGGTTCGAAGCCGCCGTACTCGTTGACCTCGCAGTCCGTCCGCTTGTCAAAGGCGCTGCGATCCGCGGGGGTCCACCAATTCTTAACATTGCCCTGAGCATCGAACTTGCTGCCCTGGTCGTCGAAACCGTGGGTCATCTCATGGCCGATGACAACGCCGATGGCGCCAAAATTGACCGCGGGATCGATGGAATTGTCGAAGAAAGGCGGCTGAAGGATGCCAGCGGGGAAGTTGATGTCATTATTACTAGGATCGTAGTAGGCATTCACGGTGGGCGGTGTCATGCCCCACTCTTTTTCGTCGACTGGTTTGCCGATCTTATTGAGATCGTAGGCTGTTTCAAACGCGCTAGAACGGCGGATATTGCCGACCAGGTCGTCGCTCTTGACTTCGAGTTTGGAGTAATCGCGCCACTTCTCGGGATAGCCGATTTTCTGGCGGAAAGCAGCAAGCTTGGCTTCGGCTTGTTTCTTGGTGTCGGCCGTCATCCACGGAAGATTCTGGATATCTTCGTCGAGGGATTTTTCGAGGGCAGCAACGAGCTTCTCCATGTTGGCCTTTGCCTGGGGAGGAAAATTTTCCTTCACCCAATCCTGTCCTACTGCTTCGCCGAGAGCCCGATCGGTGAGCGCGGTGCAGCGCTTCCAGCGAGCTGTCTGCTCGGCCTGTCCTTGCAGGGTTTTCTGGAAGAAGCCGTAGTTGAGATCGACATAGGGGCTGGAGAGCCAGGGCGCCGCTCCGCTGAGAGCATGGAAGCGCAGGTAGCTCTTGAGGCTGTCGAGGCTCTGGCTCTGGATTACTTCATTCATGGCTTTGAAGAAATCCGGAGTACCGATATTAAGCTCATGAATCGCGGGCGCGCGTATGCCGGACAGATAGGCGCTCCAATCGAAGCTGGGGGCCAGAGTATTGAGGTCGGAGACGGGCAGCAGGTGGTAGCGTTTGTCCGGATCGCGGAGATCGACGCGGGGCAGCGAGCCTTTGGCCAGCGCGGTTTCAATGGCCAGCACGTTAGCGGCTTCGGCAGCAGCCTTGTCGTCATTATCTCCGGCAAGCTTGAAGAGGCTGATGATGTATTCCTTGTACTGTTCGCGGATCTTGGTCATGCGCGCGTCGTCGAGCAGGTAGTAGTCGCGATCGGGAAGGGTCAGCCCGCTCTGGAAGGCTGCGCCGATCTGACGCGTAGAGTCTTTTTGATCTTGTTCGGTATCGAAGCGGAAAAAGGCGCCAGTTGCATCGTCCGCCTGTAGACGGGCGACGAGCGGAGCCAGTCCTTGCTTATCAGTGAGTGCGTCGATGTTGGCGAGGACGGGCAGTATGGGCTTCTCGCCGAGCTGATCGGCGAGATCGGAGTTCATGCAGGCAGCGAAAAAGGCGCCGTATTTCTGCTGAAGCGGTGTCTGCGGGTTGTTGGCAGCCCGGCTGAGGTCGAGATAGAGGAGGTAGCGGTCGCGTTCATTCAGTTCATTGAAGCGGCCCCAACGAGCCTGATCCCCCGGAATAGGGTTGTTCTTGCGCCAATTGCCGCAGGCATAGGCGTAGAAGTCGACACAGGGGTCGACCGACTTGTCGATGGCGCTCAAGTCGAAGCTGTGAAGCGTTCTCGGTTCGACGGGGACGGCTGCCTTGTTGGCAGGCGCAGATGTACTTTGAGCAAAGGCAAGACCGCTACCGAGAAGGAGCGTACTGGCGAAACGGAAGATGTGCATGGATTCCTCTGAAAATATGGCCCGGGTCTTTTTGGGGCGAATGAGTCTGGGCACAGGAGACATGCCCATGGAGAGAAAATATCACGATGCGCCCAGAGGGAGCACGTTTCGCGAGCAGAGCAACAGGGGAGGAAGAGAAGCTAGGGCCTAGAAGATCTTCAAGTGAATGGTAAGGTACTTTTTCGGGTCCTTGCGGATGGCGGTGACCAGATCACTGGCATTCGTGACCATTTGATCGGCGTGCTGATAGAGCGACGGATTCTTTACCAGCTGACCAACGGTGCCTTCACCTTTGTCGATATTGGTAAGAATCGAGTTGAGTCGGGTGACAGTGTCAGTCAGCTTCTGTTGAAATTGCGGATCTTTGGCTAGCATGCCGAGGGTGCCCTTGCCGGCATTGACACCGGCGAGCAGCTGATTGAGGTGGTCCGTGGACTGGCGTAGATTGTTGTAGACAGCTTCATCTTTGAGAAGCTTGCCCAGGGTGCCATGGCCCTGGTCGAGCTGGTTGGCGATGTTCTGCAGGCGGCCGACACCATCGTTGAGGCGATTGTAGAGGGTGTCGTCGGCGACCAGTTTACCGAGGGTGCCCTTACCTTTGCTGATCCCATCAACCAGGCCCTGAATCTCGTTTACCGCCGCCAGAGCCCTGTTGTATAGGGCGGGATCGTTGACGAGCTGACCGATGGATCCCTTTCCGCTATTGAGCGAATCCACCAGATTGTCGACTTTGGCGAGGATCACATTGAGCTGTTCGATAGTTCCCTGGCTTGATTTGATTACGTCGGTTAGGTTGGGCGTCTCGTTAGTCTTGAGCTCGCCGCCATTCTGTATTGGACCACCGGTCGCGAACTTGCTGTCGATGTTGACGACGGTATCGCCGAGGACACCGATGGTTTCGAGGCTGCTTTTCGAGTCGGTATGAAGAAAATGGCCGTATTGCTCCCCGACTTTCATCGTCACCTGGACGGGCGTGAGCCTGCGCTCAGGCACGATTCGAATGCTCTTGACGTTGCCGATGGTGACGCCCTGCAGGTTGACCGGCGCGCCGACCTTGAGGCCCGCGGAATTCTCAAAATAAGACACGACCGTTAGCTTGCCGGTCAAAAAACCGCCAGTGCTGCCCGACATGAGGAAGACGAGCGCGGCGAGCGCGGACAGAGCCACGATGACCAGCACGCCAACCTTTAGTTGAGACCACTTGACTTGCTGCTGGCTAGGCAAAGACTCCCTCGGGAAAAACGATCATGTCGAGCGAACAACCGCTCTGGCTGTGAGCATACCAAACCAGGGCTGCTCGCCCTAATGCGGTTAGCTGCTCTAGGCATGAAGCATCGCAACAATTTGCGGTTTGGATGCACCGTCAGGCAAGTCTGTTGCAGAAAGAGGCTGGCCGGTCGCGGAGAAGAGGATTGTCGCGTTTTGGAGCGCAGGACTGGTTCTCAACAGGCTTAGTTCTCAAGATGAACCACGGCCATGGCGGTAGTGTTGCTGTGGGTTAACGACAGGGAGATGTGCCGGACTCCTAGTTTGGCGGCAATCTCGCCGGCGCGTCCCGAGAAGTACAGGTTAGGGCGCTGGCCGGGCTCGCGGCGGACTTCGAGTTCCTTCCAGCTGATGCCATACTGAATGCCGGTGCCGAGAGCTTTGGCTCCAGCCTCCTTGGCCGCGAAGCGCGCTGCGAAGCTTTCTGCGCTGTTCTTCTTGCGTTGGCAGTATTCGATTTCCTCAGCGGTAAAGATGCGGTGGGTGAATCGCGCGCCGTAACGGGCAATGGACTGAGCGATACGGTCGATTTCGACGATGTCAATGCCTGTTCCTACGAGCATGAAGGCAACTTAAATCATTTTTACGGAGAGTGTAAGCAAAGAGCATAGGTTATCGCAGAAGTCCCAGTGCGGGACAGTTAACGAAATATCCGGCCGATGGGAGCAAACAAGCGTGCGCGATGGTTACCAATCTGAAGGCTCCGACGGTTCCGATGGATGGATGCTGAGGCCCGCGGCGTTGAGCCTCGACGAGCCGGAGAGGACTGTGGGCGGTTTGACCGGCGCCCTGTTGCTCTGCGGCCAGGGGTGCTGACGCGGACCCAGGAAGAGTGGATCTCCGCCCTGGACTTCGAGTTCGCCCGTGCAGCTTGCGTGGAAATTTACGCGGTGTTAATGGGCTGCGGCCTGGAGTGAGCCAGGACTCGCACCCCCGGATGGTCGAATTGTGCCACGGCACCAAAAATCTTATCGAGACGAAGGCGTTCGATATTGCGCGCGTGGATCTGGTGGTCTACAGCAATCCCTCGAAGCGGTCCCACGGCGAGTCGCGGTCGGCGCTGCTGGGCTGATCCTGTCCGTTGATTCAGGGCCGGCTCAACCGGCCTCAACCAGGCCGTAGCGTCGCTGCCAGGCTTCCCGCAGCCGGGCCCAGACGCGCTTTTTCTCGTCCTCGCCTGCTTCGGCGTCAGCGTGTTCCACGAAGCGTGCGGACTCCTCTTTCGCCAGCTCCAGCAGGGCGCGGTCGCGGAGGAGATTGGCGACGCGGAAATCGGGCAGGCCGGCTTGGCGAGTGCCGAAAAATTCTCCGGGGCCGCGAAGCTGGAGGTCCAGCTCAGCAAGTTCAAAGCCGTCTTGGGTGCGCACCATTGCGGCAAGGCGCTCCTCGGCCTGGGGCGAGATTTTTCCGCCGGTCATGAGGATGCAGTGAGATTTCGTAGCCCCACGGCCCACTCGTCCGCGAAGCTGGTGAAGCTGGGCCATGCCAAAGCGCTCCGCGTGTTCGATCACCATGACACTCGCGTTCGGAACGTCAACGCCGACTTCGACCACCGTAGTCGAGATAAGCACATCGATGTCGCCGCGTTGAAAACGGCGCATAACGATCTCCTTTTCGTCGGCATCCAGGCGGCCGTGCAACAGGCCGAGGCGTAGGCCGTTCAGATGCGTCGCACGCAGGTTCTCGTACATCTCGGTCGCCGATTTCAGCGTAGGCTTCTCGAAAAGAGAAGATGTTTTCTTCTTCGCGCCCTTCGTGCTGGCGGACTTCTTGGCGGGCTTCGCCTCCTCCTCGGCTTCGGCCGGGGCAAAATCGAGCTCAGGCTGGTCGTCCTTCGGCCCTTCGATAAGGGGATAGACGACGTAAGCCTGATGGCCGCGCCTGACCTGCTCACGAACCAGATTCCACACGTCCTCCGCTCGCTCGTCGGAGACCTGTTTAGTGACAATCGGCGTACGGCCAGGGGGCAACTCATCGAGCACGCTGAGATCGAGGTCCCCATAGAGTGACAATGCCAAGGTGCGCGGGATTGGAGTTGCCGTCATCACCAGAACATCCGGCTCGGCAGCGTTAGGCTTCTTCATCAGGCGGAAGCGCTGCAGGACGCCAAAGCGGTGCTGCTCGTCGACGACGACAATGCCGAGGTTCGCGAAGTCGACCTTTTCTTCAATCAAAGCATGGGTTCCGATAACGAGATCGGCTTCTCCATGGAAGATGCGGCGGCGGGCGAGCTTCTTCTTGTCATCGTCGAGCGAGCCCGTGAGCAGGATGATGCGATAGCGGCGCGATGATTTTTCAAGCAGCTTGCGCGCGGCAAGATAATGCTGTGTGGCAAGAATTTCCGTCGGAGCCATCAGCGCGGCCTGACAGCCGTTTTCAATCACTACGAGCATGGCCTGCAGCGCGACGATGGTCTTACCGGAACCGACATCTCCCTGGAGCAGCCGGCGCATGGGCGACGTCTTGCGCAGGTCAGAGACGATTTCGCCGAGAGCGCGCTTTTGCGCCGTGGTGGGGTGAAAGGGCAGAATCTGTCGAATGGCTTCGCGGACTCTGTCATTGGTCTCGAAGGCGAAGCCCGTGCGTTCCTTCATGCGGCGTCGCTTGAGTTCGAGTCCGCATTCCAGGTAGAAGAGTTCTTCAAAAATGAGGCGCTTGTGCGCAGGCGTGGCTGAGGCTTGGAGCTGCGACATGGGAGTGCCTGCGACAGGAAAGTGCACCGTCCGCAGAGACTCCTCCCGGCCAGGCATGTTGAGGCGCGCGAGCAGGGCAGCAGGCAGCGTTTCCGAGACATGCCCGCGAAGCTCCTGGATCAGGTTGTAGATGATGCGGCGAATCCATCGAGAGGCCAGGCGGCTGCCGCCGAGCGATTCGTAAACGGGAGTGATGCGCCCAACTTCAAGCAGACGGGTTTCGTCGTCGTCTTCTTCTGGCAGAACTTCGAACTGCGGCTGGATCATTTTGAAATTGCGCGTCGAACGCGAGGGCTCGACCTTGCCGTACAACGCGACCATCTGGCCAGGCCTAAATTTTCCCTCTAGATACGTTCCGTGGAACCACATGCACTGCAACGTAGACAGGTTCTGTCCCACGGTCATATCGAAGATAGGCATACTCCGGGTGCGCAGCAGAGCGGTGCCCCGCACTTCGGCGATAACGCTGGCCATTTCGCCCGGAACGAGATCGGTCAACGCGCGGGGATGCAGGCGGTCTTCGTAGCGAAAGGGCAAGTGATAGAGAAGGTCTTCGACGGTGGCGATGCGCTTTTCCGCAAGAGTATGAGCGATTTGCGGGCCGATGCCTTTGACGAATTGAATGGGGGTGTCTAGCTGAACCACACTTGCGATGCTAGCAGGTGCTGCGCGCACGGCGACCCGCTTCGCGTCATTGCCTGAACGCCCCAGTCCCGCCTGGATGGCAAGTCCCGCCTGATAGACTTTGAGGGAATTTGGAGAGACGTTGAATGCCAACAGTTGTAACCCTGGATCGAATTTCAAAAGCTTACGAACAGAAGATCGCGGTAAAGGATTTGAGCCTTCAGATCGATGAGGGCGTCATGTTTGGCCTGCTCGGCCCGAACGGGTCCGGGAAGACCTCGACAATCCGCATGATGATCGGGATCACCATGCCGGACTCAGGGACGGTGAGCCTCTTCGGCAAACCGTTTACACGCGAGAGCCTGAAGCGCGTGGGGTACCTGCCGGAAGAACGCGGTCTGTATAAGAAGATGAAGGTGATGGATCAGCTGGTGTTCATGGGCGAGCTGCGTGGGCTCGATCCGGCGGTAGCAGGGCGACGGGCGCATGACTGGTGCGAACGGATGCAAATACTGGAGGCCATCGACAAGAAGACGGAAGAGCTTTCCAAGGGCATGCAGCAGAAGATCCAGTTCATTGCGACCCTGCTGCACGATCCTGAGCTGGTGATTATGGATGAGCCGTTCTCCGGGCTCGATCCGGTGAACGCAACCCTGCTGCAGGACACATTGATTGAGCTGAAGAAGGCCGGCAAGGCGATTCTGTTTTCGACCCACCGCATGGATCAGGTGGAGAAGCTGTGCGATGCGATTTGCCTGATCGACCGTGGGCATCCTGTTCTTCAGGGCGGCATGCGCGAGGTAAAGTCACGGTATGAGCGCAATCAGCTGTTGATGAACTTCGAGGGCGACAATTCATTTCTCCAGCATCCGGCGATTGCCAGCTACAAGAACTATGGGGGACAGGCCGAAATCCAGCTGAAGCCCGGCGCAAACGCGCAGGAGTTGTTGCACGAGGCGATACCGAAGGCCACGATTACGAAATTTGAACTTGTAGAGCCGTCCCTGGAAGAGATCTTTATCCGGACGGTGGGAGAAAAAGTCGATGCGTGACATCTGGCTGATTGCGAAGCGCGAGTATCTGGAGCAAATTCGCGGCAAGGCCTTCAAGGTAACAACAATCCTCATTCCTGTTATTTTTATTGCCATCTTTGGCGTGATCGCATTGGCGGGCAAGAACTCCGGTGTGGGCAAGCACATTGCCGTGGCTACCGCGGACCCGTCGCTGGCGGCGCGCATTCGTGATCTGTTGATTGCGGACAAGGACGCGAAAATGACGGTGGACGTGGTGGCTCCTGCTACGGACGCGAACCGAATGGAGTTGTTGACCAAGGTAGACCAGAAACAGATCGACGGCTTTCTTTGGCTGGAAGCTCCGGCTGGTGGTCAGGTGAAAGCAACCTTTGCGTCGCGCTCATCGGGAGACTTCGCGACTGAAGGGAGAGTGACGAGTGCAGTGAATCACGCGCTGGTGGAGCAGAGGCTGGCGGCGCGCGGAATTCCTTCGGCCGAAGTCGAGTCACTGACGGAACGCCTGGAAATCGACACGGTACAGGTCAAGAATGGCAAAGAGACGGCCAGCAATGCGATGAACACTTTCTGGGCCGCGTATGTGATGGCGTTTCTGCTGTCGTTCACCGTAGTGATGTATGGCATGAACGTGGGACGGTCGGTGATTCAGGAGAAGACCTCGCGCATTTTTGAAGTAATGCTGTCGGTGGTACGACCCGAGGACATGCTGGCCGGCAAACTGATCGGAATTGGCGCCGTAGGCCTGACACAGCTCGCGATCTGGGGCGGAGCCGGGGCCCTGTTCGCGGGCTCGGCGATGGCTTCGAGAATTATGGCGGGCGGCATAAAGTTAGAAGTTTCCGCCGCTCAGATGGTGCTGTTCTGTTTGTACTTCGTGCTGGGATATGCGCTCTACAGCACGCTTTTTGCCGGACTGGCATCGACCTGCGATACGGAGCAAGAGCTGCAACAGTATGCGCCGCTGGCCGCTGTGCCGATTTGGCTGAGTTTTGGGATGATCACGTTTATTGTGAGCAATCCGAACTCCGTATGGTCGGTGGCAATCTCGATGTTTCCGCCGTGCGCGCCGATCACCATGTTTCTGCGCATGGCCTCACAATTTCCACCCACCTGGCAAATCGCTCTGTCGTTAGGTTTGATGGCGCTCTCGGTCTACATCATACTGTGGCTGTCGTCGCGGATTTATCGCGTGGGCATTCTCATGTACGGCAAGCGCGCGACTCTGCCGGAGATGCTACGCTGGTTGCGGTATAGCTAAAGACGTGAGTGAAAGCGCGCGATATTCCTTTGGCCAGCGCGTGGCTTTGCGGATTGTTCCTCGGCTGACGGCAATGCTGCTGGCCGCGATTGGCGCCACCCTGCGCTTCGAGGTCATCGCCGAAGAAGGTGCGGTTCCGGAGACTCCGCCGACCGCAGGCATTTTCTGCTTCTGGCATCGATGCACGCTGCCCTGCGGCTGGTATTTCCGCAAATTTCGCTGTTCGATTCTGATCAGCCGCAGCTTCGACGGTGAGTTGATCGCCCGGACGCTGGGATTGCTGGGATATAACAGTGTGCGAGGTTCGAGCTCACGCGGCGGGGCGGCGGGTCTGCTTGCCCTCAAAGGGGTTATCGAAATTGGACTTCCAGTCGTCTTCACTGCGGATGGTCCGCGCGGTCCGATTTACGAGACCAAAATCGGGCCGGTGAAGCTGGCACAGATGACTGGCCAGGCGATGGGCAGCTTCTATCTGCTTCCGGAGCGCGCGTGGGTGTTGCGCTCGTGGGACCGATTCCTAATCCCAAAGCCGTTTTCTCGCGTGGCGGTGAGCTGGTCTCGAAAAGTCTCCCCTCCGGCAGTGGATGCCGATGCGCAGACACTGGAGGCGAAACGACAGGAGCTAAATGATGCCCTTGAACGTGCCCGGCTTAGGGCGGAAGCACACTTTGCAAAGTAAAAGCAGCCGAATGCTGGTTTCCGATTTCGACTACGAACTTCCCGAAGAGTTGATTGCGCAGGAACCTCCCGCGGAGCGGGCGGGTGCTCGTATGCTCGCGCTCGATCGCAAAACGGGCGCATGGGAAGACAGTAGGTTTCGGGATTTCCCCAAGCTGCTGCGCGAGGGAGATCTACTTGTGCTGAATGACAGTCGCGTGATTCCCGCAAGGTTGTTCGCGCATCGCGCCGGGCTTCACACGCAGACAGGACACCACACAAGCGGCCGCATTCAGATACTCCTTACAGAACAGATGTCCGATTGGGAATGGAAGGTTCTTGCTCGGCCAGGGCGGAAGGCCCTTGTCGGCGAAGTGCTGACCTTCGGAGAGGGCGAGTTGCGGGCCGAGATCGTTGCGCACGGTGAGTTTGGCGAACGCACGGTGCGCTTTGAGCCTGTCACAGATTTTTTTGGCGAGCTTGAAAAGCTGGGCCATATACCGCTGCCGCCGTATATTCATCGCGCTGACATGGTCACTGACCGTGAGCGCTATCAGACGGTCTACGCACAGGAGCGGGGGTCGGTGGCCGCTCCCACGGCGGGCCTGCATTTCACTCCAGAAATACTGGAGCAGATTCGCGCGCGCGGCGTGGGCATTGTTTACGTGACGCTGCATGTAGGACTGGGCACGTTCCAGCCGGTGCGCGTGGAGCATGTGGAGGAGATTCATCTGCACGCGGAGCGGTATACGCTGCCGCAGGCGACCGCTGACGAGTTGAATGCAGCGCTGCAAGCTGGCCGGAGAGTGGTCGCGGCTGGCACCACGACAGTAAGGACGCTGGAGCATTGCGCGCGGCAGGGTCCTGAGTTTGCACCGCACTCGGGGGGCACGAATATTTTCATCTCGCCAGGATTTGAATTTCGCGTGGTGCAGGCGTTGCTGACGAATTTCCACTTGCCGCAATCAACGCTGCTAATGCTCATTAGCGCATTTGGCGGGCACGAGTACGTGTTAAACGCGTATCGGCATGCGGTTACGGAGCAATATCGATTTTTCTCCTACGGCGATTGCATGTTTCTGTCTTAGCCTGCCGTGTTTCGGCCGGCATGACGAAGCGGTAGACTCAGACTCGATGCCCTCTGCCACAACCAAGCCGCCTGTCTTCCTTCTCGATTCGATGTCGTTCATCTTTCGCGCCTATCACGCGATGCAGCGGCAGAGGCCCATGTCGACGCGCACCGGCATTCCGACTGCAGCGACGTACGTTTTCGTGAACATGATCAACAAGCTGCGCAAGGACTTCGCCCCCGAATACTTTGCCGCTGTCTTTGATATCAGCGGACCGGTATTTCGCGACGAGCGTGCGCGGGAGATGAAGTTACGTAAGTACAACGTGAAGACGCAGACCTTCGACGAGGTCGACTATGCGGGATACAAAGCGACCCGCACGGAGACGCCCGCAGATCTGGCGCAACAATTGCCATATATCCGGCGGGCGCTGGAGGCCTTTCGCATTCCGATCCTGCAGGCGGAAGGGTTTGAGGCTGATGATGTGATTGGCACGTTAGCGGCGCAGGCCGCCAAAGTCGGACATCCAGTATTAGTCGTCTCGAATGACAAGGACATGCTGCAACTTGTCACTGATCAGGTAAAGGTGCTGAATCCGGTGAAGGACAATCTGGTTCTCGATCGCGAGAAGGTCACAGAGACGCTGGGCGTGCCGCCCGAGAAAGTGATCGATGTGATGGCGCTGCGGGGCGACTCGATCGACAATATCCCTGGCGCACCAGGCATTGGCGACAAAGGATCTGTTGAGCTGATCCAGCAATTCGGCAGCCTGGAGGCGCTGCTGGAGCGTGCCAGCGAGGTGAAAGGGAAGAGGTATCGCGAATCGCTCGAAAATAATCGCGACACGATTTTGCTGAGTAAAGAGTTGGTGACGATTCACTGCGAGGTTCCGCTGTCGCTCAACCTGGAGGAGATGCGGACGCAACCCCCGGATGTGAACGCATGCCGCACACTATTCACCGAGCTTGAGTTTACGACGCTGCTGAAGGATCTGGCTCCGTCGGAGGTGAAGCAGTCAGTGGAGTATCTAACTGAGCCTGCTGCATACGACATTGTGGAGTTTGTACGCGATGCACGCACAAATGGATTCGCACTGGCCGTCGCATCGTCGAAACTCGAAGAAGTGACGGAGCAGGTGAGCGAGCAGGAGTCGGAGGCAATTGAGGAGAGTGAGCCGGAGCTGAAGACGATGTCGATGTTGGACATGTTTGCAGCTGCGGAAGAGCAAGTTGCTGAAGCTCCGGTTGCGAGTTTCACGCTGGCAGTGGCGAGTCGCCCGGAGACGTCTTTGCTGGTCGGCATCGAGGATGTGCGCGCTCTGCTCGAAGACGACAATGTGCCGAAGCGCGTCCATGATCTGAAGGGAACGATGCGTGTTTTGGAGCAGCGCGGCGTAACGCTGCGTGGAGCCGGAGATGATCTGATGCTTTATTCATATCTGATCAATCCCACGCATGCCTCTCACCGCTTGAGCGACGTGGCTGCGCGGTTCAGTGACTATCCCTTGAAGGAGATGGGCGAACGGGAGTTGACTGAAGCGGCTCACGCGGTTGAATTGCTCGCACCTGTTCTGCGCGAGGATGTAAAGACCTTGGGTGCGGAGAGCGTGTATCAGACAATCGATCTGCCCCTGGTTCCCGTGCTGCTCCGCATGGAAAAAGTCGGCGTGCGCATCGATTCCGCCGTGCTGAACAGAATGTCTGTCACGCTGAGCGCAGAAATCGATCGCTTAGGCGAGGAGATTTATGCTCGCTCCGGCCACCGCTTCAACGTCCAAT
>Ga0206959_10062_pt1 | contig 33239 bp, 30 predicted proteins | sample Alteio_BWOrgHeat_31_FD_152971 | JGI IMG/M metagenome (GOLD analysis project Ga0206959, IMG submission 152971) | Enriched cells from forest soil in Barre Woods Harvard Forest LTER site, Petersham, Massachusetts, United States -... | ecosystem: Environmental > Terrestrial > Soil > Temperate forest >...
AATGCCGAATGACCAATCGTGATCGAAGTGGAAGTTCGTCTCAATGCATGACGGGCAACTTCTTTCGCCCGTTGGAAATCAGCATCGATGTTTGACATCATCGCTTCGACGACTGCAAAGAAGGCCTGCCCGGATGTGGTGAGTTCAACGGGATGACGATCCCGGTGAAAGAGCTCGAGGCCGATCTCATCCTCAAGCTCGCGCACCTGTCGGCTTAGAGTGGGTTGTGAAACGTTGACGCTTTCTGCCGCCTTGCGAAAATGCGCTACACGTGCGACCGCCAAGGCGTACTGGAGTTTGCGGAGTGGAGGAGAGACACTCATAATCTGGCCACCTTCAACAAGCGGGACTGCTCAGGCCAGCCAGCGATTGATCGTCATAACCGCGGCTCATGCATTTTATGCTGAGCGCGATTTCTGCATTTGTCAAACTGTAATTAACACAAACATGTTTGCTATACAATCACGCTTGCCCATCATTGACCGCGTCGCAATTCAGGTTTAGTTTCCTTGCAATGGCAGATTTCGATGACTTGTATGGAGAAGTGGGACGAAAATTGCGTCAAGCGAGAGTCACGCAAGGACTTAGCCAGGAGAGACTTGCGCAGCAACTCGGGATCAGCCGGGCTTCTGTTGTAAATATCGAGGCAGGCCGGCAGAGAGCTCCGTTGCACCTGTTGTGGCAGTTTTCGGAGACACTCGCAACCGATTTAAACCTGCTGATCCCTCGGCGAGAGGAGCTCTCGCCTGCAGCGAAAGAAGCCACATTGAACCCGGGAATGGTCAAGCAGATTAGAGAAGCGGCAAATAATGATTCAGATGCTGTCAGAGCTCTGACCAGGCTTGCCAGCAAGCTCAAGGCGGCGATCGAAGTCGATTCCCCAGTCAGGAAAGCCCATGATCAGAGAAAAGCTCGAAGAAAAGGCTGAAAAAACTCTCCGTGAAACGGACACGTACCGCATTCCCATCGCGATCGAAGTTCTCGCGCACCGCCTCAACCTCGCGATTCAATCCGAAGCTCTTGGAGACAATATAGCCGGCATGCTCGTGATCGAAGGGGATCGGGGAGCTATAGGATATAACTCAACCCACGCTCTTGTCCGGCAGCGATTCACGATCGCTCACGAAATCAGTCACTATCTATTGCACGTAAAAAAGAATCAAAAGTCACAGCTCTTTATTGATCGTCATATGACATTCCGGCGAGATGGCTACTCCTCCGGAGGAGTAGACCATGAAGAAGTCGAGGCCAATCAGTTCGGTGCTGCACTCTTGATGCCTAGGAGCCTCCTGCAACAGGAGGTTAAGAAGAACGATCTCGATCTCGATGACGAAGAGGCGATCACCTTCCTGGCCAAACGATTTCACGTAAGCACGGCGGCCATGAGTAATCGATTGTCAAATCTCGGCTTGCTTCGCTGATGATGACCATCGGAAGAAGTCGTCCTGGCTCGGTGCCTCAAGTCTGTAAGCGAAGACGAGTTGGCGCGGCTAGCGGTGTCGCAATTGAGAAAACTCATGGCTGGGTTGGAGAAGTTACAGGTCGAATAAGAACCAGCAACAACTATGGACGTCAAAGTAGGTACCAACCACGATGCCTTCGCTGTTGCAGCATTTAGCCATGTGCTTCAAAGCCCATAGTGCGAACATAGTGGTTCTCCGACTGTAATCATCTTCGATGGTGGCATCACCGGATCCCCAATGGGGTCGTCCTGAAGGTTCGAAAGTCATTGCTCTACTTCCTTTAGAAATTCCGCAACATAAGCAAGAACCTCGCCGCCGGCCAGGTTCTTCGTTCAGTGCAGATTGTTCATCAAGCCGTTTTTACGTTACTGGGCACGGTTCTCATTTTCAACTATTTGCATTTGGTATTCGCGGTGCAATATTGGCAAACGACAGGCACAGCGGATGCGAGGGAAAGCATGACACTTAACGGGCAGGTATTGATTGTTGCGTTGGTGGCGGCAAAAGGTAGCACATTTCCAAACGCGGACGTTGAAGCTCCATAGTTTTCAGCAGTAACTGCTAGGTGACAGCGCTGTGATTGCCCCTTAATGGCGATGTGTTTGCCAGCTGCTACCCGCGACGTCGATTAGAGCTTTCCGGCGCCGACAGTGAAAACGCCTCTCGGGAGAGAGCGTCAGGTTCATCGGCACCGGAGAAGCTAAATGCCGCACGAGATTGCCTGCGTGCGCCTTGCAATGAGGAGAACAACAAAATGAAACCACACTGCTCTATCACTCTTGCGTCTATCGCCCTTGTGGTGCTTCTTACGATGAACGCCGAGGCAGGTGCGCAGGATGCCGGCTCCGATGCGGGGAAATCCGCGAAGAGTAGGTGTTACGCAACAGTCAAAGTGGCTAAGAAGACCGCAACTGGCACAACGACTGGTGGAAAGACTCCAAGCGCTGGCGAACATGATGTCAAGAGGACTGGACACAGAGGATGAGTATCAAGGATTGCCTGTGTCTCCTTATTCTCGCTGTGTCTGTCAACAGTGCAGTGGCAGCCCAGCAGATCTCCGCACCCGAACCACAGACTGGAACCATCATAGGAACTGTGACCGATGTGAATGATGGCACCGTTCCGGGCGCGATGGTCGATTTTGAAAGCTCCTCGCTCCCCAATCCGCAGCGCGTGGAGACGAACGATAATGGTTTCTTTCAACTCGACCATCTCAAGCCCGAAATATCCTATCATGTCACCATCAGCGCCAGCGGATTCGCAAACTGGACTTCGCCCGAAGTCACGCTGAGGCCTGGCGAATATTTGGAACTAACGGGCATCAAACTACGAATTGCAGCAGCGGTAACCACGGTGAACGCAGTTCTCTCGACTGAGGAGATGGCCAGAGAGCAGGAAAGGGTAGAGGAGAAGCAACGTGTCCTGGGCTTCATTCCCAACTTTTACGTTGTGTATGACCGCAACGCCGTGCCACTCACGCCGAAGCTGAAGTTCAGACTCGCTCTCAAGACATTGGCGAACCCCATCACGATCCTGGGCTCTGCCTTCATTGCTGGCGCCGATCAGGCGGGCAGCACTCCCGACTACGGGCAAGGTGCGAAGGGCTACGGCCAGCGTTGGGGAGCCAACTACGCCAACGGACTGACCGACATCATGATCGGCGGGGCTATCCTGCCCTCGATCCTGCATCAGGATCCGCGCTACTTTTATCAGGGCACGGGCACAACGAAGTCGCGCATGATCCATGCCCTGCGAACGCCATTTGTCTGCAAGGGAGATAACGGACGCTGGCAGCCGAACTATTCGAGCCTCGGGGGATATCTGGCGTCGGGTGCCATCTCCAACGCCTATTATCCGCAGTCGAATCGCGGCCCGGGGCTGGTATTTTCGACCGCCCTTGTTGACGTTGGCGCCAGTATGGCCAACGGCTTAATACAGGAGTTCGTCCTGCGCAAACTCACTCCCTCAGTCAAAAGACAACCTCAGTTAGAGGCGGGAGGCAATTAGAAATAGAACTGGATTACGAGTTGGCGCATGCGTTGTGCTGAGAAGTCTTCTATAGCCGGCGAGTGCCTGGACAACGAGCCAAGCCGACGCCTACGGTTGAGAGCGTAATCGTCGGCGAAAAGACAACAGGTTGACTTCTACAAGACGCCTTCGCCAAGGCCGGGCACGGCTACCGCTTAGCTTTTCCCATGGAGTGTAGTACACATGAGTTCTCGGAATCAGCCTCACTGCCAAGCTCAGCTTTTGCAACAGCTCGTGCTCCTCACTGACTTAAATCTAATCATTCTGTCCGAGGTCCCAGCTTGAAGCGCGTACTGTGCTGTCTTCCACGACAAGCACGATGATTCGGCAACTCTCACCTCGGCTGGAGTGCAATCGAGATCGATTACACTCGGGGAATCGAAACCATGCAAGAAGCGGCGAAAAATGTACTCTTGGTTCTCGTGACGCTCTTCCCCATCGTGGACCCACTCGGAGGTAGCCCTTTCTTTCTGGCGCTGACCAGGGAATACTCACCGGAAGCGCGAAAAGCATTGTCCTGGCGCATTGCCGTCAACAGTTTTTTCTTGCTGGTTGTGACGTATTTTGTCGGGACTTACGTACTCGCCTTTTTTGGGATTTCGTTGCCAGTGGTGCAGGTCGGCGGAGGTCTGATCGTCATTGCGACAGGATGGACGCTGCTGAAGCAGCGAGACGACGAAAAACAGGACGTACAGAAAACCGTCCAGCCGCAGGACACAATCCGCCGGGCATTTTATCCCTTGACATTGCCACTGACTGTAGGCCCTGCATCCATCTCTGCGGCGATCACGCTGGGCGCGAACGCGGCTCACCATCACGCGTACCATCCTTTGACAATCTTGGCGGCACTCATTGGATTGGCGCTGATCGCGATCAGCATTTTGCTCTGCTATGGATTTGCCGACCGGTTGGCGCGAATCCTGGGGCCAACAGGGATGACGGTGATCACACAATTGTCGTCCTTTTTCCTCGTTTGTATCGGTGTGCAAATCGCCTGGAACGGAATCAAAGAATTGCTGGAGTCACTGACGCTGCATATTGGCTGACCAGAGGGGGTTCACTGGCTCCCGCCTCCGCGAAAATTTCCCGCAAGTGATCATCAATCTGGATAGCGGGAAAACAATAGAGAGACATCGAAGTGCGGTTTGTAAGGAGCAGAATGAATCAACTTACCCATATTGCCTCCACCCCGGCCGGGACCTTCGCGGTTCTTGTCTTCGCAGCGTATCTCGAGGTTCAAGGCGATGCCTGTTTTCAATCTGGCCTTTACCATGCCTCAGGAATGAGACGCGCCGGGTGGTTTCTTGCAGGCACTGCAGTGCTCGTGTGCTACAGCTTATATCTGAACTCCTCGAAAGTTAATTTTGGAAGGCTCCTTGGCGTCATGTTGTGCTGTTCTTTCTTGTCGCTCAAATCCTGGCGAAGCTGCAATTTCATCAATCACCGACAAAGCCGATTTACCTCGGCGGAGGCTTTATCGTCGTTGGCGGACTGATCATGACTCTTTGGAAACCTTAACGACAGCTTCAACCGATCGGCCCGTTGGAACAGAACTCAATGATGTCCCAAGTACCCTCCCGCCCTATGAGCCTGGACGACAAAATAGAAGCGTTTCGCCACCGCAAGGCCCTCTGGTGTTGCTCCTCTATGAGCCGATCCTGATCGCGCAGATGCACTGCATCGACAAGACCGGTAACGGCGGTCATCCCAGGCAGCGCATATGGGAGGATTGAGTCCGCAGTCAGCGCTTTCCACACAAATCAACACCTCTGCTCGACTAAAACTTGTAACCGGTCCACAAAGCCCAGTAGTTGAGGTTGCGCCCAGGTTGGGTCTCCTTCAGGAAACTGCCCGCATAAAAGATCCCGTAGTCCGCCTGAAACCAGAGGTGGCGATTGGCCTGCCATCGGATCTCAGTGCCGGGCCTATGTCCGACGAATCGTGCCTGACTGCCATCGGCAGCCCTGATCAGGAACCCCGGCACAGCGTAGACGCCATCCTCAAGGCTCTGCCTCCACTGAACGATCCAATCGGTGGACACAGCCACGCCATGCGGAAGGGCTGTTTCGATGTGGGGATGAACGTCAATGAAGTTGATGGGGCCGGGACCCGTTGTGGCAAGGACGCCAAAGTAGTTGCCCTTTGGAAATAGCGGATTGAAGGTCCCGAGAGTATTCGAGCTTGGATGGTCTCCGGTCGAGATGTCAGCCTTCACGCTGAAACGCGGTTTCAAGGGCACAGCCGGAAAGCGGTAGCCGGTTTCGGTCGCGATCGTCCATGCCCGAATATTTCCCGAACCGAATGTACCAAACTGCCACAGAGCTTCATCGTCAAAGTCCCATCCCGAATGTTCAGTAGCGATCGGACGAGATATCCTGGCACCCAGTGACTGGCGCACCTCCTGCGCTGTGCCTCGCTGGAAAGTCGCCGCCTTCCGATCCAGGCCTAAGTAGTACAGGTCTAACGAAGCTTTGCGGGGCAAAGACCGAGTGGCATACACACCCCAGAAACTAACCGTACTTTCCGGCGCATTGTCGAAGAACCCAGCATTGTCCTCGTCCGGACGCAGAGCAAAGCCATCCACTTGCCAGGAGTCGATTCTGCTCTTCACCATAAAGCCATCGAAGCTCAACCGGACATTTGGGCCCTCGCGCACATCAATCAAGCGCCCGGAGCCGTACTCAAGCTCATGCCTTCCAATTCGGAGCTGGATCGATTTTGAATCTGACGAACTGCTGAGTTCCAGAAACGCTGATTGAAAGTCGAGCTTCTTTTCATCGATGGGACGCGGGCCGCCTCTACGGAATGAATTCAATCCACTCTTCAGTTCGATGAAGGTACGAACATGCCTGCCATAATGCAGGTCGAAATAGGGCATGTACCTTTGATTGAGGTATCCATTCCAATAAGGAGACTGGCCCCAGTTGTCGTTTCCGATCTGCTCCCAGACCATGCGGGCTTCGCCGCCCAAGGTCATGTACCAGTCATCGGCGCTCTTGCGGAGCGGGATGTATTTGATGGGGTCCCAGAAGTCCTGCCGGAGGCTTCTGTCGCGCAGAAAACTCCAGTCTTCGTCCTCACGCAGCAGCTTGATGCTCCTGTCTGGGGCGTCCGGGAAGGCAGACGATACGGCCTGGGCTCCGGCGGACAGCCCTGCGATGAGCAATACGAGCGCGGACAGCGTGAGAAAAAATCGCATCGAGGTGTTTGCTCAAGATCAGTTCGCTTTGCCAGTGGGCGAGTGAATCTCAGCAATATACCCGCCGGGGAATTGGACAATGGCCGAGGTTCGCCGGTCGGCAGTGTAGGGAGGAACCAGCACCTGGACTCCCGCCGCCTTGGCCTTGGCGAGGGTAGCCCCGAGATCGGAAACCTCGTAGCCTGTCATCTCGTGCCCGTATGGATACGGAAGATGGCCATCCGTTACGAGAACCGTCAGCTTGCCGAAGTTGGATTGGATACGGATTCGCCGATAAGTGTCACTCGGCCGTCCGATCTCAACACCGGGAGCGTGCGCATCATCAGCGATGACATTCCCATGACTGAAGGCAAGAAAGCTGTCTACGAAGGCAGCCACCCGATCGGCGGACACATAGACACGGTTTTCCGGAATGGTTTGCAGAGCTTTATAGTACGGCGCTGTCGTGTGCCAATAGAGCTGCGTGTTCACGCCGCCCGGCCACTGGATAATGGCATCTCGTCCGATTGGGTCAGGGAATGGAGTCACAAGAACGTCGGCGCCTGTCGCGCGAGCGGCCTCGACCGCCGCATCGAAATCGGTCACGAGGTAACCCGTTCGCTCTGCGCCAAACGGATACGGAACCGGCGTCTTGAATCCGAAAACCGAAAGGGTTCCTACGGGAGTCAGCACCAGCTGGGACATGGTGCTGCTCGGTGTTGGCGTCACGGTGAAGACCCCCTGTTTGGATGTGGTCCCGCCGAAGGTTGCTACAAGGCTGGCCACGAAGCGGTCGAAATCCTCGGGCGCGACGTAGACGTGGGCCGTATCGTATTGCGGCCCCACGGTCACGTTGGGCGTAACCGTAGCAGCATCGGCGACTGCCACGGCGGTGCTCCGCATCGGGAACAGACGAGCAATTCCCGTACTTAGAAAGATCGCGATAGCAATTACGCCAAAGGATTTAGTGATACGCATTGAGTCTCCTTTCACGAGTGGTCAGCATCACACGATGTTGGCTCGCAGCTCATTTGGGCACGATGAGAACTCTTTTCAGTCCGCGTGAGGCTGAACTGATACTACAGATTGCACATTCGCTCTCTTATCCCAATGTTTACCCACGAGACAAACGGATGCAGCATGTGTCACGCTGACATTCTTAGCAAGAATCCAACCGCCGAGCTGTTCTCCGAGCACCATTCCCAGGAGGCCGAGCAGAGCGACGATCGGCGGGGCCGGACTCTTTACGTGAATCACTCCATACAAGACTCCGACAAACAAACCCACTGCAAATGAAATCAGCAGTACCTTCATCAGTTGCTCTCCCTTCCGGTTCTTCAGGCCATTCTTTCGTCCGGTTGTGTTTTAGAACGCGAAACAGTCACAGCCTAGACTCCAAAGGCCGGATTTTCCGAATACACGGACGTGCCCATTTGGCCCCTCCTCCGCGTGACTCAGCTCTGAGTGCTGGCAAAAGGTGGAATGAGAGGCTCCAGCCAGTGATTTTGAAGCCTTGGTATAACCGCCATAATGCGCGATGGGCGACCAGTCAGGACTGACTGGAAGCTCGGGAGGAGCAAGGCTTGCGTGCTCTTCAGTGGCGTACACAACCCTGCCACCGACGATGGTCAGCACAGATTCGAGATCTTTAATTTCTTCCTCCGGGATCGAGAAATAGTCGGCAGAGAGAACGGCCAGATCAGCGAACTGCCCTGGTGCGAGTGCTCCCTTCTTGCCATCTTCTGTTGAAAACCAACTGCTGCCCATCGTGTAGAGCTTGAGCGCTTCCGCTCGATCGAGCCGATTTTCTTCCGGATACAGACCAAGACCGCCTATGGTCTTGCCAGTGATAAGCCAATACAGGGAGAGGAAGGGGTTGTAGCTTGAGACGCGTGTTGCGTCTGTGCCAGCTCCAACCGGAACGCCGCTCTCGAGCATTTTCCGAATTGGCGGTGTGCGTTTAGCTTGCTGCGCCCCGTATCGCCCGACAACATACTCACCTTGGAATGCCATGCGGTTCTGCACCGCGATTCCGCCGCCCAGCGCTTTCACACGTTCGATATTGCGATCAGTAATCGTCTCGCAGTGATCGAAGAACCAGTGCAGGCCGTCAAACGGAATCTCTCGATTCACTTCTTCATAAACGTTCAATGCTCGCTCGATCGTCTCGTTGTATGTCGCATGTAAACGAAATGGCCAGCGGTTCTCGACCAGGTGACGGATCACGGCCTTCAGTTCACTTTCCATGACAGGCGCCATATCAGGACGCGGCTGCAGGAAGTCTTCGAAGTCTGCGGCAGAGAATGCAAGCATTTCTCCCGCGCCGTTGACGCGGTAATGGTCATCGCCGTCGCCGGGTTTTGTGATCGTGGTCCAATTTTGGAAATCCGCCAGTTCATGCTTCGGCTTCTGCGTAAACAGGTTGTATGCCAGGCGAATAGAAAGCTCGCCGTTGCGATGAAGCTCACTTACAACCCCGTAGTCGTCGGGGTAATTCTGAAACCCTCCACCCGCATCAATGGCGCTGGTGATGCCAAAGCGGTTTAGCTCGCGAAAGAACAACCGCGAAGAGTTGAGTTGATCTTCGCGCGACAGCGTAGGCCCCTTGGCCAGCGTTGAATAGAGTATGTTTGCATTCGGCTTTGCCAGCAGAAGACCAGTGGGATTGCCGTGCCAATCTCGCTGAACTTCGCCGGCAGGAAAATCCGGTGCATTCTTGTCATAGCCCACAGCACGAAGTGCCGCTCCGTTCAACAGCGCTCTGTCGTACAAATGCATCACGAAGACCGGTGTGTCGGGCGCTGCCTCGTTGATTTCGTCCAGCGTCGGCATGCGCCGTTCGGCAAATTGAAACTCTGTCCATCCCCCAACAACGCGCACCCACTGTGGAGCGGGAGTTCGCGCAGCCTGCTCCTTCAGCATGCGCAGTGCATCGGCGAGCGAGGGCACCCCATCCCAGCGCAACTCCATGTTGTAGTTCAATCCGCCGCGTATGGGATGCATGTGCGAATCGTTGAGGCCTGGAATGATGGTTCGCCTCCGGCCGTCGATGACGCGCGTCGCCGGCCCGCGTAGACGCAGAATCTCTTCATTGCCACCGACGGCAGTCACTTTTCCATCAGAAATAGCGATCGCCTCGACAAACGAAGGCCCCCCATTTGTGGCGATCTTGGCGTTGTGCAAGATAATTTCAGCTGACACAGGAATCTCCTAGTTCGTTTTCCATCGCCTTGTGAGAGAGGACGGAAGCAAGCTTCCGCCCCGCTTGTTCTTTACTTGTGCGCTACGGCGGCAGTGGGCACGGCGTATTCCGGGAACTTCGTGGCTGGAGCACCGTGCACCATGGTGTACGCGTACTCGACTCCGATCCCATACGCTCCGTAATGGTTCTTCACAATGTCCATCACGGCATCGTAAGTTTCCTTGTGAGCCCAATCGCGCTGCCATTCCAGCATGGTTGAAAGTGAAGTCACGGGTTTCGCGCCCGCCTGGATTACTCGCTTCATAGCGTTGTCATGAGCAAGTGGACTCACGTCACCACAGCAATCTTCCACCACGTAGACTTCATAACCGTCGTGGATCGCCTGTATCGTGGGAAGCGCCACGCAAGTCTCGGTCCACAGCCCAGCGAGCACGATCTTTTTGCGGCCTGTCTTTTCAATGGCCGCTACGAAGTTTTGGTCGTCCCACGAGTTCATGGAAGACCGCTCGATGGGTTCGTGCCCCGGGAATACGGCTCGCAGCTGCGGCCACATGTTCCCGCTGAAGGACTTCGTTTCGACCGTGGTCAAAATAACAGGTACATCGAACACCCTTGCGGCTTTTCCGATTGCCACGGTGTTGTTGATGATTCCTTGGCGATCGAAATTGCTTGTTCCAAACAGCATTTGGCCCTGATGGTCGATCAGCGCCACAACGCAGTTATCAGGTGTAAGAAGTCCCTTCTCGCTAAGTTTGGGACGATTTCCGTTTGATGAATAACTCATTTCATTTCTCCTTCTCGTACTGGCGATACCAGCAGTCCAAAGTTGATCGCGAGGATCGCGACATAATGTGAGAGTTTGCGGAGTGTTGGTCGGGTCGTTTCTTCGCAGCTAGGGTGCGCGGCGGCTTGCGCATCCAACGTGGCCGAAATTTACTCTGCACCTTCGCTCACGAACATTGCGTTTGCACATGGAGGGCCAAGATGGAACGGCAATCGAGATGTGACGCAGCATATTGGCTGCTCCCTCCTATCTTGCTTCGTTCAGGTGGGCGTTGCGCATGTTTCGAGCCGCGATCGGTTCGATACGCAGGACTCCATCTTTCTCTCTATCGAGTGCCTTGTTATGGGTTTAGCAGCTGCTACTGCAGAGGGTGCGGTTCGTTTGCAAACAGCAAGCACCGCGGCGTGCCGGGTGCGCCACCTTAAGTTGAATTTTGATTAGAAGAGAATGCTTGCGGTGCTAGCTCTTTGGCAGTTGCCAACAGGCCATCATGCTGCGTGAGCAGACAGACGCTCATTCTCAATTTCACTTGCCCACAGCTTTGAGAGTTACCAACTTGGGAACACGTGGGCTCCAGGTTTTCTCCAAAAGATGGAAGTCGAACCGGCTACCAAGCGGATGTCCTTCAGGCCTCGATTTAGCAATTTTGAGCACAAGGTGAATGCTTTGTCCTTCAGGGATCAATTAGACGCGGGCTAAGAGTTGCAAAACGGGAGCAATGTATTTGTGAATCATCCAGACGAGTGGTCTACTCATATACCCCAAATTGTGAGGTAACTTCGAAAAGCCAGTGCTCGGACCTCATTGAGGGTGCACCCCAGGACTCAGTGCGGTAAGATTTCGATCCAAGCACTCTTGCAGGGTGCCTCACCTCGGGCATCCGGCAATCTATAGTGGGGTTACATGCAACTGCGACTGTTGGTCCAAGTTCTCTTGCAGCGATCGCTGCTGCTGGCTTTCTGCATTGCGCTGAACAGTTGCCAGTCGCATAAAGCCAATTCCGGACCTTCGATCGAGTTCACTCATATTCCGCCTGCGGCGCAAGGTGGACGAGAAAGAGTCGACACGATCTCTGGACGGGTAAGAAACGCTCGACCAAAGCAGCAGATTGTTATTTATGCACACAGCGGAACGTGGTGGGTGCAGCCTTGGCCTGAGCATCCCTTCATTCCCATCAAAGCAGACTCGACGTGGAGCACGGAAACTCATCTGGGATTTGAGTATGCTGCGCTATTGGTCGAGCCGGATTATCATCCGTTGCCCGAGTTGGGGGTAGCTCCGACCCAAGCCGGCCCCGTTGCTCTCGTGACAATTGTGAAAGGTGTTGGAACGCCGCAATTTGCCCCCACCGGATCGCTTAAATTCAGCGGCTATGATTGGGGTGTTCGCATGATTGAAAGTGACAAGGGAGGCACGGACAACCTCTACGATCCTGAAAATGCATGGACAGATGCGAGCGGGGCGCTCCACATGCAGATCAAGAAGAAATCGGGCAGGTGGTCGTGTGCGGAAATATTCTTAAATCGCAGCCTCGGGTACGGCACGTATTCGGTAACTGTGCGTGATACTTCTCACTTAGAACCTGCCGCGGCCTTCAGTATGTTTACCTTCGATGACCCGGCTAGCGAGCAGCACTTTCGCGAGATGGACGTAGAGGTCAATGGCTGGGGTAGCGCTGCGAATAAGAACAATGCACGATACATCATTCAACCGTTCTACATTCCTGGGAACCTGTTCCTTTTTGCGACGCCCTCAGGCGCCTTGACGTATGTCCTGCACTGGGAATCTGGACATGCAACATTCCAAACCTTTCGTGGAAGATCTGCTGGTGCCAGAGCGCAACTTGTTTCTGAACATGAGTTCACGTCCGGCATCCCGGGACCGGGTAAGGCAATGCCCCGTCTGATCTTTTACGTTGTTGCGAGTTACAAAAATCCTATGCAGAAGCCAAGCGAGGTTGTGGTTGAGAAGTTTGAATACCTTCCGTGAGGATGGTTTTGGAAGGCGCTGGCTACTCAGGTGTGCCATTGCCGGACTCGTGGGCCTCTGCTTCGCTGTTTCGGCGTCTGCGCTCGATCCCACCCGGACCGTGTCGCAATATCTTCACGACTCGTGGGGAACTGAGAGAGGTTTGCCGGGCGGATCTATAACGGCAATCGCACAGACTTCCGATGGCTATCTCTGGATTGGGACAGATAAAGGCCTTGTTCGTTTCGACGGTTTGAATTTTCACCAGTTCGAGCGGGCACATCCTGATTCGATCCAGATTGGTCCTGTGCGAACACTCGTGGTTGACGCGAGCGACAAGCTCTGGATCTTGCTACAAAACACCCAAGTCCTTCGTTACCAAAATGGAAACTTCGAGCTCATCCGCGGCGAGACTGAGAACGGCACAACGGCAATGGCACGGGGGACGTCGGGTGCGGTTTTGCTCTCATCGTTAGCTGAGGGAACTGTCACATACAGTGACAACCGATTTCGAAGCTTGTCGTCTGCAGCTCTTCTCACCGACGCTGCAAGAGTCGCGAACGGCCAAGCTGCTGACCAGCGAGCAACTCCCTTCAGTTGGTTTGATCGTCTAGCGGCGCCGGTGGCGATCTCCATGGCGCAGACTGACGACGGAAAGATTTGGCTTGGCACGGAGCGTCGGGGGCTCCTCTATCTCCGGGAAGGCGTCGTTTCGAGTGCCTCGAATGGGCGGGTTGATACGAAGACTAACTGCCTTCTTCCTCTTCAAAACTCGGAATTGTGGGTCGGAACGGCGAAGGGTCTGCTGCGCTGGAATGGAAAAGATCTTACCTCGACAGGTGTACCGTCATCTCTTCGCAATCTCAACGTGCTTTCCATTCTTCGCGACCGGGACTCGAACATCTGGGTTGGCACGAGTCGCGGACTATTTCGGTACAACGCGAACGGGGTTTCTTTACTGAGCGCTCACGAAGCCACTGGACCGGTAACTGCGCTCTTCGAGGATCGGGAGGGAAACATATGGATCGGTAGCGCGCGCGGCCTCGATCAACTACGAGACAGCGCCTTCGTTACGTACTTTCTCCCCAATTTGAAATCGCAGAGTATGGGGCCATTGCATGTTGACTCCGGCGGACGCACCTGGGTTGCGCCCATTCAGGGCGGTTTGCGATGGCTAAAGGAAGGAAACAGCGGGATTGTCACCGCCGATGGGATCGCTAACGATGTCGTCTACTCCATCGCCGGCACTGGCAAGGATGATGTCTGGGTGGGACGACAACAGGGTGGACTTACCCATCTGCACTACTCAGGCAATTCGGTTACAGCCAAGACCTACACGCAGGCAGACGGCCTCGCACAAAACAGGGTGTACGCGGTTTATCGGAGTCGTGACGGTACCGTCTGGTCTGGGACCCTCAATCGTGGTGTAAGTGAGCTAAAGAACGGCCATTTCACAAATTACACGACTACAGACGGGTTAGCAGCGAACACAATTTCGTCGATTGCCGAGGGCCCTGACGGAACAATGTGGTTCGGGACCCCGCAGGGCGTCAGTGCGATGTCGCTGAAGGGGTGGCGAACTTATACCGGCAAAGACGGATTACCCTCCGAGGATGTCAACTGTCTCCTACAGGATTCAACGAGAATCCTGTGGATAGGAACGGCCGAAGGTCTCGCTTACCTCAGTGACGGGCATGTACATGTGCCCCGCGGAGTACCTGAGTCCCTGCAAGCACCAATATTCGGCGTTGAAGAAGACAAAATAGGCTGGCTCTGGATCGCGACCTCAGATCATGTTTTGCGTGTTCCGCGTGACAAACTGCTAAGCGGTGTCGTGAAAGCAGTCGATGTTCGCGAGTATGACAAGGCCGATGGTCTCGAGACCACTGAAGGAGTGAAGCGGAGCCGATCGGTGGTCTCGGATTCAGCGGGCAGGATATGGTTTTCACTCAGCAGCGGCTTGTCGGTCGTTAATCCATCCCGGATCAATGACAATTCAGTTCCCGCGCTGCCTCACATCGAGGTGATCGCCGCCGATGACAACATCGCAAACCCCGCCGCCTTCGTTCAAATTCCTCCATCTCCCAGGAGAATCACACTTAAGTACACGGGGCTGAGCCTCGCGGTGCCCGAGCGGATTCGCTTTCGATATTTTCTCGAAGGCTTCGACAACAGCTGGAGCCAGCCGGTTGCAGCGCGAGAAGCCGTTTACACCAACCTTGGGCCTGGCTCCTATCGATTTCGGCTAGTCGCCAGCAACAGCGAGGGGCTGTGGAACGGGCCAGAAACTGCGATCGCTTTGAACGTCGCCCCAGCCTACTATCAAACTTACTGGTTCCGATTGTCGTGCATCGCCGTCTTTATTGTGCTGCTTTGGGCACTTTATGGATGGCGCGTTCAGCGACTCAAGAGTCAGGAAAAGCGTCTGCGGGACGTTGTGGAAACAATTCCGGCGATGACTTTCACCGCGTTGTCTAACGGCTTCTGCACATTTGTAAATAAACGCTGGACTGAATACACCGGGCTTTCTGTCGAGAAGTCTTCAGGCGCAGATTGGCAGCACGCGACCCATCCCGAGGATCTTGTGCGCCATTCCGAGAAGTGGCGCATCTCTGTTGCGACCGGACAGGTTTTCGAAGATGAGGCACGGTTCCGTCGCGCCGCTGACGGGGAATATCGGTGGTTTCTGGTGCGCGGTGTCCCACTTCGGGACCAGCATGGCAACACTATTAAATGGTACGGAACCCTCACCGACATTGAGGATCGCAGACGTGCAGAACAAGAGCGCGAGAAATTGCGACAACTCGAGGCCGATCTGGCACATATCAATCGCGTGAGCACGTTGGGAGAACTGGTCGCCTCCATCTCGCATGAACTCGCACAGCCCATCACAGCCACAACGAATAATGCCAAGGCATCTTTGCGGTGGCTTCAGCGCGACCCTCCCGATCTGACGCAGGTTCGCAAAGGGACGGAAAGAATCATCGAGGCGGGCACCTTTGCCTCGGAAATCATCAACCGTCTGCGATCGTTGTACAAGAAGGCCCCTCCCCAACGTGAGTTGATCGACGTGAACGGAGTCATTCACGAAATGCTCACGCTGCTCAAAGGTGAGGCAACGCGATACTCGATTGACATGCACATGGAGCTTGCCGCTCAACTGCCTAAAACCATGATAGACCGTGTGCAGCTGCAGCAAGTGTTCATGAACCTCATGCTTAATGGGATTGAGGCCATGAAGGACTCAGGCGGAGAGCTTACTGTGAGATCGCAGCTCCAGGATTCTCAACTGCTGTTCTCGGTCATCGATACAGGCGTAGGACTGCCAACGGACAAGGGCGATCAGATTTTTTCTGCTTTCTTCACCACCAAGACCCAAGGTAGCGGGATGGGTTTAGCCATCAGCCGTTCCATTCTAGAGTCACACGGCGGCCGCTTGTGGGCGACCGCTAACGATGGACCAGGTGCAACCTTTCATTTCACCCTGCCGACCGAGGTAATGGAGCCAAGCCCCTTGGTCATCTAGATTGTTTCGCTCTCCTCGATGCGAGCCGTAAGATCTGACGCGTTCAGAGAAACTCATCAAAGCTCACGTTCCAGGGATAAGATCGGCCAGGGCAAGGTTTATACCGGGACACCGAATGTATGTCCAAGTTCTACCTTGGTTCGCGGATGACCGATGGCGACAAAAAGAAAATCGAAGAAGCCCTGGCGCAACTGGCACGTCATGGAAGGTTAGTTTCAAGGCGACCTACCTCCTGAGTCTGCTGCAGTAAGTATTGCTTCGTGCCATTGAGAGGCAAAGGGCTTTCTCGAAAGGGATCGGGAAATTACGTTACATATTCCTGCTAGTCCACACCCACGATCGTGTTTCGATCCAACGTGTTGGTGACCATATCGCATTGCCCGTCGTAACCAAATTGAGTTACTAGGAAGATGTAATGGGAATTGCAGCGACATCTTCGCTACGATTTCATCGAACGTATGTGTTTAGACGAGGGTTTTATGAGCACTATGGATGTTTGGGCAGACAAGAATACTTTCGCTGCTTCAGCTGCGGCTGACGCGACATCGTTCGAATACGCTCTCACACGCACGCAAGGCTTCCTGAAGGCTGAAAGGGACAGGCTTCAGCTCCTTCTTGATCTGACCTCCCAAATTGCATCCAACCTGGAGCTCCGTCATCTTCTTCGCGCCGCGTCGGCAATCATTCGCCGTATTGTCCAGTGTGATGTTGTTGCCGTCCATTTGCCTGATAAAGAAAGCAGCGCTCTGCGGCTTTTTGCGTTTGACTCTCATGAATGCACGAGCATGGATGAAGGAGACGATGAGGAGCATCAAGGGAGCGGGGGCGCAGAGATCTACGAGGTCTTCCGATCCAAAAAGCCGATTGTCAGTCGAGCGAGTACTCGATGCGTCTTGCCGCTTATCAGCCGCGACCGGGTATTGGGAGTTTTGGTAACCGACCGGCTTAAGGAGCGGGTTTTCCTGCAGCAGGAAATAGATTTCGTAAAACAAATTGCCACCCAGCTAGCAATTGCAATCGAAAATGCTTTGGCCTATGCCGAAATCAAGGAGCTGAAGGAGCAACTCTCAAGAGAAAAGCTGTACCTCGAAGACGAAATCCGAAGCGAGCAAGGCTTCGAAGAGATCATTGGCCGCAGCGATGCGATCCGGTCAGTGTTGCGCAAGATTGAAACTGTTGCGCCCACTGACTCCACAGTATTGATCTACGGCGAGACGGGCACGGGGAAGGAACTCGTGGCCCGGGCGATTCACGAGCGCAGTCCCCGTCATTCAAATGCGTTCGTGAAGCTGAATTGTGCCGCGATACCTACGGGCCTTCTCGAGAGCGAGCTTTTTGGCCACGAAAAAGGGGCATTTACGGGCGCTATCATGCAGCGGATCGGCCGGTTTGAACTGGCGAACAGGGGGACCGCCTTTTTGGATGAGATCGGTGAGATTGCGCTTGAACTCCAGCCGAAGTTGCTACGCGTGTTACAGGAAAGAGAATTCGAACGGCTCGGAAGTACGCGCACGATTAAGACGGATGCTCGCCTCATCGCTGCGACAAATCGAAATCTGGCGGCTTGCGTCCAAGAACAGACATTTCGCGCGGACCTTTACTATCGGCTCAATATTTTCCCCATCCATGTGCCTCCTCTTCGTGAACATCCCGAAGATATTCCTTTACTCGTGAGGCACTTTGTACAGCACTTTGCGCGCCGGATGAGTCGCGCAATCGATACGATTCCATCAGAAACGATGGAGACCCTGGTTCGCCATTCTTGGCCTGGAAACATTCGAGAGTTGCAGAATGTGATCGAGCACTCTGTGATTCTCTCGCCTGGTCCGGTGCTCCGCGTGCCTCTTACGGATATTCATGCCAACAGCGTGCCCAATCAGGAAGGTACCAGACGCAAGACTCTCGAGGAGGCTGAACGCGAACATATCCTCGCAACATTGAAAGAAACGAGGTGGCTTATCTCCGGCCCTCGCGGGGCAGCTGCGCGGCTGGGAATGAACCGCTCGACACTTCAGTTCCGCATGAGGAAACTCGGAATCGTCCGGCCCTGGACCCAGTGATGCGCGAATTCGCCGTGAATTTCAAAGACGAATATTGAATAGACCGGTAGCCGGAATTATCGGGGTCCTTCCGCGAAAGTGATGTCACCAGAGCGAGCCACGTAGTTAATCCACCACCCTGCACGTCATGACCGAGAAGCTAGATATAGGAGCTTCCGTTCAGGGTTCGCCCTGCGATTAGTAGATCGATTGCGGAAGCACATGACGGAACGCTCGTTGTTACCAACCGAAGGGCCAGTGGCGCATGCTTCAGTCTTACCTTACCTTTTTGAGCAGTTGCCAAGGGTGAACAAGGAAACGCGGAGGAGCCGGTCATAGGACTGCGGTCTCAACCGCCCCGTGGCTGTGGGGCCGACTCACTACTTCAAAAACCATGGCACTGCCTATTCCATATTCATGTAATGGGCTGACTCGAATGCGTTTGGTTTCTCAGGTCGTATACTTACGGACATAGATGGGCATAAAAGGCAGATCTACGCAGTCGATTTGCGGCCTCGACAGGAGAATGGCGGCTTCCAACGCACTGTCTAAAGCACAGGTGGATGCCTGACCCGGGAGATCGTATGGGACTGAACGAGATCGTGTATATCGTCGACGATGACCTGAGCGTCGGAGAGGCACTGTCTACTCTCTTACGCGCGAATGGCAGGAACGTCCGAATTTTTACTTCAGGACGAGAGTTTCTTGATTTCGAGCGCAAGGACGGCTGTGCGTGTTTGATCCTGGACCTCAGAATGCCTGGGCTGAACGGGCTAGAGGTACAAAAGCTGATCTCTGACGAGACAACGATTCCGGTAATCTTCATCACTGGGCGTGGGGACGTCCCATCGACGGTGAGAGCGATGAAGGGAGGAGCGATTGACTTCCTCACGAAACCAATCGATGAGGCGGCGCTGTTGGCTTGCATCGAACGAGCACTGGAACAGGATCGGCTCGACAGAAAGGATGCACTTGAGCGGGCAAGCTTGCTCGCTCGGTATCAGTCTTTGACTCCGAGAGAACAGCAAGTGTTGCCGCTTTTGGTCAGAGGCATGTTGAACAAGCAAGCCGCTGGCGAGTTGGGTATTACCGAGTACACTGTGCAAATACATCGTGGACATATTATGCGAAAGATGGAGGCTGATTCGTTTGCGACGTTGGTAAAGCTTGCCGGTAAGCTGAATCTCGAGCGACCATTGAGTCCTAACAGGAATGTGTAATAGACCGTTGTCGTTAAGTCTGTAGATATTAGTAGAGGGCGGGTTGAGATGGGCGTGCAGGCTCGCACGATTGCGGTCATTGACGACGATCTCCGAGTGCTCGAATCACTCGTCAATCTTCTCGCTTCCTGCGGATATGAGGCAGAAGGTTATTCTTCAGCTGAGCAGTTTCTTGGGTGTGATGGACTTTCCAGGAGCTGCTGCATCATTACCGACGTCGAAATGCGCAAGATGAGCGGACTCGGTCTTCTGCAGCATGTGAAAAGTACCAGGAGTCCCGTGCCGGTTGTCATCATCACGGGGAAGCCTTCCGAGAACTCCGAATCTTTCTATTTGGAAAAGGGTGCGATTGGCTTCTTCAGAAAGCCGGTGGACGGGGACGCACTCATAAACCTCATCCGTTCGGTCGCCTGTTAGGTAGGTCAGTCATCCACATAAACTGTATGATATCGCGTCCTCCCCTAGGTCGCACGCGCATAAATTTCTCGCAGTTTCTGACCGACACCTGAGAACGAAATGGCTCAAAGGATCCACGGTCATGCGGCGAGTGCGATACCAGCTTTATGTAATTGGCACAGCTGTGCGCCGTGTCTATTATCATGACAAGCCAGAGACCGATGACCCAGGTTCATCAAGTCGCGATCGTCACTCCTTTGATTGTGGGTGCGGGCGCTGTTCTTTGTACGATCTTCATTCACGCTCTGGCTTTGGGCGCAACAGTGAATTTCTTTCGTCGTGAGACAAGACTCCACCGTGCTGGCCTGAGGTACCTAATCGATCTCACGATCGTTGTACTGGTAATGTCATTTGCATTCCTGGCACACTTGATTGAAGTCGCCGTGTGGGCGTGGCTATTCATGATTTGCGGGGAATTTCAAGAGTTTGGAGCCGCGTATTATCACTCAGCGGTGAACTATTCAACTCTCGGCTATGGCGATGTAATCATGTCGTCTTCATGGAAGTTGCTGGGACCACTCGAGGCCGCAGATGGATCACTGATGTTCGGGGTGTCGACAGCAATGATTTTTGCCGTCATTCTGCGTTTGATTGAGACTCGATTTGCGGATCTCAGAGGTAAGTAAGCCTTGGCGCACGTGAATCTCTATACATCTCATTGGCCGCCTATTCGAAAATATGCTGACAAAATTTGCTCCGAACAGCATCTGAAAGGGTCTCCTGCGGCGAACCGTTCGGTTCAGGCAAATTCTCAAGCTCCAGTAGGGTTTCTACTCACTGAAGAGAGCGGTAAAGCTATGCTGAACGTCGCACCGCCGTGTGGGTTGTTTTCGCCCCAAGTCCGTCCGCCATGTGCTTCAATGATTGAGCGCGACACGGCCAACCCGATCCCCATCCCACTTTCCTTCGTAGTCACAAAAGCGTCGAAAATCTTTTCGGTATCGTCGACTCCAGGGCCATTGTCGATCACTTGTATGAGCATCTCGTTCTGATCTGTTAAGGCTGCCCGAATCTTAACCAGCGGAGGGGTACGACTACCCTCCATTGCTTCGATCGCATTCGAAATCAAATTACATAACACCTGCTGGATCTGAATCTGATCGACAGAGACTGTGGGAAGATGGGCGTCGAAGTGGCAGTCAATGAGAACGGCACGTTTGTTTGGACCCTCATGCACTAAACGAACAGCCTCCCCAATTATGTCCGTGATGTTTGCTTCTCTCTTTTCAAACGACTCCCGTTTGAAAAGTGCTCGAATGTGCTGCATGGTCTTATCAGCTGAGCGAATGTCTCTTAATATTCGCTCAATCGAGGCGTTTGTTTCAGTTAGATTAGGCGGACTGGCTATCAACCAACGCTTCGCGGCTTGCGCATTTCCAAGTACAGCCATAAGCGGTTGATTGAGTTCATGAGCGATCGATGCTGAGAGCTCAGCTACGGTCGCGATTTTCGACGCTGTGCTGAGCTTCATGCGCGTATTCCGAAGATGGTCTTCTGCCCGTTTCCGTTCATCGATGTCGATCGAGAGGCCGTACCACTGAATGATCTTGCCGTGGGGATCGCGCAAAGGTTCCCCTCTCGTTTGGTGCCATCGGTACTCTCCATCTGCACGTCGCACGCGGTGCATTACGTTGTATGACTCTCCAGTTTTGATTGCCTGGAAGAACGCCTTCGCACTCTCCTCTCGATCATCAGGATGAATGAAGCTCGCCCACCCGCGATTAACGAATTCTTCGTGGGAGGTCCCAACATATTCAAGGAGTCTTTGAGAGTTATGGGTTGGTTCTCCGGTCGGCGACGTCGACCAAAGCATTGAGGGAATTGTTTCGATAATGCCAAGCAGCTGATGCTCCCTCGTTTGAAGAGCGCTTTCAGTCTCCTTCAATGCATCGATGTTCGTAAGAGTCCCGTACCACTTAACAACGTCTCCTCCATCATCACGGAAAGGGAGACCTCGATACAGGAACCAGTGATAGGTTCCATCCGCGCGCCGGCAGCGTAGTTCATGCTCGACGGGCGCTCCGGCGGCCAATCCGGCCCGCCAATTGGCTACCACTCGGTCGACATCATCCGGATGTATTGCGCTCCCCCACCCCCAACCCATCCCCTGTTCTCTGGAGAACCCGGTATAGTCCAGCCAACTTTGACTGATGAAATCGACCGATCCGTCCGGTAGAGCCGTTCCCACATAGGCGGGGATCGCCTCAACGAGAGCCCGAAGTTCCCTCTCGTTGCGCCGGATTTGTTCCTCTGCCTGCTTCGCCTCGGTTATGTCGATGACCGCCCCTGAAAATTCGAAGCTTTCGCAGGCATTTTGCAACGGCTTTGCCAGAATGTGGAGATGTTTTACGCGACCGTCGGCAAAGAGCAGGCGATACTCACAATCGATGGCGTCGCCGCTGGTAGAAGCTCGTTCTACGATCTCAAGCGCCAAATTACGATCCTCGGGGTGGACCCGTTCCATGATTATGTCAAACGTGACCTTCTCCGCTGGATCGTATTCGAAAATGCGGTAGGTTTCCTCGGACCACAGAATCTCACCGGTGTCTGGTGCCCACCCGAAACTGCCTGTGTGACTCAACTTTTGTGCTTCCGCTAAATAGGATTCGCGACGCCGGAGCTCCTGAGTAAGGATCTCGTGCTCCGTTACATCTATGGCGCTGCCCACGATTCTTTTCAGAGTTCCGTTTTCTACAACAGGGGCACCGACGCAACGGATATGCCTGAGTTCGCCGTCAGGTCGCACGATACGCTTGGTGACATCGCATCCCAAACCTTCCGCAAGCATTCGCTTGATCAGCGATGCCATGAATTCACGATCGTGCGGATGGACACGTGCCAGGTATTCCTCAAGGGTAGGGGCGTGTTTCTCCGGATCAAGGCCGTATATATGAAAAAGCTCGCGAGACCAGTAGTCGAATCCCCCTGTGGGATCAAAAACCCAGCTGCCGATATGGCCAAGACGTTGCGCTTCGGCCAGATAGAACTCGCTTGTTTGCAGCACTCGGGCGCTCTTCCGTAGCTCTTCTTCGGCGCGTGTTCGGCCCTCTATATCGATACTCGATCCATGCCACTTGATAATTCTTCCATCGTCGCCGCGCATCGCAAGTTTGTGGTGCAGCATCCAGCGATATTCCCCATCAGCCCGCCGCACTCGCGCCGCACCCTCAAAGCTCTCTCCCGTGGCGATCGACTCCCGCCACTTCTGTACAAAAGCTTCGACATCTTCCGGATGAATAAAGAAAGTCCATTCCCATCCCAACAGCTTCTCCAGCGGCTGCCCTACGAAGTTGAGCCACCCCTTATTGAAGAAATCAAGGTAGCCATCCGGTCGGGCGGTGTGGATCAGCGCAGGGGCCGAGTCGATAATCTGACGAAGACTCAGGCTCTGACCATCGACGGAGCTGTGCTCGTTGGCTCCCATGCTGCATATGGTACAACGACAAGAAGTCGGCCATGAAGGCTTCCATCTGTGTCATTCGGTCGCGCCAGACGTGGGCTCTGATTGGAACTGCGTGACGCAATCCAGCGGATTCCTTTTGAGTTCTCCTGCGAGATCCCGACCGAGCAGCGGTGGGGCGGGGCTTCAGAAAGGATTCGGTGGTCGACCAATTGGGCAGCACCCTCGGCTGCCCAATCGACGCATCCGATCGCACTGTCGCTACTGGCAAGCCTGTTTGTTATTCTCCCCGGATGTTTGCTTGCGGTCACTGGTAAGAAGAGGGCTGTGGTCGGGCAATGTGTTGGCACGTTCGCGAAGCGCAAGCAATACATGTCTCCAAGTCCGTCGCGGACCTAGAACGAGCAGTGATATTAGGGACGCTGTCCCCAATACTATGTGCATCAATCCAGCCACTAGTCTCCCTTCTGATATGAACGGGTCATCGTGTGGACTCGACGCGCTGCGCCGGATGTGGAGAGTTGTCGTACCGCCTTTCGTGCCCGCGACAGTCTGGATTTCGCAGCTGCAACCGAAATGCCGAGCACTTCAGCAATTTCAAGCGCTGAATATTCTCGTTCATGTCGAAGCTCAACCACTTCCCGGAAGATAGGTGGCAAGCGGAGAATTGCACTCCTGAGTAATTCTTCTTTTTCTCGTCTCTCGCAGTAAACTTCAGGCGTCTCTGATTGATCTGGTATCTCTCCAGGTATCCAATTCGCCGAATTGTCGGACGATAGCTGGATCGGAAGCCCCGAGGCCCGTTTTTTCCGCAAAATTCCGAGAGCGGAATTGATTGCGATTCTGGTGAGCCAGGATGAGAAGCTTGACCTGCCTTCAAAGCGCTTGAGGTTAAGGAACGCTCTCAGAAGCGTGTCCTGAAATGCATCCTCGGCATCTTCGGGATTCCGCGTGATTCGATGAATTCTCCACCGAATCTGGCTGGAATGTCGCCCACAAAGCTCCATGAATGCTGTGCAGTCGCCGGAGCGAGCCGCTGAAACCAGCAGTTCCTCATTCATCTCTCGGAGGCGCCCACCGCTGATGACATTGTCCTGTTCCGAAACTGATCCCTGAATTGAATTACTTTCTCTGAGCAATGAGCACCTGCCTATTGAGTATTGAGTGAAGAACTCTAGTGAACTCCAAGAAGACTGCAAGGAGCGTTTTGCGCGATTTCGAACACCTTGCTCCACAGACGCGATATGTGCGAAGTGTGCCGATGAAGGCCGATAACGAGGAGATCCGCTGTAGAAGACGCAATTCTCTGAAACATCCGCCACATCCTCTTGCTATAAGAAAGTTTGTCCGCGATGACGCTAACGGTCGGTCTCTTCATAGTGTTTGCGTATGCAAATGAAGAACCAAGCCCAAACGATTGAAAAGGCGAGCGGCGGGCACAAGGTGGGCGATATCGCACTAGCAACTGCTAGCTGATCGGCGGACGCATCAAGGCCGACTACTGTGGCTCGAACTGTTCAAAATTGCGCTACCGTCGAGGCCGTCCGACACAAAAGATTTCGCTGGTACGGTGTGGTGCAGTCCTCATCAGGTCGTGATCGTACTTCATTGACATTCCGTCGACTGGCTCGCGATTGCGGATTGGCCACTGAAAAACTGGCACTCATTGTTCTCATCAAAAGCCTCACCAAGCTCGAAGGAGACAAAGGAATGCAGCATGTGAGACCAGTGCTAACCAGCCGACAAATGACAAGCCATTGGCAACAGGGCTCTCGGATCGGTCTAAACCGCGTCAGCTTATCTTTGTGAACTCAGGTCATTGCGACAAGGAGGATTGATCTCGGTCTGGCCTCTCACATGCTTGTTATGCGGGCAAGAAAAGTACTCAGGGCAAAACCGAGCCGTCAACAGTTTCAGGCTTCGTGGGAGAGCAACTGACTTCAGATGCAATCGTAAATAGACAGACAAAGAGGAAGAAATGATGACAATTCATTCACGTGTCGTCTTCGCAGCCATTCTTGTGGCAGGCATGGCAGCAACTGCACAAGATGTCGCGTCGGATACTGGCAAAGTAGCAAAGGAAACCGGCCGTGCAACTGTGAAAACAGCTGAGGCTACCGAACATGGCACGACAAAAGCAGTCGACAAGACCTCCAGTGCGACCGATCACGCCGTCAAGAAGACTGCACATGGGGTGAAGAAAGGTGTCCGGAGCGTGGGCCATGAAGTCAAAGGTAATGAGACCAAGACAACTGAGACGCAGAAGTAGAGAATGGAGTGCTCTGTGTCGCTTTATGCGCAACCTCACCTCATCTGATTTCCTATAACGAAGGGAATTCGAGGAGACCTTCAAACTCAGGCCGGGGAATGCCAGGCTCAACCCAGCAAGGGCGGCGCCCGGTCTGGAGGTTTCTGTCCGTAGCTCTCGCTCGACGGTCAGCTCGCGTCTTCGGCGCAGTCCACCTCAGAGGGACGGATCATCCGGACATCCTTGCCTGGATGCTGGCCCTCCACGATTTAGTGCGGGAATTTAAGCAGAACGGGAGCCGTCGTCTGGACCGGGTGCGCAATCCAGTCGTCGAATATCAATACACGGAACGCAAACTCGTCGTCAACGTGAGGAATACTGCCGTTCAGGGGAGCATCCAACAGCTTCTTGCAGGTAAGCGGGAACCGCTCTCGATCACAGGGTAAAGCAACGCGTTAGAGGGTGCCAATCGATCAGCAATTGCTAATCCGTGACCAGCAGTCTCGACCGTAACCCTCTGCCATGTAGAGCGGTTGACGGCTTAACCCACGGTTTAGCTGCTTTCTCCGTGCTGGCTGTGAGTCCAGAATTATGGCACTCGCGTTGCACACAGGCAGTACGCGAGGCTATGCAGGAGTGCACTGCTCGGCTGTGCAGAAACCCGTCCCCTGGCGAAAGAGGTCGTAGCCTCGCGATGAAACGGACAGCAACCAAAGAAAAAGCGATCGCATTTCATACTTTCGCAAGCAAACGGAGACAAAAAACGTGGCCGTAGAAACAGAGAGTCCTGCAACCAAAGAACCGCCGAATGCACAACCTCCGGCGACACCGCCCGCGCCTCCGTCACGTTGGCAGAAATACCTTACGCCCGTGTTGGTGGTACTCCTCGCTCTGGCTGTCCTGGTTGCTGTGACCCGGAACTGGAATTCCTGGGAAGGTGGCCATCTCGAACAAGTTACCGACGATGCCTATGTTCGCGGCGATCTCACTCCCCTCAGTACGAAGGTGGCCGGAATCGTTCAAACTGTAGCCGTTTCCGACTATCAGCAGGTACACAAGGGAGACCTCATCGTTGCACTTGAGGACAACGATTATCAAGCGCAGGTTGCCCAGGCGAATGCGGCCGTGGAGGCGGCCAGGGCTGCCATCGAGAACAATCTTCGCCAGCGTCAGCTCGAAGACGCTCGCATTGACAAGGCGCTTGCCGGAATCGATCAGGCTAAAGCCCAGATTGAGGCAGCGCAGGCCGGCAAGGACGCTGTTGAAGCTCAATGGATACGTGCTCGCTCTGAGAGAAAGCGGCAGGAGGACCTCCGTCATGCTAACGCAGCAACTCAGCAGCAACTTGAAACTGCGGTTGCTAACGAAGAACAGCTCGCCGCTCAGTTCGCCAGCCGCGGCGCCGATTTGTCCGAGGCCAAAACCGGGTTGCGCAGCAGTGAGTTGGCGGTTGAAGCGGAACGGCGTCAAAAGACTGTCCTCGAGTCTCAGGAGGCACAACTCGCCGCCGATCTTCACGCCAAAGAAGCCAGCCTCGTGGTCACTCAGGTAAATCTCGGCTACACGAAGATCTATGCGCCGGGCGATGGAAGCGTCGGAGAACGGCAAGTTCGCCCCGGTCAGTTGGTGTCTCCCGGCACGCAGGTCATCGCCTTCGTCGAGCGCATACGGTGGGTGCAGGCCAATTACAAAGAGACCCAGCTCACCAACGTCAAAGTGGGTGATCCTGCCGAGATTCGCGTTGACCAATTTCCTGGGCAGGTCTTCCATGGCAAAGTCATCGAAATCGCACCTGCCAGCGGATCGCAATTCGCATTGTTGCCGCCCGACAACGCAACCGGCAATTTTACAAAGGTGGTACAGAGAATCCCCGTGAAAATTGCGTTCGATGATGCCAACCAGGCCGACAAGTTGCGGCCGGGGCTTTCGGTTACCGCAATCGTTCGCACGAGACGGTAAACGCAGTCCCCAGAGTGAATCACAGATCCTGAAATCAGAATGAACACAGTCGATACACGGCAATAACCGGACATATTATGGCTGCTTCTGTCACAATCAATCGCCCTCCCACGCCGCTGGAGATTGCGCAGGCAACGGCCAAGGCGATGCCCTTTGAGATTTCCCCCCGCCCCCTGGTGGGGATCATCGGCGTCCTCCTTGGAGCCCACCTCGTCACGCTCACCGGTCGCATGTTAACCCTGGGTCTTGCGGATCTGAAGGGTCACCTCGGCATCAGCTACGATGACGGCGCTTGGCTCGACAGCGCCTATAACGCAGCCATCATGTTCATCGGGCCGTTTAGCGTTTATCTTGGAGGCTTGCTCGGACCACGCCGCGTCCTTCTGTTTGCGGCAGCAGTCTTTGGCGCGACCTGCGCCTTCCTGCCGCTCATTCACAGTTACAGCCTGCTGGTTGCGGCATTGATTGTCGCCGGACTGTCATCCGGCACCTTTTATCCGCTGACTCTAACCTTTGCGCTTCGCGTTGCCCCCCTGCGCTATCTACCTTTCACCATGGCCCTCTATGCCACATTTATCGAGGGGGCAGTAAACGTGGCGCCATCTCTTTATGGCTGGTACCGCGAGCATCTTTCCTGGCACTGGATGTTCTGGAATTCAGCCGTCGTCGTGCCGGTGATGTTTGTCTGTATCTATTTCGGAATACCGGCGCCGCCTCCCCGGAAGAAAGATAGCCATGCGCCGCCCAGCTTCATCGGATTCCTATATCTGAGCGCAGGATTGGCCCTGATGTTTATTGCCCTCCAGCAAGGCCAGAGGCTCGATTGGTGGCGCTCCGGAGTCTACAACGCGCTGTTCTGGTCTGGCGCATTCTTCACGCTATGCGCTCTGATACGACGCATGCGCGACCCTAACTGGCTGGTTGCGCTTCCTTATCTCCGGCAGCGGAACACCGTGCTACTGGGAAGCCTGCTCTTCTGGTTTCGGTTCACTCTCACCTTAACCATCATCCTGATCCCGCAATCGCTGGCCATCCGTGGTTTCGAAGCGGATCAGATTGGGCCGGCTATCATCTGGAGCGTTGTTCCGCTCTTGCCCATCGCGCTTATCGGCGGCCTTCTATTGCTTCGCGGAGCCGATCCCCGATTGCTCTTCGCTGTCGGGCTGACATGCACCGCCCTGTCGGCCGTCCTGAGTGCTCAATACACAAGCGCGTGGGCGGCAGAAAACTACTATCGTACCGAGTTGCTCATCGGCCTAGGACAGGCCTTTGCCCTGATAGGGCTGGTGGGATGCATCATTCTGCAGGGCGTCTTCACGGGGGGCCTGGCTAAGCCTGAACGGATCTTGACCTTTTCCGCATACTTCCACACCATTCGCCTGTTTGGTGGAACTGCTGGCGCCATATACATGGGCCACTTCATCGCGGTACGCGAGAGGCTGCATTCCAATCTTCTCGGCCTGCACGTAAGCCGCGGCGACTGGATTACCGATGCAAACATTCACGCGATGACGGCTGGACTCTTCGGAAAATCCTCCGGGCTGCCATCGGCCGGTGAGCGTGCGGTCGATCTTATCGCGTCCCGGCTGCGCCTTCAGGCCTATTCCTTGAGCCTCATTGACGCCTTCCTGCTGGTCGCGTGGACTTGCGCCATCGCGCTTTTCCTCATCGCCGCACTCCGGAAGTCGCCTCTCAACTACGCCGACCTCGCCAGGCTGCAGGCGATTAAGCAGGAGAAATCATGAAGCGTACAACGCACCTCATATCGATAGTGGCTCTGACTATCGCCTCTGCCTGCGACGGTCAGGAGCGCAAGATCGGCCTGCAGGAAGCGATCGATCTGGCTGTCCGCCAAAATCATGCCGTGAAAATGGCTCATTATGAGGTTGCGGCAGAAAAAGAGAAGAAGCGCAATGCGTATTCCGATTACTTTCCGAGCATCACCAACGAATCCAATGCGATCCATATAACGAACCTGGAGCGTATCGAAGTGCCGCCTGGCGCTTTCGGCGCCGTCCCGGGAGGCCCGCTCATCCCTTCCGCGACCACCTATCTCACGCAAGGAAACCTGGATTACCAGACAAGCGGTACCATGTTGGCCCAGCCGATCACCCAGCTCATCAAGATCCATGATTTAAACAAAATCGCGGAAGCGGATCTGAAAACGTCCGAGGCATCGGAAAGAAAGACTATTACCGACGTCGTTTACAAAGTGCAGGAGCTCTATTACCAGGTACTAACTACACAGCTCCAGCGAAAGGCAGCCGTGTTGCAAATCACCTCGAGTGAGGAAAGCCTGACCGAGGCGCGCGAGCAGAACAAGAGCGGGGAATTACTGCAGGTGGCGCTGGTTGAAAACCGCGCCAACTCCCTCGAAGCCAAGCAGACACTGCTGACCGCCGACATGCAGATCTCCACCCTGACAACACAGCTGAATGATGCGCTCGGCCTCCCGCTCGATACCAAGCTGGATCTCGATACAGACGTTAACACGACCTTTGATGTGCCGGCACGAGACGAAGCACTGGGCATCGCGCTGAGAGACAACCCTGACATCCAGGAAGCAATCCAGAAAGTTGCGAAGGCGCGAGCTGCCGCAGGAGCAGCGAAGGCGGAGTACATCCCCGACGTCACAGGCTTTGCACGTTACAGCTACCAGAATGGCGTTCCCTTCGTCGATCACAACTTCGGGACCTTCGGTGTGCGCTTCAGCTACGAGCTGTTCGATGCCGGCAAGCGGCGATCGCTGGTCCGCGAACGTCGTGACGAAGTGTCGGAGGCTGAAGAGAACCTTGCCCGAGTCAAGGATGAGATCGGCGTTCGAATCACGACCATCTACAACCGTCTGGAGACGACCCGGACTATGATTGACGTGGCCAAGGAAAGCCTTGCCGCGCACCAGGAAAGTGCCCGGCTTACCGAGAATCAGTTCAAGGAAGGGGTTTCATTAGCTTCGCAGCGCGATGCTGCGCACGCCCAGGAGACGAAGGCTCAGGCTGGGCTGCTCGAAGCCAGCCTAGATTATCTGCTTTCGCGGGACGAACTGGACCGTGTACTCGGCTCCTCAGCCAAATAGCATCAGAGCATTTGCGGTAATCCCGCTAGCACAAAGTCACGAATCCATCTTAAGATGCCAGCTCTCGACGACCTCCAGTAGATCGTCGAGAATCCTTCCACCTGATCCGATCATCTGCACTCCTCGTTCGTGAATCAGTAGCAACAGGTATCTGCCGGCAGCGTCAATCCCGACTACGGCGGCGAGATCTACGCAGACGGCGCGGCTGGTTCCGTCTAGAACTGCCGCCCGACAAGCATCTTCCAGTTCCGAAACCCACGCGCCGCTCAGACTGCCCTCAAGCTTCAAGATGATCTCTCGGGGAGTCTCGTGCATTGTGATCTTTAGCATCTGCAATTCCTATTCGTTCTATTCAGCAGCAAGGCCAGTGCTAAAAGAATGCTGAACCGGAATCGCTCATGGAACGCACCGGTGAGGACGGGAACCGGAAAAACGCCTTCGGCCGAAAGAAGTCACTTGATTCTGAAATCGCGCGGCGATGCCCAACCTGCTTCCCCTGTAGTGTTGTGAGTCTCAGGCGGTCCCGACCCGACTATGCCTCTCGCGGTTTCCTCCACGTGTGACAGCATGAGTGAAAATCCCGGCAGCATCTCGCTCCTCTCCGCCGGCAATTCGAGTTGGGCAAACCTGCATTTTGGCGAGCTGCGTTCCAGGTGTGCTCGATTGGCGACTATAAGGGGTATGAAAATCGCTTTCACGATTCACCTCCAACGAATTTCACCCTGGGTGGATGCAACGCGAATGCCACATTCATCGCGAAGAGAGTGTCAACGGCAAGCGATTCAAAAAGCGAAGCGATTTTCTGCTGCAGGTCTTGCTGGTATTCACCGCCAGGGTCCCGGCATTGCTAAGAGATCGGCACATGCTGATAGATGGGCGCGCTAGTGGCTTCTGGCAGTGGGCTACATTTTGCGCGGCAAAGCACAAGACGGCCCAGGTAATCATTGCGCTGGTAATCGCCCGGAGTTGGCGTTTCGTCATGCAGGTTCTCCGCTCAACTGTGCAGAAGCTTGCTCTTGAGACTCACGTCTCGATCGCTTCAGCTCGGATTTCGTGGAGACACGGGAAGGTTCTTCACAGACTTTGGACCTTTTCAGTGGCGCCGTCCGGGCGCTCCATTTAACGCCTAGGGCGTGCAGGATCAGGCGGTCACCAATACTCAGATGACTGGGATGTCGGGCGGCGTCATGAGCGTAATGGACGCGGACATTGACCGATTCACACCATGGCATGCAAAGCACCACGCCACCGCATCGCGCGCAGGTCCAATCCTCATCCTGGAGACAGCTTTGCCACTGTCGACTTTTCTTCCGTACTCCCACAATCTCCTCCCGCGAGTGTGAATAAGCGCCGTCCGCATAGCGAACTTCAGAGCTGCGCTGGTCCAGTGGACTCCCTTCTCCCTAATAGCAAGTTCGGGACCATTCGGATCCGGACGACTTCGCCCGAGAAAAATGCTTAATGCGGTAGGGGAAAAGTAGATTCAGCCCTCTGCCCTGATGGACTGAATACGCCACTGGTTGTCAACGCTTGAACAGGTGCCAAGTGGCAAGCATCGATCCGAAGCGACAATTCGGCATTCACATAAAAGCCAATTGAAGCGAAAGCGGATAATGATCCGACGCCGTGATCGAAGTGTGGACACAGGCACAGTTGGTTTTGACTGATCCTCGCAAAAATACCCAATCGATGGTCCGCCTCCGATCGAAAAGCGAATGTGGCGGTGTGGTCCGGTCTGGCAGCTGCGAAAATGCATTCTGGAACAACGCCTGGCTAAGGGCCTTGTCAGCGCCAATGCGGGACACGTCCATATTGAGATCGCCCGCCAGCACAATCGGCATGCCGGACTTATATCGGAGAGAGTCTTTGAGGCACTCCTCCAGTTGAGAACAACGCAGCCTGTCGTCTCCACGGCTCTCCAGGTGCAGGTTGTAACTCACGAGCATTCTCCCGCCAACCGTCGTCTCGGTCACCAGGGCCATTCGTCCGCCGATCCGTTCCTGCAACGGCTCGATATCAGGCAGAAACCAGCGCGGACGCCAGAAGGTCGACTGTCTCTCGAACCGAATGATGCGCGGATTCGATAGTGGCCACCGCGAAAGTGTCACCTGACCGTGATATGCGGGTGAACGGTCCGACCCCTGCGTCAATTCCTGAAATTCTCGTCCGAAAACATAGTTCATCTCCAGCTTCTGCGCGATCTCGCGCGCAATGTTCAGCCGATGTGTCCGCTTGGCATTGAGATCGGACTCCTGTAGCAGGATAAGGTCTGCCCTGACCCCTGCCAGAAAATCGAGTATTCCGTTCAGTCGCAAACCGCGGTTGATGTTCCAGTCGACGATGCATATCGAACCGGGCGGCCAAAGGACTAACCGCCGCGGGGCGAAGTTACCGACCTCGATTTCCCTATCGGAGCTCACATTCATGTTGGAACTCGAGAGAACTGTTAAAGCTATTCCAAACGGTACTTAGTCTGCCCGAGCTGAGCGGACTCTGTCAGTGCCTAATCTGGAGCACCCACGACATCCTTCAATTTGGGTCGTGTGACCGCGAACGACGAGTAGGAGTATAGCGCTATTAACCAGACCAAATTCGCGCCGACCGCCGCAAGGAAGAACGCAATCTTCATTATGTTCAATAGGGCGAAAAACAACAGAGCGTATGGCAGGAAGCACCGGCGGACGATAAACTC